>Ga0187892_10003535_pt1 | contig 28354 bp, 31 predicted proteins | sample MA1701073metaG_FD_139345 | JGI IMG/M metagenome (GOLD analysis project Ga0187892, IMG submission 139345) | Bio-ooze microbial communities from a basaltic lava cave in the Kipuka Kanohina Cave System on the Island of Hawaii, USA - MA170107-3 metaG ... | reverse complement strand
TTGCCGTTGCCGTTGCCGTTGTCATGTACATGCAAGAGTTTACCATTTCCGTTGTGATTCCCATTATGCTTTACGTTATGCTTTACGTTATGTTTACCGTTGCCGTTCACTCTTTTGTGGTTGTTGGGATGCTTCGCGATACTCTTGACTTGCTTTACTTCGTCCTTCAGCGTTTTTACATTCTTTTCTGCCCAAAGAGTTACTTTACCCAACTTGGAAATTTCCGATTCGAGCTCGTTGCCTGACTTGTTTAGAGTGGACAACTTGTGACCCATGGTCTGAACGGTAGTTGTGAGAGTTGTTAGTTCTTTGCTGTTCTTTCTTAAAGTATATTCGGCAGCAATAAGCGACCTGCTTATGCCGTCGATCCTCTTATGAACACTCTTGATGCTTGTGTTTAACTCATCTACCTCTGCTGCCGTTCGTTCTACACTCTTGTCTGTCTTTTTCATATTCACCAAAGCATCTTCCACGCTTGCAGTTGCTCCATCGACCTTCTGCGATATCTCCTCTACATTCTTCTCGCTGGAACTAATTGCCAGTCTCAGTCTGTTAACCAAGCTTTGTGGGTAGGATAATGAGAGTGCTACGCCTGCAACACCTAGTGCTAGAGCAAGGTACTGTATTACCAAGGCTGATTCTATTGGCATGAGGTGATCTCATTAGGACAGTATGTAAAAGCCATAGGCTAACATTTTTGATAATCTGTCCAATAAGGTTGATATTAGCAGTACAAAAAAAGCAAAAAAAGGTTTTCCTTATACTGTTCCTCTCATAAGCAGCATTCTCAGCTGTGTTGTTTCATTAGCACCAAAGCGAACCCAGTTACCTGAAGACCTTTCTATAACTATGCCGCCGGGCCTCTTCTCGCTAGGATACGCCTTCATAGGTGCACCATCGCTTCGTGTAAAGTCGTACCTTTTTCCAGACGATGCCTTGTCTATCGCTGTAAGAAATTCCACGACATCCTTGGAGCTCGGTATAGAAACACCCGCGCCACTTCCCTTTGTTAGTCCGCCACTGCTTCCAGCATCGCTACTCCTTAATATCCAACCACCGTCAGCTTTCTTAATATCCACGGCCATAGTTTTGCTAGTTATGAGAAGAATGTTATAAGGTTTTTGGGATATACTATAATCAATCTCATGATCATGTATGTTGACTTTATTAGAGATAATACTCTATAGCATGCAGAATGGTTTATGACCCTACTAAAAGAGCGGGCACTCATTATATTCGAGCAAGCTTGGACGTTGTTAGGTGATAACGCAACGGCACTAGTCCTTGGACAACAATCTTGATAAATGCTGTTCTGAAATTGTCTCTTGATTTGTTGACGGCTTGAAATATCCTTTATAAGGGCTCACCCCCTCTAGCTTTTGCATCCGTGCGTTTTTTGGTGCATTAGGGAAAACCTGTTCTGAACCTTACTGAATAGCTAGGCAAGACAAGTTTTATTTCGTGCGTTTCTATCTTACTAGGACAAACGATGAAGACTCTAGCCCTTCTGATTTGGTGAAGATGATCTTGAGTGCGGAGTTTGTCCACTAAACGTGAAATACTTCACAAACTTGATAAATGACTCTCACATTCCTGATCATGACTTGGTAGCAATTGAAGCTACGGCAACATTGGAGAGCTTTAGACGGTTCGTGATAGTTAGCACGTGCCAGTCATTTATGCCCGAGAGTTATCTGAGTGATCCTGAGGTGTTTCCAGAACGTGAACAGCTTCCTGGCGCTATCTATGTAGAGGCTGCAGACAAGGTTACACTCAAGAAGGTTAGAGAGATAACCTTTGTGAATGCTAAGGATGTTCTTGGTATAATCTATGCATCAAAGAGTGGTAATACGAAGTTAAAGTGGCGACAGATCAGGAGGCGAATGGGTAAGGTTACAGGAGATGCGTCTTCAAATGCTCTGGTGAATCTAGTAGAATCTGGCGTTATAACAAGGGAATGGGTCAGTGATTATATCAGCAAAACTGGTCCTAGAGGAACTGAATCCAGAGGATCTTTCTCTGTTCCACACGACGAGTCTGTTTCTGAAATTCCAGATCAGGCTGATGCTTCTGATAAAGCTCTTCTTTCCTAACTCCCAACAAATTATTTTTGAGCTAGACTTGGCAACCGAGATCTATCATTAAATATAACGAAAGGTGTGTCACGATAGGTATGAGCGTCGACACTATGTGGTTTAACGATTTCATGGGAGTCGGATACCATTTCTATGATGTTCATACTAAGGTGCTGCTGATATTCAATGAAAAGAAACCGCTTCTCAGTGCTTGGGGCAAGGTCATAAAATGGTGGCCTGACGATGAGATCAAGATGAGGTTTGTGGAGGGAAATGATTCTTATGAATTCGTACTTTACGGTGAATCCCGCATCTTGACTACTAGATGGGTATTCTTGAAAGCTTTGAAAGCGTCAGAACATTACAAAAGATTCAAGGAAGAGTATGATGGAGCGGCCTACTTAGGGCTAGCATTGTACAAACCCAAAGATGATTCGTATGAGCTTGAAATATTCAAGTACCGTAAGAAGGTCACAGATGTAAAGTTCCTAAAAGAAACTGATGCAGAAGAAGACGTTATAGTTTCGAAATCACGGCAATTACTGCGTGATTCTTAGTAATGCCCGAATCATAATTACGTGTGGCTTTTTATCAACCCTATCCATGCGCTCCAGTCCAAGTTGTAGAATATCAATGGCTGGCGTATAGGATAGTTAGTGACACTCTTGGCAATAGCGAAGTCGTGCGTCTTTGTTCTTCCATCACTCGTGGATTTCACTTTCACTCTCATGAAATTTACCTTGCGTAATTTCACATTTTCAACGTTCACAACGGATTCCAAAGGTAGCAGTATACTGCTTGACTGTTCTGCAATATCTTCATCAAGATCGGACTCAGAATAATTGTCCATTAGGGCCACTTTAGCTTCGTCCTCCCCAAAGAACTTGTCTCTTTCTTTTGGCGTAAGAGGAACCCACTTAGGCACAAATATGAGCTTCTTGTTAGTCAAAACCAAAACTCCTTCTTTGCTTTTCTTAAAAAAACCCATAAACCCAACTTCGTTGCCCCAGACTTTTGGCAAGGATGCTACAATATGCTCGTCAGTATCTATGTTAATTCTCATGACCTGTTAGACGCTCTACTAGCTCTTAAATTATTATTGACCCTTCAACCTATTACATAATACACCATGATAAAAACTACCGTTGCATAGATACTAAAAAAGTCCAGTTGTGCAGTTGTTTTTTACTGAGTTGCTTCAGATGATTCGTACTTGAATCCGTAAGTACCAGCGTGCTTCTTGTCCGCCAGCCTTCTGTACCTGTATCCCCGCTCACCAAATTGAATCGCAGTGACAATTGCGAGAGCAATACCTGATGCTATGAATATTGCCATCCCAGCTTCTGCCATAGAATCACTTACCTTTAGGCTAGTATATTAATTTTGTGTAATTTCTGCAAAAAAATATGCAAATTAGTTTGCGAGAGTTAAATCGTGATGGGCTTTTCAGTTTTAATGAATAATAATACAATTTGTTTTATCTTCGCTTTCGTTCCTTCTGCTTTCCTTTCCATTTATCATATCCCCAACGCGTCGCCGCAAAGACGCCAAGTGAGAACCAGAAACCTCCTACGTATATGAACAGCGTTGCCTTCGCAACAAAACCCCAGATGAATCCAATAGCTCCGCTGACAAACGCCAATATGACAAAGACAAGCCACCTGTCTACCAACGATCAAGAGAGATAACTCATGCTTTTAACCATTTTCTCATATTAATTTTATCAAGAATGAATTGAACATTCGCGAATTGTTTTCATAATCCTACAAAAGGAAAAATAAAAAGTTAAGGCTTATTTTTTCGTGTAGTATCGGTTTATTCGCTATAGGCCTTTTCTCCGACCTGTGCTATGTCCAAGCCTATCTCTTCTTCTCTGGGTGTTACTCTTACTCCACCAGGCCAAATTGCGTCCTGTATCTTCCAGATCAGCAGTGTCAGTCCAAATGCCCAAGCAGCAGCGACACCAGCACCTGTAGCGTTCTCCATCAACTGTGCAGGATTTCCAAAGAATAATCCGTCATCTCCGTATAATGGATTGATGCGCTTCTCTGCAAAGACTCCAGTTAGCAACGCACCAGCAACACCGCCCATACCGTGAACCGGCCAGGTATCTAGTGCATCGTCTATTCTTCCCCTGTTCTTTATGATCAAGCAATAGAAGCATACTGTAGCTGCAGCGAATCCAATTATTATTGAAGCCCAAGTACCGACAAACCCTGATGCCGGTGTAATTGCTACCAGTCCTGCAACCGCGCCAGAAGCTGTACCAACAGCACTCGTCCTTCCAGTATGAGCCCAGCTAAGGAACATCCACCACATAGCCGCTACCGCTGTAGCCAGATTTGTATTCTGGAAGGCTTGCGTTTCCAGGAAACCTGCAAATCCAGCACTTCCCGGATTGAATCCAAACCATCCAAACCACAGCAATGTAGCACCGAGCATTACTAATGGAATGGAGTGCGGCTCAAAAGGCGCCTTGCCATAACCTAATCTCCTGCCCAGAAACATAGCAGATGCCAGCCCTGAAAATCCAGAAGTTATGTGGATGACTGTTCCGCCTGCAAAGTCAAGAGCGCCCAACTGTCCTAACCAACCAGCACAATCAAAGTTCGTATCAGATGGACAGTTACTTCCTAGTGACCAGTTCCAATGTCCCACAAAGTCGTAAATGAATGTAGCCCATAATACAGTAAAGATTAGGAATGCACTCATCTTTACTCTATCAGCATATCCTGCTATTGCTAATGCCGGTGTGATAGCTGCGAACATGAGCTGGAACATCACCCAACCTATGTGTGGAATGCTAGTTGCATATACATCAGCAGGTGCTGTATGCTTAACTTCGTTCAACAATGCATAATCGAATGTACCTATGAAGTGATAACCTCCTGCATCTGGACCAAAGGTTAAGCTATAGCCGTAAAGAACCCACTGAATGCTAACTATAGCATATACCATAAAGTTCTGCAAAATCACGGTCAAGGCGTTCTTTCTCCTTGTCAAACCACCGTATAAGAAACCCACACCACCTGGAGTCATGATCATGACTATTACCGCCGCTATGTACATGAAAGTGGTATCTCCCGTATCTATGCAAGTTCCATACCACGCACCACCAGGCGGAGTGGTTGGTTCTCCACAATGGAACTCGCTTACTGCTTCCGGCTTTGGAAGATCAGCAAACTCGCCAAACTGTCCAAACGCTGTTTCTACAGCAATTAATCCTGAAGCTCCTACAATTAGCCCCGCTAATACAAAGACAATAGACCAAAGGTGTTTTCTAATGAAGGGTATTGACATTACCGACAGCCCAGCTATTTCCCCTGTCATTGTCAATCAAGACAGTACGGCAACTATAAAAGGTTTTTTATGTTATAACGTTTTTTCTATGATACTTAGTTTTCCTATAGAAAAACCTCATTAAGTTACATATTATCGATTAAGAATTTCAAATCCATAACTTAGTGACGATAGTCCCTGAATAAGCTGTTCAGTAATCTATTTTGAGATCGTCGAAGTGAACTACAGAATCTCCTTTTGTCCACAAGCCGATCGCGCCAGTCATATAATGTTGATCATACCTTTGAATTAGCAATTTATCATCCAGATAACCAGCGATTCCTTGCACAGCAACGTGTGCAGTTATAGTATACCACTGATCTGTTTCAATATTGGCATTAACATCTTGTGTACATATTAATCTGTCAGGCTCGGCTCTACACAAGGAAAATCTATCATTTAACGCGTCAGCAATTAAAACAAAATAATGATTTCGATCTTGCAGCCTGAATATCAAACCCGCTGCCTGCTCGTTTTCGCCTGAAATTATCTTGAACTTCACACTTGTTTTAAAATTACTGTAGCCCTGTTCCGGTATCATCAATATCTTATAACCTGATTCAGTGTCCTTCGTAGAGAGTTGAGCGATCACATGTGGTACAGATGTTGTGGAGCTGTCAGCTTTTATGATCCATTTAGCTTTCTCTCCAATGCCTGTCTGCATTGATAAGAAGCCATCAGGTACACTATTAGCTTCATAAGAATCAAAATTCCATGCTTGAGAATTCTTGTATGGGTTTGCTTCGGCTGCGAAGTACAATGCAGCTGATATTGCAGCTGCTGCTATACCTGCTGCAATGATGTATCTTTTTTTTCTTCCCTCATGCATCTTGCTAGTCGACAACGGTCGTCCATTATGACTCACTTTTGATTGATATAAATGTAATAAGTTCACCATCTCGTTCTATTGTATGGCAAACCTTTATAATCTAACATAGGCATTTACAAGAGATCGTGCAGAACGAAAAGATTACAGAAAAACTTCGCGATAAAATTAAAGAAGGTATAGAAAATTATAGAGCCGCCAGTGACGCGCCAGCCAAAGTTGATGTCTACGATGTTATTGAAGAAATATTCTCGGTTCTAAATCCCAGCTTGGGTGATGAAACCAAGATTTCTATCGATGAGGCAAGTGGGTGTCTAAGAGCTGCCTATCTTGATCGAAAAGAACCTGCGGAACGTACGCATAAGCAGATGATATCTGCTATAATGGAGAAAGGAGCTTTTAGCGTTATGGAGAAACCAATGGACGGAGAACTCGATGCCGGTTCTAACATTAAGTTGGTTGGTCGCGCAGACAGGGTTGAAGATGATGTCGTTATGCTATTTAGAAGTGCCACTGAATTGCCAGAGATGCCGTATGCAGAACACTTCATGCAGTTAAACACGTATTTGCACATGTTCAACAAGGACGAAGGTGTGATAATTTATTTCGATAAGGAGGGTAATGAGATTGAATTCATTGTTCCGAAGAGTGAAAAACTGTTAAGTGAAACCGTACGAAGAGCCCGTATTCTTAACACTTTATTGAAAAATAGTATAGTTCCTGCACTGGAACCTTCATCAAGATGTATCTCTTGCCCCTATAACGAAAAATGCTACTATCCGTCCGAAGACAAACAAAAATGGGGATTCTGGGCTCGTGGGAAATGGCGCGAGTTGAAACCCAAGGCAATGCTTGATCTTTAACCTTCTACCACGCGTTGACTCTCCTAATATGATTCTGTAAATTACTTTAACAGGTCGCTATCTTCGATTTTACTAAGGTAAACCTGCGTTTTGTAAGGCTTTCTTTGATTCTTGTGATAGTATACTATTTTGGTTCCACGCTCAAAAGGTACAACTTCTATGGAATCCGTAGGCTTGACAGAACTTTCATATTCCTTCAGATAATCAAACAACTCCTCCTTGTTCATCTTCACCAGTTCGTCCATTGACTTGATTTTAGGAACTCTCAATAGATGACATTTGTTACAGCCGTATATAAGAATAATAAACGTGCAGGACATGTCTTAAGTTGATTCAATCCAATCGCTTCTACTGTAGCGTACCGTACCATTCAGTAAAGAAACATCGTTCCAAAATTCTTGCTTGCTTTGCTTCATAATTCTAATGGTCTCCTTATAAAGAGACAACAAAAAACCGTATCCAGTGCAAATACATATCCTGAATCTCATGCGCGGCGAGCGTGAGCATATGAAACCTCTTGCATTGCAAATGATTTGTATGAAGATCTGTATATACAAAACTGAAAGATTGCAGATCTGATGTTAATATACCCCCTTTATATTGACCCCCCCTCTAGTACTTTTGCAGGCGTGCGTTTTTCGGCGCATTAGGGAAACGCTATACTCAAGTTTACGGAGCCATATAGGAAAGCAAATTTACCATAACATGTTTCTAACTCAAGATGATTGTTAAGAGCTCAAAAGACAATGCTTTTGTAATAATACCTGAAGACGCGGATGACCTATTTGCACTGCGCAGGATCATAAGGAGTGATGATGTAATCATTTCCGATACAACCAGAGTGGTAAAACAGGTCAAGGAGTTCGCTAGGCCCGAGAGGGGTGAGAGGGTTAAGGTTAGAATCGCATTGAAAGTAGAAAATGCTTCACTAGATATGGCGGTGGATAGATTGAGAATCAATGGTGTTATAATGAACTCTGATAATGAGCTTGTCCCGAGAGGGTCACACCATGCCCTGACGATCAAACCAGGAGATCTATTTTCGCTGGAGAAATCAAAGTGGAGTGAATTGGAGCGAACCATACTTAACAAAACATCAGGAAGTCAGGGATTTGTCCTCGTAAGTATAGAGAGAACCGAGGTTGCTGTTGGAAAGATATCAGGAACCCATTTGAAGATGATATCAAACATCTATTCTGGTCTCAGTGGCAAGATGTATCCTACCAAGGACCAGAGCATGGATTCATATTTTGATGAAGTTATCAAAGTCATACAAAGTCTTAAGAATGATAAAGATGCTATTGTGATATTTGGTCCTGGGGATACAAAAAGAAGGTTCTATAACTATATTGTAGGCAAGATCGATGTTGCAGATTCAACGATCAGCGTTGTTGACGGCGTAGATGTTGCTGGACAGGATGGGATCTACGTGTTTTTGCGTTCAAGTATGGTCAAGGACGTTATTGGAACAAGCAAACTAGCTACCATATCTTCTATGCTGAACGAATTGATGAAAAGGGTAAATACTAAAGATAATAGGATTGCATTAGGCATAAAAGATGTTTCTGAAGCAGCTAACCTGAAGGCTGTTGATTCGTTGATCTTCTCTGATGCTATATTTGGATATGCGGATGAGGATGCCGTTGTGAATTTATTGAACATGGCAGAAGGTTCTGGTGCGAAAGCATTTGCTGCTGATTCGTCTACAGACATAGGTATGCAGGTATCATCACTTGGCGGAATTGTTGCCCTTCTGCGATATGCACTGCACTAAGCTGCTACGCTCTCAACCATCCAATCTAGATAACTCTTGCTTACTCGGTCCATATTAAGTTCCACTATTTCAGGGACCTTGTACGGATGTGACCTTGCTATAGCTTCTCTCAAGTTCTTGGCATTTGTTTTTACGCTCTTGAATATTGCCATGCATTCGTTAGAATCCTCGATCCTATCCTCCCACCAGTAAAAGGAGCGAACTTTTGCAAGACTCACACATGCGGCAAGCTTCGACTTTACGATCTTCTTAGCTTCTCTGATAGCTGTCTGTTCATCAGGATACGTAGATATAATAATAAGTCCGCTCTGCATAACAACCGATAAATCGCCCCAAGAATGATAAAAGGTTAACGAAATGGCATTTGATCTCCTAAATCAAGATTTCAGCATTATAATGCTGATAGTAGCGTGGTTGGTAATCCTAGCAAGCGCAAAGGCATTAAGGCTTGAAAAGCGTGGGTTTGAGATAAAACCCTTCATGTTGGTATACAAGAACCACAATGTTGCTGTAACGTTGGACAAGATGCTTGCCAACAAAAGTGCCGTCAGAATATTTTCTGATGCAGGCATAATTGGCGGAGCCTTGATGATGGCGTTTGCATTATGGTTCCTCATAAACAACTTGGTTAACTTCTTTATGGGTAGCGGTTTTTCCGAAGTTACTCTGCTCATACCAGGAGTTACAGTCAGAAGTATACCAAACTTGACATATTTCCTTCTTGCGGCACCAATTGTGCTTGTCATCCATGAAGTCGCCCATGGCATAGTTGCCAGACTGGAAAAGATCAAAGTAAAATCAGGAGGTTTTGCGATAATAATAGCGATCATTGCAGGTTTTGTGGAACCTGATGAGGAGGAGTTCAGCAAGGCAAAGAAGGTATCAAAGGTTCGTGTAATTGCTGCTGGTTCGATGTCAAACGTTCTCTTTTCGTTCATAATTGCTGGTTTGTTGATGTTCAATCCAGCTTTTGGAACTATCCTAGAATCTGTTTCTCCTGTGGTAAGAAGCGTCTTCTACAACGATCCCGTTGGAGTCTCTGTTGTACAAATATCTGAAGGAAGCGGTGCTGAAGCTGCCGGAATGCAGGTGAATGACGTCATCACGCGTGTTGATGGCACTACTATCAAAACGCCAGCTGATTTTGAACAGGTCAAGTTAACACCGGGAGAGCGTGTAGGTGTAACTGTGTTAAGGAATGGCGAGCAGGTAAACCTAAGTGTGCTTGTAGGACCTGATAAAGAAGATCCTGACAAGGGGCGCCTCGGAATAGTAAGGAGTCCCTTCCCTGAGTTGCCTCCCAAATCTTCATACTGGATACCGTGGCCACAACCAGTATTCACATTCCTGCTATGGTTGTGGATGTTATCATTCTTCATAGGAATATTCAACATGCTTCCAATGTTTCCATTAGATGGAGAAAAGTATGTGAGTTCTTCGCTCGAAGAAAAGATCTCGAAGCGGTCTCTGTTTATTACCAGAATAGGTATCAACATTCTGGCGTTTGGACTGTTGGGCGGTAACATAGCAGCTACAGCAATCAAATCTGGTTTTATAGTGATCTAGATGAAGAGCGTCTGTGATCGCTGTGATGCAAAAAGTGCTTATCATAGATTCTATTCGGGAGAGACGTTGTGCGCAAAGTGTCTTTCAAGATCTCTACAGGAAAAGGTTGCCAAAACGATATCAAAGTATTCCATGATAAAGCATGGCGATAGAGTAGCCGTTGCCGTGTCAGGTGGTAAGGATAGCTTATCACTGCTTCATATAATGAATACGCTCTGCGGAAAGCATGGTTCAAGTGTTTGTGCAGTCACTGTAGACGAAGGCATAGAAGGGTATAGAGAAGAGTCACTCGGTATAGTGCGCAAATTTGCATCGCAACTAAAGGTAGAACATGAAATAGTGTCATACAAGGAGCTGTACGGAGTAAGCCTAGAAGATAGCCTTCACCTGAGGAAGGAAAAAAAGATGAGTTCATGCGCTATCTGCGGTACTTTTCGAAGGAGAGCTATAGACATCGCTGCTGAAAGTGTTGGCGCCAACGTTATTGCCACTGCACATAATCTCGATGATGTTCTTCAGACATTTATGATCAATATTTTAGCCGGAGATGTTGAACGGATAGGCTGGACCTATCCTGAGCCCGTTGGTTACGCTGAAGGATTAAGAAAAATCAAACCTTTTGCCGAAATCTATGAGCATGAGATAGCATTCTATGCACTGGTGAACGAAATACCGTTTCAGGGAGAGGAATGTCCCCATATGAACGAAGGTATAAGAACCGAGATCAGAGAATTTCTTAACAAACTTGAAAAAGAACATCCTGGCGTAAAATATAATGCATACAACACAATGGTAAAGCTTGCCAAACGTGTTAAGGACACGGCAAGCAAGGAGCATGCTAAATGTGTTTTGTGTGGTAGGGATTCAACGAACGAGATATGTTCTGTATGTAGTATGATGATAACACTCAAGCAGTAATGTTATGAAAACCACAAAATGCAAATATAATTGCACCACAAATTATTGTCGCGGTAGTAGGTAGGGTCAGGGTGTTAGCCGTACCCTATACTCGAAACCGGCTTTGCGGGGACCAGTAACTGTCGGGTAAATTCATAGGTGATGTGTACCTGCTGGCCTTGCTGAAATGAATCCACGCCGTGATGGGTGGTTGCAGGTGGCAACCTATCCGAAGGGATGGTGTTGATTATCGAACCGCCGAAAGGGGTGAGGTCCGGGAGGGAGCAGCCCTAAGGTGGAGTAATCACGCTGTCACGTCTACGTGGTGGATCTTGCAGGGTCAGAGATTGGGCACGTTGCCTATGATGGAACTGATGGATCTACTACCGCTTACCGCTTAATTATAAATCTTTTACAAAACAAAAAATAGCGGTACGAGAATTAGTGTTATATGAACAAATTTGGATTATACTCTGAAGGACCGAAGATTTCTGTAGAAGATCATTTATCAAGACTAGATGGACCTGCAAAAATCATCCTTCAGGAAATAAGGAATTTCGTATTATCGTTGGGTTCGAATGTAATTGAAGAGATTCGACCGCATAGGATAGTTTATGCGAAATCATTTAATTTTCGAACATTTCTGGATGTAGAACCAGCTATAAACGTTCTGGGAGTGAGTATAAAAACTGGATCTAAAGGCGAGTCAACGAAACTCACGATCAGCTCCAAGGAACAGTTGCAAAATCTGAAAGAGCTTGTTCAACAAGCCTATACAAGAATTTAATTGTGTTACTAATATAATACCTTAAACGATGTAAACTCACCGGTATATGGTTCGTTCTGTACAGATACATCATCTACTCTTGCTTCGCTCGGGCCTGCATGGCACCACTCTATAACTTCGCTAACTTGACGTTCATCACCTTCTAGAACAGCTTCTACCCTTCCATCCTTTAGGTTTCTTACCCAACCATTTACCTTATGTCTTTTAGCAACTACGCGGAAGTTCTGTCGAAAGTAAACTCCCTGCACTTTTCCCTTGATAAATACATGAGCTCTAGTCTTCGCTGACAAGCATTTACACAATAAAATAAAATGTATATAAGTCGTTTTGTTATACTAGATTTCCGCCTTCTTCCAAGAAGAGATGTTCAATGCTGGTTGGTTTTCTCACCATTACAAACTGCCCGTTGTTTTTCTTCATCGCAACAGGAGGTTTTGTCTGGCAGTGGAATGGCATGTTGAACACTATGGAATACGCTCCAACATTGTAGAATAGAACATACTTGTTTCTATCTGCGTTATTCAGCTGCGACACTTTCGATATTGGAAATACGTCGTATGTATCACATAATCTGCCAGCCAAATGCACCTTGCTACCGTTACCATTACTATTTCCGTTGCCGTTAGCTGAGTCATGGTTGTTCTTTCCATCTGCAAATACTACCTCCTGCGGGTACTCCTGCTTGAGAAGGGCTGAATCCAACAGTATATGGTAACCTGCATCCACTATAACGAACTTGTCATTAGCATATTCTTTAGTGTTAACTATCTTGGATACTAGGATCGTTGATTCTGCCGTCAGATACCTCCCGCTCTCAATTACTAGCGAGAAGTTATTGTATGTGTCTGCTATCTCGTTAAGCTTTCCAATTATGGATGATGCTATCTCTCCTGGACTAGGTACATTTTCTCCATAGAATACAGGAGTACCGCCTCCAATGTCTATTGTATTTACAGTGAAATTTGGATACTCCTTCTTCATCTTCGCTATGAATGCTTCAAGTTTATCAAGCGCATGTGTGAAACACGCAAAGTCAGTGATCTGCGATCCCAAATGGAAGTGGAAACCTTCGAATGACAATACGCTATCAGCAAGAATCTTCTTGATGATATTTGTCGCGCTATCAATGGCATTTGTATTAAACGGAACTCCGAACTTGCCATGCCTATATGACGCTCTTACTTCTGCCTTTACACCGACTTCAGGGTTTATTCTTATCATTGTAGATGGTCTTATGTTCAGCCTCCTTGCAGCTTCTTCCAAATTAACTAGACCATTGTACGAGCTCACTACGATTCTCCTGACACCATTCTTCAACGCATATTCGTATTCTTCCAGTTCTTCTGTAACACTTGTATAGATTATGTTTTCTGGATTTCCCTTGCACATGTTGTAAAAGTAAAGCTCACCGGTCGATGTTGCGTCAAACAATATATTGTCCTTCATGAAAGTTTTAAGAACTGCGGGATTAAAGTTTGCCTTGACTGAATATGCTACCTTTACAGGTCCCTTGAATTTTTTGTATGCGTCAAGAAGTTCCTTGACCTTTCTGTGCAGGGTTTGCTCGTCAATAATATACACTGGTGTTCCAAATTGTTTCACCAGCTTACTAAGATCTCTATTGTCGATGAATCTGTTTAGATGTGCCGATTGCGTTACCTGCAACGTCCGTGCGATTTCTCCCATCGTTTTGCATCGCTTATTGTAAAATATATGCTTAAAAACATTTCGTTTTTGCGTTGATCTAACTTGAATTACAGATCAGAAATTAATTTTCGTCTAAACTTTCCTGATCCTAGTTCTTCCGGTCTTTCTCGGTGCTATGTTACCAACTTTTCTTCCTGGTGGAGCTGTTCTACCAACCGAAGTTTGTTTCCCTGCGTGTTGATGCCTTCCTCCACCATATGGATGATAGACAGCTGCCATTGCAATTCCTCTAACTGTTGGATACATCTTGCCCTTTGCCTTCTTCGCATAATGTCTTGGACCAGCTTTAAGGAACGGTTTCTCCATCTTTCCTGCGCCAGCAACTGCGCCTATGACTGCTCTGCATTTAGAATTTAGTATTAGAAACTTACCTGACGGCATCTTGATCGTTACTCCTCCTTGCGCATGTCCAAACACCGTTGCATATGAACCAGCAGTCTTGACCAGCTTGCCACCGTCACCAAAGTTTCGCTCTATGCAACAAATCGTAGTACCGTCTGGTATCTTGTCAAGAATGGTTATATTCATGAGATTTGCGGCTACGTTTGGACCTAGCTCTATTCTTGACCCCGCAGATATTCCTTCCACTGCAGGAACGAAGGAGTACTTTCCATCATCGAATTTTATCTTCGCTAACGGGGCATCCCTTCCAGTTTCATGAATCAGATCAACGACCTGGCCAGCATGTTGCTCCCCCAGTGCGTAACTAGGATATTTGGCAGGCGCAAACTTGCCCATAATAGTAGATCTGAACTGCTTTCCTCCTCTGCCCCTTCGCTGAACTAGAATTCTCTTACCCATGAATATGCAGGTAAGTCAAATAACATGATTTTAAGCTTGTGATTCGAGAGTCTGCTTTGCAGTGTCCTTCAGGTTGAGACCTAGAGCCCTCGAAGCCTGCTCTAGCTGGCTCTCGGAATCTATCGTGTTGGAACACCTTAGAGCTACTTCTTGAATCGAAGACAATTTCATGCTTTTGATAGCATTACGAATATCTGTCTGCTTTGCAAGATCCTCCTCCACAAGACTTCGTAACCTGTTTGCAAGAACTTTTGTGCGCATATGAAGAAGATGCCGCTCGTATTCTATCTGTTTCAACATTTCTTTAACGTTACTAGTCGATCTGTTGCTGTGACCATTGGAGCCGAAGTATAGACATAGAATGTTATCTCTGAACACATAACCCAAGCTTAATGATCCACTCAGAGCGTAAATCTTTCGCACTTTAGACGTTTTCCCAGTTTTGATTTGTTCGATCAGGCCATTATGCTCTAACATGTGTAGATGTTTCAAGATTGCTTGCTGGGTGACGCCCAAGTTAGAGGCAAGTTCATTTAGGCTCCTTGCCCTTACACACAGAAGTTCAAGCAAACGCAGTCTTGTTCCTGATCCAATTATCCCCAGCAGTTCATCAAAGTCAACCAATGCGAAAGATTACAAAGTAACGTTTATAAATGTAACTAGTGGTTAACAACCATTAGTTATGTCAATTCGAATAGGAGCAGACGACATATTCGAAGCAATGGAAAAGATGATAGAAGAATTACAGAACGATGTAGAAGAATCGTTCAAGGAATTGCAAGATCTAAACAAGTTCGGCTCTAAGCCTTTGGTATACGGATTTAGCATTAGTATCGGATCAGATGGAGAGCCTGTTGTAAGAACATTTGGTGACAAAGAGATCAAAACTGGGTGTAGAGAGCCTGTCTATGAACAGTTTGTTAAAACAGATACAGACGAACTTATAGTAACCGTGGAGATGCCAGGTATTAGCAGGGAAGATATAGAATTGAGTGTAAGCGATAACAGGTTGATAATAACAACACCAAATGCTGAAAGAAGCTACAAGGCTGACGTTGATCTGAAAGTGCCAGTCGATACACAAAGTGCAAAGGCTTCTTACAGAAATGGTATATTATCGGTGACCTTGCGAGTTAAAGGGAAGAGTAATAAAGGTATAAAGATAAGTGTAGAGTGAGAAGATCAAGATGAGCCAAAAAACACACTCGCTAAAAGTGTTGGAGGCCTACACCAGAGATGTTGGCAGAGGTGTAGCAAGAATTGATTACGATTCTATGGACTCCTTGGGAGCTTCTACGGGCGATGTTATCGAGCTAAGAGGCAAGAGGAGAACAGTTGCAAAATGTTTACCGTTGTATCCTTCGGATGAAGGTAAGGGCATCATAAGAGTAGATGGACTTGTTAGAAACAATGCTGGTGTTGCGATTGGCGACACGGTTGTAGTCCGCAAGATCAAAGCTGTCCCTGCGGAGAAGGTAATTGTTGCTCCGCTGGAAGCTATACCCCCGATTGATGAGCGCTACCTTGCAGATGCTCTGGAAAGCGTGCCTTTGATCAAGGGTGATAATGTTATGGTTCCGTACTTTGGTGGCAGGTTAACCTTCCAAGTTATTGGTGTAAGCCCAGCTGCTGATGCTGTTTTGATCACACAAAAAACGATATTCCACATTGCAGAGAAAGGGGAGACTCTAAGAGGAGTTCCACAGGTCACATATGAAGACATTGGAGGCCTCAAGGAAGAGATCCAGAAAGTCAGAGAGATGATCGAGCTTCCGTTAAGACATCCAGAAATATTTGAAAAACTAGGAATCGAAGCTCCAAAAGGTGTGTTGCTGTACGGTCCCCCTGGTACTGGTAAGACATTACTCGCAAAAGCTGTTGCAAATGAAAGCAATGCCCACTTTATCAGCATAAGCGGGCCTGAAATAATGAGCAAGTTCTACGGAGAGAGCGAAGCCAGACTAAGAGAAATATTCAAGGAGGCGAAGGAGAAGGCTCCAAGTATAGTCTTCATTGATGAAATTGACTCGATCGCTCCCAAGAGGGAAGAGGTTACTGGAGAGGTAGAACGAAGGGTAGTAAGTCAGTTATTGTCGTTAATGGACGGTCTAGAAGCTAGAGGTAAAGTAATAGTCATTGCGGCAACGAACAGGCCTAATGCACTGGATCCAGCGTTGAGAAGGCCTGGAAGGTTCGACAGAGAGATCGAGATAAGGGTACCAGACAAGCGTGGTAGATTAGAAATATTGATGATACACACAAGGAACATGCCTCTCGCGTCTGAGGCCGAGGATATAGTTAACATTGATAAGATTGCAGCCGTAACGCATGGATTTGTTGGTGCAGATCTTGAATATCTTTGCAAGGAGGCGGCAATGAAGTGCTTGAGAAGGTTGCTTCCAGAACTTAACATGGAGGATGAAAAACTGCCTCCGGAAGTCTTGAACAAGTTGATAGTAACAATGGATGATTTCCAGAACGCCGTGAAGGAAATTATGCCATCGGCAATGCGTGAAGTCTACCTTGAGACTCCAGAAGTAAAGTGGGGTGAGATTGGTGGTTTGGAGGGTGTCAAGCGTGAATTGCAGGAAGCGGTTGAATGGCCTATGCGATATCCAGATCTATACAAGAAATTAGGTCACAACATGCCAAAGGGTTTGCTGTTGCACGGGCCAAGCGGTACTGGCAAGACATTACTCGCAAAAGCAGTTGCAACTGAAAGCGAAGCCAACTTCATCAGCGTTAGAGGGCCGGAACTGTTATCGAAATGGGTCGGAGAGTCAGAGCGCGGCATAAGGGAAGTCTTCAGGAGGGCAAGGCAGGCGGCGCCGTGTGTGATATTCTTTGATGAAATTGATTCCATAGCTCCAGTAAGAGGAATTGGAGGAGATAGCATGGTAACGGAACGTGTTGTAAGTCAGTTACTAACGGAACTTGACGGTATACAATCATTGCAAGGCGTGGTAGTGCTTGCTGCTACCAACAGAGCCGATATGCTCGATACAGCGTTGCTAAGACCAGGCAGGTTTGACAAACTGGTATTCGTGCCAATGCCTGACAAGGATGCAAGGCAGAAGATACTGGAAATTCACTGCAAGGACAAGCCCTTTGGAAGAGATGTTGACATTGCAAAACTGGCTGAGAGTACAGAAGGATTCAGCGGCGCAGATGTTGCATCTGTATCCAACACTGCTGTTTCGCTAGTGCTGCATGAATACCTAGCAAAGTATCCAACGCCAGAAGAAGCGACAAAGCATGCTGAAGAAGCTACGGTAGCAATGAGACACTTTGAAGAGGCTGTAAGAAAGATCAGACAGCAGAAGGAAGGAAGACCTGGCGAGAAGGTCACGGTACCTTACTACAGGTAAACCTGATTTCTTTATTCTGTTTCTTCGAGAGCTGTAAAATGCTGATTGTGGGGAGCGAGAGCCGTTCAGTAAGGTTCAGAACAGATTTTCCCGAATACGCGAAAACACGCACGGATGCAAAAGCTACTAGAGGGGGGTCCTATATAAGGCTAGGAATTTTTTACCAGCTCCAAGATTTCATACGATTTAGCAATTCTTTAATCCAACACGAGTATATCTGCTTCATGCCTGATGCGACGGGTTACAAAGGCAAGGCGTTGTCGTTATTGTCAAATCACAAAATATCAGTTGGTGACACGGTATCCGTCAAGACATCGAACGAAGAATACTCCGGCATCCTGATGCCAAGATACGAGTTTGCAGACGACAACCATATAGTCATAAAACTGAAGAATGGTTACAACGTTGGTATAGAAACCGGCAAGATATCTAACATAGCAAAGATAGATTCAAAGATAGAACAGCCAAAAGGTGAAAAGATTCAGAATCCCATTGATCAAGATTTGCCGAAGATTGCTTTGATCAGCACTGGAGGTACGATCGCAAGCAAGATTGACTATAGAACTGGTGGTGTAAAGGCTGCACTTACCGCTGAAGAGCTCTACAATGCAGTTCCAGAACTATCAAAGTACGCTAGGATTGACACGGAAGTATTGTTTAGCGAATATAGCGAGAATTTAAGTGCAAAGCACTGGAGCGAGATGGCTAAGAAGGTTCATGAAAAGGTCGCTAATGGTTATGAGGGCGTAGTTCTGACTCATGGCACAGATACGATGCATTACTCTGCTGCAGCGCTAAGTTTTGCACTGAACGGTATCCCAATTCCAGTTGTCATTGTAGGTGCCCAAAGATCGTCTGACAGACCATCATCTGATGCTGCACTTAATCTCATAGGTGCTACACTTTTTGCTACGAGGGCTGATGTGTCTGGAGTTTTCGTTGCTATGCATACTAGTACAAGCGACAATTTGATCGCGGTGCATGTAGGAACAAGGGTGAGAAAAAATCATACGAGCCGAAGAGATGCCTTCGAATCTATAAACATTCAACCAGCTGCGTATATTGATGGAGAAAAGATCGAGATGAAGATCGATTCGTTACCTAGAAGAAAGAAGGAAAGAAAGTTTGATCTGAAACCCGATTTTGAGGAAAGAGTTGCACTGTTGAAGTATCATCCTAGCATGGATCCTAGAATGATCGAGCATCTTGTTGATCTTGGTTACAAGGGAATTGTATTCGAAGGAACTGGTTTGGGCCATGTTGGCAAACAGTGTTTTGATGCAATAAGAAAGGCTGTTGAAAATAACATGTTAGTGTGTATGTCATCGCAGTGCATCTGGGGAAGAGTCAGGATGACAGTGTATGAAACTGGAAGAGATTTGCTAAGCATTGGCGTTCTTCCCTTATCTGATATGATCGGAGAGACAGCATTAGTAAAAACAATGTGGGCACTTGCAAATTCTAAAGATGTTAACCACGCTAAGGATCTTGTCAAACAAAATATTGCGATGGAATATTTTGATATATCTTCTTTCGATTAATCCATAAAAGGTTAATAGCTGTATTTCCCTAAATTGGATAAATGGAGCTGAAACAGAAATCTCTTGATCCTTATGAGCTTGGACTAAAGGTCGGGTTTGAGATACATCAGCAACTGGCAACAAAAAGCAAGCTTTTCTGCAGTTGCATGTGTATAGAGGTTGAAAAATACGAATCAGAATTTGTAAGGAGACTGAGACCTACGCAGAGCGAGTTAGGTGAATATGATCCAGCAGCGCTCTTCGAGTTCAGGAAGGGCAGGCTAATCAAGTATCTTAGAACGAGTGGTAGCAGCTGCTTGGTTGAGGCTGATGAAGAACCGCCTCACGATATCAATAATGAAGCGCTTGAAACCGCGCTCGTAATTGCTCTAGCATTAAACTCAAACATTGTTGACGAAGTTCATGTTATGCGCAAGATAGTGATCGATGGTTCGAACACAACTGGATTCCAGCGAACTATGCTGATAGCTAATGGAGGTGCGATTGAAGCACCGTCAAAGAAGGTGAAGGTTCAGAGCATATCGCTGGAAGAGGATGCCGCAAAACTGATCTCTGATGATGGTAATGTTAGAACGTATGGACTCGACAGATTGGGTACTCCTCTGATCGAAGTCGCGCTTGAGCCAGTTACTGGATCCACCGAGGAGATAATGAAAGTTGCATTGACGTTAGGAAGATTGATGCGTGCCAGCAAAAGAGTTGCAAGAGGTCTGGGAACGATCAGACAGGACGTTAACATATCGATCAAAGATGGAGGTGTGATCGAAGTCAAGGGAGTGCAGAAACTTGATCAGCTAATCAAGGTTATCGAATATGAAATGATGCGACAGCATGGGCTACAGCTGATCACTAAGAAACTTACAGAAAGTAACATAACTGTAAGTAGTGTCGATGGCTCTCCAGTCGACATAACTGATATTTTTAGGAAATCAACTTCGAAGGTGATAAAGAAGGCAATTGAAAGTAATGGCGCAGTGATGGCAGTAAGACTGAAAGGATTTGCGAGTATGCTGTCTTACGAACCATACGAGGGGATCAGGTTAGGCAGAGAGTTGGGTGAACTGGTGCGATTTTATGGTCTCGGAGGCGTTTTCCATTCGGACGAACTGCCGGCATATGGAATAACCAAAGAGGAGGTTGATGCCGTAAGAAAGACGCTCTCTCTGGCAGACGATGATGCATTCGTCATGGTAGCTGGCTCAAAGGAGAACGTGGAAGCAGCTACGGACGCAATAATTGAGAGGGTAAGGCATGCACTCCTAGGTGTGCCTGCTGAGACAAGGGCAGCCACGAATGAAGGTAAAACCGTATACAGTAGACCTAGACCGGGGGCCGCTAGGATGTACCCTGAGACCGATATACCACCAATACCAATAACCGAAAATAGGCTCCAAACCCTGCGAAATTCGGTTCCTAAATCATGGGATGCTCTTGTGACCGAATTGAGCACGAAATACGGCCTTAACAAGGTCCTAGCTGAAAAGATATTTGATTCTGATTATCAGGTATTATTTGAGGAAATAGCCGAAGGTACGGAAGTCGCACCTACTTTTATCGCATCAACGCTTACAGAATCACTTGTAAGTTTGGAGAGACGGGGGCTGGACAGTACACCTCTCAACGACATGACTATCAGAGATGCCTTCTTGAAGCTAGACAAGGGTGAAATGGCGAAGGAATCGATTGTGCAGATCTTTGAGCTCATCATGAAGAAAGAGGCTGCTAATGCTGATGAAGCTATTGCAAAACTGGGTCTGAAAGCGATCAGCGATGAGCTGCTAAACGAAATACTTGATAAGATAGTTCATGATAACGCACACGTAATTGCGGAGAAGGGAAGTGATGCTGTCAGTATACTTATGGGCCAGGCAATGAATACGTTGCGTGGAAAGGTTGATGGACAAAAAGTTAACACTTTGCTAAAACAAAAGATCGCAAAAATAGCCAGTTAAAAAAGGTTTTATACATCTTTCAATCTGATTGTGCTATATGTCATCTAACAATGTTAAAATCAAAGTCAAATTTGGTGTGAACGAAGTTGAAATTGAATCTCCTCTTGGATCAATTCGTGATGCGATCGATGTCATCCCTAGCATAATCAGGAATATCGGCAACAGCGTTAAGAATGCGGAACAGGTAACGGCGGAACTTACAGAACAGGCAAATGCACTAGAATCAAGGGCGCCGCAAAATGTGCCTGAAATGAAGATAGTCAAGGGTGATTCGTTAAGCGACATGATAGTAAAGATGTTCAAGGACATCTGGGGAAAGCAATCGAGGAGGCTTGCGGACGTAAGGCAGGTGCTGGAATCCTACGGTCTCTCGTACCCGAAGCAGTCTGTAGCCGTCACTCTCATGAGGCTTGCCCAAAACGGCAAGTTGAGGCGGTTCAAGGGTACAGATGGCGAGTTTGTATATACCGCAGCCACTTCCTTAATGTCGGAGAGCCCAGCGCCGGTCAAAGATGTTCAGAATACCGAAACTACGAGTTAAGTGATGCTATACATGTCTGACAGCAAGAATGTGAACGTAGTAGTAACATACGGTGAAACCACGGTAGAGTTCAAGGGTACACCAGAGACCGTCATGGAATCGGTGCTCAGGTTCCTTGCAAAGCAGGTTCCGCAGCTGGATCTTGCGAAGAAGATATCGCTTAACTATCCGGCCTCTGAATTGATAGAAATGTATTCTGACTACATCAAGATAACACCTGAAGGACCAAGAGTGATCACCGAAGGCAAGAAGCTCAGCGACAAAGATCTGATCGCATTGCAGCTTGTTGCCTGCAAGGTCGCAAACGAACTGGGAAGAATAGATGGAGATGGCGTTTCCCCGCAGGAACTGCAGACATCTACGGCATTGAATCCAAAATCCGTAAGTTCTAGATTAAGTGAATTGGTGAAGGTTGCGAATGTGCAGAAGGACAATACCGATCAAGGTGTCAAGTATAGAATAACAACGCAGGGCATTCACTGGCTGAGCTCTACGCTGCTAAAACGATCTAAATCTTAGTACTTGTATCTGGCGGTCTCTTCTGTACATATCTGTAGGCACGCATGGTGCCTGTCCTTGTTAGTACACTTTCCCTGACAAGGTCTGTTAGCGAATGTGAAACGGCTGTTCTGTCATAATTATAGCCGCGCCTCGATAGCTCTTCATGCACTTCAGCAAGATTTTTTTCAGATTCGAACCATCGTTCTGACCATAACATTTCTATCAATCCTTTACACGTACCAGAACTCCTATGTTGTTGCTTTCTTTCTGAAATCACAGCAGGTGTTTCTGGAGCTATATCCATGCCAGACAGAACGCTTTCTACTACCTGTTTCACTTTATCCTCTGGGCAGGAGATTTCGATCTCCCATGCACCCCTCTTCAACTTTACACGTACCACGTTAGGCTCGCTCATTGCACCACCTTGTTGTTGATCATATTGCACATGTTGCGCAACATTTATAGCCAACATATCGTGTATATTGTTGAACAACATGAACACGCAATTAAACCTTCCTACAAGCCCTTTCGCCACAATAAATCTTGGTGAAATTGTAGACAGGTTCGACAGAGCGATAAACGCTACTCTTGCGCCGAAACTCGATGCACTAATGGGTAAGCAAGTAGTCTTCAGCCCCGACGAAAATGAGTTCAGTCCGATGGAGGGCTGGGAATCGAAGAACTATCACGCAGATATCCAACCCATAGCTGGGATAGATGAACCCACGCCCATAGCGGCGATAGATTCCAGCTGCGTGTTCATCGGCGACACCGCCGACGGCTCTATCTATTCTGCCAAATGCGGTTTGGCAATATCATTCATGGGCAGACCAGTGATGCACTTCAAGATCGGCCCCATGATTTTTTACATAAATGATGATGTTGTGCGTTCATCGCACCTTGATTGCAAGTTAGCAAAGTTTGCTCTTTTTGATACTTCAGCTGCCAAGCGCATGATCAGGGTAAGGGTTGAACGGGTAATACAGAATGAAATTTCAAAATATCTTGCGAATGCCGTTATACTTGTCGATGGTTCGCTCAAAAGCTCGATCTTTGAAGACAGAGATAACAGGTTCAAGCACATACTGCAGACTTGCAGGACAAATAACAATTATCTAGTTGGGATAAGCAAGACCACGAAGCTGAAGGTTCTAGAACAACTTGCGTCTTTGTTGATACAGAAAAACACTCCCTGCTACATTGATGTTGAATCTATCGTGAAGAACTTGGTAAGCAATGTAGTTGGAAGGCCGTTGCTTGCAAAGTTTAGCAACAATGGTCTGGTGCTAAGAACCGACGTTCTAAATGAACCGAGTGAACCTTTAGGTAGGCTCTTAGTAAACGACTCGTTATCTCATGGATACCCAGAAAGTCTAAGGCTCGCTCATCACGTATCAGTTTTTACCAAGACAGACGTCTCATGCATAAGGAGTTTCATAATCAGCAAGTTCAACACGCGAGAGATGATGTATGAAGATGTACGAAGAACGTTGCTCGGGAGCCTTAGTGCGAGAGGGTTTTGATGAGAATAGTAAGCAAAGAGGGCAATGAACTGGTTCTGCTGTCCATCACTGATGATGGTGTGGAAAAAGGTGATTATCTCATCATCGAAGATACGAAGAGCAAGAGAAAGATAGTTGTGCAGGTTTATGATGAAGAATACCTGAGCATACAATCGCTAGTCGAAGATATGGTGAAGGACGAAGTTGTAAAAGCATCGAGTGAAGAAGGTCTGCACGATCCTCTTAACATAAGCAATCTTTCTAGGATGATCCGTGACGCCAGACTGTTCCGATGCAAGATAAGGGCAAGTATAGAAAATGGCAGGTTGAGCAGCAGCGTGTCTTGGTTGCCGTCAAGGGTGGATTCCAAAATAATAAGGCTAAATGTGTCAGAGCTCGAAGATCTGCTGGAAAGAAAGGGAATTTTCCCGATAACCATTGGAGAAACCAGAGACAGGGAAGAGTTCAGAATTTTTGCTGAAGACATTGACGGCAAGCTGAACATAATAACAGGAAGGAAGGAATCTGGGAAATCTCATCTTGCAAAAAACTTGGTCAAGAAGCTCGTGGAACATGGAGCGTTTGTGATCGTATTCGACCTTAACAACGAATACAGTGGGCTGGCGTGGAATAGAGACGGAACGCCAAGCAGCATTAACGATAGGGTGATAATGCTCGAGCCTGGAAATGGTTTGAGGTTCGGTTTGGATTATGCTGGCAAGGGTGCGATTGCCAATATGCTAAAGCATGCGCTGGACATGCCAGCTGCCTCGATGCGCGAGTTTTTCAGGGTCTGGGATTGGCTAAATGCAAAGAACATGTTAGGGATAGAGCGTCTCACTAGCACTATTTCTAGCTGGGATACCAATGAACTGGTTCGTGACGCCCTTGTGTCAAGACTGCACTCGATACAGGTATCTAGGCTGTTTACGGATGATTACAAAAAAGCCTGCAGGTTCGAGCAGGTGATCAAGGATCATAGTGATGGTGCTGCACTGATCGTAGGCATGGGCAAGACTGCTCCAGCTGTCCGAAGGATGGCAGTAGAATTGATTCTTAGCAAACTTGTGGAGCTACTGGAGCAAGGAACAATACCTCCAGTGTTCCTGTTTGCAGAAGAAGCACACCTCTACATCAGGGAAACTCATTGGGAGGACATCATAACCAGGATGCGACACTTTGGGATCTATACAACGTTCATAACGAACCAGCCCGATGCCGTTGATGATGGCATATACAGGCAGGTAGACAACATATTTCTCTTCAACTTTACCAACGATAACGATCTAGAGAGAATATCTAGGGTTTCCATTGCAGACACAGATACGATAAAATCTATCGTAAGAACATTGCCGCAGAGCCATTGCTTGGTCATAGGCAAGGTAGTTCATGATCTCCCAATCGTGCTAAAGACGCTGCAGTCTGAAGTAATGACGCTTGGAGAAACCAAACTATTCTTCAAAGTAAGAATACCTGCCTGAGCAAATTAGAATAGAGCATAACCTCTTGATCAATATGCTCCAGCGAGATCTATCGTTAAACTGCGTCCTTTCCTCTCTTCTTGCTTCCTACATCAACCGCATCTTCTACCGTAGAAATGAATACCTTTCCATCACCTGGTGAGCCTGTACTTGCTGCACTCAAAATTGCGTTTATCACTGCGTCGACCTTTGAATCATCCACGATTGTTACTATGCTCGATCGGGAATGAAATTCCGGAACATAAAATCCCGTGCCCCTACCAGAAGAAACCATCTCTCTATGGCCAGCGCCCCTACCCTTTCCGTCCATGACAGTTACACCGCCAACACCAGCCTTCTTCAATGAGTCATTAACTGCGCTTACCTTTTCAGTCGCGATCACGGCCTCGACCCTTTTCATGTTACCCTATGCGTAAATCAAATGATATAAGTTTTTCAAACTAAATTTCGTGTACAATTTAATATATCTATAACTGTTCGCTGCAATGTAAATATCATTAAATTTTGCAATTTGATACAAGACTTTTGAAACTCTTGCTGCCGAGCGACATTGATATAAGATGTGCTCCGTTTTGCAGATCAATGACCAAGGTTTCTGAGATAATGAGCAAGGGTGTAGCTTCACTGGAGTCCAAGGAAACGGCTGCAACTGCCTCTAAGAAGATGATAGAAGGAGGCTTTGGGTGTCTTTTGGTTACACGTAAGGGAAGAGTGGTAGGTATAGTTACAGAACGCGATTTGGTGAGGAAGGTGCTTGCCGAGAATGGTAATCCAGACAAGATCAAATTAGAAGAGATAATGTCCCAACCGGTGATCATAGTGAGTCCTTCGCTGGATGTAGGCTATGCTAGTAAGCTGATGTCTGAGAAGAGAATAAGGAGGCTGCCTGTCATGGATGGCGACATGCTTGTCGGCATAATGACCACTACTGATATTGCCCGCTATCTTGCAAAGACAAAAAATCATCTTGATCCTTTGATCAACGCCGTGGCTAGACAGGAGCCTGGTGAGGGTCCCTACAAGTAACGATTGACCACAAAATTATTTAAAGGACACATACTTGCTAAAGTGGAATGTTATTCAGAAAGGTAGGTTCGGTCATCCTTCTTGTTTCTGACATGAAACGTTCAATAGACTTTTACAAAAATACTCTTGGCTTGCCGCTCAAGAACAGCTCTAGTGACTGGGCAGAGTTCTTCAAAGATGGTACAACGCTTGCGTTACATCCAATGAACAAGAAGCTCAAGGCAAAGGCGGGATCTAGAATTGGAATGATGGTTGGATTCATGGTGAGCGATATGGACGAAACTTACAAGAATCTAACGAAAAAGAATGTAAAGTTTCTGAAGCAGCCAGAAATGGAATCATTTGGAAGTCATGCGATCATACTTGATCCAGATGGCTACATGATATCTCTTGCAGAGTTGACCGAAAAGGCCGAGGAGATTGATCTCTTCGGTGCCCTTGGAATAGAGTGATTCTAGATTGTGTAATGGAATCATTTTGGAAAGAAATTTAACCTTGCCATGCAATCTGACCTAGAATGACAGACAAAGAAGACAGGAAAGAATTGCTTTCCAAACCTATCAAGCAGCTCGACCTGGAAAACACGAAAACTATTCTTGATCTGGTCGAGGGATACAGGAACACATCGATACAAGCTAGGAACATTGGCAAGTGTTTTGAGATATACCAGAGCATGTTAACAGACGAAGACAGACCTACAATAATCCTAGGTCTGTCAGGGCCTCTAGTTGCAGCTGGGCTGCGCAAGGTTATACGAGACATGGTACACAACGGGATAGTTGATGTCATAGTCTCAACTGGTGCTATAATGTATCAGGACTTCTATCAGGGTCGGGGATTCAAGCACTATGTTGGCTCTCCCGACATGGATGATAAGGTGTTGAGGAAGCTTATGATCGACAGAATTTACGATACACTAGTTGATGAGGAGAAGTTTGAAGAAACTGACAGGATGATTGCAAAGATAGTTGGAAGCCTGAAGCCAGGGAACTATTCCTCCAGACAGATTCTGTCTCTCCTCGGTGAGAGCATAGATGATGAAAACTCCATACTTCATACAGCTTACAAACGAGGCGTGCCGATCTTTTCACCTTCGCTTAACGACAGTTCGATAGGAATCGGGCTTACGCTCTACTATGAGAACCATAAGAACAGCGAGAGGATAACGCTTGATTCCATAAAAGATAACCATGAATTTCTGCACCTTATTCTCCAATCCAAAAAAACTGCCGCGATCTTAGTTGGCGGTGGCGTTCCGAAAAACTGGATAAACGATGCAGTCGTCATGGCAAACTATGCATATCAAAAAGAGATAGAGGGACACAGCTATGCGTTTCAGATCACGACAGCAAGCCCAGCTGACGGAGGCTTGAGCGGAAGTACATTAGAAGAAGCGCAATCTTGGGGCAAGATCTGGCAGAAAGCTACGAAAGCAACTGCATACATAGAAGCTAGTGTGGCATTGCCACTGCTTGTTGGTGCTGTATTGCAGAAAAACGTGCATAGGGGAAGAAAGAAGATTAACTTTGCGTGGAACGATGATTCTGTTAAGGTAGAGTACGTATGAGTATAACTTATCCTTAATGCGCCAAAAAACGCCCGCCTGTAAAAGCTACTAGAGGGAGGGTCTTTATAAAGGACAAATCAAGCAGTCAACAAATCAAGAGAAAATTTCGGAACCGTATTTCTATTAACATGTGATCTATGACAACTAGATTCTATGATCTCGAGCGCGATGGAGTTTCATGGAACCTTCGTCAGCAAAATCCTCTCTACAAGGTTCGCATCTGAAAATTCCTTGCTTGTG
>Ga0187892_10003534_pt1 | contig 28358 bp, 30 predicted proteins | sample MA1701073metaG_FD_139345 | JGI IMG/M metagenome (GOLD analysis project Ga0187892, IMG submission 139345) | Bio-ooze microbial communities from a basaltic lava cave in the Kipuka Kanohina Cave System on the Island of Hawaii, USA - MA170107-3 metaG ... | reverse complement strand
GCCCCCGCGGAAGGGCACGGCGATGAGCGGGTCCTGGGAGTTCGTGCGCACCGCCACGCTCCAGCGGCTGGGCAAGCTGACCCTCCGCGAGGACACGTGGCGGCTGCCGACGGGCGCCGAGCGCGCGTATCCGGTGCTCCACGTCGGCCTGACGGTGGGCGTGGTGCCGCTGGTGGACCCCGGGCACGTGCTGCTGATCCGGCAGTTCCGCCACCTGAGCCGGGCGGCGTCGTGGGAGGTGCCGGGCGGCGGCGGGCTCCCCGGCGAGTCGCCGGAGGCGGCCGCCCAGCGCGAGCTGCGCGAGGAGGGCGGCCATCGGGCGGGCCGCCTCACCTACCTGACGCGGTTCTTCCCGTCCAACGCCTACCTCGACGAGACGGCGCACTGCTATCTGGGCGAGGACCTCGTCGAGGACCCGGAGGCCCCCGACGACGACGAGTTCTTCGAGCGCCGCGTGGTGCCCCTCCGGGAGGCCGTGGCCATGGCTCTCGACGACCGCATCACCGAGTCGGTCTCGAAGGTGGCCCTCCTGGCCGCCGCCCTGCGGCTCGGCGTCACCGCCTGACGGTACCGCGGCGCGGCGCGCCGCGCCCGGGCCCCGGCCCCCCGGCGTCAGTAGGCCGGCGGGGCGTAGACCGTGTAGAAGAACAGCGGCGTGTCCCCCGCGTTCTGCACGTGATGGCGGGCGCCGGCCGGGATCACGATCGAGGTGCCCGGGCCGGCCCGGTGCTCGGCCCCGTCGACGCGCACCCGCGCCTCGCCCTCCAGCACCAGCACGATCTGGTCCCCGTCGTGGGTCTCCTCGGGGCCGGCGTCCTGGCGCGGCGCGATGGTCATGACCGCGGTCTGGCTGCGCTCGGTCTCCTGCAGGACGGCGAAGAACTGCCCCCGATGCCGATGCACGTCCACGGGATCGGCGCCCGCCCGCCTCGCTCGCGCCATGTCATCCTCCCGCCCCATCCTACCGGAGGAGCCCGGACCGGCGCCGCGCCCCGGGGGCGGCGCCCCCGCTCAGGCCGGGCGCCCCGCCCCGGCCGCGGCCGGATCGAGCCAGGCCTGGGTGCGCCGGGTGATGCCCCGCATGAGCAGCCAGTACCCGACGCGCACGCCGAGGCCGACGGCGATGATGCAGACGGACATGGCCGCCGCCTGGGCCGTGTCGCCCGCGTCGTCCATCAGGAGCACCGCCACCGCCGCCAGCTCCGTCCCCGGCGCGACCAGGAACACCACCGCCGACAGCGTCACCATGGCCGACAGGAAGAAGTACATGCTCACGGCCACGATGGAGGGCAGCGCGATGGGCACCGTCACCCGCCAGAACGTCCGGTAGAACGGCACGCCGAGGGACGCCGAGACGGACTCGAACTCGGCGTCCATCTGCTTGAGCGCGGTGGTGGCGGTGAGGAAGGCCACCGTGTAGTAGTGGATGACGTTGGAGATGATCAGGATCGCGAGCGTGCCGTAGAGGACGTTGAGCGGGCTGCCGGGGGCGTTGAACGTGAAGATGTAGGCCAGCCCCAGCACCATCCCGGGGATCGACACGGGCAGGATGGACAGTAGGTACAAGGGGTGGCTCCACGCCGTCCGGCACTTCTCCACGGCGTAGGCGCCCACGAAGGTGAGCGTGGTGCCGACCAGTGCCGTCCAGGCCGCCACGTACACACTGTTCCACAGGGGCGCGGCGCCGCCCACGGTGTCGAAGGCGTAGTGGGCCAGGGTCGGCGTGAAGTCGTACGGCCACCGCCGCACCAGCGAGTACACGAGGATGGCCAGGTACAGGCCCACGATGGCGGCGGCGATCAGCCCGCAGTAGACGAACAGCCCCCAGTCCCGGAGGGGGCGTGGCGCGGGCACCAGCGGCCGGGCGGCCGCCGTCACCAGCGCGAACTGGCGGCGCTGCACCAGCCGGTCCACCACGAAGGCCAGCACGGCCGGGATCAGCAGCACCACGGACACGGTGGCGCCCATGGTGAAGTTCTGCTGGCCGGAGACCTGGTTGTAGATCTCGGTGGCCATGACCGAGAACTTCCCCCCGATGGCCTTGGGGGCCCCGAAGTCGGTGATGACCAGCGTGAACACCACGAAGCACGCGCTGACGAGGCCGTACTTGGCGCCGGGGAGGGTGACGGTGAGGAAGGTCTTGAGGGGGGAGGCGCCGAGCGCCCGGGCCGCGTCGTACAGGCGCGCGTCGGTCGCGGCCAGCGCCGCCGTCACGATGAGCAGCGCGTGGGGGAAGCAATAGAACACCTCGGCCAGCACGATGCCCTTGGCCCCGTAGATGCCCACGTTGACGCCGGTGAGCCGCGTGAAGATGCCGTTGTTGCCGAGGACGTAGATGAAGGCCAGCGCCTGCACCAGGGACGGCGCGAAGAGGGGGAGCATGGCCACCAGGCGGAACAGGGCCCGGCCTGGCATCCGGCTGCGCGTCAGGCCGTACGCGTAGCCGAAGGCCAGCGCCACCGTGATGACCATCGACAGCGCCGAGACGTGAAGGCTGTTGGTCATGGACCGGTTGATGGCGGGGGTCTGGAAGTAGCGGACGTAGTTCGCGAGCCCGATGACGCGCCCGTCGTTGTCGAGGAGGCTCCGCCACAGCACCTGGCCGAGCGGGTACAGCACGAACAGGAGCAGCACGGCGGCCACGGCCCCGACCAGGGCGTAGCGCGCCACGTCCTCGCGGCCGGGCCGGCGCCGGACCACGCGGTCGGGGATGGCGGCGGGCTCGGGCGACGCGACGGCCACGGGGCCTCAGGGCCGCCCGGGGAAGACGCGGAGGGCGTCCTTGGCCAGCGCCGCCGGCACCTCGTCGCCGTGGGCCGCCTTGAGGCCGGCGAACGCGCCCGCGGCGACGTCGCAGTCGACCACGGCGTCCCCGAGGCCCGGCACCACCAGCGTGAGGCGCGTGAAGGCCCCGAGGAACTGGATGCCGCTGACGCGGGCGGCGACGGCGTTCGGAACCCCGCGGGCGTCGGGCCCGAGGAGGATCTCCTCGGGACGGATGGCCAGGGTGACGGCCGTCCCCGCCGCGAGGGGGCCGGGCACGCCGTGGTCGAGGGCGAGGGCGCCCGCCCGCACGCGGCCGGGCTCGCCCGTCGCCTCGGCGGGGATGAAGTTCATCTGGCCGACGAAGCGCGCCACGAACGGGCTTGCCGGCCGCCGGTAGACGTCGACGGGGTCGCCGACCTGCTCCACCACGCCGTGGTTCATCACCACGATGCGGTCGGCCATGGCCAGCGCCTCCTCCTGGTCGTGGGTGACCATGATGGTGGTGACGCCGAGCCGCCGCTGGAGCGCGCGGACCTCGTGGCGGAGGGCCTGGCGCACGCGGGCGTCCAGCGCCGACAGGGGCTCGTCGAGCAGGAGCAGGGCGGGCGAGGGCGCCAGCGCGCGGCAGAGCGCCACGCGCTGCTGCTCGCCGCCCGAGAGCTGGGCCGGGTACTTGTCCCGGTGCCGCCCGAGCCCGACCAGCGCCAGGAGCTCGTCCACCCGCCGGTCGATGGCCTCCCGCGGGCTCCGCCGCGTCTCCAGGCCGTAGGCGACGTTGCGCGCCACCGTGAGGTTCGGGAACAGGGCGTAGGACTGGAACACGATGCCGTAGTTGCGCAGGCTGGGCGGCAGCGCCGACACGTCCCGCCCCGCCATGAGGACCCGGCCCAGGTTCTGGCGCTCGAGCCCGGCGATGATCCGCAACAGGGTCGTCTTGCCGCAGCCCGACGGGCCGAGGAAGCACACGAACTCCCCCGGCGCCACCGTGAGGCTGACGGAGCGGAGGGCGACGAAGGCCCCGAACTTCTTGGCGACCCCGTCGAGCGCCACGGCCGGCGGGCGGGCGTCCTCCGCGGAGGTCATGCCGTCCGCCGCGCCGGCCATGGGCGGCCGGAGCGTGGCCCTAGCGGGCGTACCGCTTCGACCACTCGGCCAGGATGCGGTCCCGGTTCTTGGCCGACCAGTCGAAGTCGTTGGGGTACACGACCTTGCTCACGTCCTTGGGCAGGCCCTCGGGGACGGGCAGGCCGGCCAGCCCCACCGCGGCGAAGTACTTGGCGTAGAGCGCCATGGCCTCGTCGGAGATGGCCCAGTCCAGGAACTGGCGGGCGGCGGGGTTCTTGGCCCCCTTCTTGGTGAGGCCGTTGGCCTCCATCTCGTAGCCGGCGCCCTCCTTGGGGATGATCATCTCCACGGGGGCGCCCTTGCGCTTCATCTCCCACGCGACGTACTCGAAGGAGACGCCGATGGCCCGCTCCCCGGCCGCCGCGTCCTTGCAGGGCTTGGAGCCCGACTTGGTGTGCTCGGCCATGTTGGGGTGGATGGCGTCGAGGTACTTCCACCCGGCCTCCTCGCCCATCCGCTGCAGGATGGAGACCACCGAGAGGTAGCCGGTGCCGGAGCTGTTGGGGTTCGGCATCACGAGGTGCCCCTTGTACACGGGCTTGGCGAGGTCGGCCCACCCCTCGGGCTTCGGCAGGTTGTGCTTCTTGGCCGCCTCCGTGTTGAAGCAGAAGGCGGACATGTAGATGTCGATGCCCACCCAGGCGGGCGGGGTGGCCTTGTCGCGGAAGAGCGGCTGCAGGCGCTCGAGGCCCTTGGGCGCGTACGGCCCCAGGAGCCCGGCGTTCTTGAAGATCAGCATGTTGGTGGCGCCCACGCCCCAGATGACGTCGGCCTGCATGTTGTCCTTCTCGGCCATGAACCGCGCCGAGATGTCCCCGGTGGACAGGCGCAGCATCTTCACGTCGAGGTTGGGCAGGGCCTTGTCGTAGGACTTCCGGTACTCGGTGATCTGCTCGTTCTCGATGGCCGTGTAGATGACGACCGTCTGCTTCTGGGCCGCGACGGGCGTCACGCCCGCCAGGACCCACGCCATCACCACCGCGGCGCCAACCCACGTCACGCGAGCCGACCGAAGCGTCATGAGAGCCTCCTCCACGGGGACGGTGAGGGTTCGATCCGGCACGGAGCCTAGCACGTTCCGGATCACTGGGCCATGAAGCCGCCGTCCACGACCATCTCGGCCCCGGTCATGAACGACGACTCGTCGGAGGCCAGGAACAGCGCGGCGTAGGCGATCTCCCGGGGCCGGGCGATCCGGCCGAGGGGGATGCCGGTCTGGAACTCCGCGCGCAGCGCCGCCGTCAGGTAGGGCGCCTGGAGCGGCGTGTCCACGATGCCGGGATGGATGATGTTGGAGCGGATGTTGTCGCGCGCGAACTGGATGGCCAGCGACTTGTTGAGGGCGATGAGCGCGCCCTTGGCCGCCGTGTAGGCGTCCTGGGCCCGGGTGAAGCCGGCCAGGGCCGACACCGAGCCCACCAGCACGATCGACCCGCCGCCCGCCGCGCGCAGGTGCGGGATCCCGTGCTTCGTCACCCAGAACACGGACTTGAGGTTGATGGCCATGACCCGGTCCCACCACGCCCCGTCCGTCTCCAGCACCCCGCGGTCCCGGTCCTTCCAGAGCACGCCGGCGTTGTTGTAGAGGACGTGGAGCGCGCCGAAGCGCCGCACCCCCGCCTCCACCATGGCGCGGACGTCGGCCTCCTCGGCGACGTCGCCGACCGCCGCCACCGCCTGCCCGCCCCCCTCCTCGACCAGGCGCACCGTCTCCGCCGCCGCCCGGCCGTCGAGGTCGGCCACCACGACGCGGGCCCCCTCCTCGGCGAAGAGGCGCGCGGCCTCCCGCCCCATGCCCATGCCGGCGCCGGTGATGAGCGCCACCTTCCCCGCGAGCCTACCCGCCACCGCCCCCTCCCGGATCGGCACCGTGGGTGGACGGGGGACGATGGGTCGCATGGGTGAGGTGGCGGGAGGTTGGCGGGTGGGGGCCGGGTGGCCCGTTCCCCGCAAGCCGCACCGAGGTCGCCCACGTCTCGAATGGGAACGGCTCGCGCACGGTCCGGAGCCCCGGCGGTCGTGGCCAGAGATCCCCACTCGCCAGCCTCCCGCCGCCCCGCGCGATCGCGCGTGGCCGGCTCTGGCGCGGCCCCCTCCGGGGGATGGGGGGTCGCGCTCGCCCCACCCGCGGCCTGTCGGGCGCCTCGGCGCCAGCGGGCCTGCCGGGGTGCCCCGCCTCCCGGGGCCCGGCGCCACGGCGTCCTGGGCGGTCCACTAGATGCGCTCGAAGTAGCGGAGCATCTCCCAGTCCGTCACCGCCTGGTCGAACGCGGCCTGCTCGAGCCGCCCGTGCTGCAGATGGTGCTCCACCACCCGGGGCCCGAAGGCCTCCCGCGCGGCGGCGGAGCGCTCCAGCTCCCCGAGGGCCTCGCGGAGCGTCTTCGGCACCTGGGGCAGCTTCGGGTCCTCGTAGGCGTTCCGCTCGTAGAGCCGCGGGGGCTTGAGCTTCTTCTTGATGCCAAAGAGGCCGGCCGCGATGGTGGCGGCGAAGGCGAGGTAGGGGTTGGCGTCGGCCCCGGGGATGCGGTTCTCCACGCGGAAGCCCGCCCCCTCGCCGCACACGCGGAAGCCGCAGGTGCGATTGTCCCACCCGCACGCGATCCGGGTGGGGGCGAAGGAGCCCGCCTGGTAGCGCTTGTAGGCGTTGACGGTGGGGGCGTAGAAGAAGGCCAGCTCGCGGGCCAGCGCCATCTGGCCCGCCACCCACTGGCCGAACAGCGGCGTGCCCTCGCGCGAGCGCTCGCGGGCGAACAGGTTCTTCCGCCCCCGGGCGTCCCAGAGGGAGGAGTGCAGGTGGCAGGAGGACCCCGCCGCTCCCATGTCGTACTTGGCCATGAAGGTCACCGAGGCCCCCTGGGCCGAGGCGATCTCCTTCACGCCGTGCTTGTAGAGCACGTGCCGGTCGGCCATCTCGAGCGCGTCGGCGTAGCGGAGGTTGATCTCCTCCTGCCCTCGCCCCCACTCGCCCTTGGAGAACTCGACGGGCACCCGCGCCTCCTCCATGGCGTTGCGGACGGCGCGGACCAGCCCCTCCTCCCGCGACGTCTGCAGGATGTGGTAGTCCTCGAGATAGCCCGACACGGGGGTCAGGCCGTGAAAGCGCGCGGCGCGGGCGGCGTCGAACGACTCGCGGAAGAGGTAGAGCTCCAGCTCGGAGCCGATCTTGACCGTGTAGCCCAGCGCGGCCGCGCGCTCCACCTGCCGGCGCAGCACCCAGCGGGGAGCCTCCTCGATGGGCTCGCCCTCCTCGGTGTAGACGTCGCAGAACACCAGCGCCGTCTTCGGCAGCCACGGGATCCGCCGCCAGGTGGCGAGGTCCGGCACCATCTTCATGTCGCCGTAGCCCCGCTCCCACGAGGTGAGCTGAAAGCCGGGCAGCGGCTCCATCTCCATGTCCACGGTGAAGAGGTAGATGCAGGCGTGCAGGGCGTCGGGCAGGACGTGATCGAGGAAGTACCGGCCCACCACCCGCTTGCCCAGGAGGCGGCCCAGGTGATCCGGGAACACGGTGAGCACCGTGTCCACCTCGCCCGCCCGGATCAGCGCCTCGAGCCCCCTGGGCTCCGCCCGTTCGTCCGCCATGGGCCTGGCTCGCCTCCGCCGCGCCGTCCGGCGGGCGCGAAGCCCCGCAATCTTAGCGGGGAACCGCGGACCAGGCAAGGCGCGGCGAGCGACTCAATGACCGCTGACGGCGAGCGGGATCGGCGGGATCAGGACCACGAGCAGGACGAGGCAGACGAGGCCGAGCGCGTAGCGCTCGGGCGTGAGCGGGGTGAGGTCGTCGAGCGGGGGCACGTGGGCGAGCCCCACGAGCAGCAGCACCACGCCCGCGAACACGAGCCAGAAGGCGGTGCCGGCCACGGCGGCGAGCGTGACCAGCGCCACGAAGGCCGCGATGGCGACCTCGCGATGGTGGCCGCCGGCCACGGCGTAGGCCAGGCGCCCGCCGTCGAGCTGGCCCACCGGCACCAGGTTGAGCGCGGTGACGAAGCAGCCGGCCCAGGCGCCCAGCGCCACCGGGTGGACGAACACGTCCATGCCCGCGGGCACGCTGCCGAAGGCCATCCAGACGAAGAAGCGCATGAGCAGCGATTCGCCGAAGGCCAGCGTCTCCCCCGGCGGCACGATCCCGACCCGCGACCACGCCAGCCCGAGCCAGAGCGCCGGCAGCGCCACCACCAGCCCGGCCAGGGGCCCCGCCACCGCGATGTCGAACAGCGCGTTGCGGTCGCGGCCGGGTGAGCGCATCCGGATGATGGCGCCGAGGGTGCCGAACAGGAACAGCGGGGGCGGCGCCGGGATGAAGTAGGGCAGGCTCACCGCCGCGCCGTGGTAGCGCGCGGTGAAGTAGTGCCCGAACTCGTGGGTCACCAGGATGGCCAGCAGCGTGGCCGCGAAGGGGACCCCGTCCATGAGGCGCGCGGGCTCCGCGACCGGGTTGAACGTGAGGAACGGGAACGAGCTCGAGAAGAAGCAGCCGGCCGCCCAGGTGGACACCACCGTGAGCAGGAACAGGACCAGGTTCACCGCCGGGCGCGTCCGCTCCTCGAACCCGCCCAGCGGCACCGCCCGCACCCACACCACGTCGTCCTCGCGCGCGATGAAGGGCGTGTAGCCGTGGGACAGGTAGCGCGGTTCCAGCCGGCTCAGGGCGTGGGCGGGCTCCACGAGGAGGTCACCGCCGAAGGCGAAGCTCGCGCCGCGCAGCTCCTGCTGGCGCACGGCCAGCACGTCCTGCGTCTCGTGCCGCAGCTCGTCGAGCATCGCCAGCACGCTCTCCGGGACGCCGGCGGCGCTGCCCATCGCGGCCGCGCGGCGCCCGAAGGGCCAGATGCGCATGAGTGGAGGTTACCACACGGCCAGACGCTCGACGGCCCGCCGGGCCGCGGGCAGGCCGCCCTCCACGTAGACGACACCGAGCACCGCCTCGAGCGCGGTGGCCAGGATGGACTCCCGCGCGTGCCCGCCCATCTGCGCCTCGCCCCGGCCGAGCCGGAGCCAGCCGCCGAGGCCGGCCGCCTCCGCCCACCGCGCGAGGCGCCGGCCCGAGACGAGGTCGGCCCGCTCGGGCGTGAGGACGCCCACCGGCGCCGCCGGCGCCGCCCGCCACAGGCGCTCGGCCACCACGAGGGCGAGCACGGCGTCGCCCAGGAAGGCGAGACGCTCGTTGTGGGCGGCGGGCGGATGCTCGTTGGCCCAGGAAGAATGGGTGAGGGCCTCGGCCAGCCGGTCGAGGTCCTGGAACTCGTGCCCGAGCGCCCGGCCGAGGGCGGCGGCCGCGTCGCGCGGGTCGTTCACGAGGGGTGCGCCCGGGCGGCGGGGGCGGCCCGCCCCGCCCGCCGGCTAGCTGCGGAAGCGCCGCAGGACCAGCGTGGCGTTGGTGCCGCCGAACCCGAAGGCGTTGGACAGCGCCGCGTCCACTTCCAGCTTGCGGGCCTGGTTCGGCACGTAGTCGAGGTCGCAGTCGGGGTCCGGCGTCTCGTAGTTGATGGTCGGGGGCAGGAGGCCGTGGTGCAGTGCGAGCGCGGTGGCGATGGCCTCGATGCCGCCCGCCGCGCCGAGGAGGTGCCCGGTCATGGACTTCGTGGAGGACACGGCCAGCCGCCGCGCGTGCTCGCCGAACACCCGCTTGATGGCCAGCGTCTCGAACTTGTCGTTGTAGGGCGTCGAGGTGCCGTGGGCGTTGATGTAACCCACCGCGGCCGGCTCCAGCTCGGCGTCGGCGAGCGCGGCGCCCATGGCGCGCGCGGCGCCGTCGCCGTCGGGGTCGGGCGCCGTCATGTGGTGGGCGTCCCCCGTCATGCCGTACCCGACGACCTCCGCGTAGACGCGGGCGTCGCGGCGCCGCGCGTGCTCGAGGGACTCCAGCACCACGAGCCCGCCCCCCTCGCCGCAGACGAACCCGTCGCGGGCGGCGTCGAAGGGGCGGCTGGCCCGGGTCGGCTCGTCGTTGCGGGTGGACATGGCCTTCATCTGGCAGAAGCCGGCGATGGTGAGCGGGATGATGATGGCCTCCGCCCCGCCCGCCATCATGACGTCGGCCTCGTTGCGCTGGATGAGGCGCATGGCGTCGCCGATGGCGTGGTTGCCGGTGGCGCACGCCGTGACCACCGAGGAGTTCGGCCCCCGGGCCCCGAAGCGCATGGAGATGAGGCCCGAGGCCATGTTGATGATCAGCATGGGGATGAAGAAGGGCGACACCCGGTCGGGTCCCTTGTCGAGCAGGACCTTGTGGGTGTCGAGCAGCGTGGTGATGCCGCCGATTCCCGACCCCACCAGGACGCCGAAGCGCGTCCCGTCCACGCGGCCGACGTCCAGCCCGGCGTCCTCCACCGCCATGACCGCGCAGGCCATCGCGTACTTGAGGAACGGGTCGAACTTGCGGTCGTCCTTCTTGTCGACGTACTTGAGCGAGTCGAAGCCCTTGACCTCGCCCGCGATGCGGGTGGGCATCGCGCTGGCGTCGAAGCGCGTGATGGGGCCGATCCCGGAGACGCCCTGCACGAGGCCGGCCCAGAACTCCTCGGCCGTGTTCCCGATGGGCGTCACCGCCCCCACGCCGGTGATGACGACTCGCCGCCTGTCCACGCCCGGTCTCCGTCTCGCCTACTGGTTCTCCTTGATGTAGGTGATGGCGTCCCCGACGGTGGCGATCTTCTCGGCGTCCTCGTCGGGGATCTCGAGCCCGAACTCCTCCTCGAACGCCATGACCAGCTCCACCGTGTCCAGGGAGTCCGCCCCGAGGTCCTCGATGAACTTGGCCTCGGGCGTCACCTCGTCCTCCTCCACCCCGAGCTGCTCACAGATGATCTTCTTGACGCGCTCGTCGAGCGGCTCCGCCATGGGTCCCCTCCCTGTGGGCTCCGTCCCCGCTCCCGGCCCGGCCGGGAACGCTACATGTACAGCCCGCCGTTGACGTGAATGGTCTGGCCCGTGATGTACCCGGCGCCGTCCCCGGCGAGGAATCGCACCACCTCGGCCACCTCGTGCGCCTGGCCGACCCGCTTGAGCGGCACCGCCAGGAGCAGCGCCTCCCGCGCCTCCGCCGGCAGCCCCGCCGTCATGTCGGTCTCGATCAGCCCCGGCGCCACCGCGTTGACCAGCACGTTCCAGTGGGCCAGCTCCCGCGCCGCCGACTTCGTGAGCCCGAACAGGCCGGCCTTGGCGGCCGAGTAGTTCGCCTGCCCCGGGTTGCCCATGGCGCCCGCCGTCGAGCCGACGTTCACGATGCGCCCGCTCCGCTGGCGCATCATGGGCTTGGCCACGGCCCGCATCATCAAGAACGCGCCGCGCAGGTTGGTGTCCATCACCTGGTCCCAGTCGTCGTCGCGCATCCGGACCAGGAGCTGGTCGCGCGTGATCCCGGCGTTGTTGACGAGGATGTCGACGCGCCCGAACCGCCCGCGAGCCGCCTCGACGAGCCGGTCGGCGTCCTCGCGGCGCGCGGCGTCCGCGGTCACGCCCAGCGCCGACGCGCCGGCGCCCTCCAGCTCGCGCACCGCCGCGTCGAGACGCGCCGCGTCGCGCCCAGAGACTACCACGGCCGCCCCGTCCTCTGCCAGGACCCGGGCGATGGCGAGGCCAATGCCGCGGCTGCCGCCCGTCACGATGGCGGCGCGCCCGGCCAGCGGCTTCGGCTCGCTCACGCCCCGCGCCCGCCGAGGGCCTCCACCGCCCGGTCGAGCGAGGCCGGATCCTCGACCGGGTGGCTGCGGGCGCCGTCCAGGATCCGCTTCACGAGCCCGGTCAGGACGCGGCCGGGGCCCACCTCGAGGTAGGCGGTGGCGCCCTCCTGGTCGAGCCGCCGCACGCAGTCGGTGAAGCGCACCGGGCTCGCCACCTGGCGCAGGAGGAACGGCCGCACGTCCTCGGCGGTCGCGGTGAGGTCGGCGTCGACGTTGCGCACGACCGGGATGCGCGGCGCGGCCACGTCCACCCGCTCCAGCTCGGGGGCCAGGCGGTCGGCGGCGGGCTTCATGAGCGCGCAGTGGAAGGGCGCGCTCACCGGCAGCAGCATGCTCTTGCGCCCCCCCCGCGCGGCGGCGGCCTTGACGGCACGCTCCACGGCGGCCCGGTGGCCGGCGATCACGATCTGGCCCGGCGCGTTGACGTTGGCGACCGACACCACCTCGCCCTGGGCGGCCTCGGCGCAGGCCTCCTCGGCCGCCGCGAGGTCCACGCCGAGGAGCGCGGCCATCGCCCCCACCCCCACCGGCACCGCCTCCTGCATGAACTCGCCGCGCCGGCGCACGAGCCGCACCGCCTCCGGCAGCCCGAGGGCCCCCGCCACCACCAGGGCCGAGTACTCCCCGAGGCTGTGCCCCGCCGCCAGGTCCGCCGTCACCCCGCGCTCGCCGAGCGCCTCCGCCGCCGCCACGCTGGCGGCCAGCACGGCGGGCTGGGTGTTGGCGGTCAGGGCCAGCTCGGCCTCGGGCCCCTCCCAGGCCAGGCGCGACAGGCCGACGCCGAGCGCGTCGTCGGCGGCCTGCCACACGGCGCGGGCCCGCGGGGAGGCCTCGGCCAGCGCCCGGCCCATGCCCACCGCCTGGGAGCCCTGCCCAGGGAAGAGGAACGCGACCTTCACCGGCCGGCTACCAGCGCAAGAGCGCCGCGCCCCAGGTGAAGCCGCCCCCGAAGGCCGCCAGCAGCACGAGGTCCCCGCGCTTCATGCGCCCGGACGCCCACGCCTCCTCCAGCGCCAAGTAGACGGAGGCCGCCCCCGTGTTGCCGTAGCGGTCCACGTTGACGACGACCTTGTCCATGGGGAACTTGAGGCGCTTGCAGGCGGCCTCGATGATGCGCAGGTTGGCCTGGTGGGGGATGAACAGGTCGAGGTCCGCCGGCGTGAAGCCGTTCTTGGCGAGGATGCGCTCGGCGCACTCGCCGAAGCTGCGCACGGCCACCTTGAAGACCTCGTTGCCCCGCATCTTGGCGTAGTGCAGCCGCTTGTCCACGGTCTCGTGGGTGGCGGGCGTCCGCGAGCCCCCCGCCGGCTGGTACAGGAGCTCCCAGTAGCGCCCGTCGGAGTAGAGGTCGGTGTCGATGATGCCGGGGGCCTCCGGCGCGCCCGGCTCCTCCGTCGACGGCCGCAGGACGGCGGCGCCGGCGGCGTCGGCGAGCAGGATGCAGGTCCCGCGGTCGGTGTAGTCCGTGATGCGCGAGAGGCACTCCGCCCCCACCGCCAGCACCGTGCGGTACTTGCCCGTCTCGATGTACTGGCAGCCGATGGACAGGCTGTAGATGGAGCCCGAGCAGGCGGCGTAGACGTCCACGCTGCCGGCCTGGCGGCAGCCGAGCTGGTGCTGGAGCAGGTTGGCCGTGGTGGGGAACAGCATGTCGCCGGTGGTGGTGCCGACCACGATGAAGTCCACCTCCTCGGGCAGCACCCCGGCCCGCTCGAGGGCCTGCTGGCTCGCGCGGACGGCCAGGTCCGAGGTCGCCTCCGTCTCGTCCACGACGTGCCGCTCCCGGATGCCCGTGCGCTTCACGATCCACTCGTCCGAGGTCTCCACCATCCGCTCGAGGTCCTGGTTCGTGAGGATCCGCTTGGGGGCGTAGGCGCCCACGCCAACGATCTGGGCCCGGCTCATTCGCGGCCTCCCTCGCGCCCGTCGTGCAGGTTCTCCGCCTCGAGCGCGGTCTTGATGTGCTCGTTGACGTCGTTCCGCACCCACTCCGCCGCCACGCGCACGCCGTTCTTGATGGCCTTCACCGGCGAGGCGCCGTGGCAGATGACGGAGGCGCCGTTGATGCCGAGGAGCGGAGCGCCGCCCCACTCCGTGTAGTCCACGCGCCGCTTGAGCCGGGCGAAGGCGCGCTTGGAGAGCGCGGCCCCGGCCATGGACAGCACGTCGCGCTCCAGCTCCTCGCGGAGCATGGCCGTGAGCATCTCGGCCAGGCTCTCCGAGATCTTCAGGCACACGTTGCCCGTGAAGCCGTCGGTCACGACCACGTCGCAGCGGCCGTTGTAGATGTCCCGGCCCTCCACGTTGCCGATGAAGTTGAGCGACGAGCCGCGCAGCTCCTCGTAGGTCTCGCGGGTGAGGTCGGTGCCCTTGCCCTCCTCCTCGCCCACCGACAGGAGGCCGACGCGGGGGTTGTCCTTGCCGATGATGTCGCGCGAGTACACGTGGCCCATCACCGCCCACTGGAAGAGGTGGCGCGGCTTGGGGTCGATGTTGGCGCCGGCGTCGAGCAGCACCGTGTACCCGCCGAGGCTCGGCAGGGCGGCCGCGATGGCCGGCCGGTCCACCCCCGTCAGCCCGCCGAGGACGTACATGCCGATGGCCATGGCCGCCCCCGTGTTGCCGGCCGAGACGAGGGCGTCGCACTCGCCGTCCTTCACCAGCTCGGCGGCCACCCGCAGCGAGGAGTCGCGCTTGCGCCGGAGGGCCTGGGACGGGGACTCGCCCATGCCCACCACCTGGGAGGCGTGGCGGACGGCCAGCGCCAGGTCCTGGGCGTTCAGGCGGCTGATCTCCCGCTCGATGGCGGCGCGGTCGCCGACGAGCACCGAGGTCAGGCCGTGCTCGCGGCACGCCGACACCGCCCCCTCCACCACCACCGCGGGGCCGAAATCGCCCCCCATCGCGTCCACGGCGATCTTCATGGGCCGGGCCCGGGCGCGACCGCGCTAGCCCTCGACGGCGATGACTTCCCGGCCCTTGTAGAACCCGCAGTGGGGGCACACGCGGTGCGGCGCCTTCACCTCGCGGCACTGGGGACACGTCGACCGCGTGGGGGCGGCCATCTTGTAGTGCGTGCGGCGCTTGCGCCCCCGGGTCTTGGAGTGGCGCCTCTTGGGCAAGGGCATGGCTCGTCGCGCTCCTCTCTGTCCTCGGCGGAGTTATCTCGATTGACGGGCGGCCCAGGCCTTGAGCGCCGCCCAGCGCGGGTCGGGGGACGGCTCCTCGCAGGAGCACGCCGTCTGGTTCCGGTTGCCGCCGCACGTCGGGCAGAGCCCCCGGCACTCGGCGCGGCAGAGCGGCTTCATGGGCAGGGCCAGCGTCGTCTCCGTCTCGAGCACCGTCGCGAGGTCCACCTCTCCGTGCAGGTACACGTCCGTCTCCAGGTCGTCGGCGCCGAGCTCGTGCTCGGCCCCCCGGCCGTCGCCAGGCACGTATCGCGCCCTGACCGCGGCCTCCACCGGGGTCACGTACGCGTCCAGGCAGCGGCTGCAGTGCTGGGGCACCCGGGCCTCGAGCCGTCCCGTCACGAGCACGGCCTCGCCCTCCCTCTCGAGGGACAGGTCGACCCCCACGAGGCTCCAGGAGGGATCCTGAAACGGTCGCGTGAAGGCCTCCGGTCCTTCCACCCGGAGCCCCTCCGGCGGGATGTCCGCCACCCGAACGATCATGCGGCACTCAACCCGACGAGCGATGTGAACCTAAGATTCCGTGATTTAAGACGTTTTCCAGAAATCGCGTAACTCTAACCCCGGGCCGGGGGCTTGTCAACCGGAAAGCGCCCCGACTTGACGGTCCGTGCCCCCGCTGCTACATTCCGCACCGGAGGCAGCCAATGGGAAATCTCTTCAAAACCGGAGTCCTGCTCGCTGCCCTGACCAGCCTCGTCCTCGTCATCGGGGGCGCCCTGGGCGGCCAGCAGGGGATGACGCTGGCGCTGCTCCTGGCGCTGGGAATGAATTTCGCCTCGTACTGGTTCTCCGACAAGATCGTGCTCCGCATGTACGGGGCCCAGCCGGTGGACGAGGCCTCGGCGCCCGACCTCGTCGCCATGGTCCGCCGGCTCGTGACCCGGGCGGGGCTGCCGATGCCGCGGCTCTACATGATCCCCGGGGACGCGCCCAACGCGTTCGCCACCGGGCGCGACCCGGCCCACGCGGCGGTGGCGGTCACCGAGGGGATCGTGCGGGTCCTGGACGACGAGGAGCTGGAAGGGGTGCTGGCCCACGAGCTGGCCCACGTGAAGAACCGCGACACCCTGATCATGACCGTCACCGCGACGCTCGCCGGCGCCGTCACCTGGGTCGCCCACATGGCCCAGTGGGCGGCCTTCTTCGGCCACCGCCGGGAGGACGAGGAGGGGGGCGGGAGCGGCATGCTGGGCGGGCTCCTGCTGGCCATCCTGGCCCCGATCGCGGCGACCCTGATCCAGCTCGCCATCTCCCGCGCCCGCGAGTTCGAGGCCGACGCCACCGGCGCCCGCATCGCCGGGCATCCCCGGGGGCTCGCCCGGGCGCTGGAGAAGATGGAGATGGCCTCCCGCGCCGTCCCCCTCCACGCCTCGCCGGCGACCGCGCATCTGTTCATCGTGAACCCGCTGTCGGGCGGGGGGCTCGCGAACCTGTTCTCGACGCACCCGCCCATCGCCGAGCGCGTGGCCCGGCTCCGCGCGATGGTGCTGACGGCCTAGCGCGCGCTGCGCCGGGCCGGCAGCCCGCGGGGGAGGCGGCTCGACTCCCCCGCCGGGCCCATGATCGCCGCCACCCAGATCCGGAAGCGCTTCGGCCTTCACCCCGCGCTCGACGCCGTGTCCCTCGCCGTCGAGCCCGGGCAGTGCCTCGCGCTCCTCGGCCCCAACGGCGCCGGCAAGACCACGCTGCTCCGCGTGCTCGCCACCCTGCTCCGCCCCACCGCGGGCGCCCTCCGGCTGGCCGGCGTCGACGCGCTGCGGGATCCCGAGGCGGCCCGGGCGCGCATCGGGCTCGTGGGGCACGGCTCCCAGGTCTACGAGGACCTGACCGCGCTCGAGAACCTGCGCTTCTGGACGGCCATGCGCGGCGCCGACGCGAGCCGCCCGCGCCTCCTGGCCGCGCTGGCCCAGGTGGAGCTGGACGCCGTCGCCGACGAGCGCACCCGCACGCTGTCGGCCGGGATGAAGCGCCGGCTCGGGCTCGCCCGCCTCGCGCTGGCCGAGCCCGAGATCCTCCTGCTCGACGAGCCGTACACGGGGCTCGACCAGCGGGGCCGGAAGTGGCTCGCCGAGTTCCTGAGCGGGCGCAAGGCGGCCGGCCGGGCCCTGGTGGTGGCGACCCACAGCTTCGCCGACGCGCTGGCCATCGCCGACCGGGTCGGCATCCTGGCCGGGGGGCGGCTGGTGCTGGACCGTCCGAGCGCCGAGCTCACCGCCGACGGCCTCTTCCGGCTCTACGGGGAGCTCACCGGGGCCGAGGTGGAGGCGGCGTGACGGCCTACGCCCGCCGGGTGTCGCTGGTGCTGTGGAAGGATCTCCTCACCGAGCGCCGGTCCAAGGAGAGCCTGAACGCGCTCCTGTTCTTCGCGCTGCTGCTGCTGTTCCTGTTCCAGTTCGCGCTGGGTCCGGACCGGGAGCGCCTGCAGGCGGTGCTGCCGGGCCTGCTCTGGCTCGGCTTCGTGCTGGCCGGCCTCCTCGGCTTCGGGCGGAGCTTCGTGGCCGAGCGCGACAACGACTGCTGGGAGGGCCTCCGGCTCGTCCCCGGGGACAAGTCGGCCATCTACCTCGGCAAGCTCCTCGGCAACGTGGCGGTGATGGGGGTGGTGGAGCTCGCCGTGCTGCTCCTGTTCGGCGTGTTCTTCAACCTGGACCTGTGGGCGCCGCTTCTGCCGCTGGCCGCCGTGCTGGCGCTCGGCACGGTGGGGGTGGCCAGCGTCGGCACGCTCTTCGCCGCCATCACCGCCACCGTGCGGGCCCGGGAGCTCCTGTTCCCGGTCCTGCTCCTGCCGGCCCAGGTCCCCGTGCTGCTGGCCGCCGTCGCCGCCACCGAGGTCGTGCTGGCCGGCCGGCCGGTCGGGGAGGCCGCCCACTGGCTCAAGCTCCTCGCCGCGGCCGACCTCGTGTACGTGACGGTCGGGCTCCTCACCTTCGAGTTCGTGCTCGACACATGAGGGCCCGGGGGCGGCCGGCATCCCTCGGCCCGGGGGACGGATGAGGCGGGCCCTCGGCTGGCTCGCCGCGCTCGGGCTGGTGGCGGGGCTCGGCGCCGCCTTCGCCTACGCGCCGCGGGAGGTCGTGCAGGGCAACGTCCAGCGCGTGATGTACCTGCACGTGCCCGCCATCCTCACCGCCTACCTGGCCTTCGCGCTGACCCTGGTGGCCAGCGTGGCCTACCTGGCGACCCGGCGCGCGGGGTGGGACCGGATGGCCGCGTCGGCGGCCGAGCTCGGCGTGCTCTTCACCGGCCTCACCATCCTGTCCGGGTCCATCTGGGGCCGCGCCACCTGGTTCAAGGGCCAGGCGCTGTCCTGGACCCAGGGCTGGTGGACGTGGGACGCCCGCCTGACCTCCACCGCGGTGCTGTTCCTCGTCTACGTCGGCTACCTCCTGCTCCGGGCCATGGTGGAGGACCGCGAGGCGCGCGGCCGCTTCGCGGCGGTGGTGGGGATCGTCGGGGCCGCCAACATCCCGATCGTGCACTTCTCGGTGAAGTGGTGGCGCGCCCTGCACCAGCCGTCCACGCTGCTCGGGCCCGAGCCCTCGCCGATCGCGCCCCCCATCCGCCTCGCGCTCCTGGTCAACGTGGTCGCCTTCGTCCTGCTCTTCGCCTACTTCCTCGTCCGGCGCGTGGAGATCGCCCGCGTCGAGGACGAGGCGCTCGACTAGCCCCGCCATGCCGGACAACTGGGGCTACGTCCTGGCGGCGTACGGGCTCGGCGCGCTGGCGCTGCTCGGGTACTGGCGGTACCTTGTCAGGCGGGGCCGGGCCGCGAGCCGGGCCCAGCGGAGGCGTACCCGGACGTGAAGGGCCGGACCAAGTTCGTGGCCGGAGGCGCCGTGATCGTGGCGGCGCTCGGCTACCTCGTCTACGCCGGCGTGAGCCAGTCGGTGGTGTACTTCGTCACGCCGAGCGAGCTCGGGGCGGCGCCGGTGGCCGGCAAGGCCTACCGGCTCGGCGGCATGGTGACGCCGGGCTCGGTGGCGTGGGACGCGGCGAGCCTGCGTCTCAGCTTCGTCCTCTCCGACGGGCGGACCTCGGTGCCCGTCCGGCACACCGGCACCGCCCCCGACCTGTTCGGCGAGGGGCGCGGGGCCGTGGTGGAGGGCACCTGGTCGCGCGACGGGTACTTCCAGTCGTCGCTGATCATGGCCAAGCACTCCGAGGAGTACAAGGCGCCGCACGACGGCGGCGAGCCCGGCTACAAAGAGCTGATCCGGACGCTCCGGGGCGACGGGGCGACGGGCAAGCCGTGATCCCCGAGCTGGGCTACGCGATCACGGCGACCGCGCTCCTGATGGCCGTCTGGGGCGCCGGCGCCGCGGCGGGGAGCGTCCGGGCGGGCCGCCCCGCGCTCCTCCTGTCGGCGGAGCGGGCCGCGGTGGGCGCCTGGCTCGGCCTCACGCTCGCCATGCTGCTCCTCGTGTACGCCTTCCTCACCTTCGACTTCTCGGTCCGCTACGTCGCGCTCAACACCAACCGCGGCACCCCGTTCTACTACCGCATCACCGCCCTCTGGGGGGCGCTCGAGGGCTCGATCGTGCTCTGGGCGTGGATGCTCGCGCTCTACACGCTGATCGCCGTGCGCCGCTACCGCCGGCGCCAGCCCGAGCTGTACCCGTGGGTGCTCGCGGTGCTGCTGGGCGTGCTCGCGTTCTTCCTCCTCGTCATGACGGTGCCCGCCCCGCCCTTCGAGCGCCTCCACCCGGTGCCCGCCGACGGCCGCGGCCTCAACCCGCTGCTCGAGGACTCGGGGATGATCACCCATCCGGTGGCCCTCTACCTCGGGTTCACCGGCTTCACGGTCCCCTTCGCCTTCGCCATGGCCGCCCTCGTCACCGGGCGCACCGGCGAGGAATGGATCGCCATCACCCGGCGCTGGACCATCGTGGCCTGGTACTTCCTGTCGCTCGGCCTCCTCATCGGCGGCTGGTGGAGCTACCACGTGCTGGGCTGGGGCGGCTACTGGGCCTGGGACCCGGTGGAGAACGCGGCCTTCATGCCCTGGCTCACCGGCACCGCCTTCCTGCACTCGGTGATGATCCAGGAGCGGCGGCGCATCCTCCGGCTCTGGAACCTCACCCTGGTCATCCTGACCTTCGGCCTCACCCTCTTCGGCACGTTCCTGACCCGCTCGGGCATCATCGGCTCCGTGCACGCCTTCACCCAGGGCGCCATCGGCCACTTCTTCCTGGGCTTCCTGGCCCTGGTGCTGCTGGGCGCCTTCTCGCTCCTCGCCTGGCGCGTGGACCGCCTGCGGGCGCAGGGGGAGCTGGACTCCCTCCTGTCGCGGGAGTCGATGTTCCTGCTCAACAACCTGTTCCTGGTCGCGGCCACCTTCACCGTCTTCTTCGGCACCGTCTTCCCGCTGCTCTCGGAGGCGGTCCGGGGCGTCAAGGTGAGCGTGGGCGCGCCCTACTTCAACCTCGTGAACATCCCCGTGTTCCTCGGCCTCCTCCTGCTGATGGGGGTGGGGCCCCTCATCGCCTGGCGCCGGGCCTCGTGGGACAACCTGCGCCGGAACTTCGTGATCCCGGTGGCCGCCGGCGGCGGGGCCGCCCTCCTCGCGCGGGCGCTCGGCCTCGGCAACCTCCTCGTCCTCACGTGCCTCGCCCTCGTCGTGTTCGTGGCCGGCGCCATGACGCTGGACTACGTCCGGGCCGTGGGGGCGCGGCGCCGGAGCGGCGACGGCTGGGGCGCCGCGACCTGGGGGCTCCTGCGCCGGCAGAACCGGCGCTACGGGGGCTTCGTCGTCCACCTCGGAGTGCTGGTGATCGCGCTGGGCGTGGCCGGCTCCCAGGCCTGGTCCGTGCAGACCGAGACCACCGTCAAGCGGGGCGAGCACGTGGAGCTGGCCGGCTACCGCGTGCGCTTCGAGCGGCTCACGGCCTCGGAGGAGTCCAACCACGCCAAGGTCACGGGCGTCTTCACGGTCGCCAACGGGAACATGCGGCCGGCCACCCTCCTGCCGGCCAAGAAGTTCTACCCCCAGGAGCAGTCGCCCATCGCCTACGTCGACTACCGGCTGGGGCTGATCGAGGACGTCTACCTCGTGCTCGGGGACTTCGCCCGCGACGGCTCCCACGCCACCATCCGCCTGCAGGTGAACCGCCTGGTGTCCTGGCTCTGGATCGGCGGCCTCGTGCTGACGCTCGGCACCGTGCTGGCCATCCTGCCGGACCGGAGGCGGCCGGCGTGACGGCCCGGGTCGCGCTGCGGGCCGGCATCCCCCTGGCCGTGGTGCCGCTGCTCCTGCTGCTGGCCTACGGCTTCCGCACCGACCCCCGGGCCATCCCGACGCCGCTCATCGGCAAGCCGGCCGCGCCCTTTTCCCTCACCACCTTCGCCGGGGAACCCGTCTCGCTCGACGGGCTCCGCGGCCGGGTCGTCGTGCTGAACTTCTGGGCCTCCTGGTGCGTGCCCGCCTGCTACGACGAGGCGCCGGTGCTGGAGCGCGGCTGGCGCGCCTGGAGGGACCGGGGCGTGACGCTGGTCGGCGTCAACATCCAGGACACGGAGGACGCCGCCCGGCAGTTCCTGGCCCGCTTCGACCACACGTTCCCGAACGCCCCCGACCTGGGCGGGCGGGTGTCGGTGGACTACGGCGTGTACGGCGTGCCCGAGACCTTCTTCATCGACCGCGCGGGGCGGGTCCGGGCCAAGCACGTGGGCGCCGTCACCGACCAGGTCTTCGAGCGGCACGTGCGGGCCCTCGCCGAGGAGCCCTCGTGAGCCGCCGCCGGCGGGCCCTGGCCGCGGCGTGGCTCCTGGCGGGCGCGGCGACGGTGGGCGCGGCGCCGGTCGCCGAGGAGACGGTGCAGGCGATCGCGGCCCAGCTCCGCTGCGTCGTCTGCCAGAACCTGTCGGTGGCCGACTCGCCCTCCGAGACCGCCAACCAGATGCGGGGGATCATCCGCGAGCGGCTCGCGCGGGGCGAGACGCCCGACCAGGTGCGCGCCTACTTCGTGGAGCGGTACGGCACCTGGATCCTGCTGGAGCCGCCGCGCCAGGGCTTCAACCTCGTGGTGTGGGTCGCGCCGTTCGCCGCGCTGGCCCTCGGGCTCGCGCTGGTGGCGGGGGTGATGTGGCGCTGGCGGCGGGCGTCCGACCGGTCGCGGGCGGCGGCCGCGCCCCGCCCCGTGGACGAGGCCGGCCGCGAGCGGCTGCGCCGCGAGCTGGCCGACCTGGACGCGCGGTGAGCCGTCTTCAGCTCGTGGCCATCCTCATCGTGGCCCTGCCCGCGCTCGCCGTCGTGCTCTGGCCGCTCCGGCGCGCCCGGGCCGCGGGCGCCCCCGCCCCGGCGCCGGCGGCGGACCGCGCCCTCGAGCTCCTGGAGGACAAGGCCGCCGTCCTGCGGGCCCTCAAGGAGATCCAGTTCGACCACGAGGCCGGCCACCTGTCCGACGGCGACTACGCCGGGCTCCGGGCGCGCTACGAGGGGCGGGCGCTCCAGGTCCTGGAGGAGCTCGACCGGCTGCGTCCGGCCGCGGCCGCGGAGCCGTCCCCGCGAGCGGCGGCCGAGCGGCCCGCCGGGCGGCGCCCGTGGACTCGCCACCCCGCGACGGTGGTGACGGGAGCGGCGACGCTGCTGCTCTTCGGAGTCGTCCTCGGGGTCAACGTCGGGCGCTTCAGCGCCCCCGAGCCGCCCGCCGCGGCCCCCGCTCCCGGGGCGTCGCGCCCCGGCCTCGAGACGCCGCTCGATCGACCCGCCGTCGGACCCGGGCCCTCGGCCGCGGCGGCCGCGGCCGGGGACGGACCCCGTCGGCCGCTGGCCCCGGAGATGCTCGCGGGCATGCTGGAGGCCGCCCGACAGAGCCTGGTCGCGGGCCGCTACCAGGAGGCCATCGCGGCCTACCAGGCCGTGCTCAAGCGCGACACCGAGAACGTGGACGCGCTGACCCACCTGGCCCTCATCGTCGCCATCGGCGGCCACGCCGACGCGGCGCTGGAGACGTGGGCCAGGGCGCTGTCGCTCGACCCCGACTACGCCCCCGCGTACCTCTTCCGCGGCCAGGTGCTCTACGAGGTCAAGCAGGACTATCCGGGCGCCGTGCGCGACTGGGAGCGCTTCGTCGCGCTGGTGCCGAGCGGGCAGGACCACGAGCGCGTCAAGGCCCTGCTCGCCGACGCGCGGGGCAAGGCCCGACCGTGACCGCCCGCCGGCGGCCGGCGGGCCCCCAGGGCCGCCACGAGAAAGGAGCGGCCATGTCGCTAGCCGGCCACGACCTGCTCTCGCGCCAGGTGGCGCGCTTCGTCGACCGGCGCGCGGACTGGGACGCCTTCGCCGACGCCCGCGTCGAGGGCTACCGGCGCGCCCAGCACCGCTTCATCGGCACCGGGGCCTCGGGCAAGAGCGACCCCGACGTGATCCCCGCTCAGCACTTCACGCTCAGCGTGATGTTCGTCCCGCCCGGCCAGGGCAACGCCGCCCACTCCCACGAGGTCGAGGAGGTGTTCTTCGTGCTGCGGGGCAAGCTCCTCGTGTTCTTCGAGGACGACGCCGGGCAGCGCGCCGAGGCCGTGCTGGGCCCGTGGGACTGCGTGTCGGCGCCGGCCGGCGTCGTCCACGGCTTCCAGAACGTGGGGCTCGAGCCGGCCTACCTCCAGGTGATGCTCGGCAAGGCGCGGCCGGACCTCATGACCTACGCCGACGCCGACCTGCAGCGCCGGCGGGACGAGCACCTGTCGGCGCCGCGGAGCGCCTGATGGCGCGGCCCACGCCCCGGCCGTCCCGGTAGTCCGCCCGCCGTGCTCGTCGGCACCTCGCCGCGCCGGAAGGAGGACCGGCGGCTCCTCACCGGCCGCGCCCGCTACCTCGACGACGTCCGCCTGCCCGGCCTCTGCCACCTGGGGTTCGTCCGCAGCCCACACGCCCACGCCCGCGTGAGCGCCGTCGATGGCACGGCGGCGGCCCGCCGGCCCGGGGTCCTCGCCGTCTGGACGCTGGCCGACCTGCCCGAGCTGGCCCAGGCCCACGTGCTGCCGCTGGTGCCGGCGCCGGAGGCGCGGCCCTACCGGCATCCGGCGCTGGCCGGCGACCGGGCCCGCCACGCCGGTGAGCCGGTGGTGGTGGTGGTGGCCACGGACCCCTACACGCTCGGCGACGCGCTGGACGAGGTCCGGGTGAGCTGGGAGCCGCTGCCGGCGGCGGCGACGCCCGGGGCCGCGCTCCAGCCCGGCGCGCCGCGCGTGCACGAGGAGTGGCCCGACAACGTCTTCGCCGTGAGCCGGTCGGCGAAGGGGGACGTCCGCGCCGGCCTCGCGGGGGCGGCCGTCATCGTCGAGGCGAGCCTCGCCTACCCGCGCGTCGTGGGGATGCCGCTCGAGACCCGGGGCGTGGTGGCCACCGAGGACCCCGTGACGGGCGCCCTCACCGTGTGGTCGTCGACCCAGCTCCCCTTCGGCGTGCGCAGCGCCATCGCGCTGGCGCTCGGCCTCGCCGAGGAGCGCGTGCGCGTGGTGGTGCCCGAGGTGGGCGGCGGCTTCGGGGTCAAGGGCCACGTCTATCCGGAGGAGCTCGTGGTGGCGGCGGCGGCTCGCCGCCTGGGCCGCCCCGTCAAGTGGGTGGAGAGCCGCCGCGAGCACCTCCTCTCGGCGGCGGGCGACCGGGACCAGGTCCACCAGGCGCGGCTCGGCCTCCAGAACGACGGCACCATCGTCGCGCTGGAGACCGCCTTCACCCGCGACCACGGCGCCTTCCCCACCCTCGGAGAGGCCATCACGCTCAACACCATCAACCACCTGCCCGGTCCGTACCGGGTGCCGTCCTACGCGGCCGTCGGCATCAACGTCGTGACCCACAAGACGTTCGCCGCCGCCTACCGCGGGGCCGGACGCCCCGAGGCCGCCTTCGTGCTCGACCGGCTCCTGGACCGGGCCGCGCGCCGGCTCGGCCTGGACCCCGCCGACCTCCGCCGGCAGAACCTCATCCGCGCCGAGGAGATGCCCTACCGGACCGGGCTCCAGTACCGCGACGGCGCGCCCATCCTCTACGACCCCGCCGACTACGTGGCCGCCCTGGACGGGGCGCTGGCGCGGCTCGACTACGCGGCGTGGCGCGCCGAGCAGGCGCGCCGCCGGGGCACGCCCCGTCCCCTCGGCATCGGGCTCTCGGCCTACGTCGAGGGCACCGGGCTCGGGCCCTACGAGGGGGCGGACGTGCGCGTGGACCCCGAGGGCACGGTGTTCGTCCACATCGGGGTCTCGGCCCAGGGGCAGGGCCACGAGACGACGCTGGCCCAGATCTGCGCCGACACGCTCGGCGTCCCCCTGGAGTCGGTGGTGGTGCGCGGGGGCGACACGGCGCTCGTCGGCCACGGCATGGGCACCATCGCCAGCCGGGTGGCCGCGGTGACGGGCCCGGCGGTGGCCCGCTCGGCCGCGCAGGTGGCGGACCGGGCGCGGCTCGTGGCGGCGGAGGCGTTCGAGTGCGCGCCCGAGGACGTGGTGCTGGCCGAGGGGCGCGTCCAGGTGCGCGGGGCGCCGGGCAAGAGCCTCCGCCTCGCCGAGGTGGCGCGCCGGGCGGTGCGCAGCCCCGCGCTCGAGAAGGCCGGCGGGCCCGGGCTCTCCGCCTGCGCGTTCTTCTATCCCGGCACCGTCACCTGGGCGTTCGGCGTCCAGGCGGCCGTCGTCGAGGTGGACCTCGAGGCGTGCCGGCTCGGCCTCGTCCGCTACGTCGCGTTCCACGACTCCGGCCGGCCCATCAACCCGGTCATCGTCGAGGGACAGCTCCACGGGGGCCTGGCCCAGGGCATCGGCACCGCGCTGGCCGAGGAGATCCTCTACGACGGCCTAGGCCAGCTCCTGACCGGCACCCTCATGGAGTACGCCCTGCCCCGGGCCGACCAGATGCCGCCGCTCGAGGTCGGCCACCTGGACTTCCCCTCGGTGGTGAACCCCCTCGGCATCAAGGGCGTGGGCGAGAGCGGCGTCATCGCTCCCGCCGCCGCCATCGCCAACGCGGTGGAGGACGCCCTCGGCGACTACGGCGTCGAGGTCGACCGGGTGCCGCTCACGGGGGCGCGCCTCTACGAGATGCTCCGGCGCGGCGGCCGCTGGCCGGGCCGGTGACGGCGGGGGCGGCGGTGGGGGGCCCGGTCCGCGTCCACCTCCGCGTGCCCGGCACGCTGCCGATGCCGGACCTCGTGCGGCTCGTCCAGGGCATCGAGGCGGCCGGGTTCGACGGCGTCGGGATCCTCGACAGCCAGATGCTGTCGCGGGACGCCTTCGTGGTGCTGGGCCAGGTCGCCACCCACACGACCCGGATGGCGCTGTTCCCGGCCGTGACCAACCCGTTCACGCGCCACGCCTCGGTGCTGGCCGGCGCCATCCGGACCGTCGAGGAGCTTGCCCCCGGGCGGATCCGCTTCGTCATCGGCACCGGCTACACGTCGGCGAGCACCATCGGCCGGAAGCCGGCCACCCTGGACGAGATGCGCCACGCCGTCCGCACGGTCAAGGCGCTGGTCGCCGGCGAGGCCGTCGACTTCGATGGCACGCGGGGGCGACTCGCCTACGCCGGCGGCCGCCCGCCCATCCCCGTCCTCATGGCCGCCTCCGGGCCGAAGGCCATCGAGGTGGCGGGCGAGGTCGCCGACGGGGCGCTCCTGCTGGTGGGGTTCAACCGGGGCATCGTCGAGACGGCCCTCGGCCACCTGGAGCGCGGCGCCCGCCGCGCCGGCCGGCGGCTGGAGGACCTGGAGATCATGTGGGCGGTGCGCACGGGCACGGCGGCGACCGCCGAGGAGGCCCGCCGGCTGGCGCGGCCCATCGCCGTCCACTGGGGCGTGCTGCGCTGGGGCGGGCACTGGCTCGGCCCGGCCGGCGTGACGCTCCCGCCGCTCCAGGTCCCCGAGGCCGTCTGGAAGATCTATCCCGATCTCTCCCACGCCCACGACTGGGAGGCGGCCATCGCCGCCACCCGTTTCGTGCCCGACGAGGTGGTGGCCGAGCTCTGCGACGCGCTCGGGCTCATCGGGACGCCGGAGGCCTGCGCCGACCGCATCCAGGCCATGACGGCGCTCGGCGTGCGGACCCTCTACCTGATGCCCTTTCAGACCTTCGCGCCGCCCGAGGCCGAGATCCGCGCGTTCCGCGACGCGGTGTTCCCGCGGCTCCAGGCGGCCGGGCTCCGCTGAGCGCGGCGCCGCCCGGCCCGCGCCGCCGTCAGTACCCGGCCGCCCGGTCCACCAGGTTCAGGAGCGGCGCCCCGGCCAGGTAGCGCGCCAGGTTCTCCGCGAAGAGATCGCTGCAGCGGTCGTCGTAGCTCGCCAGGAAGCCGGAGACGTGCGGGGACACGATGAGGCCGTCGTGCGTCTCGGGCTCCAGCGCGTAGAGCGGGTGGCCCGGCGGGGGCGGCTCCTCCGCGAACACGTCCGCCGCCGCCCCCGCGATCCGCCGCTCGGCGAGCGCCCGGGCCAGCGCCGCCTCGTCCACCAGGGCGCCGCGCCCGACGTGGTGAGGGCGTACTCGGCGATGGTGGCGGCGTGCACGCCGCTGGTCGTCGTGAGGGGGATGGCGCTCTCCGTGTAGAGCGGGTGGCCGGCGAGCGCATCCACGCCGGCCATGTGGACCTGCACCCAGCGGAGGTCGGGGGCGCGGCCGAGATCCCGCGGTGGGGCGCCGGCGTAGAGCACCTCGACGCCCCGGTAGTCCGCCGTCGCCGGGTCCGCCTGCGTCACCCTGAGACGCGGGGAGACGCGGCCGAGGCGCGTGAGCCGCGCCTCCCCGAAGGGCATGGTCACGAGCACGTTGACCGTCCCCGGCCCGGGCGGGCCGGGGGCCTCGGCGGCGCGGGGACGGGTGACGACGGTCTCCGGCCGGCCCGTCACCCCCGCTCGAAGGTGAGCGCGGCGCCGTTCATGCAGTAGCGCAGGCCGGTCGGCCGCGGGCCGTCGTCGAAGACGTGGCCGAGGTGCCCGCCGCAGCGCCGGCAGTGGACCTCGGTCCGCACCATGAAGAAGCTCCGGTCGCTCGAGGTACCCACCGCGTCCTCCAGGGGCTGCCAGAAGCTCGGCCAGCCCGTCCGGCTGTCGAACTTGGCGTCCGAGGAGAACAGCGGCAGGCCGCAGCCCGCGCAGCGGTACGTGCCCTGGCTGTATTCCTTGTCGAGCGCGCTCGACCCGGCCCGCTCCGTGCCGTGCTTGCGCAGCACGCGGTACTGCTCGGGCGTGAGGCTGGCCCGCCACTCCTGGTCGCTCCTGGTCACCTCGAACGCCTTGCCCGCCGTCCCCTTGGCCATGGTGTCCTCCCGTGCTCGGCGCGCCCAGCCTACCACGCCCCGGGCGCTTCCCCGAGCCCGCCGCGCCCCGGCGCCGCCCGGCCGGAGCCCGCGGTTTCGTGTATCCTGCCGCCGATGCCGGACTACGACGTGATCGTGGTGGGGGCGGGCAACGCCGCCCTGGCCGCGGCCGTCTCCGCCCGCGAGCAGGGCGCGGGGCGGGTCGCCGTGCTCGAGAAGGCGCCGCGGAGCCTCCGCGGCGGCAACACCCACTACAGCGGCGGGCTCCTGCGCATCGCCTTCGACCGCGCCGAGGACCTCCTGCCCCTGGTGCCCGACGCCGAGCGCCAGCTCCCGGGCTTCCTGGCCGGCGTC
>Ga0187892_10003533_pt1 | contig 28360 bp, 24 predicted proteins | sample MA1701073metaG_FD_139345 | JGI IMG/M metagenome (GOLD analysis project Ga0187892, IMG submission 139345) | Bio-ooze microbial communities from a basaltic lava cave in the Kipuka Kanohina Cave System on the Island of Hawaii, USA - MA170107-3 metaG ... | reverse complement strand
CTAACGCACTTGTATTAGTGCGTCGGCGTCACAACCGCACACGCGCCGCGCGCGCTGCACCTGCGAAGTGCAGGTCCCTAGCGACCCATGTGGTGGCCGCCACCGCGTGCAGGTTTCCAAGTCACTGAAATCCAGCCTTAAAGCAGCAAGGCTGCGAATCGCGACGTAGATGGCACGCCTCGTGCGTGGTGGTTAGACCGGGTTATTGCAGGATGGAACAACCCAAGACAAGCGCGGGACAAGCAAGGAGGACTCAAATGGTTGCAAGAATTTGGGTCGTGGCGATGGCGATCGCCGCGTTCAGCGGTACGGCAGCGGCAGAAAAGATCCGGGTGGCGGTCGGTCACCAAAGCATGTGCACCGACACCTATACCGGCGGGATCATCGTGAAGGAGCTCAAGCTCCTCGAGAAGTACCTGCCGAGGACCGGCAAATACCAAGGCGCGGAGTACGAGATCGAATGGAAGGACTACGCCTCCGGCCCGCCGATCACCAACATGATGCTCGCGAACAAGCTCGATTTCGGCGTCATGGGGGATTTTCCGCTGCTTGTCAATGGCTCGAAGTTTCAAGAGACCGAGAGCCTGCGCAGCCAACTCGTGATGATGACTGGCTATAACCTGCACGGCTCGGGCAATGCCATCGTCGTGCCGGTGAAGTCGAACATCTTCAGCTTCGCGGACTTCAAGAACAAAGCGCTTTCGACGCCGGTGGGCAGCGCCTCATGGGGCATGCTGATCAAGGCGATGCAGGACTTCGGCATGAAGCCCGACGACATCGAGGTCAAGAATCAGAGCCCACCGGTGGGCGCGGCCAACATCGCCGAGGCGAAGATCGACGGCCACGCCGACTTCTGTCCGTGGTCGGAGATCATGGAATTCCGCGGCACCGGTCGCAAGGTCTACGACGGCAGCGAAGCCGGCGTGCCTTACCTCCACGGCGTGGCGGTACGAAAGGACTATGCGGAGAAATACCCCGAGATCGTCGTCGCGTTCGTGAAGGCGGTCGTCGAGGCCGGCAAATGGGTCGAAGAAAACCCGCTGCGCGCCGCCGAAACGCTCGAGAAATGGACCGGCGTCGAAAAGGAGGTGCAATACCTTTACTTCAGCCGCGGCGGCGTCCTGACGCTCGACCCCACGATCAAGCCCAAGTGGGTGAGCACGCTCAAGTACGACCACCAGGTGCTCGCGAAATGGAACAAGGTGCCGCCGCTCGACGTCGACAAGTGGATCGACGACAAGTACGTGCGCCAGGGGTTCAAGGAGCTCGGCCTCGACTACGCGAAGCTAGCGGCGATTGAAGTCAATCCGAAGGAGGTCGTGAAGTCCTTGCCCGCCGCCGAGCTCTGGCACACACGCACCGGGGTGGCGTCATTCGGCTCGATCGCTGAGATGCTGAAGGCGGTGAAAGAAGCCGAAGCCGTTCACCAGAAGATCAACGCCACGTATGTTTATGACCAAATGACCGGGCTCAAGATCTTCGGCAAGGTCGCGTACTACTCGCAAGACGCGAGTAGCAACCTCGTCGCCTTCATGCGCAAGACTGACGCCGACGCCCACGCTGCGAAAACGAAGGGCAAGGTCGTGAACTACGCCGAAGCGCTCGCGAGCGTCAAGCTTGCCGAGGCGCAGCCGGCGAAGGTCGCGGCCGCAGCGAAATGACGGGCACCGAACCGGCGGCCCATGGCCGCCGGGATCTGCTGCGGATGAGGCTGCAGCGTTACCTCATCCGGCTCGCCGCGGTGCTGCTCGCGCTTGCGGCGTGGCATCTCGCCTCGACGACGAAGCTCAACTTCATCGTCAACTTCCAGAATATCCCGCCGCCGCTCGTCGTCGGCGTCGCCCTGCTCGACCAGCTCGCCTCGTCGAAGTTCTATGTGCACATCATCGTCAGCATCAAGCGCATTCTCATCGCCTTCTCGCTCGCGGCGGTGCTCGGCATCCCGGTCGGCATTCTGATGGGGCGCTCGCGCGTGGCGGAGGACTTCATCGTGCCTTACATCGAGTTGCTGCGGCCGATTCCGGCCGTCGCCTGGATTCCCCTCGCCATCCTGCTCTGGCCGACCGAGGAGTCGAGCATCATCTTCATCACCTTCCTCGGCGCGTTTTTCCCGATCGTGCTCAATACGATCCACGGCGTCGAGCAGACACCGGAAGTGATGGTGCGCGCGGCGCAATCGCTCGGGGCAGGCAAGGCGAGCATCTTCCGCCACGTGGTGCTGCCCGGTGCGTTGCCATCGATCACCACCGGGCTCGCGATCGGCATGGGCGTGTCGTGGTTTTCGCTGCTCGCGGGCGAGATCATCAGCGGCCAGTACGGCATCGGCTATTTCACCTGGTCGTCGTACACCTTGGTGCAGTACCCACAGATCATCATCGGGATGATCACCATCGGGCTGCTCGGCACGCTTTCGACCGCGGTCGTGCGCAAATCGGCGCAACCGTTTCTGCGCTGGCAGGTAAAGCGGAGCTGAGACCGAAGCGGAGCGGAGACCTCAATGCGCGCGCTGCTCGAAGCGATCCGCAAGCGGCCACTCGCGTGGCTGGCGATCGCGCTAGGTTTCGGCGCCAGCTATCACGTACTCCTGCTCGGCGCGATGGTCGCGCGCTTTGGAAGCTGGCCGAACTACGTCGAGGTCTATGACTTCGTCGAAGGGTATCGGCTGACCTTCGCCGGCACACCATCGGTTCGAGACGCGTTGTCGATCGCGCTTACCGAACCATGGGTCGACATCGGCTACCTCAGCCCGCAGTGGGGAATCGCCGAGTGGAGCCTGATGATCCTGCCGGCGAAGCTCGCGCTGATTGTGCTGAGCGGGCTGTTGCTCGCGACCTTCGCCGTGCTCGCGCTTGTTTCGCGCGGCGTCGCCTGTACAACCGCGGCCGGCGTGGGCGCCGGACTCGTGGGCATGGCCAACGCGACCCTGTTCTGGGTTGTCTGCTGTGCGACCCCCACCTGGGTGGTCGCGCTTGCAATGCTGGGAATGAGCACATCGCTCGCGCTGGCGATCGAACCTTTCGGGCACGTGCTGACGATCGGTGGGCTCGCGCTGCTCGGCTTCGCGATCACCACGCAACTGCGGCGTATCGCCGCTCGGCCTGCGCCTTCGCTTTCCATCTCGGAGCCTATGAAATGGGTGCCGTCAGCGTCCTGAAGAAGAAGAACGTGATTGAGCCGGTGCCGCCGGAAGCGTCAGCCGAACCTGCGGTCGGCCGCGGTCGCGTCACGATCGAATCAGTCAGCGTAGTGTTTGGCTTCGGCGAAGCGGGTCACCTCGCCGTGGACCGCGTGACGCTGGACATTGCACCCGGGCAGTTCGTCTGCCTGCTCGGCCCTTCCGGCTGCGGCAAGTCCACGTTGCTCAACTGCGTCGCCGGTTACGTGACACCGGCCGCCGGGCGCATCAAGCTCGACGGCGGGAAAGTGGCGCGGCCGGGGCCGGACCGCGGCATGGTGTTTCAGCAGTACTCGCTCTTTCCGTGGAAGACAGTCCGAGAGAACGTCGAGTTCGGACCGCGGATGGCGGGGAAACCCTCGTCCGAAGTCGCGGCGATCTGCAAACACTTCCTCGATATGGTCGGGCTCGCAATGCATGCCGACAAATATCCGAACCAGCTTTCCGGCGGCATGCAGCAGCGCGTGGGCATCGCGCGCGCACTCGCCAACTCGCCGAGCGTGCTGTTGATGGACGAGCCCTTCGGCGCACTCGACGCGCAGACCCGCACGCTGATGCAGGAGAACCTGCTCCGGATCTGGAACGCGGTGAAGAGCACCGTCGTGTTCGTCACCCATGACATCGATGAGGCCATTTTCCTGGCTGATCGCGTGGTGGTGATGAGCGCCGCGCCGGGCCGCATCGTCGCCGATCTCGAGATCGATCTCGGACGGCCGCGCGGATTGGACACCTTCACCAGCACGCCGTTCATGCATCTGAAGAAGCGATGCCTCGAGCTGATTCGCCACGAGACGATGAAGCTGTTCCAGGTGCAGGGGTGACGGCGGCGGTGAGAACGCGACTGATAAGTGTCTTGCTCGCGGCGGCGCTGGTCGCCTGTTCCCCGCGCGAGCCGAGTGTCCCGGAAGTGCGCGCTTTCGACGCGCCGCGCGCGCTGCAGCCGTTCTCGCTCGTCGATCACGCAGGCAAGCAATTCGACGCAGAGCGCTTGCGCGGCCGCTGGACCTTTCTCACCTTCGGTTTCACGAGCTGCCCGTACGTGTGTCCCACGATGCTCACCAATCTCGCAGAACTTCACCGCTCGCTCGCGCCGCAGTGGAAAGGAACCGCGCCGCAGTTCGTCTTCGTCAGCGTGGACCCGAAGCGCGACACTGCCGATCTGCTCGCGCGGTTCGTGCCGCAGTTCGATCCAACGTTCCTCGGCGTGACCGGGGCGCAGGAAAGCGTCGACCGGCTACATAAGGACTTTGGCGGCGCGCACAGGATCAACAAGCCGAAGCACGGCGCGCATCACTACATGGTCGACCACTCCGTGCTGCTGTATCTCGTGGGGCCGGACGGCCGGCTCGCCGCGCGATTCGCGCCGCCGTTCGATCCGGCCGCGGTCGCCCGCCGCGTCGTCCGCATGGCGCACGACGAAACACCGATCGGACAGGCGTCGAGGTAATCCTATGCACCTGCGTTCAGTCCTCGCCGGTGCCGTCGCAATCGCCTTCTGCGGCACTGCGCGCGCCGACGTGATCGACACGCGCGGGATGAAGCCGTACGAGCAGTGCGCCTACTGCCACGAGTTGGACGGCAACAGCCGCATGCCGCGTTTCCCGAGGCTGGCCGGCCAGCGCGCGACCTACCTCGCGAAGCAACTGGTGGACTTTCGCGCAGGACGCCGCGACAACGACGGTGGCGCGATGAGCGGGATCGCCGACACGCTGAGCGACGAGGAGGTTGTCAGCATCACGCGACATTTCGCCGCCCAGACGCCGCGCACGATGGCGGGCGAGATCGCTGGCGACACTCGAGCAGGACGTCGGCTTTACTTCGAAGGCAGGCCGGGCGTTGCCGCTTGCGCGAGTTGCCACGAGTCGGTATTGCCTGTGGTCGCGGACGCTCCGCTGATCGCGGGACAACATGCTGCCTATCTCGAAAAGCAACTGCTCGATTTCAAGCGAGGCGCGCGACGCAACGATCCGCAGGGCGTCATGCACCGGATCGCGAGCGCACTCGAGGAGCGTGAGATTCGCGCACTCGCAGCGTTCGTTTCGGGGATGCCTGTCATGACAGGATCGTTCAAGTGATCGAGGCGCATGCTGTGTCGGACTCCCACGATCGGCGGCCGCGCTACCTGCGGATTCGCGACGAGTTGCGCGAACTCGTCCACACCGGCGCCTGCCGTCCGGACGACCGCTTGCCAAGCGAGAACGAGCTGGTGCGACGCTTCGGCGTTTCGCGCGTGACGGTGCGGCAAGCGATCGACGCGCTGCGTGAGGCAGGGTTCGTCTACAGCATCCAGGGCAAGGGCAGCTTTTTCAGCATGCCGAAGGCGGTGCACGACTCGCGGGTGTTGCTCGGTTTCCACGAGGCCATGGCAGGCAAGGGCTACGCGACCTATTCGCAAGTCATCTCGACCGGTGAGCGGCGCGCCGGCCGCGAAGTGTCCGAGGCGCTGAGAATCGCGCGCGGTACGAAGGTCCTTGTGGTGCGTCGGGTGCGCTGCCTCGACGACAAGCCGGTCTCGCTCGACGTGAGCTACTTCCCGCGCGACATCGGCGAGAAACTGCTCGGCGAGGATCTAGGGTGCGACATCTTCCCGCTCCTCGAGCGCCGTTGCGGCGTGACGCTCGGGCGCGCCGAGATGCGTATCGAGGCCGTGCCTTGCCGCAAGGAGTGCGCCGGCGAGCTGCGGCTCGCGAGCGGCAAGCCAGTGCTCCACATCCGCCGGCTCACCTACCGCGCCGACGGCCGACCCGTCGACTACGAGCATCTGTACTGCCGCGGCGACGCCTATCAGTACGAGTTCGAGCTGACGCGCAGGAGGTCGGGATGACGTCCTCGTTGCTTGACGCGAAAGTGGTTCCGTTCTCGCCGGTGCCGCTGCATACGCAGATTCGGGAGGCGCTGCGACAGCGCATCCTGGACGGCACCTACCACGAGCACGCGCAACTGCCGTCGGAGGCGGAGCTGACGTCGGCGTTCGACGTCTCGCGCATTACCGTGCGCCAGGCGCTTGGCCATCTTCAGAAGGAAGGCCTGATCTTCAAGATCGCCGGCAAGGGCACTTACGTCTCCAAGCCCAAGGCGTTCCAGGATGTGACGCAGTTGCAAGGCTTCGGCGAAGCGATGGGGCGCCTGGGCTACGAGACGTTCTCTCATGTGCTGGGCCATCGTTTGGCGCCGGCCGCGCCCGCGGTTGCCGAGCGGCTCGGCCTCGCCGGCGGCGCGCCGGTTTTGGAATTGCGCCGGCTGCGCTACCTCAACCGCCAGCCGACCTCGATCGATGTGAGCTACTTCCCGGCTGCGCTCGGCGAGCGACTGCTGCGCGAGGATCTCGCGTCGCGCGATGTGTTCGCGATTATCGAGAACGAAATCGGTATCCCGCTCGGCACCGCCGAGCTGTCGATCGATGCGGCGCTCGCCGACGAGGAAACGGCGCACTTGCTCGGCATCGCGGCGGGCGCGCCCGTACTCCGGATCGAGCGCCTGACGCGCGCGCTCGACGGTCGGCCGCTCGACTTCGAATACCTGTGCTACCGCGGCGACGCAATGCGCTATCGGCTGCGCGTCGACCGCGCCAATGAGAAAGGGTCGGTAATGAACAAGATCAAGTTCAGAACGATAAAACAAAGCGTGGCCATCAACTCGGAGGTGCCAAATGGCTAAAAGACCAAACATCGTCTTCTTCCATGTCGACAACCTAGGCATGGGCGAATTGGGTTGCTACGGCGGCGGCATCCTGCGCGGAGCCGACACCAAGCGCATGGATCAATTCGCCAAGGAAGGTGCCAAGCTGACGCACTACGTCGTCGAACCGCAATGCACGCCGACCCGTTCGGCCCTGATGACTGGACGTTTCCCGATCCGCTCCGGCAACCACACAATTGCCTTGGGCGGCAATGCGGGCGGATTAGTGGCATGGGAGAAGACCATAGCCGAAATCCTTGCCGATGCTGGCTATGTTTCGTCGTGCCTCGGCAAGTGGCACATCGGCGCGGAAGATGGGCGCTGGCCGACAGATCATGGCTTTGACGAGTGGTACGGTCCGCTTCGCACCTACGACGAATGCATGTGGCTGGAAGATCCGCATTACGTGGCGGAGCGCGACGGCTACTCCTACATGCACGAGGGTCGAAAAGGCAAAGGCGTGCGGCCGCTCAAGAATCAGCAGCTCACGCTGGACATGAAGAAGAGCTGTGACCTCGAATACCAAAAGCGTGGGCTGGACTTCATGAAGCGCAGCGCGGCTGCGGGAACGCCGTTCTTTCTCTACTTCAACCATTCGCTGATGCATTTTCCGATGATCCCGCGCGACGAATTCAAAGGGGTCAGCAGCAACGGCGACTGGGGCGACTGCCTGCTGATGCTGGACCACGACTTCGGCGTGCTGCTCGATCAGCTCGACAAGCTCGGGATCGCCGACAACACCATCGTGGTCATGTGTGGCGATAACGGAGCCGAAGATCACCTGGCAGGGCGGGGAACCGCCGGTTTCTTCGATGGCTCGTATTTCAGTTCGGCCGAAGGAGGCATACGCACGCCGTTCCTCATTCGTTGGCCTGGCCATATCAATCCAGGAACTGAGAGCAACGAGATGGTGCACGTCACCGACATGTTCACGACGTTGCTAGGGTTCGCCGGGTGCAAAGCGCCAGCTGATCGGCTGATCGACGGCGTAGACCAGGGCGCTTTCTTTCTGGGCAAAAAGGAAACTTCCAATCGCGAATCCTGCATGGTATGGCTCAAGGACGAGCTGCACGCCGTCAAATGGAAGGACTTCAAGATCAACTTCAAACGCCAGCAGCACTTTCACGACCCGGAACTGCCGCTGGGCTTTGCCCGGATCACGCACCTGCAGGAGGACCCGAAAGAACGAGAGGCCGTCAGCCAGCGGTACGTGCGCTGGTGGGTGATGCAGCATGCACAACGAATCGTGAGGGAATTCGAGGAAAGCACCAAGAAGGAACAGCTCATTCCGCCCGGATCCCCGATCGACTTCGTGCCGAAAAGCCGCGCGTCTTCCTCTTACTAGACTCATGTCCGCACGGAAGGCAAGCGCGCAAGCCACGGAAGAAACCGTCATCCAGGACCGCGGAACGGACCAACGTCTGCTCCGCGATGGCGGGACGAACGCGGGCCACGCGGCTGACACAGCAGGCCGGGGACACATGATTTGGGTGCCGGGCGGCAGCTTCCTTATGGGTTCGAACGATTTCTACCCGGAGGAGCGCCCGGTTCACCGGGAGTCTGTCAGTGGATTCTGGATGGAGTCACATCCGGTGACCAATGCAGAGTTCAGGCAATTCGTCAGCGCGACCGGATACGCCACCGTCTCCGAGCGTCCGCCCGATTCCGCTAAGTACCCGCACGCCGATCCATCCCTCTTGGTGCCCGGTTCCCTCGTGTTCAGAAAGCCACGTGGCCCCGTGGGTCTGCGTAACTATCGTGCCTGGTGGGAATACGCGCCCGGGGCGGATTGGCAGCATCCGCAAGGTCCGGGCAGCACCCTCAACGGTCGGGATGACCACCCGGTCGTTCACGTCAACTACGAGGACGCTTGCGCATACGCAGACTGGGCGGGCAAGGTGCTACCGAGCGAATCCGAATGGGAATTCGCGGCCCGCGGCGGGTTGGAAGGCGCGACTTACGCGTGGGGCGAAGCGTTTGCTCCGGAGGGGCGGTCAATGGCTAACACCTGGCAAGGCCGATTCCCCTGGGAGAACCTCGAGGTCGATGGATACGAGGGCACCTCTCCGGTCGAGGCTTTTCCCGCGAATGGCTATGGGCTCTACGACATGATCGGCAACGTATGGGAGTGGACCGCGAGTTCCTTCGCGCCGCGTCGCGCCGAAAACATTAAAAAATCCTGCTGCGTTCCGAACGAGCCCGGCGGACAGATCGCGCGCCGGGTGGTGAAAGGCGGTTCACATCTGTGCGCGCCCAACTACTGCCTGCGCTACCGGCCGGCGGCGCGCCAAGGCGAGGCGGTTGACACCTCGGCCTGCCACATTGGTTTTCGCTGCGTCGTGCGTATATCGAAGATTGCGGCGGAACGTCCAGAAGGGGATTCGGCCTCATGGCATGGACTCCCGCCCGGCGACGATCAGTGTAGTTAGATATGGAGGGGTCAGAGCCCATTCTTCGACTGTGCGGATTGCACTTCGAATCGAAATCGCCCGCCGAAAATGGGGTCTGACCCAAGGGCACCTCAAGGGCGATCCAGCGTTCTTCGGTGATCGCGCCGAGAATGCGGGCGAGGATCGTTTCGTCGAGTAGCGCGCGCGCCTAGCGCAGCATGACCGTGTCTCACATTGAACCTCTCCGCGGCGCCATGGAGCTCAAACTCGGCTCCGGGTTCGCGTTCGGCGATCTATACGACCGCGAAGGTCTCCGGCGCATCGATGCCGAATTCCTTCGCTTTCTCGGTGAAGCCGATGCCGCGTTGGGCGACCGCCTGATTGCCGGACGCGCGAATCCTGATGCACTCCCGCACAAAGCGGAATCGGAGCTGCTGACTGCGCTTGCGCCGCACGTCGACGACTTTCTTGCGCGGCTGTTCGGCATCGAGGCCGCAGTGCGCGCGCTCGCTGCGCAGCACGACGAGATGGCCCCGCTTCACTCGGTGAAGCGGATGTTCGTGCAGCGGCGGGCATTACACAAGGTCAAGCCCGAGACCGTTACGGCGCTCGACGGCGCCCAAGCGGAGGAGGAGCTTGAAGCGCTGTTCAGCGAGCCCTTCTCGGAACTCGCCTTCGCGCAGCATGTCACGGCGTGGCAGAGCGACGAGGCGGCCAATACCGACAAGCTCGAGCGGGCTGCGCGCTACGCGGCCTGGGCGACCCTCACGCCTGAGGGCAAGAAAAAACACAAGTCCGGGGTGCTGTTCAAAACTCCCGCGAAGCTCGACGTCTTGCGCCTGGTGCCCGTGCACACCGACGAATCACAGGGCTTCGCGCGCCATACGCTATCCGAGAGTCACTTGCGCGCCCGCGAAGGTTTTGCGCTCACAGACGCCGGCACCGATCTGGTCGGCGCGCTCGATCAGGCGAATTACTGCATCTGGTGCCATGAGCAGGGCCGAGATTCCTGCGCGAAAGGCCTGAAAGAGAAAACAGACGGCTTCAAGAAAACTCCGTTCGGTGTCACGCTCGCCGGCTGTCCGCTCGAGGAGAAAATCTCCGAATTCCTTATGGTCAAAGCGCGCGGCGAGGCACTTGCGGCGCTCGCGATCATCTGCGTTGACAACCCGATGGCCGCCGCGACGGGCCACCGCATCTGCAACGACTGCATGAAATCCTGCATCTACCAGAAGCAGGAACCGGTCAACATTCCGCAGGCGGAGACACGAACGCTCAGAGACGTCCTCGAGCTGCCGTGGGGATTCGAGATCTATTCGCTGCTGACGCGCTGGAATCCGCTGAATCTTCGTCGCCCGTACCCGGCGCTTGCAACGGGTAAGCGCGTGCTGGTGGTTGGCCTGGGTCCCGCCGGGTTCTCGCTGGCTCACCATCTGATGAACGACGGACATACCGTCGTGGGTGTCGACGGGCTGAAGATCGAGCCACTATCGCCAGAGCTGTCGGGCGTCGATGCGCACGGCCGGCGTGTCCCGTTCCGCCCGGTGCGCGACGTGCGTGCGCTCTCCGAGTCGCTCGATGATCGTGTGATGGCGGGCTTCGGCGGCGTTGCCGAGTACGGCATCACCGTGCGCTGGGACAAGAATTTTCTGAAGCTGATCCGCTTGCTCCTCGAGCGACGGCACGAGTTCGCGATGTTCGGCAGCGTGCGCTTTGGGGGCACGCTGACCGTGGACGACGCTTTCGCGATGGGCTTCGACCACATCGCGCTCGCCGCGGGCGCGGGCAGGCCGACGGTGCTCGAGATCCCGAACGGGTTTGCGCGCGGCGTGCGCGCAGCTTCGGATTTCCTGATGGCGCTGCAGCTCACGGGTGCCGCGAAGCGGAGCTCGATCGCGAACCTTCAACTGCGGCTGCCGGCCGTGGTGATCGGTGGTGGGCTTACGGCAATCGACACGGCGACCGAATCGCTCGCGTATTACGTGGTGCAAGTCGAGAAGTTTCGCGCGCGCTACGAGGCGCTGTGCGCCGACCTCGGTGAAGCGTCAGTGCGGGCCGTATGGAATCGCGAGGAGCTGCCAATCGCGGACGAGTTTCTAGCGCATGCACGAGCGCTCGCCGCCGAGCGCACACTCGCCGGACGCGAGGGACGTGCGCCGCGCTTGCTCGGGATGCTCAAGTCCTGGGGCGGCGTCACGATCGCCTATCGCCGCAGGCTCATCGATAGTCCTGCTTACACGCTCAACCATGAGGAAGTCGAGAAGGCGCTGCAGGAGGGTGTCAGCTTCGCCGAGGGACTCACGCCGGTTGCCGTCGACATCGACGAGTTCGGCCACGCGCGGGCGGTGAAGTTCTCTGCCGCTAGTGGTGACGTGCTCTTACCCGCACGTGCGGTGCTGGTCGCAGCGGGAACGCAGCCGAACACGGTCCTCGCGCGCGAGGAAGGGGTCGGCTTCGAGCTGGAAGGAAAGTACTACCGGGCGTGCGACGAGTCAGGCACGGCGGTGACGCCGGAGCGTGCGATCTCCAAACCGAAGCGCGCCGATGTCTTGCTTCATCGGAACGATGACGGACGGTTCGTCAGCTACTTCGGCGATCTGCATCCGTCTTTCTTCGGCAACGTCGTCAAGGCCATGGCGAGCGCGAAGCAGGGCTACCCAGTGGTGAGTCGCGTACTGGGGCAGACGAGCGCCGCGTGGCCGCTCGACGACGATGCATTCTTCGCAAGGCTGAACCAGGCGTTGCGGGCAGCGGTGCACGAAGTGCGGCGCCTGACCCCGCAGATCGTGGAGATCGTGATCCGCGCACCGCAGGCAGCGCGCCGCTTCGAGCCCGGACAGTTCTACCGCCTGCAGAACTACGAGTGGTTCGCGCTGCGTGCCGATGCAACGACGCTCGCGATGGAGGGCCTGGCGCTCACGGGTGCGTGGGTCGACAAGAAGAACGGTCTGATCTCGACGATCGTGCTCGAGATGGGTGGATCGGCAGATCTATGCACGCACTTGCAGCGTGGAGAGCCGGTTGTGCTGATGGGGCCAACCGGGATGCCGACCGAAATCCCGCGGGGCGAGACCGTTGTGCTCGCCGGCGGCGGACTCGGCAACGCCGTGCTGTTTTCGATCGGCCAGGCGTTGCGCCGCGCGGGCTCCGAAGTGCTTTACTTCGCCGGCTACAACAGAATCGCCGATCGCTACAAGGCTGACGAGATCGAAGCGGCGTCGGACGCAGTGGTTTGGTGCTGCGACGAGGCGCCGGGCTTTGCCGCCGGTCGACCTCAAGATCGCACGCTCGTCGGCAACATCGTGCAGGGCATGGAGGCCTACGCAAGCGGCCGTCTCGGCGAGCAGCCGATCGCGTTCAGCGACTGCGACCGCATCATCGCGATCGGGTCGGACCGCATGATGGCGGCAGTCGCACGCGCACGCCACAGCGTGCTCAAGTCCTGCTTGAAGCCAAGCCATCGCGCCATCGGATCGATCAACTCGCCGATGCAATGCATGATGAAGGAGATCTGCGCCCAGTGCCTGCAGCCGCACGTCGATCCAGCGACCGGCGCGCGCAGCTACGTCTTTTCCTGTTTCAATCAGGACCAGCCGCTGGATCACGTGGATTTCGAGGCGCTCAACCAACGCCTCGCGCAGAACGGCGTCCAGGAAAAGCTCACCCGGCTGTGGATCGATCGCTGCTTACGCGGGTTGAAGCTGCGTCCGGCGCGGATTGCGGCTTGAAAGTCCCGCACCGAAGAAAGCCGTCCTTACGCCGCTTCGCGCACGCGCACTTGCACCTTCAGGCCGACCGCAGTGGCCATGTTGACGAGCGTGTCCAGACCGAAGAGATCGATCTTCCCGCGCATCAAGTCGGACACGCGCGGTTGCGTCACTCCGAGCCGTTCCGCTGCCTCGGCTTGCGTCCAGCCTTTTGCTTTGATGTATTCCTTGATCACGATCATGAGTGCCGAGCGCAGCTTCATGTTCTCGGCTTCCGCGGGTGTGTCCTCGATCGCATCCCACACACTTGCATAGCGCTTCTTGCTCATCGGTTCAGCTCCTGCAGCAACTCTCGGTAGCGCTTGGTCGCCAATGCGATGTCGGACCTGCTTGTCTGCTCGGTCTTCTTCTGAAAACAGTGCAGCACAAATACCGCTTCGGCGAACTTTGCCACGTAGATCACCCGAAACGCGCCACTCGCGCCACGGATTCGAATTTCCTTCACTCCCTGGCCGACCGTGGTCATTGGCTTCCAGTCGTTGGCATCGAGACCGCGCTGCACCTGATCCAACTGATGGCCGGCCTCGCGTCGCGCGGCTGACGGAAACGCCCGTAGGTCATCCAGCGCAGTGCCCCGGAAAACTACGGGTTTGATGTTCGGCATGCCAGGCACGATACAATATTTTGTATAGTTCGCCCAGCCCCGCCACCTAGCTTAGCTAAGCTAGAGGTTCTCGGTGGCTGCTCCTCGGGCCCGCGCGAACAGCCGCGCGGATCGCTTCGATGGCAGGGATAACCTATTACCGAGCCGTAGGATCGGACTGCCGCAGCAGCCCCGCACACGAGCGACGCGCTTCAATGCAGCAGCTCTCTGCCCTCGTTGATCGGATGTCGCCGTCTCAGGCCAAGATCGCGCTTTTCCGTTCACTCTTCCGAGGCCGCGAGGATGTCTACCCGCGCCGATTCGAGAGCCGGAAGACGGGCCGGTCAGGCTACGCGCCAGCCTGCGCGAACGAGTGGGTGCGCGGCATCTGCGAGAAGCCCCGCATCAAGTGCGCCGACTGCCCGCATCGTCGATTTCTGCCGGTGACCGACGAGGTCATTCGCTGGCATTTGTCCGGCTGTGACAGCGAAGGGCAGCCCTTCGTCGCGGGTGTCTATCCGCTGCTGCAGGACGAGACGGGTTTCTTTCTGGCCGTCGACTTCGACAAACACGGATGGCAGGACGATGCCACTGCGTTTCTCGAGTCGTGCCGCCGGCTGAATTTGCCGGCGGCGCTCGAGCGCTCGCGCTCCGGACAAGGCGGGCATGTGTGGCTCTTCTTCGAGGAGGCTCTGCCGGCAGCGCTGGCGCGACGACTCGGGTCGCACCTGCTGACCGAGACGATGGAAGCCCGCCCGGACATCGGTTTGGATTCGTACGATCGGCTCTTTCCGAATCAAGACACGCTTCCCCAGGGAGGATTCGGCAACCTGATCGCCTTGCCTTTGCAGAAGGAAGCGCGTGAGGCGGGCAACAGCGTCTTTCTCGATGACGGTCTTGTTCCGTGGGCCGACCAGTGGTCGTTTCTTGCGAGCGTTCGGAAGATCGGCCGCGCCCAGGTCGAGGGCATCGTCGAGCAGGCTGAACGGAGTGGTCGCATCCTGGGCGTGCGTCTGCCGCCGCAGGACGAAGAAGACGAACCGTGGACAGCTCCGCCGTTACGGCAGCGCCGCGAGCCGCCGATCGCAGGCGAATTGCCCAAGTCGTTGGAACTGGTTCTCGCCAATCAGATTTACGTCGCCAAGGAAGGATTGCCTCCGAGTCTTCGAAACCGTCTGCTTCGCTTGGCGGCCTTTCAGAATCCCGAGTTCTACAAGGCGCAGGCGATGCGCCTGTCTACCTATGACAAGCCGCGCGTCATCGCCTGTGCCGAAGATCACTTGCATCACATCGGTCTGCCGCGCGGATGCCTCGACGATGTTCGCCGGACGCTGACCGATCTGGGTGTAGGCATTAGCACTCGCGACGAGCGTTGCGCCGGCCGATCCCTCGAAGTGAGTTTCGTGGGCGAGTTGCGACCCGAGCAGGCGTCCGCAGCCGACGCCATGCTGACGCACGAGACTGGCGTGCTGGCCGCGACGACGGCCTTCGGCAAGACAGTGGTCGCAGCTTGGCTCATCGCAGCGCGTGGCGTCAACACGCTCGTTCTTGTGCATCGACGGCAATTGCTGGATCAGTGGGTGGAGCGGCTCTCTGCTTTCCTGCGCGTGCCTGCCAAGACGATCGGCGTCATCGGCGGTGGCCGCAATCGGCCAAGCGGGTTGATCGACGTCGCCATCATGCAGAGTCTCGTGAGGAAGGGCGCGGTTGACGACCGCGTTGCGGACTATGGCCAGCTGATCGTCGATGAATGTCATCACATCTCGGCGCAGAGCTTCGAGCAGGTGGCACGTCAGGCCAGGGCGCGCTTCGTTGTCGGGCTCTCGGCGACCGTGGCACGGAAAGACGGACACCATCCGATCATTTTCATGCAGTGCGGGCCGGTTCGCTACCGAGTGAACGCCAAGGTGCAAGCAGCGACTCGGCCGTTCGGGCATTTCATCCACGTCCAACCGACCGCGTTCTCTTCGAGCCGAGTGCCCGAGTCGGACAAGCGTGTGGAGTTCCAGAGCCTCTACCAGGAGCTCGTCGCCGACGAACTTCGCAACGAGCGTGTCTGCGAGGACGTCGTCGAGGCCGTGCGCAACGGCCGCTCGCCGCTGGTACTCACCGAGCGCAACGATCACCTTGACCTGCTCGAGCGACGCCTTGCACCGCGCGTTCGCCACCTGGTGGTCTTGCGTGCAGGCATGGGCAAGAAGCAGCGGGCGGGCGTTGCCGATCGGCTCGCCGCCATCCCCCGCGATGAAGCGCGCATCGTTCTGGCGACCGGGAAGTATGTCGGCGAAGGATTCGACGATGCGCGCCTTGACACGCTGTTTCTCACGCTGCCGGTGTCATGGCGGGGTACGGTCGCGCAATACGCAGGCCGGCTGCACCGCCTCTACGATGGCAAGCGCGAGGTGCGCGTCTACGACTACGCGGATCTCAATGTGCCGATGCTCGCGCGCATGTTCGACCGGCGCTGTCGTGGCTACGACGCAATCGGCTACACGATCCTGCTGCCCGCAAGCGCGATGTCGGGTTGGCCCAATGATGTGCCGCTCCCCTGCGATCCTGTGTGGAAACGTGACTACGCAGCAAGCGTGCGGAGGCTCGTTCGTGACGGGGTCGATACGCCGCTCGCAACACTGTTCGTCCATGTCGCCAGACCCGTGTCGCCAGACGCCGAGGGCGCAGACCGGGCGCGCAGTGCGTCGGAGGCATTCCTGTATCGCCGACTCGAGACGCTGGCCGAAACCAGGGGCCGCTTCAGGCTGAACGTTGCGCTGCCAATCGCGTTCGACGGTGAGGGGCGACTGGAAGTCGACCTGCTGTGCAGCGATGCGCGCGTGGCCGTCGAACTGGACGGTGCTCAGCACCTCGCCGATCCGGTCGCATACCGTCGCGACCGGCGCAAGGATCTGCTGCTCCAGGAAAACGGCTACTTCCTGCTGCGCTTCCTGGCAGAGGATGTGGGCAAGGACCTGGATCGGGTGCTCGACACGATTGTCCGAGCGCTCGGTCGCAGGTCAGCGGTGGCGATCGAGGCCCCCGTCAGGTTCGTAGCGCGCGAGGCGTGAGGTGGCACGGGAGGTTGATGCTGTCGCGGCCGCCGGCTTGCGGCCCGGAACCGTGTCATCCCGACGGCGTGACGGCGTCGCGAGGAGGATCTCGGTATCGCCATGACCGAGATTCCTCGTCGCTCGCGCTCCTCGGAACAAAGAACATGCAGGTCCCAGCTGCCGGCCGCTTGCCGCTGCGCTGGTATCACTCTGCGGAGATGGGTACTGTCCTCACGTGTCTTTCGATAGCCTTGATGAGTTTCGCCGTAAGGGGCAGGTTGCCTTTCTCCGCGTTCCAGTGCTTGTGGAACAGGGCCACTGTTTCCCGCGCGGTATCGAGGACGAGCTTCTCGGGCAGCGACGCCTTTGCCGCCATATGGGCAAGCTCCTCGATCGTGAACTCGTCGAAGCGCTTCTTGCGGCTGACGTTCAGCGCGAAGTTCGGGTCGGGCAGATAGGCGATCGTGGAAACAAAATCGTAGGCAGGAGCGAGCACAGCCTTGCGCCGGTCGGGATAGATCATCGCCCAGTTCTTGAGATGCATGTCCGCATTGCCAATCAGCATGTTGAAGGTGAGACGACGTACGAACTCGGCAATATCACCTTCGCCGCACTCGGCCGCGATGACGCGGGCGATGCTGCGCATGCTTGCCTTCTTGTATTTGTCGTGCGGGTAGACCCCGAACACTTGCGCGAAGTCCTCGATGTGAACAACGCGCCCGCCCGGCAGGCGGTCGAAGCGCTCGATGACAAGCGCTGAACCCTTGAGGTCGTCAAGACCTTCGGGAAGGTTCGCGATTTCACCAAGTTTGACGAGCCGCAGCGCGGGCACATCCATTCCGATGAGCCTCGCCAGCGTCATCATCGAGTACTCGTTCTCAGGCACTCCAGCAAACTGGCCCGAGGGCAGCTTGACGATCCACGAACCGCCGACGCCCTTGGCGGGAATGGTGAGGCCACCCGGGGCCTCGTTGACCGCCGAGAACTTGAGTTGCACACCGGCGAGCGAGAAGCGCAGGGCGTTCTCGCTGCGATGATCATCATGATCGCGATCATCACCGTCATGAGCATCGGACGGCCAGGCGTCGCCGTCCGCCGGCCTGATCGTGATCGCTCCCGCCAGATCCAGCCCAAGCACCCAGAGAAGAAAGAACTCGCGCTCAGGGTTGATGCCGGCGCGTTCTGCGAGATAGGTCCGCATGTGACCTTCGGGCAGCAGATTGGAGAAGAAGGGCAGGACCTTGGTGTTGGTCGGCTGGAAATCCGTAATCAAACCCCCGAAGGAATCCTTGAAGCCGAGCCCCAGCACCGGTCTGTTGGCGTCCGCGATATACGCCTCGTTGAACGCAAAGAGGGAACGGTCCCCGCTTACGCGCGTAATCGTGCCGACGGGTTCGCCAAAGAGGAGGACGTTGAGGACAGAGACATCAGGCATCGCTGTCGTCCTCGTCCTCGAGCGAGTACGCGGGCCGGGCCGGCTCGGTACGGGATGTGGTCGCGGGTGCATGCAGCAGTTCGTTGCGAAGGACTTCAACGGCGGACAAGGCCGTGCGAAGGTCGGTCTGCCTCTTCGCGCTATTTGCCTTCTGGGCTTTGAGCGCTCGCAGCGCCTGGTTAGCCCGCTTCAGGGTGGGAACGTGCTGTGCCGCCAGAGGAAAGCGCTCGACTTCCTGGAGCCGCCTCTTGAGCTGCGCCAGTCCTCCTTCAAGTCGGGCTGAGGGTGGCAGCGTTTCGATGGATTTCCGAAGACGGCGCAGCTCCTCCAACGCTTCTTGGGAGGACGCGCGGTCGATGGCGAGTTCACCGCTCCGGACAATTGACTGGACGGCGGGAACAGCCTTGCGCGGCACGAGCGTCAGCTCCAGGTCAAGGACGCGGGCCAGTGCGACGAGACTTGAGACGCGGAGATCCACCGCACCGTTCTCGATCTTCGAGATGTGCGCTTGGGGCAGGCCGGCACGTTCGCTCAGCTCGCGCTGGCTCAGGCGTTTGCTGGTCCGCGCGGACCGCAGAACCTTCGCCAAGTCTTCGGTCGCTTTGATCATTTGATATTGTTTTCTACATCACATCGTTGATTTGATGTAGCTAAATATATCATTTGGTCGACTGGTTTGCAAGTATTGATATATATAACTGCCTAATCCGCCGATGTTGATATGTTTTTGTACATCAAATCACAGTCTGCCGACTACTATTGGCTTGTGGCCTACTAGAGGGCGAAGTATTCCTGCTTTGTTCGTTGCAGGGGAGTGCCAAGGGCTAGGGGCACACCACTTCGAGGAGGCTGATCGACCGCAAGCTCGGCTTCGAGATTGTCGAGAGACGCAAGCGCTCGCCGCTACGTTTCAAAGCGACGAATGGACGGCGGTCAGGCGGTCAATGCAGCGGATGCGATGTTGAGATGCGACTGCGCGACTGCGCTGTGCCCTCCGTCCCTATGATCGCCCCGGGGATCGGCGGCCCGAACTTGTCGTTTTGCGGCGCAGGTTTGCGACGTAAGTCCCGCAGAAGTCCCGCAAGGATTTTCTGGGACGAAGACGAAGCGGCGTAAGCGCTTGAAATGTTGGTGGCCAAGGGCGGAATTGAACCACCGACACAAGGATTTTCAGTCCTCTGCTCTACCAACTGAGCTACTTGGCCTCTAAAAGGCGGCGCAGTATACCGACGCGAATCGACGCAGCCTATCTCGGCGCAGTCGGAAAATATTCGAGCGCCAGACGCGCCAGGTCGACCGTCGACTTCGCGCCGAGTTTCGATCGAATCGCGGTCCGGTAGGCCTCCACGCTTTTCAACGAGCGGTTGATGCGCGCGGCGATCTGCGCCGATGTAAGGCCCTGCGCGATCAATTGCAGCACCTCGAATTCGCGCTCGGTGAGCCGCTTCAGCGGTTCGGGCGCAACGTCTCCGCCGACAAAGTTCTGGAACATGCGTTCTTCCAACTTCCGGCTCAGATAGACGGCGCCGCCAAGCAGCTTCCGCACGGCGGATACCAGTTTGTCGGTGGCTTCGTGTTTCATCAGAAAGCCGCGCGCGCCGGCGCTCAGGGCGCGTTCCGCGTACACACTTTCATCGTGCATCGACAGGACGAGTATCGGCATAGCTGCGTCCTGGGCTTTGATCCGCCGGATCAGATCGAGGCCGGACAAACCCGGCATCGATATGTCGACGATCAGCAGGTCGAACTTGTTGTCGCGCACGTGGCGCAGCGCGCTTTCAGCGTCGTCGGCTTCGGCGGCGACCTGCAAATCAGGTTGCGAATTGAGAAGCTGTGCAATGCCGTGGCGAACGATCGGGTGATCGTCGACGATCATGATGCGATGTTTCTTATGGTCGCTCATGAAGTTGGTGGTCCGTGCATCGGATGCGTAACGGTGCGGCGGTGCCGCTCACGCGGAACGCGAGCCACTCACGCCGGGCAGTGTAAGAGCGACTTCGCAACCGCCGGCAGCAAGCGGCTCGATCGAAAGCTGGCCGGCGACCGCATCGGCGCGCAGTCGCATGCCAATCACTCCCAGGCCCGTCGCGGCGGCAATTCGCTCGCGATCGACCGGCAGTCCGTCATTGACCACACTGACATGAAACGCGTTGCCGATGGCTTCGAGCCGAAACGTGAGGCGCCGTGCGCGCCCATGTTTGATCGCATTGGTCGCTGCTTCCTGTACCACGCGAAAGATGTGATGCGCGGCAAACTGCGACGCGATGCGCGGCTCATCGACCACCTGCACCGCACACGAGACGCCATAAATCGATTCGAGGTCCTCGGCCATCTTGCCGATCGATTGACCGAGAGAGTCGCGCTCGAGGCTCACTGGCCACAGACCGCGCGCGAGCCCGCGCGTCTTCGACGTGGCTTCGTTCAACAGGCGCACCAGCCAGTCGGCATCGGCCGCCTGCGGATGCCCGGTAGCACGCAGTTTGTCGGCCAGCGAGCGGGCGACGAAGGCGACGCCCGTCAGGTGTTGCCCAAGACCGTCGTGCAGTTCCAGGCTGATGCGCTGCTTCTCGTTTTCCGAGACGCTGAGAAGCTGTCGTTCGAGAAAACGCCGCCGGCCGATCTCCTCCTGCAGCTTGAGGTTGCTCGCCGCCAGCCGCTGGGCGATGGCGTCGCCGCCGTCGCCGCCGCTGACGCAGACAAACCAGCCGCGCAACTCCTTCGCTGCCACGCGCTCCACGCGCAGCGCGAGCTCCGTCGCCGCCGCCCGCCAGTGCGCCAACACGCTGAGCGCGTCATCGAACGTGCTGCCGGCGGCGATGCCGGCCGCTGCCGCGCCGGCATTCGCGTCAACCACCGTCAGCGTCGCGTCGATCAGAAACGCCGGTGTCGGCCACTCTGCGAGGTCGCGCCGCCATTGCGCCGGCGACTCCGTGGTCGCGGTGAACTCTCGATCGATCATTCCTGTGTTCATCGGCGTGCCGGCGCGTTCGTCAGAAACTCGTCAACGCCGGCGAGAAACACCTGTGCGTCGAACGGCTTGGTCCAGTAGCGCGCAAAGCCTTGGTCGAGTGCGCGTTGCACATCGTCCGGCAGGGCGTTGGCCGACAAGGCAACGCATGCCACTTGCGAGGTTTCGGCCTGCGCGCGAAGGCGCGCCAGAAGTTCAAGTCCTTCCATGTCCGGCAGACGCATATCGACGAGCACGAGATCCGGCCGGCACGCTGCGGCGAGAACAAGACCAGTGGCGCCATCGGCCGCGTTGTACAAGCGCACGTTCGGCCGACTGTGCAACAGCTGCTCCACCAGCAAGCTATTGAGCGGGTTGTCTTCGATGTACAGGATTGCGCCTGTCACGTCTTCGCGCAGCGCCAGCAGTGTCGGCGATGGCGCTGGCCGCGCCGCGTCTTCGGTGCGCGCAACCATCGCTTCATGCAGTCGCACGCGGAACTCGCTGCCGATGCCGGGTTTGCTCCTGACGTCGAGCACGCCTCGCATCTGCTCGGTGAGCCGCTTCGCAACGGCCAGTGCAACGCCGCTGCCCCGCGGTTCCACGGTCTGCATGCCAAGACGGGAAAACGGTTCGAAGATCGCTTCGAGCTGCTTCGGCGTAAGTCCGTTGCCGGTGTCGCGCACCGCAATGACCACGCTGTTGCCGTCGGCATGATCCAGCGCGACGGTTGCCGAGCCGCCGTGCCGGTTGTGCTTGATCGCGTTGGCCACCAGCGTGGCGAGCACCTGTTTAAGGCGCGCGCGATCAGCCCACACCGCGCGCGGCGCCCCCGCCTTCGCCGAGGGCGAGCTCTGCGCAGCGCGCGCAAGCGTCAGGCTCACCTGACGCACTTCGGCTTGTGGGCGAGCGGCGGCCAGCACTTCGTCGATGAGCGGCGCGAGCGCCACGACGTCCATCGTCACCGTACTGGCGCCGCTTTCGATACGCGTCAGATCGAGCACTTCGTTGATCAGGTTCAACAGGTGCCAGCCCGACGCACGAATGCGTTCGATGCGTTCGCGTTGCCCGGCGCTTGGCGCGTCGGCCGGATCGAGCTCGAGCAGTTGGGTGAAGCCGAGAATCGCATTGAGGGGGGTGCGCAGTTCGTAACTCATCCGTGCGACGAACTCGTTCTTCGCGCGCTGCGCGAGATCGGCGTCCAGTTGCGCGCGTGCGGCCTCGGTACGTTCGCGCAGGTGCGTGATGTCGCGTGCCACGCCCACGACGCGCAGCGGCGCGCCGCCGGCGCCGCGCTCGGCCAGCGCGCGCGTGGCGAGCGCGCGCGTCTGGCCGTCGGGGCGCACGATGCGAAATTCGACATCGACCGCGTCGTCGAAGTCGAGCACGCGCTGCCACGCCTGCTCGACGCGTGCGCGATCATCCCGGTGCAGCATCCGCTGAAACAGTTCGTGCGGATCGCGCGTGTCGTTGAGGTCGATTCCGTGCAGTGCGTACATGGCCGCGTCCCATTGCGTTCGCGGCGGATCGAGCGTGCGCTGCCAGAACGCGCTGCCTGCGGCGTCGAGCGAGGGCTCGAGCTCCTGCCGCAATCGATCGGCGAGCGCGGTGCGCGAACCGTGCAGCCAGACCAGCATCGCAGCGTCATCCAGCGCCGTGGCGCGCACTTCGATGATGTCGGCGTCCAGCAGAAACGCGGCCGGGCGCCCGCTCGTTACGGATTGAACAGCGGCGCGCCGCAGCGCTGCAGTGGCTGCAGGTGGCAGCGCGGCGACAGTGCCGTTGATCGGCCGGTCGAGCCGCAGAAGCGACGACGCGGCCGCATTGGCAGTCAGCACCTCGCCCCCCGGCGCGAGCAACACGCCGGCGGTCGCTGCTTGATGCAAGGCGGCTGCAAGCTGCGCCTTAAGCGGGGCGGTGCCGGCGGTTTCGGCGTCCTCGTTCATCGTTCGGGTGCTGGTAGCGACCCGTATCATCGCCCGATGAGGTGCAAGGTTCAAAGCGGCGCCGCATGAACGCGAACTTTGACGTAGCGGTCGCAGGCGGCGGCGTCGCGGGACTTGCCGCCGCGCTCGGCTGCGCGCAGCAGGGGCTTGGCGTTGCGCTCGTGGCGCCGGCGGCGTCGCGCGCGATCGACAAGAGCGCCTTCGACGACCGTATCTATGCGTTGGCGCCGGCCAGCGTCGAATTGCTCACCCGACTGAAAGTCTGGCCACGCCTGAATGCCGATCGGCTGCAGGCGATTGTCCGCATGCGAGTGTTCGGTGACCGCGGCGATCAACTCAGCTTCGACGCGTATACCGCGGCGGTCGAGCGGCTCGCGACGATTGTCGAAGAAAATGAACTGGCGCGCGTATTGCAGGATGCCTGCGCCTACACCCCGGGGCTTGAGCGCATCGACTCCGCGGTCGACACGTTGCGCGTCACGCCGGCGGCGGCGGTCGTACGGTTGGCCGACGGTCGCGAACTGAATTGTCGGCTCGTTGTCGCCGCCGATGGAGCGGACTCGGCCGTCCGCGCGGCGGCCGGGATCTCGGCCGATGAGCACCGCTACGGTCAGACCGCGGTCGTCGCGAATTTCGTCTGCGAGCGGGCGCACCAGGGCACCGCATTTCAGTGGTTCACCGACGAGGGCGTCGTCGCACTGTTGCCATTGCCGTTGGTTGAAGGCGATCCTGCCGTCTCTCTGGTCTGGTCGGCGCCGGATGCGCTCGGCAAAGAGTTGCTGGCGATGGACCCGCAATCTTTCGCGGCGCGGGTGGCAGCGCGCAGCGCTCACGCGCTTGGCAAACTAGCGCCCCTCAATGCAGCGCGCGGATTTCCGCTGCGCCGGTTAAGCGTTGCGGCAACGGTCGCGCCGCGCGTCGCCTTGATCGGCGACGCGGCGCACGTTGTCCATCCGCTCGCCGGCCAAGGGTTGAACCTCGGCCTGCAGGACGTGTCCGAGTTGCTTGCCGTGCTGGCGGCACGGGAGACCAGGCGCGATTGCGGCGATCTCGTTCTGTTGCGGCGCTATGCACGGGCGCGGGCGGAGCCGGTTAGTTTGATGCGATTTACGACCGACGGCCTGGCGCGTCTCTTTGGCATCGACGATCCGCTGGCGCGCAATCTGCGCAATACCGGGCTCGCGCTCGTAAATCGCGTCGGCCCGCTAAAGCGGGCACTGATCCGGCAGGCGCTGGGCTGATGTCCGCTGAGCCCTCTCCCCCAACCCCTCTCCCACGAGGGGAGAGGGGAGATCAGTAAAGGAAGCAGGATGAAGAAGGTTTGTTTTGGAGCCTGTGTTGCGCTGATGATCGCTGTCGCGTCGGCGCAAGCGCCTGCGCCCGCTGCCCCGGGGAACGAGGCGCGCAAGACAGGTACGCCGGAAGATCTGATCCGCTCGCGCGCCGAATCGCGTTTCGGCGCAAAGCCCGACAGCATCACGCGCATGCCGTTCGGCCTCTGGGAAGTCGTGGTCGGCACCGAGATTTTCTACGTCGACGCCAACGTCAATTACATCTTTGCCGGCCGCGTATACGACGCGCGCAACAAAGAGGACCTGACGCAGAAGCGGCGCGATGAACTGTTGAAGGTCGACTTCAAGAAACTGCCGCTCGATCAGGCCGTGAAGATTACGCGTGGCGATGGCTCGCGCACGATGGTCACTTTCGAAGATCCGAACTGCGGCTACTGCCGCAAGCTGTACAAAGATCTCGCGGGCCTGACGAACGTGACGATCTACACCTTCCTTTATCCGATCCTGTCGGCCGATTCGTTCGAGAAATCGAAGGCCATCTGGTGCGCGAAAGATCGTGCAGTAGCGTGGGACGAGCTGATGGGCAAAGGCCAGGCCGCGCCTGCCGCATCGAACGACTGCAAGCATCCGCTGCAACAGGTGCTCGCGCTCGGTCAGAAGCTCGATGTGACGGGCACACCGACCATCATCTTCACGGACGGCCGCCGCGTGCCAGGCGCGGTTCCGCTGGAGCGCGTCGAACAGATGCTGGCTGCGGCCGAGAGAAAATAAACCAGAAAAGGGGTCAGATCCCATTTAGATTTGGACCCCATTTAGATTTGGAGGGGTCAGAGCCCATTCTTCGGCTGTGCGGGTTGCACCTCGAGACTGGATCGTCCGGCGAAAATGGGGTCTGACCCCATTTGCGATCTATTTGAGCAGCTCTTCCGGCTTTACTCCACGCGGCAATAGCAGCCACGCTGCCGCGTCGTGCCTTTGTTTGCCCGCCGTCGCACCGGCCTCGGCACCGAACCCCCAGAAGAGATCGAAACGCAGCGGGCCGCGAATCGCGCCGCCGGTGTCCTGCGCAAGCACCAGACGTTCGAGCGATGCGCTGGTGTCGGGATGCGTGGTTCGAATGACAAGCGGAGCGCCAAGCGGCACAAACTTCGGATCGACCGCGATCGAGTAACCGGGTGTCAGTGCCACGTTGAAAGCGCCGATCGGTCCGGCGTTCGGATCGCCGAGCGGCAGTTCGCGAAAAAACACATAGCTCGCGTTCTGGTCGAGCAGCTCGCGCAACCGCGCGGGATTGGCGCGCGCCCAACTCTGGATACCCTGCATCGATGCCTGCTCGAAAGCGAGTTCGCCGCGATCGATCAACACGCGGCCGATCGATCGGTACGGATGGCCGTTGACATCGGCATAGCCAACCCGCACCACGCTGCCGTCGGTCAGACGAACGCGGCCCGAACCCTGAATCTGCAAAAAGAACGCGGCGATCGGGTCGTCGACCCATACGAGTTCTGCGCCGCGCAGTCGCTCGCCGTTTTCGATCTCGGCGCGCGTCCAGTACGGCACCACCCGCCTCCCATCGATGCGGCCGCGCAGGCGCCGGCCTTGCAGTTCCGGCGCTAGTGCGCCGAGCTCGATCGACAACAAGTCGTCCGGTGCGCGGTACAGCGGGATCGTGAATGGCGCGACAGCTTGCCTACTGCCATTGAGCAAGGGCTCGTAGTAACCGGTGATGCGGCCGCGGTCGACCGTCTCGAACAAGCGCGGCTCCGAACCATCCGGGGCGCTGTCTTCGCGCGTGATTGCGAACATGCGCCACGCGTCGAAGCGTTGCGCCAGAAAGCCGCGCAGCACGAGCGCATCTACCGTCGGGACGGTGGCGAGATCGGCGCAGATACCGAGCCATGCGGCGTGGCGCGCGCGGTTTCGTTCAAACGCGCGACATGACGCAACGAGCGCCGGCCATGCGGCCATCACATCGGCCTCGGCGACGATCGGCAGTTCGCGGAAATCGACTCTCTCGTAGCGCGCGACGGTGATGGTCTTGATTTGAGGCGTGACGCGCGGCGGCAGAACCGATTTCCTTGGCGGAGCGACCTGGCAGGCCGCGAGCAGGACAGCTGCAGCCAGAGCGATCGCGCGAACCGCGCTCCTACAATCCACGCCCATGTGGTTGATCGTTCTTGAAGCGCTGCTCGCGCTCGGCCTGCTTGTTTTCATCGTCTGGTGGACGATGTTTCAAGGCCGCAAGAAACCACCTCCGCGTCAGTGAAGCGTGCGCGGCATCGCCAGGATGAATTCGGGAATCGTTGCTTCGAACGCGGTGCCGTCGGCCGCAACGCACTGATACGTGCCGCGCATCTTGCCCACCGGCGTCGGCATCTGTGTGCCGCTCGTGTATTGAAACGCCTCTCCCGGTTTCAGCACCGGCTGTTCGCCCACCACACCGGGTCCGCGCACTTCCTTTACCTCGCCGTTGGAGTCGGTAATGACCCAGTGACGCGAGATCAGCTTCGCGGGCACGTCACCGGTGTTCCGGATCGTCATTGTGTAGGCGAAACGATAGTCATCGGCCTCGGGGTCCGACTGTTCGCCCACGTATTGCGGTAACGCGGTGACGGTGAATTCGTACTTCGGCATATGCAGCCCTTTCCCTAGAATCGCGGTCAGGAGGCTCTGAAAACTACTGCGCGGCCCGATTTTGCGCCTGCGCTGCTCGCTGTACTACTCGTACAGGTCCGCTGCTCGGCGCAAGCTCGGGCCGCTCGCTACGTTTTCAGAGCCTCCCCAAGTGAATCTTCAACGCACGGAGTTCGCTGATGGATTCTAAGTGCCGTATTGCGCCCAGCATCCTGTCGGCGGATTTCGCGAGGCTGGGCGAAGAAGTGCGCGACGTGATCGCCGCCGGCGCCGACTGGATCCACTTCGACGTGATGGACAACCATTACGTTCCCAACCTGACGATCGGCCCGCTGGTATGCGAAGCGATCCGCCCGCACGTCAGCAACCCGATCGACGTGCATTTGATGGTCGAGCCGGTCGATGCGCTGGTGCCGCTCTTTGCGAAGGCGGGCGCCAATCTGATCAGTTTTCATCCGGAGGCATCGCGGCATATCGATCGAACGCTCGCGCTGATCCGCGATCAGGGGTGCCAGGCAGGCCTTGTGTTCAATCCCGCCACGCCACTTCACCACATGGACCACGTGATGGACAAACTCGATCTCGTGTTGATCATGTCGGTCAATCCGGGATTCGGCGGGCAGACATTCATCGGCCAGGCGCTGCACAAGCTGGCGAGTGCGCGGGCCCGCATCGACGCGTGGTCGCAGGAGAGCGGCAAACGCGTCGCGCTCGAAGTCGATGGCGGCGTCAAGGTCGACAACATCGGCGCGATTGCGGCGGCGGGCGCCGACACCTTTGTCGCGGGAAGCGCGATCTTCGGCGCGAAGAGCAAGGACGGTTACCGCAAGATCATTGAAGCGATGCGCAAGGAGATTGCGTCGGGACAGCAGCAGGCGCAGCGCGAGGCAATGGCGCGGCGGCAGATCGAAATCGGTCCGGGCGGACCATGACGGCACCGCGTATGGCACTGCGCGCGGTTCTGATCGACCTCGACGGCACATTGATCGACACCGCGCCCGATCTGGCGGCCGCAGCCAACCGAATGCGCGCGGAATTCGATCTGCCCGCGCTGCCGGTCGCACGAATCGCATCTTTTGTCGGCAGGGGTGCGGAGAAACTCGTGCATCGCGCGCTGACCGACGATCCGGATGGCTGCGTGTCGGGCGAACGGTTTGACCGCGGGCGCGATGCCTTTTTTCGTCACTATCACACAGTCAATGGACGCTTCGCGGCCGTATTCGAGGGCGTACCGCGTGCGCTTGAACAACTGCGTTCGGCCGGATTGAAGTTGGGATGCGTGACCAACAAGCCGCGCGAGTTCACGCTGCCGCTGCTGGAGACAGTCGGGCTCGCGTCGTCATTTGACGCCGTGGTCGCTGGCGATGACGTGCAGGAAAAGAAACCGCATCCTGAGCTGTTGCTCGCGGCTTGCGATCGCTTGCAGGTGGCGCCGGCCGCGACCGTGATGATCGGCGACTCCATCAACG
>Ga0187892_10003532_pt1 | contig 28380 bp, 29 predicted proteins | sample MA1701073metaG_FD_139345 | JGI IMG/M metagenome (GOLD analysis project Ga0187892, IMG submission 139345) | Bio-ooze microbial communities from a basaltic lava cave in the Kipuka Kanohina Cave System on the Island of Hawaii, USA - MA170107-3 metaG ... | reverse complement strand
GAAGCGCTCGTCGCAGCGGCGCTGACCGGTAAGACGTCATGACATTGGAAGTCCGTGTTCCGCAACTGCCCGAATCGGTCGCGGACGCCACGCTCGTCGTCTGGCACAAGAAAGTGGGCGAGGCGGTCGCGCGCGATGAAAACCTCGCGGACCTCGAAACCGACAAGGTCGTTCTCGAAGTGCCTGCGCCGGCATCGGGTGTCATCAAGTCCCTCGACAAGACGGCCGGTACCACCGTGACGAGCGGCGAGCTGCTGGCAGTCATTGACGAGCAGACGGCGGGCGCAGCGCCCAAGGCGCCGGCGAAAGCTGAACCAGGCAAGCCAACGGAAGGGAGGAAACCGTCCGCGGCCACAACTTCGGCCGCGGCCGCGCCGAAGAAGGAAGATGCGGCCGGCAAGTTGTCGCCTGCCGCGCGCCGCATGGTCGAGGAGAACAGGCTTTCCGCCGGCGAGATCGCCGGAAGCGGCCGCGACGGGCGCATCAGCAAGAGCGATGTCGCCCATCACCTGGAGGCTGCCCCGGCATCACAGGCGCGGCAGCCAGCTTCAGGCGCGCGCGTCGACCAGCGCGTACCGATGTCGCGGCTCCGCGCTCGAATCGCGCAGCGGCTGGTCGAGGCACAGGCGACACAGGCGCTCCTCACGACTTTCAACGAAGTCGACATGCAGGCGCTGATAGCACTCCGCGCGCGCTACAAGGAACCATTCGAGAAGCGCCATGGCGTGCGGCTTGGATTCATGTCGTTCTTCGCGAAGGCCTGCGTCGAGGCGCTGCGCCGGTTCCCCGTCGTCAACGCCTCGGTCGAGGGCGGCGATATCGTCTATCACGAATACTACGACCTCGGCGTCGCGGTCTCGACCGACCGCGGGCTGATCGTCCCGGTGCTGCGCGACGCGGACCGGATGGACTTCGCGTCCATCGAGAAAGCCGTGACTGGCTTCGCCGAGCGCGCGCGCGCGGGCACGATCACTATCGAGGAGCTGACCGGCGGCACGTTTTCGATCACGAATGGCGGCGTGTTCGGCTCGCTGATGTCGACGCCCATCGTCAATGCACCGCAGAGCGCCATCCTCGGTATGCACAAGATCCAGGACCGCCCGGTTGTCGTCGACGGCCAGGTCGTGGTCCGGCCGATGATGTACATCGCGCTCACCTACGACCACCGCATCATCGACGGCCGAGAGGCCGTGCAATTCCTGGTCGCCGTGAAGGAGTCGCTCGAGGACCCGGCGCGGCTCCTGTTGCAGGTCTGAGGACGCCCAATCATGTCTGACAGTTTCGACGTTATCGTCATTGGCGGCGGGCCGGCGGGCTATCCCGCAGCGATTCGCGCGGCGCAAAACAAGATGACCGTCGCCTGCATTGACGAGTGGAAGAACCGCGACGGCAGCTCGGCTTTCGGCGGCACATGCCTCAACGCGGGCTGCATTCCGTCGAAGGCGCTGCTGGAATCCACCGAGTTGTACCACCGCGCCCAGCACGAGTTCGCCGCGCACGGCGTCAAGCTGGAAGGCCTCGGTTTCGACGTAGCTGCGATGCAGAAGCGCAAGGGCGGCATCGTCCGGCAGATGACTCAAGGCATTCTCGGTCTCTTCAAGGCGGCGGGCGTCACGCCGCTCGCCGGCCACGGCCGCCTCCTGCCCGGCCGCAAGGTCGAGTTCACGGGCAGCGACGGCGCGAAGCGCACGCTCCAGGCGAGGCACGTGGTGCTTGCATCCGGTTCCGAACCCATGCCGCTGCGCGGCGTCGACTTCGACGGCAAGCAGATCGTGGATTCATGGGGTGCGCTCGATTTCGCGGAAGTGCCCAAGCGCCTCTGCGTGATCGGAGCAGGCGTAATCGGTCTCGAGCTCGGCAGCGTCTGGCGCCGGCTGGGCGCCGAGACCGTCGTGCTGGAAGCACTGGACCAGTTCCTGCCGATAGCGGACGGCGCGCTGGCGAAGGAGGCACTGCGGCATTTCAAGAAACTGGGCCTCGACATCCGCCTCGGTGCCAAGGTGTCCGGCGCAAAAGCAGGAAAGGGCGGCGTTCAGGTGACTTACACGGACACTTCGGGCAGTCAGTCCCTGACGGTCGATCGCCTGATCGTCGCAATCGGGCGCAGGCCGTTCACGAAGAATCTCCTGGCCGACGGCACGGGTGTCGTCCTCGATCAGCGCGGATTCATCCAGGTCGACGACCACTGTCGCACGGGCGAGGCGGACGTCTGGGCGGTCGGGGACTGCGTGCGCGGACCGATGCTGGCGCACAAGGGCAAGGAAGAAGGCGTCGCGGTCGCAGACCGGATCGCGGGCCTGTACGGCGAAGTGAACTACAAGGTCATACCCTCGGTGATCTACACCGCACCCGAGATTGCCTGGGTCGGCCAGACCGAGGAACAGGCAAAGACTGCGGGGCGCACTTGCAAGATTGGCAGCTTCCCCTTCGCTGCAAGCGGCCGCGCCAAGGCGATGGAGGGCGGCGCGGGCTTCTGCAAGATCGTAGCGGATGCCGCCAGCGACGAGATCCTCGGCATCCACGTCATCGGGCCGATGGCGGGCGAGCTGATCGCCGAGGCCGTGCTCGCGATGGAGTACTCCGCGAGCAGCGAGGATCTGCAGCGCACGATCCACGCCCACCCGACGTTATCAGAGGCTATGCACGAAGCCGCGCTCGCCGCCGATAAGCGGGCGATCGACATTCCGAATCGCTGAGGCCGCCGCGAGAGCGGACAGTCCCTTTTGAAGGGGACGTTCACCTTCACTCTCAAACTACGCATTTTTAAGCTTACAGGCCGGTGAAGGTGAACGTCCCCTTCAAAAGGGACTGTTCTCCTTCGTTCTAGGTTCTTCGCCTGGCGCTGATGATGCCGGGCATTGCCGAGAGGCGGGCGAGGAGGCGCGTCAGTTCCTCGAGCCCACCGACGGCGACGCGTAGCGAGAGATCGGCGCTTCCCTGCGCCGCGTCGCCTTGCGAGGCGAGCCGCTCGATGTCGATCCGCTCTTCCGCCACCACCGTCGTGATGTCGCGCAGCAGCCCGCGCCGGTCCATTGCGTGCACGACGATCTCGACCGGATAGCGTCGCCCGGCGCGCTTTCCCCAGTCCACCTGCAGCAGCCGCTGCGGTGACCGCGCCGCAAGTCGCGCGAGGTTTCGGCAGCTGGCGCGGTGCAAGGTGATGCCGCGCCCGACCGTCACATAGCCCGTGATGGGCTCAGGCGGCACGGGATTGCAGCAGCGCGCGTGCGTCGACATCAGGTCGCCGACGCCCTCGACCTGCACCGCTGCGGCCTGCTCGCGGCGCGTCCTGCCGATCGGTGGCATGTCCGCTTCGGGACCGGGAATCGCCTTGCCGCGCAGGCGTCGCTCGATCGCGGCCGCGACATGGGAGAGGCTGAGCTCTCCCGAGCCGATGGCGAGGTGCAGCGCATCCGCGCTCGGCAGGCCGAATTCGCCGACCAGGTCCGAGACCAGCGCATGATCGGCGCCGAGCCTCGAAAGCTCGCGCTCGAACATCTCGCGCCCCTCGCGCCGGTTCTCGCCCATGTCGCGCCGCTTGAACCAGGCGCGGACCTTGGCGCGGCTGCGCGGCGAGGCAAGGAATCCCTCGCGCTCGATCAGCCAGTCGCGGCTTGGCTTGGCCTGCTTGCCGCCGATGATCTCGACGACCTCGCCGTTCGCGAGCCGGTGATTGAGCGGGGCGATGTGGCCGTTGACGCGCGCGCCCCGGCATCGATGCCCGAGCTCGGTATGCACGTGGTACGCGAAATCGATCGGCGTCGCGCCGCTCGGGAGGTCGACGACTTCGCCCTTGGGCGTCAGGGCGTAAACGCGGTCGTCGAACAGGTCCGCGCGAACCCGCGTGAGGAAGTCGCTGTCGCTTTCCGTTTCCGACGCGGGCGCCAGCAGCTCCCGCAGCCATTCGATCTTGCGGTCATAGGCCGCGTTCCGCGCCGCGCCTTCCTTGTAGCGCCAGTGAGCCGCCACGCCGAGCTCGGCATGGTCGTGCATCTCGCGCGTGCGGATCTGGACCTCCAGGGGAACCGCCGACGGCCCGAGCACCGCCGTATGCAGCGAGCGGTACAGGTTGTCCTTCGGCGTCGCGATGTAGTCGTCGAATTCGCCCGCGATGTAGTGCCAGCGCCCGTGCACGATCCCGAGCGCGGCGTAGCAGTCGACGAGCGAGCCGGTGATGATGCGGACCGCCCGCACGTCGAAAACCTGCTCGAACGCCAGGCTCTTCCGATGCATTTTCCGCCAGATGCTGTAGATGTGTTTCGGTCGCCCGACGACTTCGGCGGTAATCCCGGCGTGCGCGAGCTCCTCCGTGATCTCGGAGATCACGGTCTCGATGTATTTTTCGCGGTCGACGCGCGACTCGTTCAGCCAGCCTGCAATCCGCCGGTACTCGGCGGGCTCGAGGTAGCGGAAGGACAGGTCTTCGAGCTCCCACTTGAGCTGCCAGATGCCGAGCCGGTTTGCGAGGGGCGCGTAGATTTCGCGCGTCTCCCAGGCGAGGTTCAGGCGCTCGGCCTCGTCGAGCTCGCGGGCGCGGCGCATGCGGCGCAGCTGCTCGGCAAGGCGCACCAGGACGAGGCGCGGGTCCGTGACGACCGCGAGCAGCATGCGGCGCAGCCCGTCCGCCTGGCCCGCCGACAGACCGCGACCCGGCGTCCACTGTGGATTCGCCCGAAATTCCCCGAGTCGCTCCAGCTCGCCGGCGAATGCCGTTGACGGCTCGCCGAACGTGGCCACGGCTTCGGCACGGGACAAGAGGCCGCGCGCCAGCAACGGCTGGAGGAGAGCCCCTGCGATGATCTCTCGCTCGGCATCGAGCGCCGCGATGATCGCGGCAGTCTCGTCGCCTTGCTGTCGCGCGGCTGCCCAGCCGTCAGCCGCCGTCGCCCGGGCATCGAGTGCAGCGCGCAATTCATCCAGCACGGCCGCTCCGGCGGCCGCTCCCGTGGTCGTCGTCTTCATGGCGAATGGCTATCATAACTCCCATGGTGCGCATCCTCGGCCTCGATCCCGGATCGCGAATCACGGGTTACGGCGTCGTGGACGTCGACCGGTCGGGTGTCCGCTATGTCGCGAGCGGTTGCATCCGGGTCGGCAGCGGCGCCATGGCGGGCCGTCTCCTGGAGATCCACCGCCACGTCACCGACCTGGTGGATGCATACGCGCCCGGCGAAATAGCGATCGAGCGCGTTTTCATGCACCGGAACCCGGACAGCGCCCTCAAGCTCGGACAGGCGCGCGGCGCCGCGCTCTGCGGGGCCTGCCACGCTGGCGCCCCGGTCTTCGAATACGCGCCGCGTGCGGTCAAGCAGACGATAACCGGCACCGGCGCCGCGGAAAAAGGGCAGGTCATTCACATGATCAAGGCGCTGCTCGCGTTGCAGGGGCGCTTGAGCGCGGACGCGGCCGACGCGCTCGCGATTGCGATTTGCCATGCACAGCACCGCAATGGCGCGGGGAACCGACGCACGGGGACGGGCGGATGATCGGCCACCTGCGCGGTCGGCTCGTGCGCAAGGCGCCACCGGCGCTGATCGTCGACGTCAACGGCGTCGGCTACGAGCTCGAAGCGCCGATGTCGACTTTCTATCGCCTGCCGGAAATCGGCAAGGACGTGGAGCTGCACACTCACCTCGTGGTGCGCGAAGATGCGCATCTTCTCTACGCCTTCGCCACGGAGGACGAGCGTCGCCTGTTTCGCGACCTGCTGCGTGTCACCGGCATCGGTCCCAAGATCGGCCTCGCGCTCCTGTCGGGAATCGACGTCGACACCTTCATGCGCTGCGTCGAGGCACAGGACGTCGACGCCCTGACTCGCATCCCCGGCATCGGCCGCAAGACCGCGGAGCGGCTCCTCGTCGAGATGCGGGACCGCATTCGCGCACTCGGGCAGCTGCCCTCCACGTCGCCCAGGCTCGACGCCGCGGCCGGCGCGCGCGCCGAGGCCTACGCCGCCCTCGTGGCTCTCGGCTACCGGCCCGTCGAGGTGAACCGGCTCCTGCAAAGCGTCGAGCAGGAGGGCGTGGCCACCGAGGAATTGATTCGCCGCGCATTGCAGGCGGCGGCCCGGTAGGATTCGACCCGATGATTGAACAGGACAGGGTTACGGCAGCAGTGGCCACGCGCGAGGACGAGGAAATCGCGCGCAGCGTCCGGCCGCGCCGTCTCGACGAGTTCATCGGCCAGTCCGCCGTCAAGCAGCAGATGAGCATCTTCATCGAGGCGGCGCGCCGGCGGAACGACGCGCTCGACCACGTGCTCATCTTCGGTCCGCCCGGACTCGGCAAGACGACGCTCGCGCACATCGTGGCGCACGAACTCGGCGTCAACCTGCGGCAGACTTCCGGCCCCGTGCTCGAGCGTCCCGGCGATCTCGCGGCCATCCTGACCAACCTGCAGCCGCGTGACGTGCTCTTCGTCGACGAGATTCACCGGCTGAGCCCGGTCGTCGAGGAGATCCTCTACCCGGCGCTCGAGGACTTCCAGCTCGACATCATGATCGGGGAGGGCCCGGCAGCCCGCTCGATCAAGCTCGACCTGCCGCCGTTCACGCTGGTCGGCGCGACAACGCGGGCGGGCCTCTTGACCTCGCCGTTGCGCGACCGCTTCGGAATCGTGCAGCGTCTCGATTTCTATGCGCGCGACGAATTGCGCCAGATCGTGCTGCGCGCCGCCGGCATCCTCGGCCTGCGGATCGATGAGGCCGGGGCGACCAGCCTCGCGCACCGCTCGCGCGGCACGCCGCGCATCGCCAACCGCCTCCTGCGGCGGGTGCGCGATTTCGCGGAAGTGAGGGCCGCCGGGCACATCGACGACGCGGTCGCGCGAAGCGCGCTCGACCTGCTCGAAGTGGATCTCGAGGGTTTCGACCTGCTCGACCGCCGGTTCCTGCTGACCGTGATCGATAAGTTTTCCGGCGGCCCGGTCGGGATCGACAGCCTGGCGGCGACGCTCGGCGAGGAGCGCGACACGCTCGAGGACGTCGTCGAGCCCTTCCTCATCCAGCAGGGATTCCTCGTGCGATCGGCGCGCGGTCGCGTTGCGACTGCGTCTGCCTGGCGGCATTTCGGCCGCGAGCCGCCACAGGCCGATGCAAGCGGCGGCAGCCTGCCGCTGTTCCGCGGATAGGATCCCGGCCTTGGGACTCTTCACGTTCCCGGTGCGGGTCTACTGGGAAGACACCGATGCAGGCGGCGTCGTGTATTACGCGAGCTATCTGCGCTTTCTCGAGCGCGCGCGAAGCGAGTGGCTGCGCGCGCTCGGCATCGACCAGGCAGCGATGTTGCGCGACGAACGCCTGCAATTCGTCGTGGTCGAAGCGAACATCCGTTACCATCGGCCTGCGCGCTTCGATGACGAGCTCACGGTGTCGGTCAAGCTCGAAGAGCTTCGAGGTGCATCGGTCGTCCTGGGGCAGGAGATCCGGCGCGGTCCCCATCCGGGGGAGCTCTTGATCAGCGCGACGATTCGTGCCGCCTGCCTCGCTTCGGACAGCCTGCGGCCGAGGCCGCTGCCGAAGGTCCTGGCCGCGCAAACCTGAAGGAATCGCCTTGAACGAACAGCACTCAATCATGCAGCTGATCCTCCAGGCGGGGCCGGTCGTACAGGTCATCATTGCGATGCTGCTGTTCGCGTCGCTCGCGTCCTGGTCGATCATCTTCCGCAAGCGCCGCCTGCTCGGCCAGGCTGAAAGCGAGGCCAACCGCTTCGAAGGGACGTTCTGGTCCGGTGGCGACCTCGGCAAGCTCTATCGCGCAATCGGGACGCGCAACAAGCCGGCAGTCGGGATGGAGAGCATATTCGAGGCCGGCTTCGGCGAATTTTCGCGCTTGCGGTCCCAGTCCGTGCCCGGGACCGAGCTTCTCGAGGGCGTCCGACGCGCAATGCGGGTCGCACAGCTTCGCGAGATCGACCGGCTCGAGGCGAGCCTCGCGACGCTCGCAACCGTCGGTTCCACCAGCCCCTATGTCGGGCTCTTCGGCACGGTCTGGGGAATCATGGGCGCCTTCCAGGGACTCGGAAATGCGCAGCAGGCGACGCTCGCCATGGTCGCGCCCGGTATCGCGGAAGCGCTGATCGCGACCGCCGCGGGGCTTTTCGCGGCGATTCCCGCGGTCGTCGCCTATAACCGCTATGCGGACAAGACGAGCCGGCTCGAGCTGCGCTACGACGCCTTCATGGACGAATTCTCGACCCTGCTCCAGCGCCACGCGGCCGGCCGGACCTGAGATGCCCGCCATCAAGAAACGTCGTCGGTTGATGGGCGAGATCAACGTCGTCCCCTATATCGACGTCATGCTCGTGCTACTCATCATCTTCATGATCACCGCGCCGCTGCTGACGCAGGGCGTGCAGGTCGAGCTTCCCGATGCGGACGCGAAGCCGATCGACCCGGAACTGCTGAAGGATCGCGAGCCGCTGGTGCTGTCGGTGGATCGCGACGGGCGCTACTTCCTCAATGTCGGCGGCGACGAGGATAGTCCGGTGGGCGAGGCAGAGGTCGCGCGCAGGGCAGGCGCTGTGCTCGAACGCGACCCGGCGACGCCGGTGCTGGTGAAGGCCGATGAGCGCGTTCCGTACGGCAGCGTCGTGCGCGGCATGGTGATCCTGCAGCAAGCCGGCGCGACCAAGATCGGCTTCCTGACCGATCCGAAGGCCGCCCGCGCGCTCGAGGAACTCGAGCGCAGGCGTTGAGCGGGACCGTGCGTCGACCCATCGCACCCATCGGCTGGTCGATCGCGCTGCATGCGGTGCTCGCGGGACTGCTCATCTTCGGGCTGTCCTTGCCCAAGCGGGAATCGGAACACGTCGTGCTCCCAATTGACGCGGTAGTCGTCGATGATGCGGTACTGCAGGCCGCGGGCCGCAAGCGCGAGGACAAGGAGCGCGTCGAGGTCGAACGGCAGAAACGCGAGGCCGAGCAAGCCGAGAAAAGACGGCAAGAAGAAGAACGCCTGCAGAAGCAGCAGGACGAGGAGCGGGCCGCCGAGCAGGAGCGCCTCGAGGTCGAGCAGAAGGCGCGCACCGAGGCACAGGCGAAGCAGAAAGCGGAAGACGAGGCCAAGCGCAAGGTGGAGCAGGAGGCCAAGGCCAAGGCCGCTGCCGAGAAAAAGCGCGCGGACCAGGACGCGCGCCAGCGCGCCGAGCGGGAAGCGGACCTGCGCTCGCGACTGGCCGACGAGGAAACCCGAACCAGCGCGGGATTCCAGAGTCTCAAGGCAAGCTACGTCCGCGCGATCCAGGCGCATGTGGAACAGCGCTGGTACGAGCCCCCCGGCATCGCCCAGGGGCTAAGCTGTACGATCTACGTCACGCAGATTCCAGGAGGCGAGGTGGTCGGAATGCGATTCGGGTCCTGCAACGGCGGCGCCGCGGTGCGCCAGTCGATCGAGACGGCGGTCCGCAACGCCTCGCCCTTGCCGGCGCCACCCGAGCCCGCGCTGTTCGAGCGCGAGGTCGAACTCGTCTTCACGCCAAAGGAGACCGGCCGTTGAAATTTCGCCGTGCCTTGCTCGTCTTCGTCGCCCTCGCATGGCCGGTGAGCCAGGCCGGCGCCCAGTTGACCGTCCAGATCCTGAAGGGCATGGCGGAGTCCGTGCCGATCGCGATCGTTCCACTCGCCTGGGACGCGACGGACGCAGTTCCCTACGACGTCGCGGCGACGGTCCGGGCCGACCTCGAGCGCAGCGGCCGCTTCCGGCCGCTGCCGCGATCTCAGCTCGTCGAAATGCCGCACGCGGCGAGCGAGGTGGATGTCGCGGACTGGCGGATGCTGAAGGTGGATTACGTTCTTGTCGGAAAGTTGGCGCCGATGTCGGACGGACGCTACGAGCTCCGCTACGAGCTCGTTTCGGTCGCGAACGGCGAGCGGCTGCTTGGCACTTCCATGCCCGTCGACGCGAAGGCGCTCAAGCGGGCGAGCCACCGCGTCTCCGACGCCGTCTACGAGAAGATCCTGGGCGTCCGCGGAGCATTCGCCACGCGCATTGCCTACGTCGCCGTGGAAGGGCCGGTCACGAAGCGCAGCTATCGCCTGATCGTGTCGGATGCGGATGGCGCGAACGAACACATCGTGTTCGGCTCGCCGGACCCGATCATGTCGCCGGCCTGGTCGCCGGACGGCCGCTCACTGGCCTACGTCTCATTCCACAGCGGGCTTTCGGCGGTATACGTGCAGACGCTCAGCACGGGCACGCAGGTCCAGGTGTCCGCCAAGTCCGGCATCAACGGGGCGCCCAGCTTTTCGCCCGACGGAAATCAGCTCGCGCTCGCCTTGTCGCGTCGCGACGGCAACGTGGACGTTTACGTGCTCACGCTCGGGACTCAAGACCTGAAGCGGCTGACGGACGATCCATCGATCGACACCGAGCCGGCTTGGGCGCCGGATGGGCGTTCCATCTATTTCACGTCTGACCGCGCCGGTGCGCCCCAGGTGTACAACGTCGGGCTCGAGTCCGGCGCGCGCCCGCGCCGCATCACGTTCGAGGGCAGCTACAACGCGAGGCCGCGTGTTTCGCCGGACGGTCGCCAGCTCGCGGTCGTCACGCTGGACCGGGGCGCCTACCGCATCGCCTCGGTCGACACCCAGCGCGGCGGAATACAGGTATTGAGCAGCGGGCAGCTGGACGAGTCCCCTTCGATCGCGCCGAACGGCGCCGACGTCATCTATACGAGCCGGGTCGGCGGGCGCGATACGCTCGCGATCGTCTCGAGCGACGGTCGCATCCAGCAGCAGATCGCGACCCGAGCCGGGGAACTGCGGGAGCCCGCGTGGTCGCCGTTCCAGAACTAGCGTGCGTGACGCCCCGCGGCGGCTGTGTTAGAAGGACGCGGCACCTGCGCCCAGGCCCGTTGAACCAAGGAGTCCGAACGATGCGATCGTTGCCTGTCCTGTTGCTGCTGATTGGCACCTTGATGCTGGCTGGCTGCCCGAAGAAGCCGACGACGGTCCCTGAGGGCTCAGGATCGACGGCCGAAGGGAGCGGTGCGACCGAAGGCCAGGGCGAAGGACAGATCGGCGCGGGCCGCGACCTTCCGGGCGCTTCCGGCAGCCCGACCGGCGGGCCGTCGGGCATCAGCAACGTCATCTATTTCGACTTCGACCGGAGCGACATCCGGCCGGAGTACGCGTCGGTCATCACGGCGCACGCCAAGCACCTGGCGGCTTCAGGCGGCGTCAAGATCCGGGTCGAGGGCCATACGGACGAGCGTGGCTCACGCGAGTACAACATCGCGCTGGCCGAACGCCGATCCCAGGCGGTGCGGCGCGCGCTGATGCTGCAAGGCGCGGGCGATACGCAGTTGACGACCGTCAGCTACGGCGAGGAGCGGCCGGCAGCTCCCGGCAGCGACGAGTCCGCCTATGAGAAGAATCGGCGCGTCGAGCTGGTCTACGGCCGCTGACGGGCTGGCAATGCGCCTCGTCCGTCCGATCGCGGTCGCATGCCTTGCGGGCATGGCGGCGGTACCCGCCTGGGCTCAGTCGAAGAACGATCGCCTCGACATGCTCGAATCGCGCATGGGGGCGGTCGAGCGCCAGCTCGAGAACCAGGGCCTGCTCGAGTTGTCGCGCCAGATCGAAGCGCTCACGGCAGAACTTCGGAACCTTCGTGGCGAGTTCGAACAGGTCCAGCATGAGCTGGAGCGCTCGCGGACACAGCAGCGCGACCAGTACGTGGACCTCGACACGCGCCTGCGTGCAGCCGAGACGGCGCTGAACGCCGCCCAGGCGGGAGTGACGCCCGGCGGACCCGAAGCCGAATACCAGGCGGCCTTCAACCTGCTGAAGGACGGCAAATACGACGAGGCGGCCACGGCGCTCCGCGAATTCATCGCCCGGAACCCGCAGCACGAGCTCGCCCCGAACGCCATGTACTGGCTCGGCGAGGCGCATTACGTGCGTCGCGACTATCCGGCGGCGCTGGCGGCGTTCGAGGGCCTGCTCAAGAGTTATCCGGATACCCGCAAGGCGCCGGATGCGCTCCTGAAAGCAGGCTACTGCCAATACGAGCTGAAACGCCTCGGCCCCGCGCGCACGACGCTCACGAGGGTCGTGCAGGAATTCCCGGATTCGCCGGCTGCGGCGGAAGCCAAGGCAAGGCTCGAGCGGATCGGCTCCGCAGGCGGCTGAGGAGGGACGATGTCCGCCGAGATTTCGGCCGTTCCCGCGGCTGCGCGACTGCGCATCACGGAGACGTTCCTTTCGCTCCAGGGCGAGGCCGACGCCGTCGGCTGGCCGACGTTCTTCATCCGCCTGACCGGCTGTCCGCTGCGCTGCCGGTATTGCGACACGGCCTATGCATTCCATGGCGGCGAATGGCGGACGGTCGCGCGGCTCGTCGACGAGGCGCGCGAGTCCCGCGCACAACGCGTCTGCGTCACCGGCGGCGAACCGCTTGCGCAGCGCCAGTGCCTGACCCTCCTGACAGTGCTCTGCGAAGCCGGTTTCCAGGTCTCCCTCGAGACGAGCGGTGCGATCGATTCGAGCGCGGTGGACGAGCGGGTCGTGCGCGTGATCGACGTGAAGACGCCGGGCTCGGGCGAATCGCAGCGGAACCTCGATATCGCGGTTCACGGGCTGCGCAAGACCGACCAGCTGAAGTTCGTCATCTGCGATCGCGCTGACTACGAGTGGAGCCGCGACCGGGTCCGCAACGAACGACTCGACGCCCATTGCCCGGTGCTTTTCTCGCCGAGCTACCAGCAGGTCGCGGCGGGCCAACTCGCGAACTGGATCCTCGCGGACAAGCTCCAGGTCCGGTTCCAGATCCAGCTTCACAAGGTGCTCTGGGGTGACGTCCCGGGCCGTTGACTCTAAAGGCCTGGCGGGTACGCGCGCCGTCGTCCTCGTCTCGGGTGGGCTCGATTCGGCGACGACGCTCGCGATCGCGCGCGAGCGCGGGCATCGCTGCCACGCCCTGTCATTCGATTACGGACAGCGCCACGCCGTGGAGTTGGGCGCCGCGCGCCGCGTCGGCAAGGCGCTCGGGGCAGTCGAGCACCGCGTGCTCGCGATGCCGATCGGGGAATTCGGCCATTCGGCGCTGACTGATCCGTCGATCGCCGTCCCGGAGCAAGCCGGCACGGGCATTCCGGTAACGTACGTCCCGGCGAGAAACACCGTCTTTCTTGCCTGTGCCCTGGGGTACGCCGAGGTGGTGGGCGCGCCGCACATCTACATCGGCGTAAACGCCGTCGATTATTCGGGATACCCGGATTGCAGGCCTGAGTTCATCCAGGCATTCGAGTCCATGGCCAACCTCGCAACCAAGGCGGCGGTGGAAGGTCGGCGAGTGCGAATCCACGCGCCCCTGATCGAGATGACGAAAGCCGACATCATCCGCAGGGGAATCGCGCTCGGGGTCGACTACACGATGACTGTTTCCTGCTATCAGCCGGATCCGGAAGGCCGCGCCTGCGGCCGCTGCGACAGCTGCCGGCTGCGACGCGAGGGATTCGAGCAGGCAGGCGTCGCAGATCCGACGCGTTACCGTTAGGCGGTCTCAACCGGCGGCCGCGGCGTGGACCGCGGCAAGGAACTCAGGGTCGCCGCCGATTCGCTCCGTCCGGGCAAGCACGCGGCCCTCTGCGTCGACCAGGACGAGCATCGTCGAGTGATTGAACTCGCCGTCGGACAAGGCCCGGTAGCGAATTCCCAGCAGGCCTGCAAGGGCGCGCAGGTCACCTGGGGCGGGGCGAAGCAGGGTCCATCGCGAGGAATCGAGCCTTCGCTCAGCCATAACTTTCTTCAAGGCCGCGGGGTTATCCCGCTCAGGGTCCATGCTGATCAGCGCGAAACCAACGCGTTCCCGCTCCTGTGCAGTCAGCCCGCGCTCGATCGTCTTGATGCTATCAACAATCAAGGGACAGATGTACCGGCAGCTTGTGTAAAACATCGTAACGACGCGCGGCCGACCGCGCAGCCCGCTGAATGCCATTGCCTGACCGGTCTCGTCCGTTAAATCGGCGTCAAGCTGGTAGATCGAATCACGCGGCAGCGGCGGGGCGGAGCAGGCGATGCGCGCGCCCATCGTCAAGGCGACGAACACCAGCCCTACAACGGCGATCCGTAGTCGTTTCATGGGCCGCGTGCGCAGCGAAAGCCAACATTGGCAGTCGCATTCGCGCCCTCGAGTGCGGAGAGCATCGCGACGCGCATCAGTACCGCGTAGCTTTCGCGGTCCGAAGCGGAGATTGCCCCTGCGCCGCAGAACCTGAGCTCATCCGGATCTCCCTGCTCGCGGTTGTCGGCGGACACCAGGAGTGCCGAGTAGTCCTCGACCCACTCCCACACCAGGCCATGAAGGTCGCGAACACCGTATGCGTTGGGTGCATCCGTGCCGACTGCCGGGAGGACCGCGACGGAAGGTTCCGCGTACCACTCGAGGATGCGCTCACGCCAGGCGGGATCCGACCGGGCGTCGCGGCGCGTCGCATCCGCGGCCGCTGCATATTCCCATTCCGACCAGGTAGGCAATCGCGCGCCGCCCGCCCGGCAATAGGCGTCAGCAGCGAACCAGCTCACCCAGACGACGGGACCATCCGGCAGCGAGCGGTTTCCGAGCCGCGTCGGGCCGTCCCAGTGCGAAAGGTAGCGCGGCTCGGCGAGCGCAGTCGGCACCCGGTCGCGCTGCCAGCGTGGATTTGCCCGGACGAATTCGAGGAACTGTTGATTGGTGACCGGCATTTCCATCATGACGAAGCGCGCCACCGGTGAGCCTTGCGGCGCGTCCGCGAGGGCCAGCGCCGAGCGGAACTGGCCACCCGGTAGCATTGCCCACCCGGGCGTCCCCTCGCCGGCGGATGGGCAAGCCGCGCCCAGCAGCGCGAGCGCGATCAATGCTGCCTTGCGGCTCAACTCAGCGCTCCGCGGGCGCGGCCACCGCATTCTTGCGCATGGCGGCGACTTCGGCTTTCGTAATGCGGCCCCCTGGATTCCCCCAGCTGTTCAGGACGTAGGTCGCGATGTTTGCCACTTCATCGTCCGTAAGGTGTGTCATCGGCGGCATCACGGAGTTGTATTCCTTGCCGTTGACCATGACCTTTCCCTGGATGCCTTGCAGAATCGCCAGCGGAACTCTGCGCGCGTCTGTCGCGAACCAATCGGATTTCGTGAGCGGCGGAAAGACACCTTCGAGACCGCGACCGTCAGGCTGGTGGCAGGTCGAGCAGGTGCCGGCGAATAGCGCCTTGCCGGCCTCTATCTGTTGCTGGACCGTCAGTTCGCCGGTCTTCGCGGCGGCTGCCGCGGCTGCGACCGCCCCGAGATTGGGCAGGGCACGGTCGCCGAGATACATCTCGTCGACCTCCTTGCCCGAATAGATCAGCTTGTTCTCCGGTCCTTCGGCCTTGAGGCTTGCGAGCGCGCCCTTGTTGAAGGCACGAAATATGCTGTGATCCACCAGGATGTAGCTTCCGGGCACTTCGACGTGGAATTCCATCATCGCCGCGCCGCCTGCGGGGATCAGCGTCGTCTGCACGTTTTCCTGAAAGCGCGTGCCGCCTTCGAACCACACGCGGTCGAAGATTTCTCCGATCACGTGGAAGCTGGAGACCAGGTTCGGCCCGCCGTTGCCGACATAGAGCCGCACTTTCTCCCCGGTCTTGGCCGCAAGCGCCTTGTCGCCAGTCATCGAGCCTTCGGAGCCGTTGAACAGTACGTAGGTCGGGTGCTCGTCGATGGCCTTTTCCATGTCGAAGGCCCGGTGGCCTTTCTCGCGGTAGCGGCCGGTCGTGTAGAAGTCGCCCTGCATGACGTAGTACTCGCGATCGACGGCTGCCAGGCCCTCGGGCGGCTCCACGAGTATGAGTCCGTACATGCCATTCGCGACGTGCATACCGACCGGCGCCGTCGCGCAGTGGTAGACGTAAAGGCCCGCATTGAGCGCCTTGAAGGTGAAACGCGAGCGATGGCCAGGCGCGGTAAAACTCGAGGCCGCGCCGCCACCAGGGCCCGTGACTCCGTGCAGGTCGATGTTGTGCGGCATCTTGCTGTCAGGCGCATTCATCAGGTGGAACTCGATCGTGTCGCCCTGGCGCACGCGGATGAAACTTCCTGGAACCGTGCCGCCGAACGTCCAGAACATGTAGGTGGCGCCCTCCGAGATCGGCATCTCCTTCTCGACGACTTCGAGCTCCACGATGACCTTTGCGGGCTTGCTGCGGCCGGTCGGCGGCGGCACCTGGGGCGGCGACGTGAGCATGGCCTTGATCGGCTCTCCCTGGGGGGGACCAAGTTCGCCCTTCGCCGATCCGCCGGTTTCGTCAGCGTTCGTACTCCCCGTACCAGGACCGCAACCGGCAAACAAGAGAATCGCGGCAAGGAGCGGAGCGAGGCGAATTGTCATGAGGATCTCCGAATCGCGTGACCGGACCCAGAATGCCCGCGCTCCGCAGATACCGCACTGACCCAAATCAAGGCGCCGTCGCCTGGCCGGGTCCAGGTCAAGTGCGAAGCATCGCCTCAGCAAGGGTCTCGAGACTCCTGACTTCCTTGAGCTCGATTTCGCGTTTCCGGACTGCGATCCAGCCTTCATCCTGGAACCGCCGCAGCACACGACTGACAGTCTCCGGGGCAAGCCGGAGGTAGTTGGCGATGTCGGTGCGTGGCATCGTCAACTGGAAGCGTGTTGCGGAGAATCCCCGGGCCGCCAGGCGCCCTGAGAGTTCGATGAGAAAACCAGCAACCCGGTGATCAGCGGAGTGATCTGCCGACAACCGTTGCGCGTGCCCGATGTCCCGGCTGAGCAGGCGGAACAGCTGTTGCTGCAATCCCGGCAGGCGCGTGGCGAGCACGGCTATCTTGGGGAAAGAAAAGCGGCACAACTGCACCGCGTCAAGCGCGATGGCATTGCAGGGGTAGTGGTCGCCGTCAATGGCGCTCAATCCGATGATTTCGCCCGGTATGTGGAATCCCAGCACCTGCTCACGGCCTTCCCGGTCGACGCGGCTGGTCTTGACGGTGCCGCTGCGAACCGCGGCAATGGCATCGAAAGCATCGCCCGTGCGAAATATGTGGGTCCGTGGCGGAAACGGACCGACGTGTTCAACCAGCATGTGCAGGTCGCGCAAGGCATTCTTGTCCAGGCCTTCGGCCATGCAGGCCTGCGAGAAGGCGCAGGTGGAGCAAAATCGAAACGCGTCGCCGTCGGACCGGAGCAGCTCGGAATTGATCGAAGGAAAGACGGTCGAGCTCACGCCGCGACCGTTCGCAGGATCAGTGGCGGAGATCCTGCCCTTGCGGATCGGTCCGGCCGTGATTGCCAGCGTGGAAGCACAGCGCAATATTACGCAGCCAGGGCCACGCTCGCGAACAGGCCTCGATCCGGTTGCCATGGTCGACTACCAGGCCGAGCTTGAAACTGGGCGCGAGCTGGGCAAGCTCTTCCGAGAAATAGCGGCGGAATCCGATGCCGTGGTCGCGCTCGAGTTCGTCGATTGCAATTATCCGCCGACAGAACAGCTGCTGGATCAGGTCTGCGCGCAATTCGTCATCGGCCGTCAGGTGACACCCGCGCTGGGCGGGCAGGTGACCTGAATCGAGCGCCTGGCGCCACGCCATGATGGTGCCGGCATTCTGGCTGTGACAATCGCCCACCCGGCTGATTGCGCCGGCACCGAATCCGAGCAGGTCACGATCGTGGTGGGGCGTGTACCCGAGCGGTCCGTGCTCCAGGCTGGCCGTACGCGCGGCGATCGCGAGCTCGTCGTGCGGCAGGGCGTAATGATCCGGGGCGACGTAAACATAGCCGGCGTCGTAGAGGCGTGCGCAGATCATTTCCGGCCATCCGGAAGACTGGCGCGGCTCAGGGAAAATTCCCTGTACCACGAGGCGATCGGGGCGATGCATCATCGCCGCATCCAGCATCGACAGGATCTCAGCTCCCGATTGTTGTTCCTGGCTGCGGCCGATTTGCGCACTGATTGAACGGAATCCTGCCTGGCGGGCCGCATCCAACAACGGTTTCCCGAGCTGGACTGCGGCGAAGCCAATGCGGTTGAATCCGATTGCAGCCAGAGTCCCGATGTCCTCCGGTTTCACGACACCCGAGCCAATGTCCACTGAAATTTCGCGTGTCGGAGTGTCGCCGAGACGAAATTGCAGTTGGATCGCCTGCGCCAGCTCACGGAGCAGGGTGACCGCCAACGGCCGGTCCTGTTCGACAGCCTCGATGTGAAGTTCGACCACCTCGCGGTCCCGGTCCAGGAGCCGCGCGATCAGGTCGATTTCCCGGTGCATTCGGGCGAAGTCACTTTCCTGTTCGGACCGTGAACCCGCCGGTGGATACAGCACAAGTGCCAGTTGCCGAGGGATGGGATCATCATTGCTCGCGAGTATTGCGCTCCGCAATTCGGCTTCGCCCACACCCGCATGAAAGCGCGTCGAGGGAGGATAGAGGTCGCGATAGACTGGCAGCATGACGGGAGACTAAGACCGGCCGCCGTCGTACACGTTGATCCAGGTCAATCGGGTATCATTCGCGCTCGCCCGAAGGGCCGTTAGCTCAGTGGTAGAGCATCTGGCTTTTAACCAGTTGGTCGGTGGTTCGATCCCACCACGGCCCACCAACCACAATCCCGCGGCGAATCCAATTACCTTCAGAAGCTTGCGCTGAACTGCACCCAGAGTTTCCGCGTATCGGTAAATCCTTCGTCGGCCGCGTAATCAGCGTACTTGAACAACAGGTCAAAGCGTTCCGCGAACTTGCGCCTGACGGCCATTTCGATTTCTCTCCCGTAGTGCATTTCGGCGGCGTCGGCCGAAAAGTCGTGCCAGGCGGCCTGCAAGCTCCAGCCGGCTAGTTTCGCGCCGACTCCCACGTACCTGTCCGCAATTCCTTCGGATGGTGTCGTCAGAAACTTGTCGGCCCAGCCTTGCCACTTGTGCAACGTCGCCAGTGGCGTCTGAAACGCGGGATTGTCCGTCGCAGCAAACGTTCCGCGCTCGCCGGATAGGGTCTCCTGGCCGACGAAAAGGTCGATGCTGGTCGTCTGAAGGTGCAGGTCCAGCAACCCGTAATGCGCGTCGATGTTTGCAGGATTCTCACCGGCATCCTGCTGGCGCGCAAATTCCAGCCCCCAGCCAAGCGTCCATCTTTCATTCAATTTCCACTTGCCGTCATAGCGCGCGCCAATCGAGTCAGAGGAAAACTGCGGTGCAGCCTCGAAATCGAGGAAATAGCCATACGCCACGATCGCGCCGACCGGGAGCGACGTCAGCTTCAGATTCAGAAAGTGGCTCGAGCTGGCGAGCGTCGCTGGCGGCGTGCCTGAATCGGGGCCAAAGACGCGCTCCACGCGGTTCACGAAGATGTAGCCAAGCGTGGCGCCCTGGAGCCGTTTCGTTTCAATCCTGAGTGCGTCGAAAGTCTGTTCGTTCTGACGCCAGTCAGAAGATCCGACGAAACGCTGATTGTCGATATTCAGGCGTTGCCTGCCGACGCGCACCAGCGTTTCATGTGCACCGAGATACTGCACATAGGCCTGATTGAGATCGGTCCCCTCAGGATCGGCGACAACCGGATAGTCCGTGAGTCCATTGCGCGTATCGTCATAGTGCTGGCCGCCCAGGGCCTCGTTGTGATCGAGTTCGAGGAACCCGGAGAACCCACTGACTTCACCGGAAGCGAGATCGAGCCGCATCCGAAGCGTATTCGCCCCCGCGGTCAACGGCTTGCCGTCCTGCTCTACGCTCTCATATCGATAGCGAACATCGAAATCCACGTTGCCGCCACCGATGAGCCGATCGAACACGTCATCGCCCGCAGCTGGCAAGGCGAGCATGAGCATTGGCAGCAGCATGATTCCCCTCCGCATGGAGTCATCGTCAAGTGGCTGCCGGAGCGTCGCATTGACCTGCATCAATCCGTGGCAAACTATCAGCCAACGGGAGCCGACCGGAGGTCACGGATGACTGGAAATCGCACTGTCATTGCCCAGTTTTGCGATGACGTCAGGCAGGAGATCGGCAACAAATTCTCGCTGATGGGTTGCTACGGCACGGATCTCTACGTGCCTTCGTTTCCGATCACGCTGCCAAAACTCTGTGTCTTCGTGAACGCGCGCACCGCGCGCGAATATCCGTTTCGGCAGTTGACGCTGCGGCTCATGAAAGGGGAGGAGGTGCTTTCCGAGCTGGTCGCGAATCCCGACAAGCTGACTGCGGACGATGCAGCGCCCGAATGGGCGCGCTGGCTCACGATGACCGGCATCCTGGTCGTGGCGCCGTTCCACGCAATCGGGCCTTGCCGGCTGCGGGTCCTGGCCGAGACGGAGTCAGGGACCGTCGAGAGCGGCCAGTTCCTGGTCGAAAAGATGCGCTGACGCGCGAGTCCGCGACCGGCCTAGCAGCAGCGGTTTACTTGCGACCAGCGGCGGTCGAGTTCCGCGCGGTAGAACGATCCGCGGTCGAGCAGCGTGGCTCCGGGGTGACGGATCCGGCAGTGCTCGACGTAGCGCTCGTACGCATCGTCGCCCGTGATTGAGCGCAAGCCCGCCCAAATGCTCCACCAGGCCGCGCGGAACGCGCTCATGTCAGCTGCGTCGCCACGTAAGGCGACTCCGTGCTTCTGGCCGGACGCCGGCCGGACAGGTGCTGGTAGCAACCGCGCAGCATGTCGATCACGATCGTCCAGACGACGATCAGGAAGAACACCGTCAGCCAGCCGTCGAGCTGCTGGTTGAATATCAGCTTTGACGCCACGGCTGCGCGCTCGGGGGGCAGCGCCCCGGCCGCAAGCTTCTCCGCCATGTCCCTTGCCGCGGCGAAGAATCCAATCCTTGCGTCGTCGCTGAAAATCTTCTGCCAGGCCGCGACCGTCGTGACGGTCACGAGCCAGGCGAGCGGCAGTCCGGGGACGCAGGCATATCGCAGTCGTCCCGACTTCACGAAGATGGCGGTCACGACGGCGAGAGCGATTGCCGCGAGCATCTGGTTCGCCATGCCGAAGAGGGGCCACAGGATATTAATGCCGCCATTCGGATCAATGACGCCGATGTAGAGGAAATATCCCCAGCCGAGCACGACGAGGAGGCTCGCGGCCCAGGCCGATGGATACCATGAGGTCCGCCCGAGCGGCGCCCAGACGGCGCCGAGCGCGTCCTGCATGATGAAACGGCCGACGCGTGTGCCCGCATCGAGTACGGTCAGGATGAAAACCGCCTCGAACATGATGGCGAAGTGATACCAGATCGCGAACAAGCCATCGCCGAACGCCGAGCCGAAGATATGCGCCATGCCGACCGCGAGCGACGGGGCACCGCCGGTACGTCCGTAGAGCGTCGTCTCGCCCATGCTGCGGGCGAGCTCCTGCATCTGGGCCGGATCCACGGGGAAGCCCCAGGCCGTGATCGTGGCGGTCGCGGTCACGGGATCGGCGCCAACGACTCCCGCCGCAGTGTTGATCGCGAAATAGACGCCGGGGTCCAGGACACAGGCCGCGATGAGCGCCATGATCGCGACGAAGGACTCGAGCGCCATCGATCCATAGCCCACCATGCGAACGTCGGTCTCGCGCGCGATCAGCTTGGGCGTCGTGCCCGACGATACGAGCGCGTGAAAGCCCGAAATCGCGCCGCACGCGAGCGTGATGAACAGGAACGGGAACAGCGCGCCGCTGAAAATCGGGCCCGTGCCGTCGATGAACCGGGTCAGCGCGGGCATCCTGATGTCCGGCTGCAGCACGCAGATCGCGATCGCGAGCAGGAATACGACGCCCAACTTGATGAAGGTCGAGAGGTAATCCCGCGGCGCCAGCAGGAGCCAGACCGGCAGGATCGCGGCGATGAGGCCATACCCGATCACGAACCAGGCAATCGTCACGCCATCGAGGTCGAACCAGGCGTGAAGCGTCGCGTTTTGATCGACCCAGCCGCCCGCGGCGACTGCGAGAAGCATCAGGACGACGCCGATCGCGGTCGCCTCGAGGACGCGGCCGGGCCGGAAAAAACGAAGGTAGACGCCGATGAGCAATGCGATCGGGATCGTTGCGAACACGGTCGACGTGGACCAGGCGCTGTGAGCCATTGCCTTCACGACGACGAGCGCGAGCACGGCCATCAGGATGATCATGATGAAGAGGGTGCCGAGCATCGCGGCCGAGGCGCCGAAAGGGCCGAGCTCGTCGCGTGCGAGCTGCGCAAGGCTCTTGCCGTCGCGCCGCGTCGAGCAGAAGAGCACGAGCATGTCCTGCACGCAGCCGGCAAGCACGGCGCCGACCAGGAGCCAGAGGGTGCCGGGGAGATAGCCGAACTGGGCAGCGAGCGTCGGCCCGATCAGCGGACCCGCGCCGGCGATTGCGGCGAAGTGATGGCCGAACACGATCGACCGATGAGTCGGCATGAAGTCGCGGCCATTGTCGAGGCGCTCCGCAGGAGTGGCGCGTGTCGGGTCGAGCTTCAGGACGCGCGCCGCGATCCAGCCGCTGTAAAAGCGGTAACCGATCAGGTAAACGGAGGCCGCGGCGACCACGAACCACATCGCGTTGATGCTCTCGCCGCGGTTCAGCGCGATGCCGCCGAAAGCCGCCGCGCCTACGACTGCGATTGCGATCCAGATGGCGCCGCGAATCAGCCGCGGGGTCGACATCGGCTCATTCCTCCGTAAGCGCCGTCACGATAATCGTGGTGCCAGGCCGCGACAAGTTCAGTAGCCTCGCCATCAGAACTGCGGCCGGCGATCCGGGTCCTGCAGGGCGCGCGCCAGGAAGCGGCGTATGGCGGGCAAGGCGTCGTCGGCCGGCATGAGTTTCTGCTGCTCCATGAGGCGCGCCATGTCCCGGATCGTGCGCTCGCCGTCGATCATCGCAAGCAGGAAGGCGTAGACGCGCGTCGAGAGTGCCTGGGCGCGGAACTCGGGCAGGGCTGGCACTGGGAGGTCCGTGCGCTGAATCCAGTCCGGAAGCTCGCGGCCCGCGGCGGGTGCGGCTACCGCGCGTTCCTTGCGTGTGCAAAACGTGATGACGGACTCCTGGCGCGCATGCCGGCTGGCGGGCGAGGCGAGATAGGGCTGGCGCGTCTCGCCCGCCTGCGGCCGCGTGAATCCGGATTGAACCAGGCGCTCGAGCAGTTCCTCCAGGCTCACGGCATCGGCCGGGGGTGCGTCGGCGAATGCCAAGGACCCGTGATTGACCCAGTGACCCCCGGCAGCGAGCAGTGCGTTGATGCGCGGCAGCAGGCGCGCGACGGTCTCGCCTGCGACGTCGATGAACCAGGGCGTGAGCACGAGATCGAATTGGCCCGGCCGGAAGGGCGGTGAACTCGCGTCCGCGAGCACGAGCTCGAAGCCGGCCGCCGGCGGCGCTGGTGCCTCGTGGCGCCGGAGCACGGCGTGGTCGGCGATCGTTCGTGGGGCGATAGGGAACTCGTACAACTCGAGCGGCGGGCCGGACAGGATGCGCAATGCGGCGAGCAGGAACAGCGGATTGAAGTCAAGCGCGACGGTGAGCGCGGGCTTCAGCGCCTGGTGCAGGTCGTATGCGAGCCTGCCGGCACCCGCGCCGAGCACGAGCATCCGCTTTGGCGCCGCGCCCCGGGGCAGGCAGGCGAGGACCGCATCGAGGCTCGTGCGGTTCTCGGCCTCGCCCCAGCACCAGTCGCGGTGGAGATTCGGGTAATAGGTCGAAAGCCCCTGGTTGATTGGCAGCTCCGTTCCGAGGGCGACATGAACCGCGTGCGCCTCGCTTCGACGATCGATCCCGAGCGGCTGCATGAGCTCGCGAACGCGCCGGCCCTGGTCGTCGAGTGCGGCAGCAAGATGCTCGATTCGCTTGCGCGTCAGGCCCGCGGGATCGAGTCCATCCAGCGCCGATCGCTGCCGTGCTGCTTCGGCCGCGTAGTGCGTCAGGAGGTGATGCAGTCGGCCGCGCCATTCCGTCAGTGCGAGGCGGGGTTCTGGCATCAGCCAGGGAATGCCGGCGATCGCGGGAAAGTCGATGCGACAGGCCAGGCAGCTCGCGCCGGTCAATCGCGTACCACAGGCGGGGCAGGCGAGCAATTCGGCAAGTCCCGCATTGACGCTCATGCGCGCATCATGCCGGAATGCCCGAGCGGTGGTTACTGCGCGCGTCGCCGACTATCATTTGCGCATGCCAGCCAGCGCGTCCGATGAATTCCGACTGGTCGACCGCACGGGTCCGGGACAGCGCGTGGTGTATCGCAAAGGCACGCAAGATCGAACGGAGCTGCTGGTCTTGAGCGGCTATCGCGAATCCACGTTGCCGGAAACGATCGCGGAACCGCGCATTCAGTTCGAGGCGCGCGCAATCGACCGGATCGAGATGCGGCCAGCGCTTTTTGAGGGCTTGCACCGGCCCTTCGCGTTGACCGCGGGCGACCGGCTCGCGGTGCGCTGCCTGCTCGCGCTCCTGCGGCTGCCCGGCGGAGCGCGGCTGCTGCGGCTGTGGCATGCGAGGCGCAGCGCGTGAACGTAAACGACATCATCGTCCAAGCCACCGTCGGCCTCATGGTGCTGGTAGTAATCGCCGCGGGTTGCGTCGCGGTGTATCGCCACTGGCGCGCGTATCGCGCGCGCCGCCAGCTGGTGAAGTCTTTCGAAGCGGTCTCCGCTGCGGTACTGCGCGACGTGCTGGTTCCGGACGGCAGCGGAGGCCAGCTGCACATCGACTTCCTGCTTCTCACGGGCCGCGGACTCCTGGTCGTCGATTACCGTGACGTCGAGGGCGTCGTGTTCGGCGGCGAACACATGCGCGAGTGGGCCGTCATGAACGGCAACCAGCGCACGACCTTCCTGAACCCGCTCGAACCGCTCTACGACCGGATCGCCGCCGTCCGCTCGCTGTCGGGCGATGCGCCGGTCGACGGCCGCATCGTGTTCACGAGCCGCTCCAAGTTTCCGAAAGGGCGGCCGCCGCGGGTGATGCGGCTCGACCTGCTGGAAGGGGAGTATCCCGCTCCGGTCGAAGGAACGACCCATCCCGGAGAACGGTATCGGCCGGCCTGGGATCAGCTCAAGGGGCAGGTTGAGCCGAGCCCGCTCGCGCGCCCCTAGGCAGGATTTCTCGCGTGGTGGTCGGCGACCACCTTCGCAACGCAGGCAGTCAGCTTCTGCGCGTAATCGATGTGCAGGAACTCGTTCGGACCGTGGGCGTTCGCGTGCGGGCCGAGGACGCCCGTCACCAGGAACTGGGTTTCCGGGAACTTTTCGCCCAACATGCCGATGAACGGAATGCTGCCGCCGGTGCCGAGATACATTGCGTCCCTGCCGAAGGTCGCGCGGGAAGCCTCGTGCATGGATTTCTCCAGCCAGGGCGCGACGGGCGGCGCATCCCAGCCGGCCAGCGACGAGCCGACGTCGAATTTCACGCGCACGCCGTAGGGCGGATCCGCTTCGAGGCGCTTCTTGACCGCCGCGGCGGCCGCTTCTGCGTTGGCTGTCGGCGGCAGGCGGAACGAGAGCTTGAACTCGATCCGCGGCAGGAGGACATTGCCGGCGTTTTCCATGGCCGGCAGGCCGGCAGCGCCCGTGACCGCAAGCGTCGGGCGCCAGGTGTTGTTGAGCACGAGCTCGACCGGCGAATCGGATAGCGCCCGCGCGCCCGGCACGAACGGTAGCTTGCCGACAATCTTCTCGCCGAGGACGGCCGCCGCCGCACGCGCCTGGTCGATGCGCGCCGCCGGTATCGGAACCGCCAGTTCCTCCAGGAGTAGATCGCCATTGACGTCGCTTTCGACGCGGGCGAGCAGCGTCCGTGCGATACGGAACACGGACGGGGCAATCCCGGTGCCCGCGCCGGAATGAACGCCTTCGGTGAGGCCCTCGATCACGAGGTCGCCGACCAGGTTTCCCCGCAAGGACGTCGTGCACCAGAGCTGGTCGTAGTTGCCGCACTCCGCATCGAGGCAGACGACGAGGCTCGGCGATCCGATGCGGTCCGCAAGGCGCTCGACGTAGTGCGGCAAATCGTAACTGCCGCTTTCCTCGCAGGCCTCGATCAGCACGACACAGCGCGCGTGCGGGATCTTCTGTTCCTGCAGCAGGCGGATCGCGGTCAGTGACGAAAACACGGCATAGCCGTCGTCCGCGCCGCCACGGCCATAGAGCTTGCCGTCGCGCAGCACCGGCTCCCAGGGAGACAGCCCATCCGCCCAGCCCGTGAACTCCGGCTGCTTGTCCATGTGGCCATAGAGGAGAACGGTGTCCTTGCCGCCGCCGGGTATCTCGCACAGCAGCACGGGCGTGCGGCCGGCCGCGCGCACGATCTCGACCTTGAGGCCGGCGATCGGTTGTTCGCGACACCAGGCCGCCATCAATTCGGCTGCGCGATCCATGTAGCCGTGCGACTGCCACTCGGCGTCGAACAGCGGTGACTTGTTCGGAATGCGGATGTATTCGGACAGTTTCGGGACGATCGAATCCCGGAATGTGTTCGCGGTGGTGTCAATGGCTCGCTTGAAGTCCATTTTTAGTGCCTGATATCAATAGGTTGCATTATTTAGTTAATCTGCGTTCTACTAATGACGGCGTCTCGCCCGGCGGCCCGCCCAGTGTAAGTCCAAAAAAGCGGCATGCATTTGCCGTCGTCGATGCCGCGAGCGCGGCCGGTTCCTCGCTTCGACGTCGAGCCGTCTCCTCGAGAATCACCGGCAGCATCGAAGGCTCGTTTCGCCGATGCGCAGGTTTAGGCTGGATCGTTCTCGGAAGCAGGTAGGGCGCATCCGTTTCCAGCATGAGGCGCTCCGCGGGGATCCGCGCCGCAGCCTCGCGCAAACCCTGGCCGCGCCTTTCGTCGCAGATCCAGCCTGTGACGCCGATGGACAGCCCGAGCGCCAGGCAGTCTTCGAGTTCTCCCGGCCCGCCCGTAAAGCAGTGCAGCACGGCGCTTGCGGTCGCCTCGGGATGCGCGCGCAGCATTGCGACGAAATCGGCGTGTGCATCGCGCTGGTGCAGGAAGAGATGCCGTCCGAGTTGCTCGCCGAGAGCCAGCTGCAGTTCGAACGCGCGTCGCTGCTCCTCGGGAGGCGAGAAGTTCCGGAAGTAGTCGAGCCCGCATTCACCGGCCGCGACGACCAGCGGGTCCGCGAGCAGATCGGCGAGCCGGCCCGCGTCGCTGGCCTTGAGCGTCGTGGCATGGTGCGGGTGCACGCCGGCGGTGGCACGCAGGCATTGCGCATGGCGCCGGCACAAGGCGATTGCGCTTTCGGTGTCGTCGAGCGTGCTGCCCGTCACGATCATCACGGCGACGCCTGCGCCTCGCGCGCGCTCGAGCACCTCGCCGCGATCGGCGTCGAAGCTGCCGTGCGCGAGGTTCGCGCCGATGTCGATCAGGGTGGGGGGCGTCACGGGTGCGCCCGCCCCGTCACTCGGCGCGAAGCGCCGTGGTCACCGGCTGGCGCGCCGCGCGCAACGCGGGCAGGAAGCCGCCCAGCATGCCGATGACCACCGCGATGATGAGCCCGGTCAGGACGAGCGAGGGCGTGACGGCAAAGCGGAAAACGACCTGCGTAAAATTGCTGCCGAGCGTCGAGACCGCGACGTTGTTGAAGAGCAGGAAGGCGATCACGGCGCCCAGGGCCCCGCCTGCGACTGCGAGCACCAGCGATTCGAGCATGATCGAGACCACGACCGGGAAACCCCGGAATCCGATGGCCCTCAGCGTCGCGATCTCGCGGGAGCGCGTCCCGACGGCGGCGTACATCGTGTTGAGCGCGGCGAAGGTCGCGCCGAGGGCCATGATGAAGGTCACGACGCCGGCCAGCGCGCCAATGGTCTGGCGGAACTGCCTGGTTTGGCCGCTGAAGTAGGCTTGCTCGCTCTGGACGTCGACATTGACGCGCGGGTCGGCCGTCAGCGCGTCCTTGAGGGCCTCGAGGCCCTTCGCGTCGGCGAGCCGCAGGCGCACCGAGCTGAAGCCCTGGCGGTTGAAGGCCGACTGCGCGACCTCGACGTCGGCCCACAGCTCGCTCTCGTTCGCGTCGCCCGACTCGAAGATGCCGACGACGGTCCAGTCGGAGCCGCGCATGCGCAGCATCTTGCCCAGGCCGCCGCCCTGGAACTGCTGCGTCACGCCGCGCCCGACGATCAGCTCCTTGAGCCCGAGCTGGAAGCGCCGCCCTTCGACGATCTTCAGCTGTGGCCTCAGTTCGAATGCCGCAGGCTCGACGCCCCGGACCGTGATGTTCGATCCCAGCGTCTCTCCGGTCTTCATCAGCTCGGCGATCACGATCATTTCCGCGGAGGCGAGGGGCTGGCCGCCGCTGCCCTGGAGCACGCCGGGCGCCTGCTTGATGATTGTGGCCTGTTCTCGCGACAGGCCGGAATTGAGCTCCGCCTGGGAACCGCCGCGCAGCACCAGCGCGACGTCGGCCCGGCCGGCTGCTTCCAGCGTCGACTCGAATCCCGCGGCCATGGCGAGGAGTGCCGTG
>Ga0187892_10003531_pt1 | contig 28397 bp, 31 predicted proteins | sample MA1701073metaG_FD_139345 | JGI IMG/M metagenome (GOLD analysis project Ga0187892, IMG submission 139345) | Bio-ooze microbial communities from a basaltic lava cave in the Kipuka Kanohina Cave System on the Island of Hawaii, USA - MA170107-3 metaG ... | reverse complement strand
GTCAGCTTCGCGTTAGGATGCTGCGACACTTGGGGGTTCTCCTCTCCGAGGGTTGAGGTCTTCGAACAACCCCAGTTCCTCAGAGAGCACCCTCAGGTGTCAACAACGTCCTTGGGACCCACATCTAGGGCGAGAGAAGATGGCGAGTGTGACCGCTCAGGAGCCCTCCGACCGGGCTGCGCAGCTCGGAGCGCTGTTCCGCGCCCAGCAGCGCTCGCTCTGGGGCCTCGCCTATCGGCTCACGGGCAGCGCCGAAGACGCAGAGGACGTGGTGCAGGACGCCTTCGCGCGCCTCGTGGCGGAGCCGCCCGACGTGCCGGGCCCCGAGCTCGGCCGCTGGCTCGCCCGGGTCGCGACGAACCTCGGCATCGACGCCCTCCGGAAGAGGCGCCGCCGCGCCTACGCGGGGCCCTGGCTCCCGACGCCGGTGGAGACGGAGCTCGACGCGCTGCCCGCCGGCGAGAGCGCCGACCCCGAGCGGCGCTACGGGCTCGCCGAGAGCGCGACCTACGCCTTCCTGCTCGCGCTCGAGGCGCTCTCGCCGCGGCAGCGCGCCGCGCTGCTGCTGCGCGACGTGCTCGGCCACTCCGCGCAGGAGGTGGCCCGCACGCTCGGCGCGACGGAAGGGAGCGTCCGCGTCCTCCACCTGCGCGCGCGGCGCGCGCTCGCGGAGTACGACGCGTCCCGCTGCCTGCCGACCCCCGAGCTGCGCGCCCGGCACCGGGACGCGCTCCAGCGCTTCCTCGACTGCCTGCTCGCGCAGGACGCGCGAGGCCTCGAGGCGCTGCTCGCCGAGTCCGTCACGACGGTGACCGACGCCGCCGGCGAGTACACCGCGCTCGCGACGCCGCTGGTCGGGCGCGAGAAGGTCGGCCGGCTCTACCTGATGGCGGCGCTCCACCGGCAGGCCGGCGGCACGCGGAACGAGATCCGCCTGGTGAACGGGCTGCCGGCGCTCCTGATCACGCTGCTCGCTCCGGTGCGCCGGCAGGCGCCGCGCAGCCTGCTGCGCTGCGAGCTGGACGAGGCGGGGCGCATCCGGCTCGTCCAGGCGGTGCTCGCGCCGCGCAAGCTGGCGGGGCTCGACCGCTCGTAACGAAGAGCCCCGAGCGGGCGTTCTGCCCGCATGGAAACACTCTTCCCGATCCTCTCGACCGTCGCCTACATCCTGGCGGGCATGGCCGCCCTCTCGCTGCTCGAGGCCGGCGCTCCGCTGCACGGCCGCGGCGCCTGGAATCGCAAGCACCTCGGGGCGAACCTCGCGCTCACCTTCCTCACCTTCCTGACGAACGCGCCGATGAACGCGGCGCTCGTGCTGGCGCTGGCCTGGCTCGAGCCGCTCGGGGTCGGGCTGCTCCCCGCGCTCGGGCTCCCCCCGCTCGCGGCTACCGTTCTCGCCGTCCTCGGCCTCGATTTCTCGTTCTACGTCTTCCACGTCACCATGCACAAGCTGCCGGTCTTCTGGCGCTTCCATCGCGTGCACCACTCCGACCCGGCGGTCGACGTCACCACGACGGTCCGCCAGCACCCGGGCGAGGGCGTGATCCGCTACGCGTTCCTGGCCGTGTTCGCGATCGCTCTGGGCGCGAGCCCCGCCGCCTTCGCGATCTACCGCACCGCCTCGGCGCTCGCCGCCCTGCTCGAGCACGCGAACCTCCGGCTGCCGCCCGCGCTCGATCGCGCGCTCTCGCTCCTGTTCACCTGGCCCAACTACCACAAGCTCCACCACTCGCGCGACGCGCGGTATACGGACACCAACTACAGCAATCTCGTCTCGGTGTGGGACCGTCTGTTCGCGACGTTCACGCCGTCGCGTCTCGGCACGAACGTCGAGTACGGCCTCGCCGGTCTCGACGACACCGCGACCCAGACGACGGCGGGCCTGCTCGCACTGCCGTTCCGGCGCGAGCCGGCTACGCGCGCAACCGCAGCGGGCCGCTCACGTGGCGATTCTCCCGTTCGTAGAAGCGCAGCACCCGATCGGCATCCCGCGTGATGCCGATGCGGACGCTCTCGCCGATGGCAGAGGCGCCGTCGCCGTCCGCGAGCCAGAGCGGGCCGCGCGCGCACAGGTCGAGGCCGTCCTGGCGCAGATCCACGGCCAGCGCCTCGGCGAGCCGGCCCGGGCCGCGCGCGAGGTCGAACGCGCGCCGCGTGCCGCGCAGGCGCTGCATGCGCGGGAGGCCTTCGAGCGGCTCGAGCGCGCGGAGCAGCACCCCTGCGCCGACGCCCGCCCCCTCGCTCGACACGTTCAGCAGGAAGCAGGAGCCGTAGACGAAGTACACGTAGGCGTGCCCGCGCCGCAGGAACAGCGAGCGATTGCGGGGCGTCTCGCCGCGGAAGGCGTGGCCGGCGGCGTCGCCCACGGGATAGGCCTCGGTCTCCACGATGCGGCCGCTGAGCCGCTGGCCGTGGAGCTCCCGCACCACCCGCTTGCCGAGCAGCCAGCGCGCGAGCGCGACGGTGTCCCCCGGCAGCTCGGAGCGGCGGAGGCGGCGCAGGCGCATGGCTCGAACGGGTACTCGAAGCGGGGGGACTCCGCCGGGGCTGTGAAGCGGTTCATCGGGGCGGCGAGCGCGGCCCCGTAGGCTCCTCCGTGAAGGGAGCCACGAGATGAGCCGAGCCCGAACCGTCATGACTTCGCTCGCCTTCGGCTCGCTGCGCGCTCCGCTTGCCACGCTGCGGCGATCGAGCCTGCGCTGGCTGCGGCGCTACCTGCCGGCGGAGCTGGTCGGGACGCCCTGCGCGCTGCTGTGCGGCTGGGCCGCCGCGGAGCTCACCGGCAGCACGGCGGTCGTCGCGGTCGCCGCCACCTGGGGCGAGAACCTCGGCTTCTACGGGCTGATGCTGGGCCGCGAGCTGCGCCAGCGCGGCAGCACCTCCTTCTTCGTCGCGGTGCGCGACCTGTTCGTCGAGTTCGGTCCCGCCGAGGCGCTCGACAGCTTCGTGGTGCGGCCGGGCGCGCTCTACGCCGGCCTGGCGCTCGCCCCCAACCCGGCGCTCGGGTACTTCGCGGGCAAGCTCGCCGCCGACCTCAGCTTCTACGCGCCCGCCATCCTCACCCACGAGCTCCAGCGCGGCTGGGCGCGGATCGCGAGCCGCGACGGCCTGCGCTCGCGGCGGCTCCTGCCCGTGCTCGCGATGCTCGTCTGCCTGTCGTTCGCGGCCGCGAGCTTCGCCTAGGACGCGCGCGCCGGGCGGATCCGGTCCGGCGGGCGCATCGCGCGCGGGTCGTGCTGCTGCGCCGCGACCAGCTCGAGCATGTGGATCAGGAAGCTGGTGATCACGAGCATCACCGCGACCACCACGAGCAGCGACGACAGCATCGCACGGGACCAGTGCATGTCGACCTGGCCCGTGGACACGTACTGCACCAGGCCCGGCCACGAGCTCGCGAAGGCCGCGACCCCGAGCACGGCGATCGACCAGCGCCGCGCGCCGCGCGAGAGCAGGCGCCCGAGGCGCCCCGTCACGCCGCGCGCCGCGAGGGGGCGGCGATGCACCAGCGCCGCGACGCGCTCGGACACGATGGCCGAGCAGACCACGATGGCCGAGAGCGTGCCGAGCAGCGAAGCCAGCATCACGCGGTAGATCATCGGCTCGCGCAGCGCGCCGTGGACGAGCCAGTACGTGACGGGTTGGAAGGCGACGGCCAGGGTGGCGAGCGCGAGTAGCCCCGCGCCGAGCAGCAGCGGGCGCGAGGGCCGGTGCGCCACGGCGGCGCGCAGGATCACGGTCAGGAAGCGGACGCCGTCCTTCACCACCGAGAGCTTCGAGCGCCCCACCCGCTCGGAGTACGGCATCGGCACCTCGACGAGGTGCAGCTTGTCCTCGAGCAGGGCGCGCGCGCTCATGGCCGGCGTGAAGTGGAGGCCGTCGGGCAGCGGATACAGGTGCTCGAGCGCGTCGCGGCGGATCACGCGCATCCCGCTCGCGGTGTCCTTGACGATGCGCTTCGACAGGGCGCCGAGGATCCACGCGAAGATGCGGTTGCCGACCGTGCGGATCAGCGGCATCTCGCTGTCCGGGCCCATGCGCGAGCCCAGCACGAGGTCGGCACGCTGCTCGTCGAGCGCGCGGCACAGGTCGGCGAAGGTCCTCGGATCGCACGTGCCGTCGGCGTCGAGGAAGCTCACCAGGTCGCCGCGCCCGTGCTCGAAGCCGCACTTGATCGCCGCGCCGTAGCCGCGGTTCTTCTCGAACACGAGCACGGTCACGTCGTCGAAGCTCTTCGCGATCTCCTCGGTGCGGTCGCTGGAGCCGTCGCTCACCACCACGATGTCCACGTCGCGCACCGGGCTGTTCGCGCTGATGTAGGAGCGCGCGTCGAGCGTGCGCTGGAGCGTGCTGCCGATCGCCTCTTCCTCGTTCAGCGCGGGGATGACGATCGTGAGCACGTGGGAGCCGGGCATGGGGCGCGCAGTGTATCACGAGGCCTCGCGCCCCCGGCGGCGCCGGCAGGCCGCCGGCAAGTCGGGCGATCGGTGGAATTTCTCGAGCCCACCTCCTGCGGCCGACGGGTATACTGCCGCGTCCGCCGCATCGGCCTGGAGCACACCGGATGGGACCGCTTCCCCGCTACCGCCTCTACGACGAGCCGCGCACCTACGCCACGATCGCGCGCGAGCTCGTCACCGGTCGCTGGAGGAGCGGCGACGCCTGCGGCGAGCTCGAGAAGTCGCTCGCCTCGCTCGGCGCTCCCCACGCGGTGCTGACGCCGCGCGCGCGCGTGGCCATCCACCTCGCGGTGAAGGCGCTGATCCGGCCCGGCCAGAAGATCGTGCTCTCGCCGTACACGATCGCCGACGTGGTGAACATGGTCGTGTCGGCCGGCGGCGTGCCGGTGTTCGCCGACATCGAGCGCGAGACGTGCAACGTGGACGCCGCGGAGATCGAGAAGCTCGTGGACCGCGACACGGGCGCGGTGATGATCACGCATCTCCACGGCCTCGCCTGCGACATGGACGTGATCCCGCGCCTGTGCGCCGAGCGCGGCGTGCCGCTGATCGAGGACGCCGCGCAGGCGTTCGGCGCGCGCTTCGGCGGGCGGCCGGTCGGCTCGTTCGGCGACGTCGGCATCTTCAGCTTCGGCAAGTACAAGAACGTGAACGCCTTCCTCGGCGGCGTGCTCACCACGCGCCGCGCCGAGGTGGCGGAGAAGGTGCGCGCCGCGCTCGCGGCCTGGCCGCTCCAGGAGCTGCCCGGCTACCTGTCCGAGGTCAGCCACGGCCTCGCCACGGACCTCGCGACGTGGCCGCCGCTGTTCCGCGCGTTCACGTTCTGGGTGTTCCGCTTCGCGTTCCTCCAGGAGCTGTCGATCCTCAATCGGCAGGTGTCGTTCGACAACGACCCGGAGCTGCGCGACGACCTGCCGAGCCACTACCGGGGCCGCATCACGCCGCTCCAGGCACGCCTCGTGCTGCGCCAGCTTGCACGCGTGGACGAGTTCACGCGCGAGCGCGTCGCGCGGGCGCGCGCGTACCACGAGGGCCTCCGGGACGTCCCCGAGCTGCTGCTCGCGCCGCTGCGCACCGACTTCTCGCACATGTACACCTACTTCCCGATCCAGGCGGACGATCGGAACGCGCTCCTGCGGCACCTGATGCGGAACGGCCGCGACGTCGCGGGCCAGCACATCAAGAACTGCGCGGACTTCCCGGCGTTCGCGGCCTGGCACCGCGACTGTCCGAACGCGCGCAAGACGGCGAATGCGGTGGTGCTGCTGCCGACCTACCCGCGCTACTCGCTGCGCGAGGTGGACGCGAACGTGCGCGTGATCCGCGAGTACTTCGGAGCCCGTTGAGTTGAAGATCGCGGTGGTCGGCTCCGGGCCCTCGGGCGTGGCCGCCGCGAGCGCCCTCCTCGAACGCGGCCACGCGGTGGACGTGCTCGACGTGGGCCACACGCCCGGCGCAGCCTCGGACGCGCTCGCGGGCGAGGTGCGCGGCGCCATCGAGCGCGGCGAGCGTCCGGGCCGCGCGCTCTATCGCGCGCTTCAGCACGGGCCCGGGGGCGCGGCGCGCTCGCCCTTCGCTGGCCTCGCCACGCTGTTCGGCCGCGTCGAGGCCACGCGCTCGCAGAAGCGCATCCTCGGCTCGACCTTCGTCTGGGACGGGGCGGACGAGGCGATCCCCGTCGAGCGCGAAGTGGTGACGCGCTCGCTCGCGCGGGGCGGCCTGTCGAACGCGTGGGGGGCCGCCTGCTACCCCTGGCGCGCGGCCGACTTCGCCGGCTGGCCCATCGCCGCCGCGGACCTCGCGCCGCACTATGCGCGGGCCGCGGCGCTGCTCGGCCTCGAGCAGACGAAGGACGCGCTCGAACGCGCGTATCCGCTGCTCGGCGACGGAGTGAGCGACGCGCCGCGCAATCCGGGCTCGCCGCTCGAGCGCCTGCTCGCACGCTGGCGCGAGCGCGACGCCGAGCTCGCCGCGGCGGGGCTCGCGCCGGGCCGCGCGCGGCTCGCGGTGCGGAGCGCTGCCTGCACGCGCTGCGGGCTCTGCTTCTACGGCTGCGCCTTCGGCGCGATCTGGCACGCGGGGCAGCCGCTCGAGCGGCTCGGCGTGCGCTATCGGCCGGGCTGCTTCGTGCACGGCTTCCGGGAAGAGCCGGGCGGCGTGCGCGTCCACGGCCGCGCGCGGGAGGGCGCGCTCGACGAACGCTACGACGCGCTGGTGCTCGCCGCGGGAGTGCTCTCGTCGCTCCGCATCGCAGCGGACTCGCTCGCGCTCCACGACCGCCCGGTTCCGCTGCTCGACAACGAGCTGTACCTGCTGCCGCTGTTCGCGCCCGGCGCGCATCCCGGCTTCGGCTTCCGCTCGCGCTTCACGCTCGGCGAGGCGGTGCTGGCGGTCGAGGCGGGCGTGGTGTCGTCGCGGCCGTTGCACGTCCAGCTCTACAGCTTCCACGAGTTCTTCCTGGCCGAGCTCGGCGACCTGCTGCGCGCGCTGCCCGGCCCCCTCCAGGAGCTGGCGTGGACCGCGCTGAACGCGCTGGCGCTCGCCTTCGTGTATCTGCCCGGCGAGGACTCGACGCGCGCCACGGCCCGCGTGCTCGCGGCGGGCGCCGCGCCCGGCCGCGTGAGCATCGACGCGCACCCGCAGCCGGAGAGCCGCGCGATCCTCGCGCGCCTGCTCGCGCACCTGCGCCGCCTGCGCGGGCCGCTCGGCTTCTGGCCGGTGCCGGGGCTGGTGAAGAGCACGCCGTTCGGCTTCCACGGCCACCTCGCCGGCACGCTGCCGATGCGCGCCGCGCCGGGCCCGCTCGAGACGGAGCCGAGCGGCCGGCTCGCGGGCACGGCGCGCGTGTTCGTGGTGGACCCGGCGGCGTTCCCGACGCTGCCCGCGCAGAACCTCACCTTCACCGCGATGGCGAACGCGCTGCGCGTCGGAAGCGGCGTGCACGAGAACGTGCGGTGAGCGCACCCTCGCTGCTGCAGCGCCTCGGCCTCGCCGCGGGCGCGCCGGACCGGCGCCTCGCCTGGGCCGTTCTCGCGCTGGGCGTCGCCTTCTACGCGCTCGGCTACGCGGCGTTCTATCCGCGCGGCGCGACGGTGGACGACGAGGACGAATACATCGAGCAGACGATGCTGTGGCTCGAGACCGGCTCGTTCCGCGTCGAACGGGTCAACCCGGTCACGGGGCAGGTGGTGTCGTTCGTGCCGGGCACGTACCCGATCGGGATGATCGTCCTGATGGCGCCCTTCTCCGCGGCCTTCGGCCCGAACGGCGCGTTCGTCGCGAGCTTCCTGTGCTTCCTCGTGGCTCTCGGCGTGACCGCGCGCTGGCTCGCCGACGAGGGACGCTCACCCCTGTTCGCCGCGATCCTGCTGGCCTTCCCCGCGTCCGCCGTGGCGGGGCGGCTCGCCATGAGCGACACGGCGCGCGCGGCGCTGGCCGCGCTCGGGCTCTGGCTCTTCTTCCGCGGCCTCGACGCGCAGCGACGGCGCTGGTGGCTCGCGTCCGGCCTCGTCGCGGGCCTCGCGCTCACGCTTCGCGAGTCGGCGGTGCTGCCGTTCATCCCGCTGTTCGCAGGCACCTTGGTGCGCCGCGATCGCGGCTGGGGCTGGCTCCTGCTCGGCGGCGCGCTCGGAACGGCGATCCACGGGGTCACCAGCCAGCTGGCCTTCGACAACGCGCTCTTCGTGCGGGGCTCGGCCGGCCTGTATCCGTTCGACGTCGCCACGCTCCACGAGCGGCTTCCGCTCTATCTGATCGGCCTGCTCGTGCTGGTGCCGGGCGGCCTCTGGTTCGGCCTCCGCTACGGCGGCCGGCGGCAGCCCGAGATCGTGCTGACCATCGTGCTGTACTTCCTCTTCTACACGTTCCAGGCCTACGGCATGAGCGCGAGCTCCTTCGCCAAGCGCCTGGTGATCGGGCTGCGCTACTTCGATCCGCTGCTGCCGCTGCTGGCCTTCGCCATGGCGGAATCGGCGCCGCGTGTGCTGAGCGGCCTGCTCGCGCGTCTGCCCGGGAGGCTCCGGGCCGAACGCTGGGCGGGCGCCGCCGTCGCGCTCTGGCTCGCCGGCGTCACGGCCGCGGCCTTCGCGCTGCACCCCGCGCTCGACCGCTGGGGCGCGAGCCAGGCCGAGATCCGCGACACCCTCGAGCGCATGGTTCCCCGGGACGCGGTCCTCGTCACGAACGGCGCAGCCATCCGCAAGTTCATCGACGATCTCGAGCGCCCCTACACCACGCTGCACCGCAACAGCGTCTCGCCCGAGCGGTTCGAGCAGCTGCGCGAGAAGCACGGCGGCTTCGTGGTGGCATTCCTCGATCGGAGCGACTCTGCGTACTGGCGCGAAGACGCCGCGCAGAATGCGGCCTTCGCGACGCAGCTCGACGCCGCGACCCTGCTCGTCGACGTGCACGTCACTCCGACCGACCGCCTGCGCATCTGGCGCGTGGGTGAGCCTCGGAAGATCCCGCAGTGAGCCTCGGCGCGGGCCAGCTGCTCGCGCAGCTCGTCCTCCCTCTGTCCGCCGCGCTCGGCCTGCTTGCGTTCGCGCTGCTCGCGCTCGCGCTCGGCCGGCAGCGCGTCGCCGGGGCCGCGCTGGGCACGGCTCTGCTCGCGCTCTGGCTCGCCTCGACGCCGGCGCTCGCGGACCGTCTCTCCGCCGCGCTCGAGCGCTTGCATCCGCCGACGCCGCTGGCGGACATCGCGCCCGCCGACGCGATCCTCCTGCTCGGCGGCGCGACCCGGCCGGCGCTGCCTCCGCGGGAGTTCCCCGAGCTGGTCGAGGCCAGCGACCGCGTACTGCACGCCGTGCGGCTGTTCCGCGCCGGCAAGGCGCCCATCATCGTGGCGAGCGGCGGCCGCCTGCCGTGGCAGGCCGACGCTCCGCCGGAGGCCGAGTCGATCGGCGTGCTGCTCGAGACGCTCGGCGTCCCCGCCAGCGCGATCGTGAAGGAAGAGGCGAGCACCAACACCCGCGAGAACTGCGTCAACTCGAAGCGGCTGCTCGACGCGCGCGGCGCGAGCGACGTGCTGCTCGTCACCTCGGCGCTCCACATGCGGCGCGCCTTCGCGACCTGCGCGGCGGCCGGCCTCGCCGTGCGCGCCGCGCCCACCGACTACCGGGTCGCCGCCGACGCGGGTGGAAGGCTCGACTTCGTGCCGGACGCCGAAGCCCTGCTCCTCACGCACCAGGCGCTGCGCGAGCGTCTCGGCTTCTGGGTCTACCAGCGCCGGGGCTGGATCGGGCGCTAGGAGACCGACCCAAGATGGGCGGTTGAGCACGGGCGTCGAGGCGCGCCGCCAGCAAGGCGTCGCGACCGAGGCGTAGCTGTAGCTACGCCGCAGGGAGCGCAACGCAGCTGGCGGCGATGCATCGGCGTCCGGGCGACCCGAGCCATCTTGGGTCGGTCTCCTAGTCCCCGTCCGGCACGAGCTCGCACTCGCGGATCTTCTGGAGCAGGGTCTTGTAGGAGACGCCGAGCACCCGGGCGGCGTGCTTGCGGTTCCAGTGCGTGAGCAGCAGCGCCTGCTCGATCGTCTCGCGCTCCGCCTCGAGCGCCGCTCGGCGACCCACCTCGCGCAGCGGGAGCTCGCCCGCGCTCTCCTCGACCTCCCGCAGCAGCGTCGCGAAGCGACGGGCGCGGCGCGCCTGCGCGCGCTCCGTCGAGACGAGGGAGCGCAGGACGCGCTCCTCGTCGCCGAGCACCACGACGCGCTTGATCAGGTTCTCGAGCTCCCGCACGTTGCCCGGGAAGGGATGCCGCTCGAGCAGGGCCCACAGCTTGGCGCTCGGACGCGGCGCAGGCCGCCCGTAGCGTGCCGAGAAGCGCGCCAGGAAGTGCTCGACCAGGGCGGGGATCTCGCCGCGTCGCTCGCGCAGCGGCGGCACGCGGATGCTGACCACGTTGAGACGGAAGAACAGGTCCTCGCGGAAGGCGCGCCGCTCCACCATCGCCTCGAGGCCGCGGTGCGTCGCCGCGATCACGCGCACGTCCACGTGGATCTCGCGGTTGCCGCCGAGCCTCGCGAAGCGCGCGTCCTGGAGCACGTGCAGCAGCTTTGCCTGCGCGAGCGGGCTCATCTCGGCGATCTCGTCGAGGAACAGCGTGCCGCCCTCGGCCGCCTCGAACTTCCCGGCCTTGCGCGCGACGGCGCCGGTGAAGGCGCCGCGCTCGTAGCCGAACAGCTCGCTCTCGAGCAGCTCACCGGGCAACGCGGCGCAGTTGACCTTCACGAACGGTCCGGTGCGGCGCTGCGAGGCGGCGTGCAGCGCGCGCGCCACGATCTCCTTGCCGGTGCCGCTCTCGCCCTGGATCAGCACGGTGACGTCGGTCTCGGCCACCTGATCGATCGTCTCGCGCACCTCGCGCAGCGCCGGCCCCTGCCAGAGCGCGCCGTCGGCGGTGCCCTTCGCGGCGGCCGCGGCGCCTTCTGCCGCCGCCCGGTCGAGCGCGCGGGCGATCACGCCCTGGAGCTCGGCCTCGTCGAAGGGCTTGTTGAGGTAGTCGGAGGCGCCGGCGCGCATCGCGTCGACGATCGTGCGCGCGTTGCCCACCACGGAGACCATCACCACCGGCAGCCGCGGCGCGCGCTCGCGGATCGCGCGCACCGTCTCGATCCCGTCCATGCCGGGCATCATCACGTCGAGCAGCACGAGGTCGGGCGGCCCGCCGGCGTCGAGCAGCGCGAGCGCGCGGCGGCCGTCCGCCGCGCTGTCCGCTCGGTAGCCGAGCTGCGCGAGCCAGCCCGTGACGTAGCTGCGGATGCTCTCGGAGTCGTCGACGACCAGGATGCGCGGCGGGCGCCGCGCCGGGGCAGCGCTCACGACGGCTCCTCGGCGCAGGCGGCCAGCGTGAACCACACGCGCGCGCCGCCGTCGCGCCCGGCCTCGATGGCGAGCCGGCCGCCGTGCGCGGACACGATCGCCTCGCAGATGCCGAGCCCGAGCCCGCGGCCGCTGCGGGCCGGGGCGCTCGCCGCCGCGGGCGGGCCGGGCCCTTCGTCGCTGACGCTGACCACGAGCTCGGCCCGCTCGCTGATTTCCGCTTCGAGGTCGATCGTCCTGCCCTCCGGCCCGTACTCGCTCGCGTTCGCGACCAGGTTCTGGAGCACCTGCTCGACGCGGGCCGGGTCGAACCAGCCCTGCGCCGCACCGGGCGCGATGCGGACGCGGAGCGTCTGACGTCGCCCATCCAGCAAAGGCTTCATCGCGGCGGCGACGCCCTCGGCGAGGCGCGCGAGCGAGGCGCGCTGGGGCCGGACGGGCGCCGTGGCGGCGGAATCCCCGGCGGAAAGCTCGGCGGCGAAGCGCGCGAGGCGCTCGCAGCTCCGGCGCGTCTCCTCGAGGTAGCGGCGCTGCTCCGGCGTCAGCGGCCCGGCCTGCTCCGCGAGCAGCAGCTCGACGAAGCCGGCGATCACCTGTACGGGCGTGCGCAGCTCGTGGCCCAGCTGCGGGAGAAGCGCGCGGAGCGTCTCGGCGGGGGACGCGCCGGCCTCGCGGGTGGGGAGCAATTTCCGCACCGCGCTGCCTCCCTGCCGTCTGGCTTACGGAGCCGCGCCCCGATCGGCCGGGTGGTATGTTGCCCGCCGGCCGCGGCGGACCCGCGTGGGCGCTTATCGCCCCGGCGGAGGCAGAGCTTGAGCAGACGCGACGCAGCGGCCCGCATGCGCGCGCTCGCGGAGGAGCTGCGACGGCACGCGCGGCTCTACTACCACGAAGACGCGCCCGAGATCAGCGACGCGGAGTACGACCGCCTGTTCCGCGAGCTGCAGGAGCTCGAGGCCGCGCACCCGGAGCTCGCGGCGCCGGACTCGCCGACCGGCCGCGTGGGCGTCGCGCCCGCCGCGGGCTTCCGGCCCGTGCGCCACCGGGTGCCGATGCTCTCGCTCGACAACGCCATGGACGAGGAGCAGATGCGCGCGTGGGCGGCACGCATCGCGCGCCAGCTCGATCGCACCGGCGAGGTCGCCTTCGTGGCCGAGCCGAAGCTCGACGGCGCGGCCGTCGAGCTCGTGTACGAGGACGGCAAGCTCGCCGTCGGCGCCACGCGCGGCGACGGGCAGACCGGCGAGGACGTGACCGCGAACCTGCGCCACATCCTCGCGATCCCGCTCGGGCTCGCGGGCGAGGCCCCCGCGCGCGTGTCCGTGCGGGGGGAGGTCGTGCTGCCGCTGCGCGCCTTCCGGCGCCTCAACGCGCGGCGCGGCGCACGTGGCCTCGAGCCCTTCGCGAACCCGCGCAACGCTGCCGCCGGCTCGCTGCGCCAGCTCCACGAGGTGGACCAGGAGCGGCTGCGGTCCCTCGCCTTCCACGCCTACGGCCTCGGCGAGGGCATGCCCGCGGGCGTGGGCTCGCAGTGGGAGGTGCTCGAGCAGCTCGCGCGCTGGGGCTTCGCGCCGAGCCCCGGCGCGGTGCGCGTGCTCGGCCTCGACGCGGCGCTCGCCTACTACCGCGACCTCCTCGGGCGGCGCGCGAGCCTGCCCGTCGAGATCGACGGCGTCGTGTGCAAGGTGGACGACCTCGCGCTCCAGCGGGACCTCGGCGAGCTCGCGCGCATGCCGCGCTGGGCCGTCGCCTACAAGTTCCCGCCCCACCAGGAGCACACCGTCGTCGAGGACATCCTCACCAGCGTGGGTCGCACCGGCGCGCTCACCCCGGTGGCGAAGCTCCGCCCGGTGCAGGTGGGCGGCGTCACGGTGTCGAACGCGTCGCTCCACAACCAGGACGAGATCGAGCGCAAGGACGTCCGCGTCGGCGACACCGTGATCGTGCAGCGCGCGGGCGACGTGATCCCGCAGATCGTGGGCGTCGTGAAGAACCTGCGGCCGGAGGGCGCGGAGCCGTGGCGGCTGCCCGAACGCTGCCCCGTCTGCGACACGCCGGCCGTGCGCGAGGAGGGAGGCGCCGTCACGCGCTGCCCGAACCGCGCCTGCCCGGCGAAGCTCAAGAACCGCCTGCTGCACCTCGCGGGCCGCGGCGCGCTCGACGTGGACGGCCTCGGCGAGAAGCTCGTGGACCAGCTCCTCGACACCGGGCTCGTGAAGGAGCTGCCCGACGTCTTCGCGCTCGGCGCCGAGCAGCTCGAGGCGCTGCCGCGCATGGGCGAGAAGTCGGCCGCGAACCTGGTGGCGGCACTCGACCGCGCGCGCTCGACCACGCTGCCGCGGCTCCTGGTCGCGCTCGGCATTCCGGACGTCGGGCCCGCCGTCGCCGAGCTGCTGGCGGCGCGCTTCGGCGACCTCGACCCGCTGCTCGCGGCTCCCGTCGAGGGGCTCGAGGAGATCGACGGCGTCGGGCCCGTGATCGCGAAGAAGGTCGTGGACTTCTTCGCCGAGGACCGCCATCGCCACGAGCTCGCGCGCCTGCTCGAGCTCGGCGTGCGCTTCGAGAAGGCGGAGCCGCGCGCCACGATCGCGTCCGAAGGTCCGCTCGCGGGCAAGACCTTCGTCCTCACCGGCACGCTGCCGAGCCTGTCGCGGACGGAGGCGGGCGAACGCATCGTCGCCGCGGGCGGCAAGGTGGCCGGCACCGTTTCCAAGAAGACCGACTACGTGGTGGCGGGCGAGGCGGCCGGCAGCAAGCTGGCGAAGGCGCAGGAGCTCGGCGTCGCCGTGATCGACGAGGCCGGGCTGCTGGCGCTGCTCGAAGAGGGCTCCTGAGGGAATAGAGCCGTAGAGCCGGGGACGAGAGCCGGGGACGAGAGCCGGGGACGTTCTTTGAATAGTTGATTGGTTTGGTCGAACCCAACGAGTCAACTAATCAAAGAACGTCCCCGCAGAGGGAGGTCCGCCCGCGCACGAGCGGCAGGTCGAGGAAGCCCCGCACGCCGGGCGGCGCCGCGCAGAGCGGCACGATCGCGTTCACGGCCTGCTGCGCGGTCGCGATGTCCGCCGCGTGCACGTGGTCGGCGATGGGCACGTCGCGCGCGCGCGCGAAGCTGGCGGCGTTCGTGAAGTGGGCGCGCAGCGAGGGCGTGCCCTCGAGCGTGACCGTCCAGCCTTCCTTCGGGCGGGGCCAGTGGTCCGGGTAGCCGGGGCCGACGGTCCAGAGCGCCTCGATCTCGAGACGCGGCCGCCCGGCCACGATGCCGCGCCAGCGGTAACGCTGCCCCGCCACCGTGCCCAGCGCGATCTTCCCGCCCACGATCTCGCTCTCGACCGTCGCCGGCACCAGCTCCTGCTCGACCTCCACGCGCTCGAGCGTGGCGCCGAGGCCCGCGGCGAGCAGGTGGAGCTGCTCCTGGAAGATGCCGCTGTTGAAGCGCGCGAAGGGGTTGGCCTCGAGCGTGGCCTCGGCCGGCGGATGCCCGAAGCGCATGTTGTCGAAGGTGATGCGCGGGCTCGCGTAGAGGCTCCAGTTCGCGCGCTCCTGCACGTGCAGGTGCTCGATGCGTCGGGTCATGCCCGAGAGCACGAGCGGCAGCACCTCGCCCACGAAGCCCGGGTGGATGCCGGTGCCGTGGACCGAGCTCTTGCCCCGCGCGCACGCGGCCTCGAGCTTCGCGAGCTCGGCGGGCGCGAGCGTGGGCGCATGGAACAGGAACGGCGTCGCCACCACGTTCTTGCCGGAGGCGAGGATGGCGCACACCTCGTCGAGGTGGGCGTGGCGCGGCGCGTAGACCACGCAGTCGGCCTCGGCTCGGAGCAGCGCCTCGCGGTCGCGCGTGGAGCGCACGCCGGTCGGCGGGAGGCCGCACAGCGCGCCGGCGTCCACGCCGTCCTTCTCGGCGGTGTAGACCAGCACGCCCGCCAGCTCGAGCTCGGGGCTCTCGAGGATCCCGCGCAGCGCCTCGTGGCCGACGTTCCCGGTGCCCCACTGGATCACGCGAAGCCTGCGGCTCATTCCGCCCTCCCTTCAGGTCGTCTCGATGCGCCAGTCTGCGGCGGCGAGATCCTGCGCCTCGCCGACGAGCACCGCCCGCTCGCGCTCGTCGCCGGACGCCACGAAGCACGGCGCGCGTTCGACGCGCCAGCGGGCGACCCCGGGCAGCGCGAGCCGGAGCCGCCGTCCGTGCGGGGGCTTGAGCTCCGCGCTCGCCCCGTCGAGCCGCGCCGCGACGCCCGGCGCGAGCGGCAGGAGCAGGCGCGCGCGCCGCGCGGGCGCGTCGAAGCGGTCCTCGATCCGGAGCGCCCTGCCCTCGAGCGCGAGCGTGCGCCGGTGCAGCACCTCGGGCGTGGACCAGCCCGCGCAGACGCCCTCCACGAGCGCGTCCGGCGTCACGCGCACCAGCCCCGCGTCGGGACGGCCGCCGATGCGGTCGTCGCCCCAGAGCTCGGCCTGCTCGGCGCCGTTCACCTCGACCGTCGCGTGCGCTCGCGTCGCCCGCGCGAACCCGCGCTGCGCGCCCTCGGCGCCGCCGGTGTCCGCGACCACGCGCTCGCCGCCGATGGAGAGCTCGAAGGAGAGCGCGTCGCAGTGCGCGTGCGCGGGATGCCACGCCGGCGAAGGAGGCGACGCCGAGAAGATCGCGACGAAGGGCCCGGCCTCGAGCCTCACCACGCCGGCCGCCGGCAGCACGCCGCGCTGCGCGGGCTCGAGCGGCGCGACCCCGAGCGCCTTCGCGTACGCGGCCAGCGCGTCGAGGCGCGGCGCCGCGCCGAGCTGCGAATCGCCGAGCAGCGCGATCTCGCCGTCGGGGTGCGTCCAGACCGCGTGCGCGCCGAGCATGGCGGCCGCCTTCCGTGCGACCTGCTCCTCGAGCTCCGCCGGCGCCACACCCGGCGCGGCGCGCAGCGCGTTCAGCAGATCGAGCAGGGCCGCGAGCAGCTCGCCGTGGAGCGCCGGGCTGCGCTCGAGGTGCGCGCCGTCCGAGCCGATCTCGCGGTCGAGCTCGCGGACCAGCAGCGCCGAGTGCGCGAGCCACTGCGCAGCGTCGCCGCCCTCGAGCAGCACCGAGGCCGTGACGAGCGCGAGCAGGCGGAAGAGCCGCTCGCTGCCCGGGCGCTGCGGCTCGTCCCGCTGCGCGAGCGTCGCGAGCTGATCGGCGAGCGAGGGCAGCACGCGCCCGTGCGTGTCGGCGGGCGGCGGCAGCAGGCCGGGCGTGGTGAGGGCGGCGAGCCAGGCGAGCGCGCGCCGGCTGAGCGACGCCGGCTCCCAGCCGACGCCCTGCGGATGGTGCGCGATCCAGTCCAGCAGCGCGGCGAGCCGCTCCGCCGGACGCAGGCTCTCCGCGCCGAGCCAGCCGAAGCGGTGGATGGCATCGAGCTCCGCGCGCGCGAGCCCGGCGTCGTTCCAGCCGCGCGCGCGGCCCTGACGCGCGCTCTTCGGCGCGGCGGGCCGCGGCGCGGGCAGGCGAACGACGCGCAGGTGCGGCGTCTCGTCCGCGCGGCGCTGGACGTGGCGCGGCCCGGCGAGCCACTCGCGCAGCTCGCCCGTGAGCTGCTCGCGGCGCATGTACCAGAGCGTGCGCAGCAGCGTCGGGAGGCCGGGCCGGCTCAACGCCCCGACTCCTCGAGCGCGAGGGCGTAGAGCGCGCGGCGCGGCAGGCCCGTCTCGCGCGCGAGCTCGGCGGCGAGGTCGCGGGCCGAGAGCCCGGCCGCGAGCCGCTCGCGCACGCGCTCGCGCAGCGCCGCCTCGCTCGCGGGCGCCGCCGTCGCCGTGGCGCCCTCCACCACGACCGTCACCTCGCCGCGTGCGCCGTCCGCGAAGCGCGCCGCGAGCTCGCCGAGCGTGCCGCGCACCGTCTCCTCGTGGAGCTTGGTGAGCTCGCGCGCGACGGCGGCGCGCCGCGCGCCGAAGGCGGCGGCCAGCTCGGCGAGCAGCCCCGCGAGACGCCGCGGCGACTCGAACAGCACGAGCGTCTCGGGCCGCTGGGCGAGCTCGGCGAGCCGGCGCGCGCGCTCGCCGGCCCGGCGGGGCAGGAAGCCGACGAAGGTGAAGGCGTCCGCCGGGAGGCCGGAGGCGACGAGCGCAGCGAGCGACGCCGACGGGCCGGGCACCGGGATCACCGTGTGTCCTTCCGCGATCGCTCGCGCCACGAGACGTTCGCCCGGGTCCGAAACGAGGGGTGTTCCCGCGTCCGAGACCAGCGCGACGGCCTTGCCGCCCGCCAGCGTCGCCAGCACCTGCTCGGCGCGCGCCGCCTCGTTGTGCGCGTGCAGGGAGACGGGACGCGCCGCGATGCCGTGGCGGTCGAGCAGCACGCGCGTGCGGCGCGTGTCCTCCGCCAGCACCAGCTCCGCCTCGCGCAGCACGGCGAGCGCCCGCAGCGTGACGTCCTCGAGGTTTCCGATCGGTGTGGCGACCACGTAGAGCGTGCCCATACACTGAATCCGCCTCCGGTCCCGCGGAGCCTCCCATGCAGGATGGCCGGCGCTCCCTCGCGAGCGAGGGCGAGCAGCTCGCGGCGGAGCATCTCGCGCGCGCAGGGTATCGCATCGTGGCGCGCAACGTCCGGGCCGACGGCGTCGAGATCGACCTCGTGGCGTCGCGGGGCGACCTCGTCGCATTCGTCGAGGTGAAGACGCGGGGCGGGCGCGGCTTCGGCGCTCCCGAGGAGGCGGTGGACGCCCGCAAGTGCGCGCGCCTCGTGCGCGGCGCCCGCGCCTGGCTCCACGCCCACGGCCCGCGCCGCGCTCGCGCCCGCTTCGACGTGATCGCGGTCGAGCGCGACGAGCGCGGCCGGCTCTGCGTGCGGCACCTGCCGAACGCGTTCGATGCGTCCGGGTGCTAGCGTCCTCCGCCATGCCGCAGCCCGAGGCCCGCCGCGTCGAGAAGCCCTGGGGCCACGAGCGGATCTGGGCGCATACCGAGCGCTACGTCGGCAAGGTGCTCGTGATCGAGCCGGGCAAGCGGCTCTCGCTCCAGAAGCACCTGCGCAAGGACGAGTCGATCTACGTGGTGGCCGGCCGCCTGCGCCTGCACCTCGAGGACGACGCGGGCGTGGTGCGCATCGAGGACCTCGGGCCGGGCGAGCACCGCCGCATCGCGCCCGGCCGCATCCATCGCTTCGAGGCCACCGACGTGCGTGTCGAGCTGCTCGAGGTCTCGACCCCCGAGCTCGACGACGTGGTGCGGCTCGAAGACGACTTCGGGCGGAAGGGCACGAGCGCACCCTGAGCCCGACTACGCCTGCGGCGTCTCCTCGGCGGGCGGCGTCTCGTCCGCGAGCGCCTCGGCCGCGGTGCCGGCGACGCCCTCCTCCGGGATCAGCAGCGACAGGTCGCGGATCTTCGAGCGCAGGCGCGCCTTCTTGCCCTTGAGGTCGCGCAGGTAGTAGAGGCGCGAGCGTCGCACGTGGCCGCGGCTCTTGATCTCGACCTTCTCGACGCTCGGCGAGCCGAGCGGGAAGATGCGCTCGACGCCGACGCCGTAGGAGATCTTCCGCACGGTGAAGGAGCCGGAGCTGCCGCCGCGCCGGCGCCGGATCACGACGCCCTCGAAGATCTGCGTCCGCTCCTTGTCGCCTTCGCGGATCTTCACGTGCACGCGCACCGTGTCGCCGGAGCGGAAGGGCGGCAGGCCCTTGCGCTGGCTCTCGCGCTCGATCACGTCCACCGGATTCATCGCTCGACTCCTCGCGTCGCCAGGAGATCCGGGCGACTCCGTTCCGTTCGTTCCTGGCCGCGTTCCCTGCGCCAGCGGGCGATCTTCGCGTGGTCGCCGGAGCGCAACACCTCCGGCACGACCAGCCCGCGAAACTCCACCGGCCGCGTGTACTGCGGCCCCTCGAGCCGGCCCTGCTCGAAGGACTCGCTCACCGTCGAGTCGGGGTTGCCGAGGACGCCGGGCACGAAGCGCGACACCGCTTCGATCACCGCCATCGCCGCCACCTCGCCTCCGGCGAGCACGTAGTCTCCGATCGAGATCTCCTCGTCCACGGCCAGATCGATCACGCGCTGGTCCACGCCCTCGTAGCGCCCGCACACCAGCACCAGGTGCTCGACCCCGGCCAGCTCCTTCGCTCGCTGCCCCGTGAAGGGCCCTCCCTGCGGCGACAGCAGCGCAACCTGTGCCCTGCGTCCCGGCCCCTTCGCCCCGGCGAGCGCCTCGATGGCGCCCACCAGCGGCTCGGGCTTCATCACCATGCCGGGCCCCCCGCCGTAGGGGATGTCGTCCACCGTCCGGTGCCGATCCGTCGTCCAGCCCCGCAGGTCGTGCGCTGCGAGCGCGATCAGCCCGCGCTCGCAGGCGCCGCCCAGCACGCCGGTGCGTCGGAACGGCTCGAACAGCTCCGGAAAGATCGTGATCACGTCGATCCGGAGCATCGCTCGTGTCTCCTCGTCAGGTCGGGTCGATCAGCCCGGGCAGATCCTCGATCACGATGCGCTGGGCGGCGATGTCGACCCGCCGGAGGATCGCGGGCGTCGCCGGGATCAGCCGGTCCCGCCCGTCGGCTCCGACCACGACCAGCGTGTCGTGGGCCGGCGTATCCCAGATCTCGCGCACCCGGCCGACCACCTCGCCGCTCGGGAGCTCCACCTGGCAGCCCACGAGCTGGAACCAGTAGGCCTCGTCCGCCCTCGCCTCCGGGAGCGCCGCCGCATCGACCAGCACCAGCCGCCCGCGCAGCGCCTCCGCCTCCTCGCGCCGGCGCACGCCGCGCAGCGCGAGACGCACCTCCCCGGCTCGACCCCTTCCTCCTCCTTCGACCTCGAAGGCCTCGGGCGCGGGATCCTCGTACCCGCGGCCGTCGGCCAGCTCCACCTTCTGTGCGGCCAGCAGGTTCTCGGGTCCCTCCCCGAGCCAGCGGACCCGAACCTGTCCGCGGATGCCGTGGGCGCCGACGACGCGCCCGAGCACCACGCGCTTCAGTCCACGATCTCCAGACGAACGTCGCGGCCGTGGCGCGACGCCTCGAGCACCGCGCGCATGGCCTTCGCCACGCGGCCCTGTCGCCCGATCACGCGGCCGCGGTCGTCTTCCGCGGTCTCGAGCTCGAGCAGGCGGCCGCCCTCGACCACGTTCACGCGCACCGCAGCGGTGTCCGAGACGAGGCCCTTGGCGAGGAACGCGACGAGCTCGGCGCTCGGGTTCGACTCCGCCATGGCTAGGCCTGCGCCGGCGCGGCGCCGGCTGCCGCCGCCTGCTGGCGAGCGCGGCGCACGAGCGAGCGCACCGCGTCCGACAGCTTCGCGCCCTTCGCCTGCCACGCCTCGATGCGGTCGGTGCGGAGCTTGATCGCGGCGGGCTCGGCGAGCGGGTCGTAGGTGCCGAGCTGCTCGAGCGCGCGGCCGTCGCGCTTCTTCCGGTGATCGACCGCGACGACGCGGTAGTACGCGCGGTTCCGGGCGCCCACGCGCGTGAGACGAATGATGACCATCGCCGAACCTCCTCGGACCGCCGGATTCCGTCGAGAAATCGCTGGCCTAGGCCCGCGGCAAAACGGGCAGCAGGTTACGCGAGGGGCCGGGGGCGGTCAACCGCGGGAGCGGGGGCCGGGGCCGGGAGGGGTCGCTGCTCCGGCGCTCGGCGTGGGGGCGTGCGGAGCGGGTGGAGGAGGTGCGGGAGGGCATGGCCGCTACGGGCCACGCTCGCTCGCGGACTCGCTTGCGCTCCGTTGTCGCGGCCCCTTCCCGTGACACGCGAGGCGTACGACCGCCGCCTCCCGTACCGCGCCTGCGCAGCAACGCCCTCCCGGCCCCCGCGACTCGGGAGTTGGCGCCTCCTGGCCCAGGCTCCGAGCAAGTACGCGACAGCTAGCGGCGCAGGCCGAGGCGCTCGCGCTCCTTCTTCGCGGAGCAGGCGTCGCAGGCGTAGCGTTCCTTGTGCGGGGTCTGGAGGCGCTCGTAGCCCTGGTCGAGCGCGATGCGGCGCACGCTCGCGACGCGCTCGCCGCAGAAGTCGCACACGAGCCCGGGCGGGCGCGGGATCGAGGGGGTGTCGTTCGCTTCCGGCACGGCGCGCGATTCTAGGAATTTCGGCCGGGGTCGTCTCGCCGCGCTCCGTTCGTCTGCGGCTCACTGCGCGCTGCGCTTGCTGTCGTGACTCCGTTCGCCTGCGGCTCACTGCGCGCTGCGCTTGCTGGCGTGCAGGCGGATCTCCGTCGGCGCCTCGGGGCCGAGGCTCGCGCGCAGCGCGGCGAGGACCTCGGAGCGGTGGAGCGCGAGCTCCTGGCTGTAGACCGGCGCGTCGGCTCGCAGCTCGAGGGTCGCGCCGCGCAGGTCCGTGATCTCGAAGTGGGGCGCCAGCTCGGGGCCGAGCGCCGCGGCGAGCGCGGCGTCGAGCCGCCGCGTGCGCTCGACGTCGAGGCCGAGCTCCGCGAGCACGCGCCCGAGCGGGCCGCCGACCCGCGCCGGCTCGCGCCCCGCCTGCGGGGGCCGCACGCGGGGCCGCCAGCTCATTCGGGCTCGAGCGTCCGGAACAGGAGTCCGGTCGGGAGCTTCGGGTAGAAGAAGGTGGACTTCTGCGGGAGCGTCTCGCCCGCCTCGGTCACCCGGAATACGTCGTCGGGCCGCAGCGGATTCAGGTAGAGCGCGAGCGCCCCCCGCCCGCTGCGTACGTCGCGTGCGGTCTGCAGCGCGGACTTGGGGAAGTCCACGGCGCCGTCGCGCACCGCGGCGTCGTCGAGCCCGAGCAGGCCCCCGAGCACCTCGCGGTGCAGGACGCGCACGGTCAGCTCGGCGTCGGCTGGTTTCGAGAAGATCGCCAGGCGGCCCGAGCCGTCGTCGGCCGCGAAGGCGTGGCGGCCCGCGAGCGGAGCGAGCTGCTCCGCGAGCGCGGCGGGAATCGCGTCCGCGGAAGCGACCGCAACCTCGCGCCGCTCCCAGCCCGCGAGCCGCCGCCAGACCTCCGGCCCCGGCGGCGGGCCCTTCTTCACCAGGCGGTGGATGGGCAGCAGCAGGCTGCCGGGCGCGAAGGCGTTCGCGAAGTAGGCGAGGATGCGCTCGGGCGGCGCTTCGGCGTCGCGCCCGGGCGGCGCTTCGGCGTCGCGCCCGGGCGGCGCTTCGGCGTCGCGCTCGCCGGCGGCGCGCCGCTCGTCGCGGAAGGCGAGCGCCGTCTCGTAGCGGTGATGGCCGTCGGCGATCACGACGGGGCGCGGCGCGAGGAAGCCGCGCACCGCGGCGACGGCCGCGGGGTCGACGAGCGGGGCGAGACGGTGCGTGATGCCCCCGTCGTCGCTCGCCTCCTGCGCGGCGGCGCCCGCGAGCGCGGCCTCGAGCACGCGCTCCAGCTCGCCCGCGCGGTCCTCGTAGAGCAGGAACACGCTCGACAGGTTCACGCGCGTCGCGCGCAGGATCTTGAGCCGGTCGGCCTTCGGCCCCGCCAGCGTGCGCTCGTGCGGGCGCACGATGCGCTTCGCGTAGTCCTCGAGACGCAGCGCGGCGAGGAAGCCGGTGCGCGCGAGCGCGCGGCCGTCGGGCGCGGTGAAGGTCTGCCGGAGCACGTAGAGCGCAGGCTCGGCGTCGCGGACCAGGACGCCCTCGCCGCGCCACGCCGCGAGCCGCGCCGCCGTCTCGGCGTAGTCGGTGGCGGCCTCCTCCTCGACGCTCTTCGTCAGCTCGAGGCGCAGCGCGTTGTAGGGATCGCGCTCCCAGTAGAGCGGGCGGTCCTCGGGCGCGACCACGTCGTAGACGGGCGCGAGCACCTTCGCGAGCTCGACGCGTCGCGGGTCGTAGCGCAGCGCACGGAAGGGGCGGACGTCGGTCACGCGGGCGCTCCCGCGAGCACGGCGGCGATCGCCGCGCCGGACACGGCGCCTTCGCGCAGCACGACGGGCTCGGCGCCGCTCGCGTCCACCACGCTGCTCGCGGGCGCGCGCCCCGCGTCGGCGCCGGAGACGAGGGCGATCGCGTCGCCGGCGAGCGCCTCGGCCTCCGCCCGCGTCTCGCAGGCGCGCGCGCCCGAGCGGTTGAGGCTGGTCGCCGTGAGCGGCCCGACGCCGCGGCGCAGCGCGAGGGCGGCGAGCGCCGCCGCCACCGGGTGCGGCGAGCAGCGCAGGCCCACGGCGCCGCCCGGCCCCGCGACGCCGGCGGCGAGGCGCGCCTCGCAGCGCACCACGAGCGTGAGCGGTCCCGGCCAGAACGCGGCGACGAGGCGGCGAGCGGCCGGCGTCATGCGCGCGCCGAGCCGCGCGAGATCGGCGTCGCCCGCGACGAGCACGGAGATCGGCTTCTCGGCGTCGCGGCCCTTCCAGCGGCGCAGCTGCGCGAGCGCCGCCTCCGAGCGCGCGTCGGCGCCGAGGCCCCAGCTCGTCTCCGTCGGGAAGCCGAGCAGGCCGCCGGCCGCCACGCGCGCGATCGCGCCCTCGGCGTCGAGGGCCTCCGCTCCGGCGCTCATCGCGCGAGGGCCCGCGCCGCGATGTCGCGGCGCACGTGCTTGCCCTCGAACTCGATGCGATCGGCGGCGGCGTACGCGCGCGCCGTCGCGGTCGCGACGTCGGGGCCCCGGGCGGTCACGCCGAGCACCCGCCCGCCGGCCGTCACGAAGCCCGCGCCCGCGCGGCGCGTCCCCGAGTGGAACACCACCACGTCCGGATCGGCCTCGGCGGTCTCGAGCCCGCGGATCGCCTTGCCGGTCTCGACCGCGCGCGGATAGCCGGCCGAGGCGAGCACGACGCAGACCGCCGCGCTGCTGGTCCCCGCGGCGAGCGGCTCGAGCCGCCCGCGCGCGGCGCCGTCGAGCAGCGGCACGAGGTCGCCGTCGGTCGCGAGCATCAGCGCCTGCGTCTCCGGGTCGCCGAAGCGCACGTTGAACTCGACCACCGACGGCGCGCCGGCGGGATCGACCATCAAGCCGACGTACAGCACGCCCGCGTAGGGGATGCCGTCGGCGCGCATGCCGGCCAGGGTCGGGTGGACGATCTCCTCGAGCACGCGCTTCTCGACGGCCGGCGTCACCACCGGGGCCGGCGCGTAGGCGCCCATCCCGCCCGTGTTCTCGCCGCGGTCGCCGTCGAGCGCGCGCTTGTGGTCCTGCGCGGCCGCGAGCGTCGCCACCTGCTGGCCGTCGCTGATCGCGTAGTACGAGGCCTCCTCGCCCAGCAGCACGTCCTCGACCACCACGCGCGCGCCGGCGGCGCCGAAGCGGCGGCGCCCCATCATCTCTTCGAGCGCGGCCTCGGCCTCGGCGGCGTTCGCGCAGACGGCGACGCCCTTGCCCGCGGCGAGGCCGTCGGCCTTCACCACGCAGCGCCCGCCGCGCGCCGCCACCGCGCGCCGCGCCGCGGCCGCGTCGTCGCAGGCGTCGAAGCGCGGGTGCGGGATGCGGTGGCGCGCCATGAAGTCGCGCGCGAACGACTTGCTGCCCTCGAGCCGCGCCGCGGCCGCCGAGGGGCCGAACACGGCGAGGCCGGCGTCGCGCAGCCGGTCCGCCACGCCGTTCGCGAGCGGCTCCTCGGGCCCGATCACGACGAGGTCGACGCGCTCGCGCCGCGCGAGCGACGCGAGCCCGGCCGCGTCCGTCGCCGCCACGTCGGGGAAGGCCGCCGCCTCGCGCGCCATGCCCTCGCTGCCCGGCGCCGCCAGCACGCGCTCGACGCGCGGGCTCCGGGCGATCTTCCACGCCAGGGCGTGCTCGCGCCCGCCGGCGCCGACCACCAGCACGCGCATGGTCAGTTGCCGGCGATCGGGCCGTGTGCGCTGCCCGAGATGAACTGGCGCACGACCGGATCCTCGCAGGCGCGGATCTCGTCGGGCGTGCCGTGGAACAGCATCTTGCCCTGGAACAGGTAGGCGATGCGGTCGGCGATCTTGAAGGCGGCGGTGAGGTCGTGCGTGATGCAGAGGACCGTCGCGCCGAGCCGGTCGCGCATCTGGAGGATCAGCTCGTTGATGGTGTCGGACATGATCGGGTCGAGCCCCGTGGTGGGCTCGTCCACGGCCAGGAAGCGCGGCTTGTGCGCGATCGCGCGCGCCAACGCCACGCGCTTGCGCATGCCGCCCGACAGCTCGGAGGGATAGAGGTCCTCGACGTTCTTGAGGCCCACCATCAGCAGGTTCTCGCGGATGCGCTCGCGGATCTCCTCCTGGGGCAGGTGCTGCACGTACTCGAGGGCGAAGCCCACGTTCTCGCGCACGGTCATCGAGTCGAACAGCGCGCCGAACTGGAACAGCATGCCCACCTGCATCATCAGCTCGCGGTATTCGTCGCGGCCGAGGCTCTTCACCTCACGGCCGAACAGGCGCGCGCTGCCGGTTTCGTAGGGCTCGAGGCCGAGCAGGATGCGCAGCAGGGTGGACTTGCCGCTGCCGCTGCCGCCGAGCACCACGGTGATCTTGCCGGGCTCCGCCTCGAGCTCGGCGCCGCGCAGGACCTCGCGCTTGCCGAACGACTTGTTGATGCCGGCCAGCACGGCGACTTCGGCCGGAGCCGGGGCGGCGTCGCGTGCGGCGGCGGAGGCGGTCACGGGCGCGGAAGCTAGCAAGCAGCGCAGGGAGCCGCGCCGCTCAGTCCCCGTCTACCAGCACACGCGGGACGCGGCGTCCCACGCGGACGAGCAGCTCGTACGGGATCGTGCCCGCGGCCTCGGCCAGCTCCTCGACCGGAAGCCGCTCGCCGTCGGCCGAGCCGAACACGAGCACGGGGTCGCCGATCTCGACCGGCAGCTCGCCCACGTCGAGCGTCAGCAGGTCCATCGAGACGCGGCCCGCGATGCGGAGCTTGCGGCCGCGCAGCAGCACCGCGCCGCGATTGCCGAGCGACCAGGGCACGCCGTCCGCGTAGCCGATCGGCAACGTCGCGATGCGGCCGCGCTGCTTGGCGCGGAAGGTGGCGCCGTAGCCCACGGCGTCGCCGCGGCGCACGTGACGCACGTTCGCAACGCGCGTGCAGAGGCTCATCACCGGGCGCAGCTTCGCGACGCCGGTGCGCGGCAGCGCGGGCTGCACGCCGTAGAGCAGCAGCCCGGGGCGCACCGCGTTCACCTCGGGCGGCATCGCCGCGGCCAGCTCGGGCGCCGCCACCAGCGCGGCCGAGTTCGCGACGTGGACGCGCGCCGGCGCGAGCGAGCGCGCGCGGAGGCCGGCGAGCACCTCGCCGAACAGCGCGAGCTGGCGGCGGGTGGAGGCGAGGTCGTCCTCGTCGGCGCAGGCGAGGTGCGTGTAGACGCCGTCGAACGCGAGCATCGTCTCGCGCGCGATCGACGCGGCGATCGCGGCCACGTCCTCCGGCGGCACGCCCATGCGCGCCATGCCGGTGTCCACCTCGAGCTCGACCGGAAGCGGGTGCCCGCGTTCCCGCGCCGCGCGCGCGAGCAGCGGCACGTGGCCCGCGTGCTGCACCACCGGCGTCAGCTCGAGCGCCGCCGCGTCGTCCGCCTCGGCGGCATCGTGGATGCCGCCGAGCAGCAGCAGCGGCACGCGCACCGCCGCGGCGCGCAGCTCGGCCGCCTCGGCGACGGTGGCCACCGCGAGGCGCGTGCAGCCGGCCGCCACGAGGCGCCGCGCCACGGGCACCGCGCCGTGTCCGTAGGCGTCGGCCTTCACCACGGCGATGACGGCGCGCCCCTCCGCGAGGCGCGACGCCTCGGCGAAGTTGTGCGCGAGCGCGCCGAGATCGATGCGCGCCGTGGTCGGGCGCTCGCCCTTCACTCTGCCTCCCCTTGCTTCGTTCGCCTGCGGCTCGGTGCGCGGGCTGACGAACGAGGTCGCTTCACGGATCTCTCCCAGCAACCCCTTGCCCCCCGACAGGACCTCGCCCGGCGCCAGCCTATCGCATCGCGAATCGACGCCGAGGTCGCCCTCGGATAACTTCGGTCGGTCGCACGGCCGACTGGACCGACCCTCCCCGTGAGCCACTCTCCTCTCTCGATCCGCGTGAACGGCGAGGCCCGCACGGTGGGCGCCGGCTCGAGTGTGGCGGACCTGGTCGAGGCGCTCGGGCTCGTGGGACGCAAGCTCGCGGTGGCGGTGAATCGCGAGGTCGTGCCGCGCGGGCGACACGCGCTGCACCGGATCTGTGACGGCGATCGCATCGAGATCCTCGAAGCGGTCGGGGGAGGTTGAGATGGCGGAGACCTACCGCATCGGGAGTCACGAGTTCCGCTCGCGCCTGATCGTGGGCAGCGGGAAGTACGCGTCGTTCCCCCTCCAGCTGGAGGCGACGCGCGAGAGCGGCGCCGACCTCATCACCGTGGCGCTCCGGCGGGTAGACCTCGGCAAGCCGAAGAACGAGAACGTGCTCGGCTACATCCCGGCGGGCCTCACCGTGCTCCCGAACACCGCGGGCTGCAAGACGGTGGAGGACGCGGCGACCACCGCGCGGCTCGGCCGCGAGCTGTTCGGCCACGGCCTCGTGAAGCTCGAGGTGATCGGCGACGACCGCACCCTGTTCCCGGACTCGGCGGCCACGCTCGAGGCCGCGCGCATCCTGGTCGCGGAGGGCTTCGAGGTGATGCCCTACATCACCGACGACCCGGTGGCGTGCCAGCGCCTCGCCGCGCTCGGCTGCGTCGCGGTGATGCCGCTCGCGGCGCCCATCGGCTCGGGCCTCGGCATCCGCAACCCGGCCAACCTGCGGATCATCCTCGAGACCGTCGAGTGCCCGGTGATCGTGGACGCCGGGGTCGGCACGGCGAGCGACGCGGCGGTCGCGATGGAGCTCGGCTGCACGGCCGTGCTGATGAACACCGGCATCGCGGGCGCGAAGGAGCCGCTCAAGATGGCGCGCGCGATGAAGCTCGCGATCGAAGCGGGCCGGCTCGCGTACGAGGCCGGACGGATCCCGCGGCGGCTCTACGCCACCGCCTCGAGCCCGCTCGACGGGCTCGCGAGCTACTGAGGGAGTGCACGCCCCGCGCCCCGTGCTGTGTCTGGTGACGGACCGCGCCGCCTCGCGCGCGCCGCTGCCGGAGGCGGTGGCCGCTGCGGTGGCCGGCGGCGTGGACTGGGTGCAGGTGCGCGAGAAGGCGCTCGGGGGCGCGGAGCTGCTCGCGCTCTGCGAGGAGATCGCGGCCGCGGCGCGGCGCGCGCGGCCCGGCGTGCGCGTGCTCGTGAGCCGGCGCTGCGACGTGGCGCTCGCGGCGGCGCTCGACGGCGTGCACCTCGGCTTCGACGCCCCGCCCCCC
>Ga0187892_10003530_pt1 | contig 28399 bp, 20 predicted proteins | sample MA1701073metaG_FD_139345 | JGI IMG/M metagenome (GOLD analysis project Ga0187892, IMG submission 139345) | Bio-ooze microbial communities from a basaltic lava cave in the Kipuka Kanohina Cave System on the Island of Hawaii, USA - MA170107-3 metaG ... | reverse complement strand
CTATTACAACCTGGGCTACGTCAAGCAGCCATATCTTTATCAGCAGGGCGCGCATGACGGTTTTCACGAGGCCATCGGCGACACGATCAACCTGTCGATGACCGAAAACTATCTGGCCGGCATCGGTCTTCTTCCGAAGGGAACGAAGGCGAGCCGCGAGGCCCTGATCAACCGGCAGATGAAAGTCGCATCCGAGAAGATCGCCTTCCTGCCGTTCGGCAAGCTGGGGGATCAGTGGCGCTGGGGTGTGTTCTCAGGCGCGATTGAGCCTGCCAAATACAACGAAGCCTGGTGGGATCAGCGTCGCAAGTACCAGGGCGTCGATGCGCCCATGGCGCGGAGCGAAGCTGATTTCGATCCGGGCGCCAAGTATCACGTGCCGGGAAACACGCCATACACGCGCTACTTCCTCTCGTACGTGTTGCAATTCCAGTTCCATCGTGCGCTCTGCGACAAGGCGGGGTTCAAGGGGCCGCTCCACGAATGCTCCGTCTTCGGCAGCAAGGAGGCTGGCCGCGCATACCAGGAAATGCTCGCGCTCGGCGCCAGCATGCCCTGGCAGGATGCCCTGGATAAACTCACGGGCACCCGGCAGATGGACGCAACCGCGATCGTGGAATACTTTCAGCCCTTGATAGGATGGCTCGAAGAGCAGAACCGCGACCGCCAGTGCGGCTGGCAATAACAAGAAAGGACCATAGAGGGGATATCGCATGAACGCCCATGACCCGGCGCAACTGACCGCACGCGCCATCGTTCTTTCGCTCATCCTGGCCGTGCTCCTGGCCGCGGCGAACGCCTATCTCGGCCTCTTCGCCGGCCTGACCGTCGCGACAGCCATACCCGCAGCCGTCGTTTCCATGGGCGTGCTGCGCCTGCTCGGACGATCGAACATCCTCGAGAACAACATCGTCGCGACCGGCGCCTCTGCGGCCTCATCGATCGCGGCCGGCACGATCTTCACGATCCCGGCGCTCGTGATCATGGGTCACTGGACCCGCTTCGATTACTGGTGGGTGCTCGCCATCGCGGGCCTCGGCGGGTTGCTCGGCGTGCTCTTCTCGGTGCCGCTCCGCCGAACGCTGATTCTCGATCAGAAGCTGCAATTCCCCGAAGGGATTGCGACTGCGGAAGTGCTGAAGGTCGGACAGGATCCGGGCCGCGGGATTAAGGCCCTGTCGCTTGCTGCCGCCACCGGTGCGCTCTTCAAGCTCGCACTCGCAGGGTTCAGGTTTTCGCCGGAATCTTTCACCGTTGCTCGCTTTTTCGGCGAGCGCACGATCGGTTTCTTCGGCATCAATCTGTCGCCTGCGCTGCTCGGCGTCGGCTTCATTGTCGGGTTCAACATCGGCTGTCTGATGATCTCGGGCGGCGCGCTGTCGTGGTGGGTGTTTATCCCTTTCTACAACAACTTCATGATCGACCAAGACCCTGCGCTCGCCGCGGAGCTCGTCGGACTCGAGGCCGATGCCGCGGCCTACCTGATCTGGAGCCGGCAGGTCCGCTACATCGGCGTGGGCGCGATGCTGGTCGGCGGCGTATGGTCGTTGTGGTCGTTGCGGAAATCCCTGCTGTCCGGCGTCAGGGCGGGCATGGCATTGAAAGCCGGAGACGCCGCAGGCGTGCCCCACACCGAGCGCGACCTGCCGATGAAGACGATCCTCGCGGGCATAGTGATCTTCGTGCTGCCGCTCTTCGCCCTCTACAACGTGGTCGTCGACAGCATCGGCATCGCATTCACGATGGCGGTGATCATGGTGATCGCAGGCTTCGTGTTCTCCTCGGTAAGCGGATACATGGCGGGACTCGTCGGCTCGTCGAACAACCCGGTCTCCGGCATAACGATCTCGACCATCCTGTTCGCCTCGCTGGTGCTCCTCGCAATCTTGGGCAGCGGCTCGACCGTCGGACCCGTCGCCGCGATCATGATCGGAGCAGTCATCTGCAGTTCGGCCGCGGTCGCCGGCGACAATCTCCAGGACCTGAAGGCGGGACAGCTCGTGGGAGCGACGCCCTGGCGCCAGCAGGTGATGCTCGGCATCGGCGCGCTCGCCTGCGCGGCAGTCATGGCGCCCGTGCTCAACCTGCTGCTCGACGCCTATGGCATCGGCACACCGGCGCGCGAGGGTGTCAACGCGCTGGCGGCGCCGCAGGCAACACTCATGGCCTCGGTCGCGAGCGGCATTTTCGGCGGCGGGCTGCCCTGGAACATGGTGGCGATCGGCGCAATCGTCGGCATCATCGTGATTGCCCTCGACGAGTGGCTCAAGGCGCACGGCGCGAGCTGGCGCTCCCCAGTGCTCGCGGTCGCGGTCGGAATCTATCTGCCGCTCGAGTTGTCCACACCAATCTTTGCCGGCGGCCTGATCGCAGAACTCGCAACGCGCTGGCACCGAAAGCGGAATCCGGGCCGCGATCCGGAGGTATTGAAGCAGATGGGCTTGCTGTTCGCCGCCGGCTTGATCGCAGGCGAAGCCATTCTCGGCGTGCTGATCGCGATTCCCATCGTGATCACCGAGGATGCGGACGCGCTTGCGGTCGCGGCCTCGATGCGGCCGGGACAGTGGGCGGGACTCGCGGCGCTTACCGCGGTCGGCTGGTGGATGTTGCGAGTCGCCACGCGACAGGCGCGCCAATAGCCTTCGCGGTACGCTTGCGGTGAATGAGCGAAATGCATTCACCGCGCGGCCGGATCGCGCTCGCGCTCGCGATCATCTACCTCGTCTGGGGATCGAGCTACTTCGCAACCAAGATCATGGTGACCGACGAGCCGCCGCTCGTCGTTGCGGGCCTGCGCTTCTCCGCCGCTGGCGTTCTGCTGATCGCTTTCGCCTGGTGGCGAGCCGGACCGCCGGTGCTTGCGCGCATCGAATTGCGGCATGTGCTCGCCATGGCCTTCCTGTCGGTTCTCTTCAGCAATGCCTGCCACGTGATCGCGATGCAGTTCGTGCAGTCGAACACGGCGGCATTGCTGAATGCGACGCCTTCGCTCTGGATCGCGTGGCTCGGCACATTCGGCCCCCGGCGCAAGCCTCTCTCCGGCTCGGCACAGCTTGGGCTCCTGGTCGGGCTCGCAGGCTTGCTGCTCGTGCTCGCGCCAAAGGGGGGGTTCCAGCTAGAGGGTCTCGGCTGGCAGCTCGTGATTCTGCTCGGCTGCCTGAGCTGGTCGCTCGGCACCACTTACCACCGCAACTCCAGTGCCGCGAATCCGCCGCTGATGTTCGTCGCGCTGCAGATGCTGGCGGGTGGACTGGGACTGCTGGCAGCCGCCGCCGTCGCGGGCGAGTCATTCGCGTTTCACTGGACGCCGCGCGGGCTCGCCGCCTTCCTGTGGCTGACGCTGATGAGTTCCTGCCTCGCCTACTCCGCCTATGCCTGGCTGACCGTCCACACGTCACCGGTCGTCGTCGGCTCCTACGGTTATGTGTGTCCGGCCGTGGCGGCGCTAATCGGGTGGCTCGCACTCGGCGAAACGCTCTCCTGGATACAGATCACGGGAATGGCGGTGATCCTGCTGGGCGTCGCTCTGGTGACGGGTTATTTGAGGCCGCTGCCAAAAAGCCTCTCGGGGACTGCCGACATCAGATGAACCGCAGGAAGTGGATCAGGGCTTGACATGAACCGGCCTCGGCACCTGCTAGCCATCGATCAGGGGACGACCTCGACGCGCAGCATCGTGTTCGATGACCAGGGGCGGACTGTGGCTTGCGCGCGTCGCGAACTGCCGCAGCATTATCCGGTTGCTGGCTGGGTGGAACATGACGCGGAAGATATATGGCGCGACACACTGGCGACGGCGCGCGAGGCAATCGACCAGTCCAGTCTCTCTGCACGCGGCATCGCCGCGGTCGCCATTACCAATCAGCGCGAGACGGCGGTCGTCTGGGAACGGAGCACCGGCAAGCCGATTCATCGCGCCATCGTCTGGCAGGACCGCCGCACATCAGAAGCCTGCGCGCGCCTGAAGAGCGACGGCGCCGAAGAAATCATCCGGCGGCGCACTGGGTTGCTACTCGATCCGTACTTCCCGGCTACCAAAATCAGCTGGCTGCTAGATCAGGTCGCGGGCGCGCGAGCGAGCGCGGAGCGGGGCGGGCTCGCTTTCGGCACCATCGATTGCTTTCTGCTCTGGCGGCTGACGGGTGGCCGGGTGCACGCGACCGACGTGACGAACGCCTCGCGCACGATGCTGTTCGACATTCATCGACATTCATCTCGGAAAGTGGGACGAAGAGCTGCTGCGCCTGTTCCGCGTACCTCGCACGCTGCTGCCCGAAGTGAAGGACAGCAGCGCCATCTTTGGCTCGACCGCGCCAGGCCTCTTCGACCGGCCCATTCCGATCGGTGGCATCGCCGGTGACCAGCAGGCGGCACTGATTGGCCAAGCCTGTTTTGAACCCGGAATGGCCAAGTCCACCTATGGCACGGGCTGTTTCCTGCTTTTCAACACCGGCGACGCGCCGGTGCTGCCGCGGAACCGGATGCTGACGACGCCGGCCTATCGCATCAACGGTCGCACGACCTACGCGACGGAAGGTTCGATTTTCGTCGCCGGTGCCGCTGTCAAGTGGTTGCGGGACGGGCTCGGGCTCTTCAGCGACACCGCGGAAACCGCCACGCTTGCTATGCAAGTACCGGACAGCCACGGCGTGTATATGGTGCCGGCATTCGTCGGGCTCGGCGCGCCGCACTGGGAGCCGAATGCGCGCGGCCTCATCTGCGGATTGACTCTCGACCCCACCGGCGCGCACCTCGCGCGGGCGGCGCTCGAGTCGGTGGCGTTTCAGACCCTCGATCTGGTGACGGCCATGGCCGGCGACGGTGCGTGCCCTGCAGCGACGATACGTGTCGATGGCGGCATGTCCGCCAACGACTGGTTCTGCCAGTTCCTGGCGGATACGGTCGACGCGCCTGTGCAGCGGCCGACGCAACTGGAGACCACGGCACTGGGGGCGGCCTTTCCGGCCGGGCTCGCGACGGGCGTTTGGACGGACCTGCGGTCCGTCGCGTGCACCTGGGCAAGCGGAAATGTGTTCCTACCCGCCATGGCGGATGCTCGCCGGGCGGAATTGGTCGCCGGATGGAGCACCGCACTCCGACGAACGCGCACGACTTGATCCGTCGTCGGTATCAACGCGCGTCGCGGCCCGCGCTCGATGTCTTGTGACCGAGAGTCAACGACACGAAGAAAATCGTCAGCAGGCAACAGGCGACCATCGTCGTGAATACGCCTCCCCAATCCCAGCGATCGGCGATCCACCCAACACCGGTTCCCGCGATCGCCGAGCCGAACACGTAGCCGAAGAAACCGGTGAATCCTGCGGCGGTGCCAGCCGCCTTCTTGGGCACGAGATCGAGCGAGTGCAGCCCGATCATCATGATCGGTCCATAAACCAGGAAACCGATCGCGATGAGTGCCGCGTAGTCGATCCAGAGCGGCCCTTTCATGTTGAGCCAGTACACGATCACGGCGATGAGCGTCACCGCCATGAACAGCATCGTCGCGGGAGCGCGCCTGCCCTTGAACCATCGGTCCGATAGCAGGCCGCAGACGATCGTTCCCGGGATGGCCGCGTATTCATAGAGCGACCAGGCGATGCTCGACTCCTGGAACGAGAACCCCTTCGCGGTCTCGAGATAGGTCGGAATCCAGTTCACGACGCCATAACGGACGAAGTAGCAGAAGGCATTCGCTATCGCAATCGCCCACAGGTAGCGGTTCGGCAGCACGTATTGGAGGAAGATTTCCCTGAACGCGAGCGTCCGCTCGTGTGCCTCGCTGTAGCCCGGCGGGTAGTCGTTCCTGTGCTGCTCCACCGCGGGGAGTCCGCGCGATTGCGGCGTGTCTTCCAGCAGGAAATAGACGCCGATTGCGACAATCGCGGCGATCAGGGCGTTGAAATAGAACTTCGCTCCCCAATCGTTGAACAGCACGACACCGGCCAAGGCGAGGTTCGCGACAAGGGCTCCGCCGATGTTGTGCGCGGTATTCCAGGTCGAAACGGTGAGCCCGCGTTCCTTCGTGCTGAACCAGTGCACCATGAGCTTGCCGCACGGTGGCCAGCCCATGCCCTGAACCCAGCCGTTGAGCACCATGATCGCGATGATGGCGGCGAGCGACGCGTAGATGGCATCGACCAGGCCGAACGCCGCCATGATCGCGCTCGAGAGGAGAAGGCCGAGCGGCAGAAAATATTTCGGGTTGCTCCGGTCGGAGATCGAGCCCATGAGAAACTTTGACAGGCCATAGGCGATGGACAAACCGGTCAGCGCAGTGCCGAGTTCTGCCTTGCTGTATTCCGGATGCTCCGCGAGGAGGTCGGGGATGGCGAGCGCAAAGTTGTTCCGGACGAGGTAGTAGCCCGCATAGCCGACGAAGATGCCGGCATAGACGCGGCGTCGAAGGCGCCGGTATTCAGGATCCACCTGATCGGCCGGCAGGAGCGCGGCGAAAGCGGCCGGCTTCAGGAAACCGATCATCGGATCGGCGTTGGGGATGGCACGGCGATCTGTTTCGACTCGAGTACAGAGCGGAGGAGATCGGGGCGGTCGGTGATCAAGCCATCCACGCCGAGGGCAAGGGCGAGCTCCATATTCTTCGGGTCGTTGACCGTCCACGGCACGACGGCAAGACCGAGCGCGTGAGCTTCCGCGACGACGCCAGCATTCAGATCCAGGGCGTGCGGCGACCAGACCCGCGCTCCGATCGCTTGGACGGTCCGCGGCACCGAGCCCGCGTAGTCGTCGACGTCGAGACCACCGAGCCATGGCGAAGCACCCGGTTTGCCGATCTCCATCGTGTCCTCATCGGGTTGCTGATCGGTCAGTGCGACGATCGCGATCTCGGGTGCGAGCCGACGCGAGATGGCGAGTGTCCGCCAGTCGAAGGACTGGATCGTGGTCCGCGACTCCATGCCCGCGTCGCGGATGACGGCGAGTAGCCCGTTCACGAAATCCTCCGGCGCCGCCGTCAACTCCGGCTGCAGCGGATCGATCTTGGTTTCGACGTTGAGGCGCACCTCTCGATTGCGGCTCCGCTGAACGAGCGCATAGACGTCCGCGAGGCGCGGAATACGCTCGCCATCCACGGACTGCTGCTCCGGAAAACGGACGGCATACTCGCTGCCCGGCCGTATGCGTCCCACGTCGTACTGCTGCAGCTCCTTGAAGGTGAGCGTGACGAGCGGCGGACCCGCGGCCTTCAGGAATTCCCGGCCGGCGTCGCGCGTGATGTCGGGATTGAGCGACGGATCGTGGCTCACGACCACGATGCCATCTTTCGTCATCGCGCAGTCGAGCTCCAGTGTGCGGACGCCGAGCGCGAGCGCCCAGGCGAAACCGGCCAGCGTGTTCTCGGGACGGAGCCCGCGCGCGCCGCGATGTCCCTGGAGATCGAAAACCGGCGCCGGCCCCGGTTCCGGTGCCTTCGACATCCCCGGCGCGCAGGCGCAAGCGAGCGCCAGCGCGCACAGCGCCAGGCATCCGGACCGGATGGTCCGGGCCGCCCTTGACCTGTTCCAATAGCTAACGAATGATCGTCCAGCAGGGGATGTGTTGGGCACGTTCGTGTTCCCGTAACTCTTTGCAGGCAAAGAATTTGTGGCGACCCTCGATAGTCTCGCAGAACCAGGGCACACCGGTACAACCCTGAATCGCCTCGCGTCCTTCAATCCCGCGACCGGCGAGCTGCTGGGCTACGTCCCAGTGGCTGGTCCTGCGGAGGTTGAAGCGGCGGTTCTTGCCGCGCGCGAGGCGCAGCCGCGGTGGGCCGCACTCGGAGGGGCCGAGCGCGCCCGCATCCTGCGCAGAGCGGCAGAGATTCTGCGCGCGCGCAACGACGAGCTGGCCGCGCTCGAAACCCGCGACACCGGCAAGCCGATTCAGGAGACGCGCGTCGTCGACGTAATCTCGGGCGCGGAGTGCCTCGAATACTTTGCCGCGCTCGCGCAGAGCGCCTCCGGCGAGCACATCGATCTTGGACCCCAAGCGTTTGGGTACACCCGCCGCGAGCCGCTCGGCATCGTCGCCGGCATCGGGGCCTGGAATTACCCGTTGCAGATCGCCTGCTGGAAGTCGGCGCCCGCACTCGCATTCGGCAATGCGATGATCTTCAAGCCGGCAGGGCTCACTCCGCTGTCTGCCGTCGAGCTCGAGAAGGCCTACCGCGAGGCAGGCGTCCCGCCTGGCATTTTCCAGGTGGTTCAAGGCCGGTCCGAGACCGGTCGGCTGCTGACGCGCCATCCGGAAATCCGCAAAGTGTCGCTCACGGGTTCAGTCGGTACCGGCAAGTCGGTGATGATGGACGCCTCTGGCACGGTCAAGGCCGTGACGCTCGAGCTCGGCGGCAAATCGCCGCTGATCATCTTCGAGGACGCGAAGCTCGACCAGGCGGTATCCGGCGCGCTCCTCGGCAATTTCTATTCCGCCGGTGAAGTGTGCTCGAACGGAACGCGCGTCTTCGTGCAAAAAAGCGTACGGCCGGAGTTCTTGCGCCGACTCGCCGCGCGGGTTTCCGCGATGCGCATCGGCGACCCGATGGATCCAGCGACACAGGTGGGCTCGCTCATCTCCGAGGAACACATGCAAATGGTCCTCGGTTACATTGCCCGTGGCCGCGCGGAAGGCGCTCATGTGCTGGTAGGCGGCAATCGCCGCACCAATGGCGCGCTCGCCAAGGGATTCTTCGTCGAGCCGACGGTCTTTGACGGCTGCGAGGACGGCATGAGCATCGTGCGCGAGGAGATCTTCGGGCCGGTGATGTCGGTGCTCGAATTCACGGACGAGGACGAGGTCATCGAGCGCGCGAACGCCACCGATTTCGGCCTGTCGGCCGGCGTCTTCACCAACGACTTGAACCGGGCTCATCGGGTGATCGCGAGGCTCCAGGCCGGAACCTGCTGGATCAATCATTACAACGTGACCCCGATCGAGTTGCCCTTCGGCGGCGTGAAGATGTCCGGGCTCGGGCGCGAGAACGGCCGCGCTGCGATGGAGTACTACACGCAGCTCAAAAGCGTGTACGTCGCCAAGGGCGACATCGATGCGCCGTACTGAGCCGCGGCGTTGAGGGAGGAGACCTTCGACTACGTGATCGTCGGCGCCGGTTCCGCAGGCTGCGTGCTGGCCGACCGGCTCACCGAGGATGAAAAGCACAGCGTCCTCCTGCTTGAGTACGGCGGCTCGGACCGCTCGATCTTCGTGCAGATGCCCGCGGCGCTTTCGATCCCGATGGGCATGGAGAAGTACGACTGGCGCTACTACACCGAGCCGGAGCCGGGTCTCGGCGGACGCCGCCTGCACACGCCGCGCGGCAAGGTGCTCGGCGGATCCTCCTCGATCAACGGCCTCGTCTATGTGCGCGGCAACCCCGCCGACTTCGATCGTTGGGAGGCGGAAGGCGCCGCGGGCTGGAACTATGCCGCGGTGCTGCCATACTTCCGCCGCGCCGAGACGCGTGCCGAGGGCGGCGACGAGTACCGCGGCGATTCCGGGAAACTCCAGACTTGCTACGGCACGCTCTCGAATCCGCTTCACGTGGCCTGGCTCGAGGCCGGCGTGCAGGCGGGTTATCCCCGCACTGCAGACGTCAACGGATACCAGCAGGAAGGCTTCGGGCGCCTCGACATGACCGTGGGCGGCGGGCGCCGTTGCAGCGCGGCGAACGCGTATCTCCGTCCGGCGATGAAACGCGCCAACCTCACCGTGCGGACTCATGCGCTTGCGACGAGCATCCTGCTTGAAGGCGCGCGCGCGACCGGCGTGCGTTATCGCCGCGGCGATTCGACGCACGAGGTCCGCGCCCGGCGCGAAGTGATCGTCAGCGCAGGATCAATCAATACGCCGCAGCTCTTGAAGCTCTCCGGAATCGGGCCGGCAGCCGAGCTGCGCGAGCACGGCATCGCGGTGGTCCGCGACCTGCCGGGCGTCGGCGAGAATCTCCAGGACCACATCGAGTTCTACTTCCAGGTCGCCTGCACGCAGCCGATCACGTTGTACTCGTCCATGAATCTCTTTGCGCGCGCGCTTATTGGCGCTCGCTGGCTGCTGTTCAAGAACGGGCTCGGGGCCAGCAACCACTTCGAGACCGGAGGCTTCATCCGCAGCCGGCCGGGCGTGCCCTTTCCCAACATCCAGTTCCACTTCCTGCCACTCGCGGTGGCTTACGACGGATCCTCGCTTGCGCAGGAGCACGGCTTCCAGGCTCACGTGGGACCGATGCGCTCGAAGAGCCGCGGGTGGGTGCGGCTCGCCTCGAGCGACCCGCGCGACAAGCCGGCGATCCGGTTCAACTACCTGTGCCACCCGGACGATCTCGCCGAATTCCGCGCGGGCGCGCGCCTCGCGCGCGAGATCTTCGCGCAGAAGGCCTTCGATCCCTATCGCGGCCGCGAGATACAGCCGGGGCCGGACGTTGTGACCGACGACGAGATTGACGCCTTCGTGCGGGCGAAAGTCGAGAGCGCCTATCACCCGTCCTGCAGCTGCAGGATGGGCCGGCGCGATGATCCGATGGCCGTGGTCGACGGCGAAGCGCGCGTCATCCGCATCGACGGACTGCGCGTGGTGGATTCCTCGATCATGCCGTCGATCACGACCGGCAACCTCAACGCGCCGACTATCATGCTGGCGGAAAAGCTGGCGGATCACATCCTTGGGAAACCAGTCCTGCCGTCGGCCAGCGTGAATTCCTACGTCGCGCCCAACTGGCGGTCGTCACAGCGATAGCCGTGAGCTGACGGCCGAAAGAGTCGGCAGCACGCGCTCGATATCCGCCGCATCCTTCTTCCACTTGTCGGGATGCGGGGGCGTCTTCGTATGACGCGAAAGCGGCAGGGGCTTCGACAAATGGTTTTCCAGCCGCTGATCAATCGAAAGCCCGGCGAACTCGAGGAGTTTCGCGATCGTTGCGCGAGGATCGTGGATAAGGTCCTCGTAGCGCACAGTTGTCCAGCGATCACGTGGAACGCCCGCGAGGTCGTCCAAGATAGTCGCGTTCGCAGCCTGCCACTGGAAAGCCACGATTTCTTCGAGCGGCCGGTCGCGCAGGCGCTCATAGCCGGGCGGCAGCAGGAGCGACCAGGGGCCCGGCCACCCCGGCAACTGGCGATACGTGACCCACCCCTTCACTCGCCAGGCCTCCATCATGCTGCCGAGATTCGCGCGCGGCTCCCGGTGCAGGAAGATGAACTGCGCGTCCGGGAATACTTCCAGCAGGAAAGGCACGCGCAGTGCATTCTTCGGTGTTTTTTCCAGCAGCCGGACGCTCGCGCCCGCCGTTGGCGGCTGCCCGTCGCGATCGTGCAGCCTCCCGGCAAACCGTCGCCGCAGCTCCGAGACGATCGCAGTCGTCGCGTCCTTCCTCGTCAACCGGTTGGAGGCCACGACGCCGCGACCCGGTCGGAGCGCGGCAATGCTTTCGATGAGCTGGTGGCTCTCGCCACCGATCGTGAATACGCCTGCCGCCTGCACCAGCGTCTCAAACAGCAAGGTGCTACCGGCTCTGGGGGCGCTCAGGATGATGATCGGGCGCTCGATGATCGGCAATTCGCCGGGCCCAGGCGAGCTGCCCAGGATACCGAGGTTCCCATCACCGGACGCTGAACGTGCAAGGCGAGTACCGGTGCCGGTTCGGTCGTCTTTTCGCGCCGGGCCGCCAGGCATGGCGGCAGCGACGTTGAATTCGGCGGCCTCCTGACGAGCGCTGCCGACTCCGCCGAGCATCTGCGCGAGGAGCCGGGCGTTCAGGACGGCCTGTGCGCTGTAGCCGGTGCTCGCGACCCGCAATGGCGGCAGTTCGCTCAGCTTCCGGCGAGCGGTGCCGATGAGTTGTTCATATTGACTCCTCGCGTCAGGCGCGACACCGCACAGGCTCCAAAGGGAACGCCAGTCGTGGCACAAATCGACGATCAGGCTGACGAACCGGCCGACCGCTGCGACGGACTCAGGGCGTTCGTCCGTGGGCACGAGATCGGCCAGCAAGTCGAACGCCAATTGTTCGACTTCCGCCGGGGGCATCACCGGCGCGATATTGAAGCGCTCGATCATCAGTTTGGGCCGGGATTCAGGGTCGAATGCAATGAAGCGTGACTCCGGATTCGGTTGCTCGAAGTTCTCCGTCTGTCCCTGGCTGACAAGACTCCAGAATGACGACGTGCCCGCCGTGTCGGCAACCAGATGTATGCGTGCGTCGGTCGTTGGATTCAGGACCTTGTGCTCGCGCCAATTATCGAAGATCCAGGCTTCGCCAGCCGCCATGTGCACGCTCTGGTCGCCGCAATGAAAGCGGACCTCGCGACGGGTGATCACCGGAATGTGTACACGGACGCGATAGAACCAGTGATGGTTCATGTCGCTGTGTGGCGGCACTGAACCGCCGCCCGAGATTCGCATCAGGCGCGACCGCGACCAAACCGTGCCGAATGACGCCAGCACCTGTTGCAGATACGGGCTCGCGAGTAGCGCCGGAGTCGGTTGCATTTCGCCGGCGACGAGATCGTTCTGGGCGCCGCCGACGGTGATGAGGCGCGCGGCGGTGTTGCCCTCGTATTCGCTTGGGTGTTGCGACCAGGCGTCTGCCGGCAAAGCCTCGACTTCAGCGCGCAGCCGTTCGACGTCGAACCGAACCGGAAGCCGGAAGAAATTCCGTGCGAGTTTCACTGCGGCGACTCCGCATGGCGGCTAGTTATAGCCGGCGCCGAATCGCCAGGTTGCCGTAACGCCATACGTACGCGGCTTGGCGTACACGCCTGCGACGACGCCCGCGAACAGCGAGCTGTCGAAGGCGTAGACGCGGTACTCCTCGTCAGTCAAATTGTCGACAAAAGCCGCGACCTGCCAGCGCCCGTCGTCGGCGCCATAACCGATTCGCGCGTTGGCAACATAGTACGAATCTTCCTTCTCAACGGGAGCGCACAGGACCGTGAAGCAGAAATCATCCGAATACTGCACGTCGGCCTGCACCGAGGCTGTGTTGCCGCCCAGCGGGAATTCGTAGCGCGCCAGCGCGTTCCCGGAGATGCTCGGCGCCTGCGGCAGGTCGTGCTCCACCCGCGTCACGGAGTCAGGCAGCACGATTTCTTCGACATTAGAACTGAGTGCGGACAGGCCGAGCTGTAAGGTCAGTCCCGTTACGGGCCGCGAGTTGATTTCCGCCTCCAGGCCATAGGCCGTCGCGGGCAGGTTGATGACGGTCTGGTTATATCCGAGCTGCACGAAGGCTTGGTAGTCCTCGTAGTCGTAGTAAAACGCACTGGCATTGAAGGTGGTCGTCACGTTGATCGTGGACTTGATGCCCACCTCCAGTGCGTTCAGCACTTCGGGATCAAAGGGAATGCCATTCAGGAACTGCGCGTTGGTGCCGAGTGGAGTGAAAGGCGGGAAGTCGGCGAAAGGCGTCCCGGTGGAAAAGGAATAGCCGCCGCTCTTGCTGCCGCGGTTGTAGCCCGCAAACACCAAAATATCGTCGTTCACGCGGTAATCGACCTCGAGGCGCGCCGTCACATCGTCGAATGTCCTGTCGGCATCGTCCGGCGTCAGCCTGATGGGCACGACCGTCTCATCGAAGGGCACGCCGAAAGCAGTGCCGACCACTTGCGTTTGGTCAAACGCGATATGCATTTGGTTGCTCGGCTCGTCCCCATAGTACGCGCCTTCTCGCTGATCGTACCAGTAACGCAGCCCCGCGATCAGGCTGACCTTGTCGGTGGCTTTCCACTCGTTCTGCGCGAAGATGGCGAATGAGGTCGTCGTTTGCGAGGCCGTGATCACCGGTATGTAGGCGCAGTCAGGAACGCAACCCGTAAAGATATCGGCGTAAAAAGGATCGGCGAATTGGCCCGTGTAATCGCCGTCAACCTTCATGCCGTACAGGCCGCCGACGATCTGGTTTCGGCCAACCTCGCGCGACAGGCGCAGCTCCTCCGAAAACTGCTTGATATCACTGCCCTGATAGAAGACCACGCCCAGGTCGGGCGAGGCGTCACCACCCTCAATGTAGAACTTGTCGGCCGTTTGGTAATCGGTGATCGACACGAGATCGAACTCACCGATGCTGGAGTCGATGCGTAGTGTGGCGGCCTTGATGGTCCGGTCGACATAGGAAAGCGAAGTCTCCTCCGTGGCCCAGGGATTGCCGCCCCGGCTCGGAATGATGCCCGGGTTCTGGTATCCGGTGCCGGTTGCACCTTCGCCTTGTCCCCAAGCAGGGCAATTCAGTGTCGGCGGCGTGAACTCGCCCTGCCTCTGTGCATTCGGACAGGCGGGTTCATGCGAATAGAGGCCTGCCTGGCGTTCCCTGTCAGCGCGCAAGTAGCGCAAGATCAGGTTGACGTTCGTGCCATCGGTCGGCTGCCAGGCAAGCTGGCCGCGCAGCGCGTAATGGTCGTTGGCGCCGCGGTCTTCCTGGGTGCCGCTGACGTCCTCGATATAGCCGTCATCCTGGTTGCTGATGAAAGCAATTCGCCCCTGCCACCGGTCGGAGAACGGGCCGGAAACGGCTCCTTCGAAGATTTGTTGATTGAAGCGGCCGAAAGTCGCCGTTGTGTATCCCTCAAATTCCTTGGTCGGCTTGCGCGAAATGAATTGGATCGCACCACCCGTCGCGTTGCGGCCGAAGAGTGTGCCCTGTGGCCCGCGCAGTGTTTCGACGCGGGCCAGGTCGAACACTGGAAAACTGGCGAGGTTGATCGAGCTCGAGTAGCTGTCGTCCTGATAGACCGCGACCGGCGGCTCCTGCTCATCGCCATAGCTGTTCTGTGCAACGCCGCGGATGTTGAACACCACCTGCGACGTGGAGTAAGCGTTCATCTTCAGGCTTGGCACCGCGCGCACGATGTCCGTGGCAGTCGTGATATTGAGATTTTGCAACGCGTCCTCGCCGAGCGGCGTCACTGCGATGCCGACGTCCTGTATGTTTTGCTCGCGGCGCTGGGCCGTCACGACGACCTCCTCGAATGGCGCGGCTCCTGTCGTGGTCTCTTTCTGCTGCGCAAATGCGGCCGGCGACTCGCTGCCGATGAGCGCCACACAGGCTGCCAGCCGAAGGACGGATTGAACGGCGCGTTGAGTGTTCCGCATGGGAGTCCCCTCGCATCAGCAATTCTTGTCGACTGGGCGCGGAGCAGGCGATGCCTTGCCGCGACTCATTTTTGGCATCTTCCGCCAGTGCCTGTTGTTAAGCAAGGCGAGCCGGGCGATTGGAATGATCCGTCATTTCGCCGGTGTGATGAAATCCTGAGCGGCTTCCTGCAGCCATTCCAGGACATAGTCCGAGAATGAGCGCCACACTTCGATACGGAATTCGGCGGCGCCCGTGCACCATAGGACGATGTCCGCCTTGCCGAACAGTGTGCGAGTGCACATGCCAGGTGGGAATTCCGCAGGATCGAGATCCAGCGGACATCCGGTATTCAGAATCTCGCCTGCGTAAGGCCCGTTCACCTGCAGTGCATTCTGACGCTGGCTGACGTCCACTAGTGAATGCGCGATACCCGTTAATGCTGCTTCGAGGCCCGCGGCGATAATCTGCCTGTCCTCGGCCGCACCGAGGAGCAGGTGCTCGTCGGGGCCGAGCCACAGTGCCGCGCGGCTCTCCACCGAGTTGGCACGGCACGGGCTCTCGGGGATGGGCACATTGAATGCCTCGCCCGCCGCCGCGCGCGCCGCCGGCCCGCCTTGCAGAATGAAGCGCGCGGCCGGCGCAAGAATCCGCAGTTCAGGCATTCAACTTAGCTCCGTCCTTGTCGTAAAACACAGGAGACGTCACCTCGACAGGTATGTCGCCCGCTAGCATCGGCACAAACATCTTCTGACCCTGTCGCGCGCGTCCGCCGGCCACCATCGCAAGCGCAATCGAATGCCCCAGTGAGGCGCTGAAGTAGGAGGACGTGACATGGCCGGCCGATTTCATCGGCGGTTTCTGTCCCGCCGTTTCTACGAGCTGCGAGCCTTCCTCGATCACCGTGCCGGAATCCAGAGCGCGTAGGCCGACGAGCTGCTTCCGGTGCGGGCTCTTCATCGCCGCGCGCTCGAGGGACCGCTTGCCGACGAAATCCGACTTCCCACGGCCGATCGCCCAGGCGAGGCCCGCGTCGTCGGGCGTCACGGTGCCGTCCGTATCCTGTCCGACGATGACGTAGCCTTTTTCCGCGCGGAGCACGTGCATGGTCTCGGTGCCGTAAGGCGTGATGCCATGTGCAACACCCGCGTCGTTAACGGCCTCCCAGACGGCGCGACCGCGGTCGGCTGGCACGTTGATCTCGTAGCCCAGCTCGCCGCTGAAGCTGACGCGAAACAGCATCATCGGGACGCCGCGAATGATTCCGTGGGCCACGCCCATGTGCGGCAGGGCGCCGGGTGAAATGTCGATATCCGATACAAGCGGCTGCAACACCTGCCGCGCGAGCGGCCCCTGCACGGCGATCACCGCCCACTGCTCAGTGACGGATGTGAGCCACACCGCGAGTTCCGCCCACTCCGTCTGCCGGTAGTCCTCCATCATGGCGTGCACGCGCGCCGCGCCGCCGGTCGTCGTCGTCACGTGAAAGCGATCCGGTGCCAGCCGCGCGACGACGCCGTCGTCATAGATGAAGCCGTCGTCACGCAGCAGTATTCCGTAGCGCGCGCGGCCAATAGCGAGTTTCGACCAGTCGTTGATGTAGAGCCGGTTCAAGAACTCGGCCGCATCGGGGCCGACCACTGCGATTTTCCCGAGTGTCGACGCATCGAATATTCCGCAGGCCGAGCGCACGGCCAGGCATTCGCGCGCGACCGCGGCGTGCATGTCCTCGCCTGCGCACGGGAAGTAGCGCGCGCGCTTCCACAGCCCGACGTCTTCGAAGACCGCATTCCTTTCCCTGGCCCATTCATGCATCGGTGTCGTGCGCACAGGGTCGAACTGCCTGCCCCGCGCCATGCCGGCCAGGCTCCCGAACGTGACCGGCGTGTACGGCATGCGAAAGGTCGTGAGCCCGACTTCTGGAATGGGCTTGCCGAGCCGGCCGGCGACGATAGCGAGCGCATTGAGATTGGAAGTCTTGCCCTGGTCGGTCGCCATCCCGACGGTCGTGTAGCGCTTGACGTGCTCGATCGAGCGAAAGCCTTCACGCGCAGCGAGCGCGAGATCACCGGCAGTCACGTCGTTCTGGAAGTCCACGAAAGCCTTCGGGCCGGTGCTTGCAGGCACCTGCAGCGAAACGGCGGCCGGCTCGTTGGCGCCGTCGTCATCTCCGGTAACCGCGTAGTGACGGATCGTGCCGTCATGACCGCTCGCTTTCGCAGCGGCAGCGCCCGCTGCGGCTCCGTCCTCCAGCACCGCGGCGAGGCCTCTCACACCGCGGCAGCTTCCCGCCGAGCGTTCGCGTTCCGCCGATGACGCCGGCACGAAGGCGTGCGCAACGTCATTCCATTGCAGCTTGCCGCGCGACTGGGAAAAGAGGTGCACACTGGGCGTGAAGCCAGCCGACATCAGCACGAGGTCGCAGGGTACGGATCGCCTGTTCCGCAATTGGCGCCGGCCGTCGGCGGTGGCGAGCTCGATTCCATAGACCCGGCGATTGCCGTGGGTTCCGATCACGACTGCGCCCTCTCGCAGGTCCGCAATCTCTGCGATCGCAACGCCCGCAGCCGAGAGATCGCTCGCCGCCCGGTAGGCGCTGTCGGTCGCCGTCACGATCACGGCCCGGGATCCTGCGCGCACGCCGTAACGCTTGAGGTAGGTTTGCGCGGCACCGGCGAGCATGATTCCCGGCCGATCGTTGTCCGGAAATACCAGTGGCTGTTCGATGGCGCCGGTGACCAGCACCACTTCGCGCGCGCGCACCTGCCACAATCGCTCGCGCGCCTGCCCGGTGTCCGGATGCGCCAAATGATCGGTGAGACGCTCATTGAGCCCGATCAGGTTGTGAGGGAAGTAGCCGAACGCCGTCGTGCGCGGGAGGAGCTGCACGCGGGGATGCCCTCCGAGCGTCGCAATCGTCCGCTCAAGCCAGGCCTCCGCCGAGACGCCGTCGATTTGCGCCGTCGATCCGGCCAGCAGCGAGCCGCCAGGCACCGCCTGCTCGTCGCAGAGGATCACGCGCGCACCGCCGTCCGCGGCGGAGAGCGCCGCCGCGAGCCCCGCGGGTCCTGCCCCGATGACCAGGACGTCGCAATGCGCGTATCGATTTTCGTACCGGTCCGGATCCGGCAGCGAGGGCGCGCGGCCGAGGCCCGCCGCGGCACGGATCAGCGGTTCATAGACCGCGGCCCAGGCGGAGCGCGGCCACATGAAAGTCTTGTAGTAGAACCCGGCAGGGAACAGCGGCGACAGCAGGTCGTTTGCGCGCCCCACGTCGAACCGCAGGCTCGGCCAGCGATTCTGGGATAAGGCGCAGAGGCCTTCGTAGAGCTCCACCTGGGTCGCGCGCAGATTCGGCGTGTGCCGCGCCGCATCGCGACGCACCGAGACCAGCGCATTGGGTTCCTCCGCGCCGGCCGTGAGAATGCCGCGTGGACGGTGATACTTGAATGACCTCCCGACCAGGTGCACGCCATTTGCCAACAAGGCGGAAGCGAGCGTGTCGCCCTGCAGGCCTGAGAATGACTTGCCGTCAAAGGTGAATCGCAGTGGTCGTGTCCGGTCCACGCGACCGCCGTTCGCGGTACGGAACGCGCTCATCCCGCAGGCCGCCTATCGCCAATTTTGTAGGTGGCGGCAAATTGGTCGGTCGTCGTATCGCGCAGGGCATTGAAAAACCGGCCGCAGCCATGCGCGTGACGCCAGCGCTCCGCGTGCAGGCCACTCGGATTGCGGCGCACATATAAATAGTCCGCCCATTGCTGGTCACCCAGTTCCGCGGGCCGCGACGGTCGCACGAGGTGCGCCTGGCCGCCATAGGCAAACTCGAGTTCAGGCCTCTTGCCGCACCAGGGACAGTCGATCAGCAGCATTGCGGGCTCAGTGGGCCACGGCGGCGGCCGCGGCCTCGTCGATCAGTGCGCCGTCCCGAAACCGTTCGAGGGTGAACGGCGCATTGATCGGATGCGGCTCGTCATGCGCCATCGTCCAGGCGAACACCTGCGCGGATCCCGGCGTCGCCTTGAACCCGCCCGTGCCCCAGCCGCAATTCACATACAGTCCCGGGACGGGCGTCTTGCCGATGATCGGCGAGCGGTCGGGAGTCACATCGACGATGCCGCCCCAGTTCCGCAACATGCGGAGGCGACGGAAGCTCGGAAACAATTCGCAGATGGCCTCCAGCGTGTGCATGTTGACGTGCAGCGCGCCGCGTTGCGTATAAGAAGTGTAGGCGTCGGTGCCGGCGCCGATCACGAGCTCCCCCCGGTCCGACTGACTGATATAGGCGTGGATGCTGTTCGACATCACGACACAGGGGAAGACAGCCTTGACTGGTTCCGACACCAGCGCTTGCAACGGAAAGCTTTCGAGGGGCAGCTGCACACCGGCCATCTGCATCACGACGCTGGAATTGCCCGCCGCCACCACGCCGATCCGGCTGCTGCGGATCAGGCCGCGCGTCGTCTCGAGCGCTTCGACGGTGCCAGTCGCGCCGCGGCGAATGCCGGTGACTTCGCAGTTCTCGATGATGTCGACGCCCTGCGCATCGGCGGCGCGGGCGTAGCCCCAGGCGACGGCGTCGTGCCGGGCCGTGCCGCCGCGTCGTTGCAGCGCAGCGCCCATCACCGGATAGCGGATGTCCGCTCCAATATTGAGCGGCGGACAAAACGCCTTGGCTTCTGTGGGCGTCAGCCATTCGTTGTCGACGCCGTTGCAGCGGTTGGCATGCACGTGGCGCTTCAGCACCTGCGCGTCATGCACCGTATGCGCGAGCATCATCACGCCGCGCGGCGAGAACATCACGTTGTAGTTCAGCTCCTGAGACAGCCTTTCCCACAGCTTCAGCGCGTGGTCATACAGCCGGATGCTTTCGTCAAAGAGATAGTTGGAGCGGATGATCGTCGTGTTGCGGCCGGTATTGCCGCCGCCGATCCAGCCCTTCTCGACGACTGCGATATTCGTGAGTCCGTGCTCGGCAGCCAGGTAATACGCAGTGCCCAGGCCGTGTCCGCCGCCGCCGATGATGACCGCATCGTAGGCGGGCTTCGGCTGCGCCTGCCGCCATTGCTCGCGCCAGCTGCGGTGCCGCGAGATGCTTCGCCACAGCAACGAAAGGCCGGACCAGGATTGCCGCTTCACGTCGGACGGGGTCTTTATGCCTTCAGATCCGTGTTTTCTGAATCGTAGGGCGAGTCGACCAGCACGGTCGATTCTTTCCTCTCACCCAGAATTTCAATCTGCAGCGGAGTGCCAACGGCTGCAAACGGCGATTCGACGTACCCGATCGCGAGGCTCTTCTTCAGCACATGGCCGTAGTAGCCGGAAGTCGCGCGGCCGACCATCGTGCCCTGTTCATCGAACAGCGGCTCGTTGCCGAGCGGGTCGGCGTCGGTTACACCATGCACTTCGACCGTCACGAAACGGTTGGGGACGCCGGCGGCCTGCTGTGCCTGCAATGCTTCCCTGCCGATAAACTCTCCCTTGCCGAGGCGCACGAAGCGATCCATGCCGGCCTCGAATGGCGTGTAGTCGGGCGTCATATCGCTGCCCCACATGCGATAGGACTTTTCCAGGCGCAGCGACTCCATCGCGCGCATGCCGACCATTCCGATCCGAAATTCCTCGCCCGCCGCGAACAGCGCGTCGAACAGGTGATGCGCGTACTCGATCGGAAAGTGCAGCTCCCAGCCGAGCGCGCCGACGAAGTTCACTCGCAACAGATAGACGTCCGCGGCAAGGCCGACTTCGCCCGTCCGGGCGCTCAGCCAGGGAAATGCCGTGTTGTCGAGCGGCAGGTCCGTCATTTTCGCTAGCACTTCGCGCGATCGCGGCCCAGCGAGCACAAAGCAGCCGCGGCTCGTCGTGACATTGCGAAGCCCGACCGAGCCGTCCGCTGGCAGCATCTTCTGCAGGTAGTCGGTGTCGTAGCGCTCGGCGGCGCCCGCACTGACCACGTAGAAATGCTGTTCGCCGAGCTTCGTGATCGTGAACTCGGAGCGGATGCCGCCGCGACGCGTCAACGCGTGGCACAGAGCCATGCGCCCGATCCTGCCCGGGACCTTGTTGGCGACCAGATTGTCGAGCCAGGCCTCGGCGCCCGGACCCGATACTTCGTGCTTCGTGAATGGCGTCAGGTCGATGACGCCAACGCCGCCGCGCAGTCTCCGGCATTCGTTCCCGACATGCTCGAAATAGTTCGTGCGCCGGAAGCTCCACTGGTCGCTCGGTTCAACGCCAGGCGGCGCGAACCAGTTGGCGCGTTCCCAGCCGTAGCGCTGGCCGAACACGGCGCCCATGCGCGCAAGCCGGTCGTACACCGGGCTGGTCTTCAGCGGTCTTGCGTCCGGCCGCTCCTCATCCGGAAAGTGAATGACGAAAACATTTCGGTACGTCTCTTCGTTCTTCTGCACGACGTAGCGCTTGCTGGTGTAGGGCCCGAACCGGCGCGGATCGACTGCAAGCATGTCGATCCCCGGCTCACCCTCGACGATCCACTCGGCAAGTTGCCATCCCGAGCCGCCGGCCGCGGTGATGCCGAAACTGTGGCCCTCGTTGATCCAGAGATTGCTGAGACCCCAGGCGGGCCCAACCATCGGGCTGCCGTCGGGCGTATAGGGTATCGGCCCGTTGACGATGTCTTTGATGCCGCAATTCGCGAGCGCCGGCACGCGTCTCTGCGCGGCTTCGACATGCGGCAGCAGCCGGTCAATGTCTCCTTCGAACAGGCTCTTGCCGAACCAATCGGGCACGCCGTCCGCGAAGCGCGCCGGCGCACCCACTTCATAGGGCCCGAGTATCCAGCCCAGCCGCTCTTCACGAAGGTAATAGGACTTGTCCGATTCGCGCAGCACCGCGAGTTCGCGGCCACCCGCCTGGCGATAGGCTTTCAGCTCCGGCGACTCGTCGTAAACGATGTACTGGTGCTCGACCGGGATAGCCGGCACGTTGAGCCCGAACAGCCGCCCCGTCTGGCGCGCGTAATTTCCGGTGGCGCAGACGACGTGTTCGGCGACGATGTCGCCCTTGCTGGTTTTCAGCTGCCATTCGCCGGACCGGCTGCGGGACGCGGCGGTGACTTCGGTCTGCTCGTAGATCTCCGCGCCACGCGATTTCGCTCCCTTGCGGAGCGCCATTGTCAAGTCGGCGGGGGCGATATGGCCGTCGTGCGGGTGATAAAGCGCGCCGACGATCGCAGGCGTGTCAGCGCCATCCCCGAGTTCGACCAGCGGCCAGAGTTCCTTGACCTCGCGCGGTCCGATCACCTGGAACGGCACGCCGATCGTGTTCGCCGTGCCGCAGTACTTCTGGTATTCGTCCATGCGCTCGCGGCAGGTCGCGAGGCGGAGGTTCCCGGTCACGTGAAAGCTCACGTCCTGGCCGGTTTCAGCCTCGAGGCGCTTGTACAGGTCGACCGAGTATTTGTGCAGCTGGCCGACCGTGTAACTCATATTGAAAAGTGGCAGCAGGCCGGCGGCATGCCAAGTCGAGCCGGCGGTTAGTTCCGCGCGTTCAACCAGCACCACGTCGGACCAGCCCTTGTGCGCGAGGTGATAGAGGGTGCTGACGCCGACCACGCCGCCACCGATCACGACCACCCGCGCATGAGTTTTCATCGCAAGTAGCCTACGCCGCGGCCGCCCGTTCGTCGCAAGCGAGCGCACGCTCCACCGCACGCGCTGCCTCCATCACGCGCCCTGCGATGCGATCCTCCTCGCCATGCTGCGGGAACCTGTATGCCGGCCCGTGGATGTGGATCGCCGCGATCGCCTTGTCGCGCGTGTCGCGCACCGGCGCAGCGACCGAGTCGATTCCCTCGGCGAACTCCTCGAGACCCCACGCGTGCCCGAGCTTTCGAACGTCTGCGAGGCGCGTCCGAAGTTGCGACGCGTCGGTCATCGTCCGGCGCGTGAGAGCTGCGAGCTCCCCGCCGAGGTACGCCGTCAACGCATCCCCCGGCCACTCCGCGAGCAGGACAAGGCCGGAGGGCACGGCGTGCATGGGCGCGCGTATGCCCGTCCAGTTGCGTACCTGCACCGGGTTGTCCGACTCGACCTGATCAACGTAGAGGATCTCGTTCCCGTCCGGAAGGCCGAGGCCCGCGTCCTCTCCGAGCTCGGCGACGAGGTCAGCGAGGAAGGGCCGGGCGATCGTGATGAGGCTCCGCACCGGAGACACCGCTGAGGAGAGAGCCGCGACACCCGGGCCGATTCGCCAGCGAGCCCCATCGGACCGCTCCACCGCATCGACTGCCTCAAGAGTCGCGAGGAGGCGCGCGACGGTCGACTTCGGCAGCCGCACGCGCTCGGCAATGGCCGTCACCCCGGCAGGCCGCTGGGCGATCTCTTCAAGAATGGCGAACGCGCGCTCAAGCGACTGCACCATTGCGGAGCTTCCGGGGGTGGGTTAAGCTGTTCCAGCATACAGCACAGTCCCACGATACGGAACACTGCAGGAGGATACCCGTCGTGACCGAGATCAATGAGCATCCCGGGGTCATGCTCTATTCGCGCATTCGGAGGTCGCCGTACTTTTATGCGTCGCGGCGCCACGGCGTGCAGCTGTACAGCTTCTACAACCACATGTACCACCCGCGCCACTACGGCGATCCGGTCCAGGAGTACTGGCAGCTGCTGAACGGCGTCACGCTTTGGGACGTCGGCGTCGAGCGGCAGGTGGAGATCACCGGCCCCGATGCATTCACCTTCACGAACATGCTCGTTCCACGCGACCTGACCAAGTGCGAAGTCGGTCAGTGCAAGTACGTCTTCGTCACCTCACCTGAGGGCGGCATCCTCAACGACCCGGTGCTCCTGCGTCTCGGCGAGAACCATTTCTGGCTCTCGCTCGCCGACAGCGACATCCTGCTCTGGGCCCAGGGTGTCGCCTATAAGTCCGGCCTCGACGTCACGATCACCGAGCCGGACGTGGGTCCGGTCCAAGTGCAGGGGCCGAAGTCGAAGGACGTCATGCTCGATCTCTTCGGCGAGAGCATCGCCGACATCCCCTATTACTTCATGCGGGAGTACGAGCTCGACGGGATGAACGTCGTCGTCTCGCGGACCGGCTACACGGCTGAGCTCGGCTACGAGATCTACTTGAAGAACGCAAGCCGCGACGGCGTCAAGCTCTGGGATGCCGTGCTCGAGGCCGGGAAGCCGCACGGGCTCACGGTCATCGGCCCCTGTCACATCAAGCGCATCGAGGCAGGCATCCTTGCGCTCGGCTGCGACATGTGGTTCGACACGAACCCGTATGAGGTCGGGATGGGCTACGAGTGGATGGTCGACCTCGACCAGAAGGCAGATTTCATCGGCAAGGAGGCCCTGAAGCGCATCAAGGCCAAGGGCGTCTCGCGAAAACTCGTCGGCGTCGAGATCGGAGGGCCCGGACTCGGCAGCTACAACGACGGCGCGATGATCGATTACTTCTCGGTCTTCCGCAACGGGAAGCCGGTAGGTCGGGTCACCTCCGCCTGCTACTCGCCGCGGCTCAAGAAGAACATCGGCTACGCAATGCTGCCGATCGAGCTCGCCGAGTTCGGCACCGAGCTCAAGGTCGAGACGCCGAGCGGTAAGCAGCCGGCGGTCGTCGTCCGGAAGCCATTCATCGACCCGGCGAAGGAGACCCCGAAGCAGAAGGTCGCGCTCGGAGCCGCTGCGGAGACGTCGAACGTCGGCTGACGCCAGAATCTATACGCACGAATCCGTCGACGCCCACCTGGTCGAGCTCCTCGCGCGGCCGCGCTACGAAGTGATCCCGCTCGAAGGGGCCGAAGAGGCCGTGCTCGAGCATGTGCCGGCCGAGGTGAAGGTGACAATCACCACCTCGCCGGTCAAGGGCCTCGAGTCGACGCTCGCCTTGGCCGAACGCCTGGCGGGGCACGGCTACGCGGTCGTACCGCACCTCTCTGCCCGGCTCGTGCACGGTCGTAGCCATCTCGCCGAGCTCGTCGAGCGGCTTCGCGCCGCCGGAACGCAGGACGTGTTCGTGATCGCCGGCGATGCGATGCACCCCGCAGGTGAGTTCGATGGGGCCGCTGCCCTGCTCCGCGCACTGGAAGATCTCGGCCACCCGTTCACGGAGGTGGGGATCACCGGCTATCCGGAGAGTCACGCTTTCATCAGCGACGAAACCACGATCCAGGCGATGTTCGAGAAGGCCGAGTTCGCGACCTACATCGTTAGCCAGATCTGCTTCGACCCGCAGGTGACCGTGGACTGGATCGAGGCGGTGTGGAAGCGGGGCACTCGGTTACCGATTCACATCGGCCTTCCCGGAGCGGTGCCGCGCACCAAGCTTCTGCGTGTGTCAGCGCGGATCGGCCTCGGCGAGTCGACGCGCTTCCTTCGCAGGCACGGGAGCTGGATCACCCGAGCCCTCAAGCCCGGCGGCTTCAGTCCCGACCCTTTGATCACGGGTCTCGAGTCCAGCCTCGCGGATCCGGAGCGAAAGGTCGCCGGCTTTCATATCTTCACGTTCAACAATCTCGCGGATACCGAGCGCTGGCGGCAGCAAGCGCTCGAACGCTACCGGAACGACCGCTGACAACAGCCTGCCGCAGGATATCCTCGAGGATTAAGCATGGGCATCCTTGATACCGGCATCCTGTTTGTCTACCTCGCGCTGCTGGTGGGCCTCGGTTTCTACGCGCAGCGCCGCCAGAAAAACATCGAGGACTATTTCGTGGCCGGCCGGCGCAGGGGACCGGTCACGATCGCGTGCCTGTGGATCGCGGCCTGGATCGGCGGGGCGTCTGTGGTCGGCACCTCGGCACGCGTGTACGAATTCGGCATAACCGGCGTCTGGTACATTCTTGCGATTGCGATCGGCTGCCTGTTGTTCGGCCTGTTCTTGGCCCGTCGCGTAAAGCAACTCGGCGACCGCCACCAGCACCTGACCTATCCCGATTTCATCGAGCAGCATTACGACAACCGCACCCGCGTGGTGGCCACGGTTACCACCGTTTTGGCGTACACGGCGTATACAGCCGGCCAGTTCGCTGCTGCGGCCGCGATGCTGCAGGTGTTGCTCGGCTGGGACTACGGCACTTCGCTGCTGTTGTCCGGAGCCATCGTGATCCTCTACACCGCCATCGGTGGATACCTGGCCGTGACCTATACCGACTGGGTGCAGGTCGCACTGGTGCTGCTCGGGATCGTGGCGGTCGGCGTTCCGGTCGCAATCTCACAGGCCGGTGGCTGGAACGAGATGCAGGCCGCGCTGCCCGCTTCCTACACCGATCTCGGCGCCCAGGGCTGGGACCGGATCGCGGCGCTCGTGGTCTCGCTGGTGCTCAGCTTTTTCGTGGCGATGGACAGCTTTTCCCGCAGCTTCGCCGCGCGCGATCCGGCAGCGGCGCGCAATGGCGCCCTGCTCGCCATCGTCCTGATCCTGCCGATCGCAGTTGCAGTGGTATGGCTCGGCCTCGCCTCTGCCCTCCTCTATCCGGGCCGTGAATCCGGCGCCGGCATTCTCACGACTTTCGTGCTGGAGTCCTTTCCCGTCGGCCTTAAGGGCTTGATGGTGATCGGCATCCTGTCGGCCATCATGTCGGTCGCGTCGATCTGCGTGCTCACCGCATCGGCGAACTATGCGCGCGATATCCATCAGCGTTACATCCAGCCGGACATCACGCACTCCGCGATGCTGCGGCTCGGCACGCTGGCATCACTGGGCGCTGGCGGGCTTGCCATGCTGATGGCGTGGAAGATGCGCGACATCATCGACATCCTCCAGCTCGGCTTCACCATCAACTCGGCGGCGCTGTTCCTGCCGACGATCGCGGCCATTTATTGGGATCATGTGCCTGCGCGCGCCGCGTTCTGGAGCAGCAGCACATCCCTTGCAACCGTGATTGGCTGGCGCATCGCGGCCGACGCCGGGTTGGGCGGACCGTTCAACATCGATCCGCTGTGGCCGGGCTTGCTGGTTTCCGCGGCGGTACTGCTGACGCTGACGGTTTCCCGCTCGCGTCGCGTCGCAAAGGCGGCCACCTGAGCGCGTCACCGATGACCATCGTATTTGCCGAGATGCCGGAGGCGGCGGGGCGCGACCTGTCGGTCGAACGGCGGCATCTGCCAGCCGCCGCACGCATCGAAAACTTCACGTACTCCGGCGATCAGCGCGCGTTGGCCGCTGCCTGCTGCGATGCCGACGCCATACTGACGGACTATGTCCCGTTCAACCGGACCGTGCTGGAGGCACTCCCACACTGCCGCATCATCTCGGTCGCGGCCACTGGCTGGGATTGCGTGGATGTCCGGGCTGCGGCGGAACAGGGCATCCGCGTGAGCTGTGTCGGGGAATACTGTACCGACGAAGTCGCGGACCATACGCTGGCGCTGCTCCTCGCGCTCAACCGCCAGCTTCTCGCGTATCACCAGCAGGTGCAGACCGATCGCAACTGGAGCTGGAATGCGGTGCGCGGCCTTCGGCGCCTTGCCGGCCAGACATTGGGTCTCGTCGGACTTGGCCGCATCGGGCAAGCGGTTTGTCGCCGCGCCCTTAGTTTTGGCCTGCGCATCGTGGCGTGCGATCCGCTGCTCGATGACGCGATGGCCAACCGCCATGGCGCCCGGCGGGTTGGTTTCGAAGAAATGCTGGCCGAGGCGGACATCATCAGCCTGCACTGCAATCTCAACGCCAACAATCGCGGCCTGCTGAACCGCGATGCATTTGCCCTGATGCGGCGGAAACCCATGTTGCTGAACGTCGCGCGCGGCGGCCTGATTGTCGAGGCCGATCTGGTTGAAGCGCTGGACCGTGGCCTGGTCGCGGGCGCGGCGCTCGATGTGCTGACGGAGGATTCGCCGGACCTGTTGCAGCATCCGCTTGCCGGTCGCCGCGATGTGCTGCTGACCCCGCACGTGGCGTTTTATTCGGAGTCGGCGCTCGCCGACTTGCGGCGTATTTCGGCCGAGAATATCCGGGCATTTCTCGAAGGCCGTCCCGATGAGGTGTTCCGGCTGGTTTCACCAGCGGAGTCCGCAACATGAGCGCGGCCGTGACTTTCGATGGCGCGCCCGAGCTAGGCTCGATCAACTTCGGCGTCGGACAGCCCTCCGCCGACCTGCTGCCATTGGCGATGCTCCGTGGCGCCTGCGAGCGTTTTTTTGCTGGCGCCCAGCCGCTCGAAATGAACTACGGGCAACGCCAAGGCGATGAGCGTTTCCGCGCCGCGCTTGCGTCGTTTCTGGGCAATGCGGGCGGCGGCAAGATCGATTCCGAGTCGCTTTTGCTCACCGCCGGAATTTCGCAGGCGCTGGACTTCGTTTGTGCCCGTTTCACACAGCCCGGCGACACGGTGTTCGTCGAAGAGCCGAGCTATCCCTACTCGTTTCCAAT
>Ga0187892_10003529_pt1 | contig 28405 bp, 21 predicted proteins | sample MA1701073metaG_FD_139345 | JGI IMG/M metagenome (GOLD analysis project Ga0187892, IMG submission 139345) | Bio-ooze microbial communities from a basaltic lava cave in the Kipuka Kanohina Cave System on the Island of Hawaii, USA - MA170107-3 metaG ... | reverse complement strand
GCCGCGCTCGCCGCGGTCGCTGAGCGCCTGGCCCGGTTCGAAGCCGAGCTGCAGCGGACGGGCAAGTCTTTCTGCTTCTCTGACTGCAGCCTGGGCAACATCGTGTTCGCCGGGTCGTTCCTGGCCTGTGGTGGGGACTTCAACGCGGCAGTCGCCGACTACTGCGGGTTGTTGAACCTGCCGGACGGGCTGATCGAGAACGTGACCGACGGGACGAACGCGTCTCTCGTGGCGCTCAGTCGAGACGGCCACCTGCTCGGCAGCGAGGCGGACATCGTTGACGCGAGCCGGCGCAACCACATCCAGGACATCTACCTGGTGGACCGGCCGCCAACGGACGCTGAGCGGCGGGCGCTGGCCGTGTCAACCGCGGCGGACATCGGTCAGTTCCTTGCCGCGCTCGCCCCCAAGCTGGCGTTGAATCCCCGCCTGGCGGACCGGCTCGCGGCCGCAGACCTGATCATCTACTCCCCGGGGACGCAGCACTCCAGCCTGTTCCCCTCCTATCTCACGCCCAACCTGGGATCGGTCATCGCCAGGAATCTGACGGCGATCAAGCTACTCATCACGAACCTGGAGGAGGACGCCGAGATCCCGGACAGCAGCGCAGTGGACATCATCGAGCGGGCGGTCCACTACATGAACGAGAAGGACGCCCTGGCGATCCCGACGCCCTTCTTGATCAGCCACTACCTTATCAACGATCCTCACGGCAACCGTCCCAATGTCGCCTACATCTTGCCGGGCCGCCTGGACCGGCTGGAAGACCCGCGGCTGGTGCGTATCGGGCACTACGAGGACGGGGTCACCGGCTGTCACGACGCATCGAAGGTGCTGACGCCCTTCATCGAGTCGATCCTGAAGGGCGCCGAGGAGCCGCGCGTCGCCGTGTTCCTGCTGGACACGGGTTCCCTGAACAAGATCGGTCAGACGGTCTGCGAGATGGTCCGCGGGGGCATCGAGCGAGTGCCCGTGTCGATGGTCCTGCTGTACAGCAGCGAGCAGTCATTCGATCAGCGGTTCGCGGACACGATGCCGTTCGAGATCTGCAACGTGTGGCCGACGCACGGGTCGGGGGAGGCGGCCCTTTTGGCGTTCGCGCGCGAGCGGCGTTTCGACTACGCCGTTCTCTTCGAGTCATCGGGGATGTATCGCGGCGAGGATGTCGTCACGCTGCTGTCCTATTTGAGCGGCGGGCGCCTGGATGCCCTGTGGGGGAGCCGGCGCCTGTCCGTCCTGGACATCCACGAGTCGTACATGCTGCGGTACCGCCACAACATCCTGCTCGGGGCGATCAGCTACGTCGGCAGTCACCTCCTGAGCCTTGCCTACCTGGTTCTCTACGGGCGGTACATCTCGGACACGTTGTCGGGGGTGAGGGCGATCAGGGCGCGGTACCTGGAGCGCATCGGGAGCTTGGACGACAAGTTCCTGAACCAGCGCGTGCTGTCCATGCTGCTGCACGACCGCGCGGAACTCTTCGAGATGCCGGTGCGGTTCCTCGCCATTTCACCCGAGAAGGTCAGGCGGACCACGCTCCTGGAGGGACTGCAGTCGCTCGGCATGATCGTATGGCGTCGCCTGACCGGCGCCGAACGGGGCGTGGCGGGAGTTGGATAGACAGATGATGGAACGGAAAGGCCCGCCGCTGCTCCCGTCAGATGGCGATCGCCCCGCCCAGATCGGGCCACCGAGATCCCGAGCCCGATTGAATCGGGTGATGATCGTGCCGGCGGCAGGTCGGGGCTCCCGGCTCGGCGCGGCGATCCCCAAGGTCCTGTTCCCGGTCAAAGGGCGCCCGATGCTCGACCACCTGTTCGACCTCTACGCGTCCGTGGTGGACGGCTTCGCGGTCGTTCTCGACCCATCCACCCGCAAGTCGGTGCAGAGACATTGCGAGGGGCGGGACCTCCGGATCGAGTACGCGGTGCAGCGGGAGCCCACCGGGATGCTGGACGCGGTCCTCACGCCGAGCCGGTGGGTGGAACGACACGGAGCCAGCCAGGTATGGATCACATGGTGCGACCAGATCGCGGTCCACCCGGAGACCGTGAGCCGGTTGGCGGCGCTGGCGACGCACCACGACAAGGCCGCGATCGTATTGCCAACAATCATGAAGAACCAGCCCTACGTGCATCTCGTCCGGGACCGGCGTGGCGGCATCGCTGAGGTGCGGCATCGGCGGGAGCACGACACGATGCCACCGGTCGGTGAGAACGACCTGGGTCTGTTCAGCCTGTCCCGAAGCGCGTACCTGCGGCTGTTGCCGGCGTTCGCCGCGCAAGCGCAGCGATCGACGTCCACGGGTGAGCGGAACTTCCTCCCGTTCCTGGCGTGGGTGAGTGGGCGGGCGGAGGTGCGGACCTTCTCCGGCCGAGACGAAACTGAAGCGGTCGGGATCAATACGGTGGATGATCTGAAGCAGGTGGAGCAGTACTTGGATGATGACGCACGGCGTGCTGTCGGTCATCATTCCAGCCTATAACGAAGCCCGGTCTATCGGCGCGCTCCTCGAGCGGGTTCGTGGTGTCGACCTGGCCCGATTCGGGATGGGCAAAGAGGTCATCGTCGTCGACGATTGCTCGAGCGACGCAACCCCGGAGATCGTGAGCCGCTTCGACGACGTCATCCTGAAGCGGCTGCCGCGCAACGGAGGGAAAGGAGGGGCGGTCCGGGTGGGCATCGCGGCGGCGACCGGGGACTACCTCATGATCCAGGATGCGGACCTCGAGTACGACCCGCGCGACTACGTGGTGATGCTGGAGGAGTTGCTGCGTGACGAGACCGACGCCGTGTACGGCAGCCGCTACATGAAACACCCGGGACGCGGCAGGCTCGTCAATCTGGTGACGGGGAAGCATCCACGGCAAACCTGGGCCGCCTACCTGGGGGGGCAGAGCTTGAGCCTCGTGGCCCTGGTGTTCACGGGGCGCTTCCTGAGCGATACGGTGACCGCGCTGAAGCTGTTCAAGCGGCATGCACTGAAAGCTCTCGATCTGCAGACGACCGGTTTCGAGCTGGACCACGAGATCTCGTCGAAGATCCTGGCGGCGGGCCGGCGGATCAAAGAGGTGCCGATCAGCTACTACCCCCGCACCAAGGAAGAGGGCAAGAAGATCGGCGTCCACGACTGGTTCCGAGCCGTGAAGACCTTCGCCAAGTACCGGAACGGGTAGCCAGACATGACGGAACATGCCGACCAGTCGGTGCGGCCGGGTGATCTCCTCCTGTTGGGCGTCTGGTTCGGCTTGATGACCGGGCTCCTGGAGGTCCTCGCCCTCGGCGTCCAGAAACTGCTGTTTCACCGGCCCTTTCTGAAGAGCCCGGACGTGATCTGGATGGCTCCATTTATGGCGATCGTCGTGTTCGCTATCCTCGGGGTCGGCGTCTCGGTCGTGGCGCGGTCGCTTCCCGGCGCCGTATCGCTACGCGTGGGCGTGCTCCTCTTCTCGTGTCTGAGCTTCTTCAGCCTGCTGATGACGCTTCCGAAGTTGCACCACTACGCCGCGCTGGCGCTGGCGGCAGGGCTCGCGGTGCAGACATCGAGGGTCGTCGTGGCGCACCGGCGTCGCTTCTACTCTCTGGTGAACGCAAGCATGCTCGCGGGGATCTTCACCGGACGCGAGAGGCGGGACGATTCGCTTCGGTCCAGTGACAGCCCCGGGATCAGCCGCCGGGGGGTCCTGGTTTGCGCCGGGAGCGCGGTGGCGGGGCTTGCTCTCGGATCGCACGGCTGGCGGGCGGTGTCCCGCCGTGCCGTACCGGATGTCGCGGCGTCGCCGGGCCGCCGACCCAACCTGCTCCTGATCGTGTTGGACACCGTTCGGGCGAGGAACCTGAGCCTTCACGGCTATCCGAGGGCGACGATGCCATGCCTGGCCGACCTGGCGCCGACGGGAACAGTCTTCGAACAGGCGCTGTCCACGGCCCCCTGGACGCTTCCCTCCCACGCGAGCATGTTCACAGGGCGCTGGCCGCACGAACTGTCCGCCGACTACGACGTGCCCCTCGATGGGCGGTACCCGACTCTCGCCGAGTTCCTGGCGGCGCACGGCTACGCGACCGCCGGGTTTGTCGCGAACATGCGGTACTGCGGGTACGAGAGCGGGTTGCAGCGGGGCTTCCGCCGTTACGACGACTACGGCCTATCGCTCGGGCAGTTTGCTGCCAGCTCGAACCTGGTCGGGACCGTTGCGAGCAACCTCCGGCTGCGCTGGATGGTCGAGAACGACCAGCACCTCAATCGCAAGGGGGCGGAACGCGTCAACGACGAGGCGCTGCGGTGGCTGTCCCGCGAGGGGGGGAAGCCGTTCTTCATCTTCGTGAACTACTTCGACGCGCACGAGCCCTACCTGCCCCCCCTGCCCTACGATACACGGTTCGGCCGTCCGAGACAGCGGGGCAAGCACAGTCCTCTTCATCATTGGCTGTGGAATCCCTCGATGTGGGATCGCCACCTGAGCCCGGAAGACGTGCGGGAAGAGATTGACGCGTACGACGGGGCGCTCGCCTACCTCGACCAGCAGGTGAGCGCCCTGTTGGGGGAGTTCGAGCGCCGCGGCGCGCTTGAGAACACGGTAGTCGTGATCACGTCCGACCACGGCGAGGAGTTCGGCGAGCACCGCGTGTTCGAGCACGGCTACAGCCTCTACCTGGCGGCCCTGCACGTTCCGCTCCTGGTGGTCCTGCCCGGGCGGGTGTCGGCGGGAAAGCGCGTAGCAGCGGCCGTGACGCTCCGGGACCTCCCGGCGACGGTGGTCGACCTCCTCGGCGGATTCAAGGATTCGCCCTTCCCGGGCCGCTCGCTCGCCAGGTATTGGCGAGGGTCGAACGAGGAGCGCGGAGAGCCACTCCTCTCCGAGGTGAGCCGCACCCGCTTCCATCGTCCGTGGTTCCCCGCCAGCAAGGGGGACATGAAGTCGCTCGTGCATCGGGGCATGCACTTCATCAGGAACGGCGACGCGACGGAAGAACTGTACGACGTGTCGCGGGATCCCTGGGAACAACAGGATCTCGCGCGCTCGAACGAGGGCGGCGAGATGCTCGAGGAGTGCCGCGCGGCACTGGATGGGATGCTCGGACGGCGGGCGTCCTGACGTGGCCTTGCCGATGCAACGGAGTCCGATCTACTCGCACATCTGGGTCTACCGGGGCGCGATGAACCTGCTGTACCGAGGCGAGTACCGGCGCCGCTTCGAGGACGTGACCCGATTGTTGGGGGGCGGCACGCGGTCCGTGTGCGAGCTGTGCTTCGGCGACACGGTGGTGGCGGAATGGTGTCGGGCCAACGGGATCCGGTGGACCGGGGTCGACATCAACCACGGCTTCTGCCGGCGCGCGTGGCGACGGGGGCTCAACGCGATCGAAGGCGATGTGCTGGCGGTGGACCTGAGCCACGCGGATGTCTTCCTCATGGCAGGATCGCTGTACCACTTTCCTGCCCGCCTGTCCGAGCTCTTCGACGCGATCTTCCGGCACACCGATCGGTTCATCCTGTCCGAGCCAGTGCGCAACATGTCCGCGCACGAGGGCCTCGTCGGGTGGTGCGCGAAGCGGGCCGGAAGTGCCGGCACCGGGGACGGGGGGTTCCGCTTCGACCCGTCGAGCCTCGCGGAGGCGCTGGGGCAGCAGCAGCGGCGCAAGGGCCTGGAGCTGCGTGTCGTATCGGTGGATCGGGACATGCTGGTGGAGATGACGCGGGAACCATGCAGCTCTCGATAGTGGTCCCGGTCTACAACAGCGCGGAGTGCTTGCCGGAGCTGGCCAGCCGCGTGCTGGAGGACGTCGGCCATCATTTTCAGACGTACGAGCTCATCCTCGTCAACGACGCCAGCCCGGACGCGAGCTGGGAGGTGATCGAGCGGCTCACCCGCGAGCGCGAGTTCGTCGTCGGGGTGAATCTCCGGCGGAACGTCGGGCAGGACAATGCGATCATGGCCGGCCTTCACGAGGCACGTGGTGACGTGGTGGTGATCATGGACGACGACCTGCAGCACGACCCGGCGGACATCGTGGCTCTGCACCAGGAGCTGGAGAAGGGCTTCGACGTGGTCTACGCGCAGTTCGAGCACAAGCGTCAAGCGTGGTGGAAGAACCTGGGGAGCCGGTTCGCCGACCGGGTGGCGGTCCGGGTGCTGGGGAAGCCCAAGAACATCTACATGTCGCCGTACAAGGCGATCCGGCGGGAGGTGGTGAACGAAGTCATCAGGTACGAGGGGCCGTTCAGCTACGTGGACGGGCTGATTTTCACCGTCACGTCGAACATCATGCAGATCGCAGTGGAGCACCACCGCCGGTTCGCGGGCCGCAGCAACTACAACCTGGTGCGGTCGCTGGCGGTATGGCTGAAGCTGGCGACCGGCTTCTCCGTGTTCCCGCTTCGGATCGCCACGGTGCTCGGAGGGATCATCTCGCTGTTCTCCCTGGCGATGGCGGCGTACTTCTTCGTCGAGGCGCTGGTGACGCACGAGCCCCCGGGCTGGCCGTCGTTGATCGTGGCGGTGTTCTTCCTCGCGGGGGTCCAGCTCATCGGGATCGGAGCCGTGGGGGAGTACATCGGTCGCATCTTCATCACGCAGAACAAGCGGCCACAGTTCACGGTGAAGGACGTGCGCCGGCACGCGCGCGAACCGGGACGACAGTCGCCGTCCCCGCCTGCACCGTCGCGCGGAGACGGAGTCCAATGAGGCCATCGCGGGCGCTCGCGTGGCAGCAGGAGCGGGCCGCACTGAGTCCCGGCGCGGCGACGCGGGAGCGGGCTTTCTCAGCCATGGTGCTGGGCATCTGCGCCCTGATCCTCGCGCCGACGCTGTCCTACCGGATGGGCGTGGATCAGGGCGTGTTCGCCTACATCGCCGCCGGATTGCTCGACGGGCGATGGCCGTATGTCCACTCCTGGGAGAGCGACTTCCCGGGTCTCATGTTTCTCCAAGCGCTGGAGATCCTGGTGCTCGGGAAGTCGCTCGTGATGTTTCGGCTGTTCGATCTGATCTTTCAGCTGGCGAACGCCTACCTGATCTACCGGATCGCGGGCGCGGTCGGAACCCGGCCCGGGGCATACGTCGCGGCCGCCACTTACTGCTTGATCTATCAGGGATATGGTCCGTGGAATACGGCTCAGCGGGAAGGCTTCGGGATCTTCTTCGTGCTGCTCGGCTTCTGGTGCTACCTGACCGCCAGCCGCAGGCCGCCGCTGGCGACGGCGTCGGGCATCGGCCTCGGGCTCGGGATTGCGGTCAGCATCAAGCCGACGCTGCTGGCGCTGGCGGCGCTGTACGCGCCCCTGGCTCTGCGCCTGGATAGGCCCAGGAGATGGAGACTCGGCCTGGTCGCGACGCTGGGGCTGGTGGCTCCGATGGCGACCATCGTAACTCTCTACTGGACACGCGGCGGCCTGCGGGACCTCTACGAGGCGTGCATCAGCTACCAGTCCATCTACACGACGACGATCCGTGGCGACCAGGGTTTGCTCTGGTTCTGGCTGGCGAATGCGGGACGATTGGGTGGGCAGGCGGCGCTGCTCGCTCTCCTCTACGTGCCTTTCCTGCTGTGGGGCCCGGCACGCCGGGAACGCGCAATGCTGTATCTCGGGTATCTCGGTTCGCTGTTTGCCGTCATCGTCCAGGGGACCTTCGCCGGTTACCATTACTTGCCCGGTCTCGCAGTCGGTTCGATTCTCGTCGGCACCGTCTTTTCACAGCTGAGCAGGCTCCTGGGCCGAGACAGCACGCTCAGGATCGGACGGGCGCACATCAGGGCTCCACTCCTCGTCGCCCACATGTTGGTCCTGGCGGCGGTGCCCATCTACCTGCGGCGCGACGCCGTGATCAACCTGACGGCGTTGCGGTTCCTCGAGCGGCCGTTCGTCAACGAGTTCAGAAACGGTACCGTCTTTGATTTCACCGAAGATTTCGAGGTCGCCGAATACCTGCGCGCGCGAACGGGGTCGACCGACCGTGTCCAGGTATGGGGCTATGAGTCTCTGGTGTACTACCTCGCCGAGCGTGATGCCTCGAGCCGCTTTCAGATGACCCATCCCCTCGTCATGCGGGCGCCGGGCCAGGGCATCACTCCGATGCAGCAGCGATGGCGGGACGAGTTCATGCGGGACGTGCGGGACGCCCGACCCCGGTACGTGGCGGTGGTACGGGAAGACAACTGGTGGTGGGCACCGGAGGGACGGACATCGGAGGAACTGCTCGATGATTTTCCGGAGTGGAAGCGATTCATCGAGGAGAACTACCTCCTGGAGCAGCGCATCGGGAGGTTCTTGATCTACCGCCACGTAGACGGTAGATCGGCGGGGCACAGGGGCTCGGGAAGCGCCTGGGGGGCGCGGGGACGGTGAACATGGAGGCATCCGGCTCTATGGATCCAGTTCGTGGTCCGGATGAGTTCCTGATCTTCGGGTCGCCACTGATAGGCGAGGACGAGAAGAAGGAGATCCTTCATTGCCTGGAAACCGGATGGCTGGGAACCGGCCCGAAGGTCGCGGCGTTCGAGCGCGAGTTTCGCGACTACAAGGGGGGCGGCCACGCCGTCGCCGTGAACTCATGCACGGCGGCACTTCACCTTAGCATGCTGGCAGCGGGGCTGGGGCCGGGCGACGAGGTGATCACGACCGCGTTGACCTTCTGCGCGACCGTTAACGCGATCATCCACACGGGTGCGCGGCCGGTCCTTGCCGACGTCAACCCCGGGACGTTCAACATCGATCCCGATCAGGTGGAAGCGCGAATCACGGAGCACACGAGGGCCCTCGTTCCCGTGCATTTCGCCGGGCGGCCGTGCGACATGGACGCGCTGGTGGAGATCGCGGACCGGCGCGGGCTGCTGCTGATCGAGGATTGCGCGCACGCGATCGAGACGATGTACCGAGGGAAGCATGCGGGATCGTTCGGTGCGTTTGGCTGCTTCAGCTTCTACGTCACAAAGAACCTGGCCACGGGCGAAGGGGGGATGGTGCTCGCAGCGAACGAGGAGGAGGCCAACCGGATCAAGATGCTGGCCCTCCACGGCATGAGCAAGGATGCGTGGCGGCGCTTCAGTGATTCGGGATACAAGCACTATCAGGTCGTGGAGTGCGGGTTCAAGTACAACATGATGGACCTTCAGGCGGCGCTCGGGATCCATCAACTCCGGAGGCTCGAAGCAAACTGGGAGCGGCGCCGGGAGATATGGGAGACCTACCAGCGGGCCTTCCGGAACCTGCCGGTCACCTTCCCGGAAACGCCCGAGGAGGGGACACGGCACGCCTACCATCTCTACACGATCCTGGTGGACCCCAGACGGGCGGGCATCACCCGCGACGAATTCCTGGTGGCCATGACCGCCGAGAACATCGGGGTGGGGGTGCACTACCAGAGCATCCCGACCCACCCCTACTATCGCGAGCAGTTCGGCTGGCAGCCCGAGGACTACCCCGAGAGCTTTCGAATCGGTCGGCAGACAGTGAGTCTACCGCTTTCGGCCAAGCTCACCGATCGGGACGTCGCCGACGTGATCCGGGCCGTTCGCAGGGTGCTTCGCCAGTAGCGGCCCGATGGTACATGCGCATTCCGAAGGTAACGTTCGCGTGCCGTCAGATGCCGACGAAGTCGGAGTGCCTCTTGCGAGGGAAGAACATTCCGCGGAGCTCGCCGACGAGTCGCGGCTGGAGGATGGGCAGGGCCAACCCATAGAGCACGAGCGCGCATACCCCCCTCGCCCACAACGACCCGCCAGAACGACACGACCTGGCCCGCACGGAGGCGGACGCACGGCGCTCGCCGCGTTGCGGAAATCGCTCGACGATCTGCTGGCCCGCCCTCGAGTGGCGGCTCGATCCGGATAGCGCCGGATCGCGCCCCGGCATCGATCGGTGATCGTCGATCAGGGAACAGGTGCCGCGGGTCACACATGACGGCTCCTCGGCATCCGGCGGAACCTGACGGCTCGACACCATCGCTACGAGATATACCCCAGTCCGCGCAGTCGCTCCCGGACGATCGCTTCGCTGTCGGGCGCGATCGTCGGCCCCTCGGCCGGTCCGAGCGCCCGGCCGGTCAGCAGTGAAGTGCCCTGCATCGTGGTGGGCAGGTCGTAGCCACCCAGCTCGAGCAGCGTGGGCGCCATCTGCAGGATGTGGGCGCCGGTGAGCTCGCCTCGCAGCGGGCTACCGGGGGCGGCGAGGATGAAGCTCCCGTGCTGCGCGTGGTTGCAGTCGTCAGGGCCGGTGTCGTTTTCCTGCACATGGAGAGTCGGGTAGCCGACCCCGCCGATCGACCGCCAGGCGAGCGCCCCGAAATGCACGATGAGGTCCGGGGCGACGTTCCGGATGTTCCGGTAGATCTCCTCGGGCGCGAAGACCAGCGTGCCGAGCGGGCGTCCGTGGTCGTCGGTGAGCGCCTCGAAGCGGGCCTTCAGTTCGTCGCGGAACCGCTCGTAGTCGGCGCGGTCGATCGTCCCCTGCGGCTCGCGTCCCTTCACGTTGAGGAACACGCGGGCGTAATAGCCGCCCTCGCTCCAGACTTTCGTGCGCGGCCAGTCCACGGCCAGCTCCGAGAACGGCGTGACCTTCTGCGGGTAGCGGTCGAGGGCCAGCAGGCCCTCGCGAACCAGCCACTCGTTCACGCAGAACCCTCCATCGAGACGCCGAGCGCCGTGATCGGACAGGACGAGGATGGCCGTCTCCTCGTCGAGGAGGTCGAGCATCCGCCCGAGCTCGTCGTCGAGGTACTGGTAGTAATCTCCGATCACCGCTTCATACGGATTGCCCGGCTCGTGGAGCACGTGGTCCGGATCGTGGAACTTCCAGAACCCATGCTGGAGACGGTCCAGACCGATCTCGACGAACTGGAAATAGTCCCACTCCGAGTGCTGGATGAAGTGCCGGATCACGTCGAAGTGCTTACGGCTCATCGTGTAAATTTCGTCTTTGAGCCAGTCCTTCTTGTGAGTCCGGAAGCCCTTGACGTCGACCGGGTACTCTCCGACCAGCTCGGCGATCGTCGCCTTCACCGACGGCGGCAGCGTGTACTCGTCCACGTTCGGGTCGGGAGTCAGGAAGCAGCCGACGCTGATGCCGTTGACCTTGCGGGGTGGGTAGCCGGGCGGAACCCCGATGATGTTGGCGCGCTTCCCCTCGCGCGCGACCTGATCCCAGACGGCCAGCTCCCGGATCGATCGCGCGTTCGCGATCGCGAGAGCGTCGTACGAGTGATCGGCGCGGTTGCGGAAGCCGTAGACTCCGAGCGAGCCGGGATCCTGGCTGGTGGCCATGCACATCCAGGCCGGGACGGTGATGGGCGGGATGATCGTCTCCAGCCGCCCATAGCAGCCGCCCTCCATCAGGCGTCGAAAGTTGGTGAGACGCTCGTCGCCGAAGAGAAGCTCCGGCGCGGCACTGTCGAGGCCGATCACGAGAATCTTCATGGCACGAGAGACCTTCCCTCCATCTCGGGACCGCTCGGCACGCCGAGGGCGGCCAGGATCGTGGGCGCCAGGTCGTGGAGCCGGGGGGCCTCACTCCGGAACGGCCGGTTCAGGAAGAGCACACCCGGCACGAGGCTCGGATCCATGAGGTGATCGCCGCTCCACTTCTTCTCGTTGTCCTCGAAGTGTCCCGACGGCACCCCGCCGAGCGCGGTGCCCCACGAGACCCGATACCCGTCGGCGAAGTTCACCACGAGGTCCGGCGATTCCTCGGCGTACGGGCCCTCGTACACCTGGCTCCGCAAGAGCACGCTGCGAACGGGCGCGCGCTCGCCGTCGGGATCGCTCAGCGCGCTGAGCGCCGCGGCGATGTTCCGCTCGAGAGCCGCCGCCTCGTCGGGTTCGACGATGCCCTGGCCTTCCCGGCCCTTCCGGTTCAGATAGATCCCGCTGAGACCCAGAGCGTAGGCGCGGGTACGCGCCCAGTCGACGCGCCGGAGGAGGTCCCCCGCCTCCTCGCCCGGCCGGACGCCCGGCGCCAGCGCGAGCAGTCCCTGATCGTGCAGCCACGTATTCAGATGAACCCCCCGACGGAAGTTCCCCACCCCGTGATCGCTCAGCACGACGACGAGCGTTCGGTCGTCGGCGCGGTCGAGCACGTCACCGACGATGCGATCGCACGCGCGGTAGTGGTCGTCGATGGCCATGGCCGTCTCGGACGCGCCGGCGACATCGCGCCCACGATCCCGGAACCGCCAGAACATGTGCTGGACGCGGTCCGGCGTGTCGAACAGACAGAACAGCAGTCCCTCGGGGGAGCGATCCAGCTCGAAGCGCATCATCGCCGCGCGCTCCCGCAGGACGTCGTCACACTGCTTCAGGAACGCGGTCTCGTCGAAGCGCCCGTTGTTCAACCCACCGTGATCCTCGACCATGCCGGTCGTATAGAACGTCCCGACCTGGCGGGCCAGCTCCCTGGCAAAGGCGGGGGGCGCGCTGATCGGAAACATCGGCGCCTCCGGATCGAAGTTGACGGGTGAGGCGTAGAGCTCGAACACCGGCGCCAGCCGAACGAGGTGGAAGCGAACCATGCCGCTGATCGACTGGAGCAGCCCCGTCTTGAACTTCACTTTCAGCCACTCGCTCCACTCCCCTTCCCGGACCTCGAACACCTTGGGCTGGCCATCGGAGCGGACGGTCAGGCACCGGGCCGAGGGCTGGGGCTCGAGGACGAGGTCAGCGGTGAAGTCGGTCTGGGCGGCCGGATTCCGGGGACCGATGAGGCGAGTCCTGATGACGCCGTCGCGGTCGGCGGCGACGTGCAGCAGCTGTTCGTTCTCCTCTACCTTCACGCCGGACGCGGAGGTGTAGAGCGTCGACGTCCCCAGGCCGCCGCGCAGGTCCGGCACGCCCATGCCCGACAGCATCCGGCCGCGAATCGCGTCCGGTGGAAACGTGCAGGGACAGCGGAGGACGGACGAGGGGATCCCGGCCTTCGACAGGTGCTCCCAGACCGGCGTGCCGCGGCGGAGATTGACCGCCCGCGGGGGCAGGTACGCGGCCTTGCGCTCGAACCGGTTGAGCGAGAGGTCGGGCAGATACGTCAGCGGATCACGACGGACGAAATCGAAGATCCCGTGACGACCCGGGTTGACCCCGGTGGCGAAGGTCGACCACGCCACGGGCGTCTGGGCCGGATGGGTGGTCTGCACGGCTGCGTACCCACCTTCGGCGCGCAGCCGGGCCAGGTGAGGAAGCGACCCTGCCGCCAGCAGCGGCTCGACAAGCTTCGGGTCGAAGCCGTCCAGCCCAATCACGATCACCCGGCGGGCGAGGCTCACGAGGCTCTTTGATTGACTTCGATCACGCGTTCACGCACATTGCTCTCGGTTCGGTCGACGCGCCGATCGTGTCCCGGCGAGTGCGCCGCGCGCCATTGTACACAGAAAGCCAGTCGATAAGCCCGATTCGCGTAGTCCCCAGAGCGGCAGCTCCGCCCCGGGTGAGCTAGACTGACGGGCCATGTCGCGCGCGCGCGTCGTGGTCCTCGGGGCGGGTCCGGCCGGTCTCGGCGCCGCCTTCCAACTGGCGCGCCGCCGACTGGCCGAGGTGAGCGTGATCGAACGCAACCCCCGGGTCGGTGGAAACGCCGGCAGCTTCGAACTGGCCGGCCTCCCGGTCGACTATGGGAGCCACCGCCTGCATCCAACGTGTGACCCGGCGGTGCTGCGCGACATCCGGGCGCTGCTCGGTGACGATCTGCTGGACCGTCCGCGTCACGGACGCATCCGCTTGCGAGGACGCTGGATCCACTTTCCGCTCAAGCCACTCGATCTCGCGCTGCGATTGCCCGCCGACTTCTCGCTCGGTGTGGCGAAGGACCTCGCCCGGAAAATGGTACGCGGCAAGCGTCCAGGCGAACACGAGGACACGTTCGCGAGCGTGCTCGAGGCCGGATTGGGACATACGATCTGCCGCGACTTCTATTTCCCCTACGCGCGCAAGGTGTGGGGGCTGGACCCCGAGCACTTGTCGGCGACCCAGGCGCGGCGCCGCGTGGGAACGAGCTCCCTCGGCAAGATGATCAACAAGGTGCTGGCCGCGGTACCCGGACTGAAGCCAAGCGGCAGCGGCCGTTTCTATTACCCGCTCCACGGTTACGGCCAGATCTCGGAGGCGTATTGCCAGGCAGCGCGCGCCGCGGGGGCGAGCATCCTCTTGAATGCGCGCGTGCACGCCGTGGAGACGGATCGGAATGCGGTGGCGGCCGTCCAGTACGAACGCGACGGGACACTGGCCACCCTCCCCGCGGACCAGGTATGGTCCACCATCCCGATCACGGTCCTGGCGAGGAGCCTGACCCCGGCGCCGCCCCCCGAGTATCTGCGCGCGGCGTCCGGCATCGACTATCGCGCAATGATTCTCATCTACGCAGTGCTGGAACAGCCGCAGTTCAGCGAGTACGACGCGCACTACTTCCCCGAGCCAGGGATTCGCATCACGCGCTTGTCGGAACCCAAGAACTACCGCGGCCGGCAATGGCGGTCGGACGTGACGGTCCTGTGCGCGGAGCTGCCGTGCTCGCCCGAGGATCCGGAATGGAGCCTGAGCGACGAAGAGCTGGGGCAGCTCTTGCGCGAGTCGCTGGCTAGAGCGGGAATCCCCGTCCGCGCGCCGGTGCGCCAGGTGGTGACGCGACGGCTGCGCCAGGCCTACCCGATCTACACGCGCGGCTACGAAGCATCGTTCGACCTGCTGGACGAGTGGCTCAGTCAGGTCGGCGGCCTGCTCACCTTCGGTCGTCAGGGGCTCTTCGCGCACGACAACACGCACCATGCGCTGTACATGGCCTACAGCGCGGTCGAGTGTCTCGGCGCGAATGGCGCGTTCGACCGCGGCCAGTGGCAGGCCTACCGCCGCGTGTTCGAGACGCACGTGGTCGAGGACTGACATGTCGCGGCTCGCCGTCAACCTCGCGCTGCTCACGGGCGGCGAGTTCGTCGGCAAGGTGCTCGTCGCCGTGGTCTTTGCCTATCTGGGCCGCATGCTCGGCCCGAGCAGCTATGGCCAGCTCGAGTTCACCTTGGCCCTCATGTTCTTCTGCACCATACTGGTGGAGGCCGGGCTGACGCCCTTCGGCGCCCGTGAGATCGCCAAGGACGCTGCCCGAGCACCCCGGCTCGTGACCCACATCGTCCTGCTGCGCGGCGGGCTGGCCGTCTGCGCGTATGCGCTCCTGGCTGTGGTGGTGGCGCTGATCGACAAGCCCGCACCGCTCAAGGAGTTCGTCCTGCTCTACGGCCTGACCCTGTTCGAGTTGCCCGCGCTGCTGCCGTACGTGTATCAGTGGCGCGATGAGATGCAGTACATCGCGGCGGCGTCGATCGTCCGCTGGAGCATCTTCGCCGCGGGCATCTTCGCGCTGGTCCACGGGCCCCACCAGCTCTGGGGCGTCGCCCTCGCTGAGGGCGTAGCCATCGCGGGCGCGGCCCTCGTCTACTTCTGGGCACGTCCGCGCGGGTTGATCTCGTGGCGGGCGCTGCGTCACCAGTTCGACCCCGCGCTCGCATGGTCGATCTTCCGGGGCGCCCTGCCAATCGGCGCCAGCGAAATGCTCTGGGCGCTCAAGTTCTATTTCGCGACCGTGCTGCTGGACATGCTGGTTGGCGGGGTCGAGGTGGGCTGGTTCGCCGCCGCCCTGCGCGTGGTGGTCGCGCTGCATATCTTCGTCTGGGTCTATTTTTTCAATCTGCTCCCCTCGATCGCGCGCACGACCCAGGGCCGACCCGAGCGATTGCAAGGGCTGATGCAGACCTCGCTCCGCATCACGGTCTGGACGGGCATCCTGATCGGCCTCGCCGGCGCGGTCTTTGCGGCGCCCGTCATCGCCGTGCTCTACGGCCGCCAATACGAGGAATCCATCGCTACGCTGCAGGCGCTCATCTGGATCATTCCGCTCGCGCTCGTCAGCGGCAATTATCGCGTCACCCTGCTCGGGTACGACCGGCAGCATCTGGAGTTGGCGAGCGCGCTGGGCGGAGCCGGGTTGAACGTGGTGCTGAACATTCTGCTGGTGCCGCGGTTCGGCCGCCTCGGTGCGGCCTGGAGCATGGTCCTGTCCGAGGCGGTGATTCTGCTTCTGGCCTATCTGTTCGTCCAGCGGACCGTGGCCCCGATTGCGATCTGGCCCCATCTCTACCGCCCACTGGCGGCTGCCGCGGCCGCGGCCGCCGTGCTGTTGCTCTTTCCGTTCGGGGGCGTCTGGCTGAAGGGAACGCTCGCCCTGGGCGTCTACGGGCTGGGCGTACCGATCCTGCAGCCGCGCCTCGTCCGCGACCTGCACGCCATGCTGGTGCACCGCAAGTCCTCCGACCTCGTTGGCACCTGACCTGAACCAACCCGAGTCCGTGGCCCCTTGCGCTGCCCATCGCCATGTGGTGGCGGATCCTGCACGGGGCCGCGGGCGAGGCTGGCTGCTCAGCACGGTGCGCGCCACGCTCGGCGCGCTCGCGCTGCTTACCGCCTGGGCCGCTGGCGAAGCCGCCGGTTACCTGACGGCACATGCCTAGCCGCCGGTAGCTGGCACATACTTCGCAAGCTCTGGACCGCCCGTGTCTACCGTCCACCCGGGCCCTGAGCCAAACATATGTCGGATCGAGAAAAATTGGCGCTCCTGATAGGAGTGACGCGAAACGGGTTCCCAGTTTGACCAAGCGTTTCGCCAATTTCGCGACGAAGGTGAGCTGGAGGACCGTCCGTCCGAACGCCCGGCGACGGCGCTCGGGGCCTCAACCCGGCGTCGTCGCCGGGCCCGGACGACAGGCCAGCATGCGCTCGCCGCTCGAAGGGAAGGGGCAACCATGAGAGTGACGCTCTGCTATCCATCGCTGCTACCCGGCCAGAAGCCGAAGTATGGGCTGCAGCCGCTCGGCATCCTCTCGATCGCCGCCCTTCTGAAGCAACACGGTATCGACGTCAAGGTGCTCGATGCGGACATCGAGGGCCTGACGGTCGAGGAGACCGTCGAGCGGATCCTCGGCTGGGAGCCCGACCTGGTCGGCGTCAGTCTCATGACGCCCCAGCTGATCTCGGCGCTCGAAGCCTCCGCCCGTCTCAAGGCCATGAGGCCAGACCTCTGCATCGTCCTCGGTGGCGCCCACATCGACTCGACGCACGACGACGTCTTCTCGATGGCCGATTGCTTCGACTTCGCCATCGACGGTGAAGGCGAGTTTCCGCTGCTCGAGGTGATCCAGAACATCAAACGGCTCGGCCGCGAGGACCTCACGAGGTGTCTGGCCGGCGTTCCCAACGTCATCTACCGGGACGACACGGGGCAGGTGGTGCGAACAGTCGGGCGGCCGTTCCTGAAGGATCTGAACAGCCTGCCGTCGATCGACTACGACATGGTGGATATCAGCAAGTACAGCGTTCCCACCATGACCGGCAAGTACGTGATCTCGATGATGCTGTCCCGTGGTTGCCCCTTCAAGTGCAGCTTCTGCGACGCGCCCATCACGATGGGCAAGCAGTTACGGTTCTGGTCGATGGAGCACGTGATCAACGACATTCGCGCGTGCGTCGAGAAGTACGGATGTAGAAACTTCGTGTTCAAGGACAGTACGTTCACGGCGAACAAGCGATGGGCCGAAGCCTTCTGTGACGCCCTGATCGAAGCCGGGCTGAACATCAAGTGGCGCTGCAACACGCGGGTCAATCTCGTCCCTCCGCCTCTTCTGGAAAAGATGAAGAAGGCCGGATGCTACGTCATCAACTTCGGGGTCGAATCGGGTCATCCGAAGATCCTGAAGGCGATCAAGAAAGAGGTGAGCATCGAGGCCATCGAAGACGCTCACCTGCGTTGCCGGAAGATCGGCATCCGAACGTACGCGACCTTCCTGATCGGCAGTCCCGGTGAGTCGGAGGAGACCGTCCAGGCCACCATCGAGGTGGCGCGCCGGATCCGTCCCAATCTCGGGATGTTCTTCGTCTGTACCGCGTACCCCGGCACCCCGCTGTACGACCAGGCGCTCGCGGAAGGCATCGTGGAACCTCGCTGGTGGGCGATGCAGGACTGGGATCCGACGAAGAATTCCGCCTTCCAGGTGCGCTGGGGGTGGACCGATCGAGGGGCCCTGAAGATCCCGGGCTTCGACGCCGAGGCGTGGCAGAAGCGGGCGACGCGATCGTTCTATCTTCGGCCGTATTTCATCTGGGACACGCTGCTCTTCACGCTTCAGAATCCCTCGTTCCTGAAGCATATCGTCAACCTGGGACTGGAGCTGCTCCCCTTCTACCGGATTCCCCTGCCCTGGAGACGGTCGCGCCTGAACGAGCATCACCGGCGCTATTCGAAATGCCCCTCGGCCCCGAACTGGGATTACGAGCAGCGCAATGTCGTTTCCATGGACTAGCCGCGCGCATCCGAGCCGTCCCTGCGCCGTCGTATCCAGCGTCGCCTGACCGAGCTCAGCACCGCCCGATGAGCCCGAAGGGCGAAGAGGCCCAACCGCCAACTGAGAATGAGTCGCGGACACTGACCCGATGAGCGCCCAGCTCGCCCCCGCGGACGTCCGCTCTCACCGGCTCTCAGCCTGGCCGCCTTCCCGCAGGCTGCGCATGGCCCCGGCCCTGCTGATATCCGTTCTCGGGGCGGCCCTCGTGGTCCCGGGGCTCACGGTGCCGGCGGGCTCGTTCGTCGCCTGGCTCCGTCCGGCACCTCCAGACTTGCTGGACCAGCTCGCCACCGGCGCCAGGCTCTTCAAGATCGGCCTCATCGGGCTCGGATTGTTCCTGATCGTGCTGAGCCGGCTGCCGATCTGGACCGCTCGAACGCGCGCGGCGACAGAGTCCGCCCCCAGCGCCCGCTCGAAGCCTCGCGGGCGGCTGGCGCTGGCGGCTCTCGTCATCCTGCTGGTCGTGGGATCGGGGCTGCGCCTGTACGGCCTCGATGGCGGGCTGTGGTACGACGAGATCCTCACGAACGTCAGATACGCGAGAATTCCCTTCGGGGAGATCGTCTCGACCTATGATTCGCAGAACCAACACATCCTGTACAGCGTGCTCGCCCATGCCTCCTTTCGGCTGTTCGGCGAAAGCGCCTGGTCTCTACGCCTGCCCGCCGCGCTGTTCGGCATCGGCAGCATCTGGGCGTTGTACCTCGTCGGCCGTCAGCTCGCCAGCCGCCGCGAAGCGGTGCTCGCCGCCGGCTTCCTCACCTTCTCCTACCACCATGTCTGGTTCAGCCAGAACGCCCGCGGCTACTCCGCGCTGCTGTTCTGGACGCTGCTCTCCAGCTGGTTGATCGTCCGCGCCCTTCGGGAGGGGCGACCGCGCCTGTGGGTCCTCTACGCCGCCGCCGCGGCGCTGGGCACGTACACCCACACGACGATGCTGTTCGTGATCCTCGCCCACTTCCTGATCTACGCCACCGCCGTCCTGCATCGACCGACGGAGATCGCGCCCGGTAGATGGACAGGCCTCTTCCTCGGCTTCGGCCTCAGCGGCCTGCTGATCTTCCAGCTCTACGCCCTGGTGCTCCCCCAGACGTTCGGAGGCACGTTGTGGCAAGGAGCCAGGAACACCGTGACGACGTGGAAGAACCCGGTCTGGACCGTGTTCGAGTTGCTGCAGGCCGTGGACATCAGCTTTCCCGCGCGCGTCGTGGCCATCGTGATCGTGCTGGTCTTCGGCGCGGGCTTCCTCGCCTTCTGCCGGCACAATCTGATGGTGGTTCAGCTCTTCGTGCTGCCGCCGATGATCGGGGCGGTGGTCATCCTGGCACTCGGACACCCGCTGTTTCCCCGCTCGTTCTTCCCGGCGATCGGATTCGCCACGCTCATCCTGGCCGGTGGGAGCATGGAGTTCGGACGCCTGGCGACTCGCCTGCTGCGCCTGCCGGCCGCCTACGGCCCCCGAGTGGGTACCACGCTCGCCGCCACCTTGATCTTTCTTTCGGCGGCCTCGGTTCCGTTGGCGTATGCTCCCAAGCAGGACTACCTCGCAGCGCTTCGATTCATCGAATCCATGCAGAGGCCGGGCGACATCGTCACAACCGTCGGGGTCACGACCCTGGTCTACACGAGCTTCTATCAGGTGGACTGGCAGGCGGTGGAGACGCTCGAAGATCTCAACGCCGTGCGCGCGCGGGCGGCCCGCACCTGGTTGCTCTACACGCTTCCGGTCCATCTCCAGTCCGATTATGCGGACATCCTGGCCAGCATCCAGCGGGACTTCCAGGCGGTGAAGACCTTTTACGGTACGCTGGGCGGAGGAACGATCTTCGTGTGCCGGTCCGATTCCCCACCGGCGGGAGCAGCAGCTAACAGCGAGTCGCCACGGCGACGCGTGTATTGATGCGCATGACAGAGACGGCATAGGATGGAGGCGATGCCGGCCACGGTCCGAACGCCGGTCTCAGTCATTCTTCCCGCCTACGAGGAAGAACAGGCCGTCCGGTATCAGGTCGAGGTGATCCGTAAGGAGCTGTCGTCTGCGCGCATCGCGCACGAGATCCTGGTCGTCGACGATGGCTCGCAGGACCGAACGGCGGAGGAAGCGCTTCAGGCCGGCGCGCGCGTTCTCCAGCTTCGTGAGAACCGCGGCTACGGCGCCGCCCTCAAGGCCGGAATCTCGGTCGCCAAGTACGACACCATCGTGATCATGGATGCCGACGGAACCTATCCGGCCGACCAGATTCCGACTCTCCTGGCTCAACTGGAGACCGCCGACATGGTCGTCGCGGCGCGCACGGGCGCCAATGTGCACATCCCCTGGGCCCGACGGCCGGCCAAATGGATCCTCACCTGGCTGGCCGCGCAGGTGGCGGGCCGACACATCCCTGACCTGAACTCCGGGCTCCGGGCGTTTCGCCGCGACTGCGCCAGACAGTACTACTCCCTGCTGTCGAATCGCTTCTCGTTCACGACGACCCTGACGCTCTCGTTTCTCTCCGACGATTATCGTGTCGTGTACCACCCGATCGACTACCAGCGACGGATCGGCAGATCGAAGATCGTGCCCAGACACTTCCTGGACTTCATCATCCTGGTCCTGCGGATGGCCATCCTCTTCCAGCCGATGAGGGTCTTCATCCCCCTGGCCCTCGCGTGCGGTGTACTGGGAGCCCTCAAGGTCGCGTTCGACCTCCTGCTGCTGGCCCCCCGCGTGTCAGCCTTCGGGTGGTCGTCGTTGCTGAATCAATCCATTCTGTCGACATCGTCCATCCTGCTGCTGCTCGTCGGCTTACAGTTGCTCTTGATCGGGATGGTCGCCGACGGCGTGTTGCGAAGAATCGCGCAATACAATCGGAGCCTGGTCCCCTCGCACGGGATCTCGGATGTCAAGGCGCGCGCGAGCTCGCACCACGTCAGCCGGCACGACACAGCTTCCGGTGTGACGAAGCAACCGTAGAGGAGGGCGGCCGTATCCTCAGACTGGTCCTGTTTCTCGGTCTGGTTCTGCGCAGGCTTCACATCGAGGTGTTGAGATGCAAGCATGGAGTCAGCGGCGTCAGGCGGGCCGGCACTGGCTTCTTCAGACTGGCCAAGGCGCTCGTCCAGGTATTTCTGGGGATCCAGACGCTGTTCCTGGATCTGTTTCCCATATCCAGCCACCCGAACTCCTTCCGGGTAGTGGGCACCACGATCTACTTCGGTGGACTGGCCATGACGCTCGCCGCTCGCCAGGGCCTTGGCAGAAACTGGGTCGATCTCGAGGACTACCGCATCGTACCGGGGCAGTCGCTCGTCACGCGCGGCCCCTACCGGTACCTCCGGCATCCTGTTTACACGGGCGATCTCCTGCTCTTCATCGGGCTCGAGCTGGCGCTGAACTCGTGGCTGGTGCTGGCGGCCGTGCCGCTCGTCGTGGTCATGATCCGGCAGGCATTGGCCGAAGAAGCGCTCCTGTCAAAAACGTTTCCGCAGTACAGGGCATATTGCGAGCGTACGAAGAGGTTCATTCCGTTCGTGGTGTAGGCCAGGCGACGGTGTTGATGAGGGAGCGCATGATCCGATGAACGTTCTGCAGCGCATAGGGCGTCACGCGAAGCTCTCGTGGAAGGCTACGGGCCTGGGGACGTTGACCACGCCGCCGTTCCTGATCCTGTTCATCAACTCGATCTGCAATCTGAAGTGCGACCACTGCTTTTACTGGCGGAACCTGAACCAACGGGATGATCTGACGCTGGCCGAAATCATGCGGCTGGCGGACGATCTGGGCCCCATCGAAAACCTGAACTTGTCCGGCGGCGAGCCGTTCTTGCGGCGCGAGTTCGCCGAGATCTGCCGTTACTTCATCCAGCACAACGCCGTGAAGGAGATCTACGTCCCGACGAACGGCTGGTACACCGACAAGACCCTGCGCGCGCTCGAATCCGTGCTTCAGGAAGAGCACCTGAAGTATTTCGTCTGTGAGCTATCGATCGACGGGATGCCGGAATACCATGACCGATTCCGCGGCGCGGCCGGATCGTTCAAGAGGCTACTCGAGACCTACGACGCGCTGGCCGAGATGCAGCGGCGCGAGCCACGCTTGCGGATCCACTCGATCTCCACCGCCACCAACCAGAACGTGGACCAGATCCGGCAGCTGACGACGTTCCTGTACGACCGCTGCCCGGCCATGGACCACCACAACCTGGCCATCATCCGCGGCGACCGCAAGGATCCGTCACTGCTCACGCCCCCATTGGCGGACTATCAGGACCTGTACCACTACATCCGGCGCCTGTGGGCACCACGGGAGGCGGGGCGCTACGGCGCGGTGGTGGAGCCGATGCTGCAGTGGGCCAAGGTGAAGTCATTGCGCGAGAGCACGCAAGTGGTGCCGTGCCGCGCCGGCCTCATCAGCGCCGTCGTGTACGCCAACGGCGACGTGAGCGTTTGCGAGCTGCACAAACCGCTCGGCAACCTCCGCCAGCAGAGCTTCCGCGAGCTCTGGTTCTCCGCGCAGGCGACCGAGCTCCGGCGGCGAGTGGCGGCCAAGGCGTGCTGGTGCACGACCGAAGTGTTCCTGTGGTCGAGCATCGTCTACCAGCCGGTGCAACTGGCCAAGGCGATGGTGGGCGCCCAGGTGTGGTCGCGGCCGCAGCGGCTGCCGCCGGGCGAGAGAACGCTGGTCCCGGCGGATGCGCTCTCGAGCGGCGCGGACAGGAGCCTTCCGCTCTTGCCGCCGTCAGCGCACGCTCACACACCGGGTTCGATCACCCTGCCGGCGGGGAATACGCCTCCGGATTCTTAGCCCCGCGTGGCCGAGGCCTGCTGCCGGGCGGCCTCGACGACCATGCGGATGGCCGCCACGACGAGGTCCGGCCGGTCGCGCTGAATGAAGTGGCCGCTGTTGTCCGCGATGATGTGCTTCCCGTTCGGAACGAGTCTGGCGAGGCTCTCCTGCATCTCGGTCTGGGCCTGCCGCAGCTTCTGACCGGCGGGGTCCGACGGGTCGACGGCCGGGTACGCCGTCAGGACCACGAAGGGCATCGGGGCCAGAGGGGAAGCGGTACGCACCTGGGTACCGCTGGCCAGCAGATCCACCCCTTCGACGTTCTCTCCCTTCTCGTGTCGCAGATACTTCTCCCGCTGCTCTGGCGGCTTGAGAGTGGCGAAACGAAGAAACTGGTCTTCGTGGGCGGCGTCCACCAGAACCAGGCCGATCACTTCGCTCGGATACCGGCTGGCGAATAGCCGCACGTTGAGACCTCCGAAGGAATGGCCCACCAGCACATAGGGCGGCCCGACCCCGGCCTTGCCGAGCAATCTGTGGAGGTCGCGCACGACGTGTTCGCTGGTGCGAGGCGACGGGCCGCTGGCCCGATCGCTCTTGCCGGGGTTCTTGCCGAGGCCGGCCCGGTTGTACGTGACCACGCGTGTGAATGCCGCGACCTGCGAGCGGACGGCGCCCCACGTCTCCATCGGCTGGTTCAGGCCGGCGTCGAAGACCACGGTCGGCGCGCCGGCGCCGGTCTGCTCGATGCGAAGCCGATGGCCACCGACATCGACCAGACCTCCGGTCAGGATCAGCCAGGACCGTGCCGCGGTATGCCGCAGCTGTCTCGGTCCCACCGCCACGACCAGCGCGGCGAGCAACCCCGAGCAACGCGATCGCGACGATGGCTCGCCGACCCGTACGCGACACCATGCTCCCTCCTCTCTGGCCCGAGCCCACGGAAGCATTTCCGCTGCCATCGTGGGTCCACGAGAGGGCCAGGGTGCGCGGCGGGATCGAAACCTGCCGCGAGACCGCCGCTCGGAGAGAGAGGGCAGAAAACTACTGATTTCCTGTAATCCGTTTGCCCGGTGATTCGCATGACGTGACATCCGCGGCCGAACTCTCGCGTTCAGCGGATGGAGCGGAGCCCGACCGATCCGGCTCGCCGGGGGCCGGGCATCGCACTAAGTGCCCGCCGATAGTGGCCGAAATCGCCCTACGACTCGCGTCCGCCCAGCGTGAGCGTCCGCGTGCACGCTCAGCTCGACGGACGGAACAAGTGCTTGAAATGCCGCCGGTTTCCGGCCGCCTTCAGCGCCCGACCTGGCACGAAAGTAGCTCTCGTCGCTACGGACCCGAGCGCTCGGTCCGCTCCATAACCCACGGGGTGAGTGTCGATGCCTAGCACACTGATGCGCGTCTCCAGGATGGTCGGGCCGGTGGGCGCGACCGTGTCGTCCCCGCGTCCCGCGGGGGAACCCGCGCCGTGGCGCTGGCCGACGCGCAGCATCGCGATTCGTCTCTTCCTCACCTGCTGGTTGATCTACGGCCTGCACTTCGCGAGCAACACGGTACGGGAGGTCTATCTCGGATTGGCCATCGGGGATCATCTCTCGTTCCGGGTCGACGAGTATGCCCACATGCATCCAGACCTGTTCGAGAAGGAAGGGTTCGGCTGGCACATCGGGGCGAACCCGGGTGTCTCGATGCTCGCGGCGATCCCGTACGCGCTCTCACGCCCGGTCGTGGATCGCGTGGTCGACCGGGCAAACCGCCAGCGGGCGGCGAGCGGCATCACGGAGCCACCGGCCTATCACGCGCAATGGCCGATGGCGCGCGCGTTCCACCGCGAGGCCTGGCGACGGGGGTTGGATATCAAGTTCGGCCTGGCCGCGCTCGTGATGCAGGCGCTCTTGATGGCGCCGAGCTCGGCGCTCGGCGTGGTCGTGATCTTCGCGCTGCTGCGGCGCCTGTTCCGCTCCGACCAGACCGCGCTCGGGCTCTCGCTCCTGTATGCATTCGGCACTCCGGTCTTCTTCCGGACGGGCTATCTGAACCACAACCTGATGCTCGGCCACATCGCGTTCATCGGGTTCGTGGCCATGTGGAATCCGGGCCAGAGCCTGCGGTGGTCCACGCGCACCCGATATCTCCTCGGCGGCCTCGCGGGTGGGACCGCGCTGCTGTTCGATTACAGCGGGGCGATCTTCCTGGGAGGCCTGTTCGCATACGGCGTGATCAAGCGGTTCTGGGCGGCCTCCTGGTCCGACGCGTTCCGTCACGGCAGCTGGTACGTGCTCGGCGCGGCCGGCCCCGTGCTGCTGCTGTGGTTCTATCAGTGGCAGAGCTTCGGCCACCCCTTCTATCCCGGGCAACACTGGATGCCGCCGGTCGAGTGGATCGAGCTCGGATACCAGGGGGTCAGTGGCCCGCAGCTCGATCTGCTCCTGGCCCTGGCTTTCGACTACCGATTCGGACTGTTCGTCACCTGCCCGTTGCTGCTGCTCGCGCTCGCGGCCCCGTTCGTGAATCGCGCTCCGAACCGTCGTCTCCCCCCCTTCGAGCTGACCTTCCTCCTCGCCCTGTTCGTCGTGCTCTGGGTCTTCTTCAGCGGGGTGAGCTACACGCGCCTTCAGTTCAACACCGGCATCCGGTACCTGACGCCGATCTTCCCCTTCCTGTTCGTGCCGGCCGCACTCGTCCTCATGCGCCTGCCCCGGGTGGCGGTGTATGTCATCGCGGTCTTCTCGATCGCCCAGGCCTGGTGCATGGCCATGGACCGCGATGTCGAGCGGGGGCTCGGCGTGCTCGACCCGATCCTGCATGTCTTCATCGGTGGCTTCAAGCTCCCGCTGCTGACGGTGCTCTCCCGCATGGGGACTCAGTACGGAGACTATGCCGCCCAGGGAACGTCGCCGCTTCCGCTCTTCGCCCTGGCCGCGGTCATCATCTATGGGATCTGGACCCTGTCCGCTCGTGGAGGACGCCAATCATGAGCGCTCGAGATCTTTCGGCCACGGCGGACGTGACGACGGATCTGGTGATTCCGGTCCTGAACGAGGCCCATGTCCTCGAACGCAGCATCACCACCGTCCGAACGTTCCTGACCACACACTTCCCCTACCAGTGGCGGATCGTGATCGTCGACAACGGATCGACGGACGGCACGGACGCGGTGGGGCTCGCCCTCGGTATGCGCTTCCCCGACGTGTCGTTCCTCTCGCTCTCCCAGCGCGGACGCGGCCGCGCCCTGCGGCACGCGTGGACGAAGAGTGACGCGGACGTGGTGTGCTACATGGACGTCGATCTCTCGACGGACCTGTGGGCGCTGCCGCGGCTCATCGGCGCCATCGTCGAAGACGGGTACGACGTCGCGACCGGCTCCCGCCTGACGAGAGGTTCCCGGGTCACGCGCTCGCTGAAGCGTGAGGTCATCTCGCGCATCTACAACCTCTTCGTGAAGGCGCTGCTGTTCACGCGGTTCAGCGATGCGCAGTGTGGCTTCAAGGCGGTGAGCCGCGCCGTCGTGGATCGCATCGTGCCGCAGATCCAGGACCAGTCGTGGTTCTTCGATACCGAGCTCCTGGTCCTCGCGGAGAAACACGGGTACCGAATCAAGGACCTCCCCATCACGTGGGTGGAGGACGACGACAGCCGCGTGAAGCTCATTCGCACCGCGTGGGATGACATCAAGGGCGTTCTCCGCCTGCGCCGGCATCTCTGGCGCGGGACCGTCCCGGACGTTCCGGTCGTCCGCTCGACCGCGAAGCGGCCGAGCCCGATCGCCGGCAAGTGACCGCGGTGCACGACAGCCTGTTCATCACGGGCGCCACCGGGTTCATCGGTCGTCATCTGCTCTCGCGGGTGGATGCGGCGAGATATACCCACGTCTATTGCCTGAGCCGGACTCCCAACCCGGTCCCCGGCCTGGCTCCCGACCAGCGCAACGTGTCGTGGCTCACGGGTAGCCTCGAGGACGTCGACGCCTACGCGCGCGCGCTCGAGTCGTGCGGCACCGTCATCCATCTGGCCGCGACCACCGGCAAGGCCGCTCCCGAAGCGTACTTCCGCGTGAACGCCCACGGCACCCAGCTCCTGCTCGACCGCTGTGCCAAGGCCGGCGTCGAGAACTTCCTGTACGTGAGCTCGATCGTGGCGAAGTTCCCCGACAAGCGTCGGTACTACTACGCGCAGTCCAAGGAAGCGGCCGAAGCGGCCGTCCGGCGGAGCGGCCTCAGCTACGTGATCGCGCGGCCGACGATCGTCATGGGAGACGGCAATCCGACCTGGACGCGCTTCTCGCGGGCAGCCACCGCCCCCGTCGCGCTCATCCTCGGGAACGGCCGCGCGGCGATCCAGCCCATCTATGTGGGCGATCTGGTCGAGTGCCTTCTCTCGCTCCTCGAGAAGACCCCGTTCGCGAACGAGACGCTCGAGCTCGGCGGTCCGGAGCGGATGAGCATCCGGGAACTCTTCCGGCAGATCCACCAGGTCCGGCGCGGTCGAGATCCATGGCTCATCCACGTCCCGCTGACCCCGGTGATCGCCCTGCTGTCACTGCTCGAGCGGCCGTTGTACCCCGTCTTGCCCGTCACCGCCGGCCAACTCGCATCGTTCCATCAGCACGGGACCGCGGATCACAACCGGATCGTGGACGAGCATGCGCCGAGGATGAAGCGGGTCCGGGACATGCTCCGGGTGCTCGGTCGATGAATCCGACCGCCGACGCCGTGCTCGCCCACGAGTGCGCGGTGTTTTGCCGCTACCTGGTGGCGCAGTCGCCGACCGCCTACGTCGTCGAGGTGTATGGCGATGCCCACCGGCGGGTGGCCAGACTGCAAGAGGCGGCCCCGGGCTCGTTCGACCGCTGGCTCACTCAGACGGCATCGAAACACCCCATGCTGACGAAGCTGGCCGACGCGTACACGGCAGTCTTCTTCCGGCGGGCGCTCATCCGCGAGAAATGGGTGCTGTTGCTCGCGATTCTCGAGACATCCGCGCCGACCAGCGCCTGCTTCGATCTCGCCCATCCCGCCGGGCGGTGGATACTGGCGGCCCGCATGATCCAGCGAGGAGTCGTATTCGCGGCGTTCGTCATTCTGTCGGCGGCGCTCCTCTGGCCGGTGCGTCTGTTCTTCGCCGTCCGGTCATGGCGCGGGCCCCGGAGCTCCTGAGGTGGAGCGGCTCCTGATCGTCGGATCGGGCGCGAGCGGCGTGCATTTCGCGCTCACCGTGCTCAAGAAGGGATACGACGTGCTGATGGTCGACGTGGGGAGCGCGCGGC
>Ga0187892_10003527_pt1 | contig 28415 bp, 30 predicted proteins | sample MA1701073metaG_FD_139345 | JGI IMG/M metagenome (GOLD analysis project Ga0187892, IMG submission 139345) | Bio-ooze microbial communities from a basaltic lava cave in the Kipuka Kanohina Cave System on the Island of Hawaii, USA - MA170107-3 metaG ... | reverse complement strand
GCGCCAGGTGCCAAGAGCAGCCAGGATGTCAGGGCGCACGCCTAAGGTCATGAACAGCAGCGCTGCGGAAATCGCAAGCCCGCCGGCGATAGCTATAATAAGACGATACGCAATTGGCTTCGGCGGCGGCTGCGCGGCATGATCCGCAACAAGCGCACCGATAAGTTCGTTGGTCCTCATTGATCCCGAGCTCCATAGACAAGAGCCAGCGCTGATAAACCGCGATGTAAGGCCACCCGCACGGCTCCTTCGGAGATCCTGAAGCGGTCAGCCGCCTCCCGCGTACTCATTCCCTCGATCGAGATGGCCTGCACCACGTCGCGTTGCCGACCTCTAAGCATCGAGAGAAGCGGCTCCGCATCTCGGCTTGAAAGATGTTCTGTCGCAGGCTCGGCCGATAGCACGTCAAGGAGATCATCAATAGGCAATTCGCCATGCCGACCGCGGCGGCGCAGGCTGTCGATCACCTTGTGGCGAGCGATTGCTGTGACCCAAGGGGTTATCGCTTGATCTTCGTCCCACGTCTGCCGCTTCAGATGAATAGCCAATAGAGTCTCCTGCACGACATCCTCAACCTCAGAATTTCCGAATCCGGCACGCGCGAAGCTGCGCTGCACGATGTGCCGCAGGAACGGTGCCAGGGCCTCTAACAAGCGACGATAGGCAATGTCGTCGCCAGCGTTGGCGGCACGCATCCACCCGGCCCAGCTCCGCTCTCTGTCGTGCACGCGTCACTCTCCCTTTACGCGTCTTCACGGCGTTTCGTTACAAGGATAAGCCCCCCTAAGCGCCGTCGCCCTTCACCGCGGTTCAAAAGAAGTTGAAAGTGGGTGAGGTAACGAAAGCAGGCCGCGCGGCGAACATCCGGTATCAGGTTTCAGTCGGACATCCTGGCCAGCCGGTTGAGACGTTCTGAACCCCGAAGGCCAGCACCATCTGAAGGAGATTTTCAATGAAACAGCTTCTGATAGTCCTGACCCTGGTCATCGCCTCTGCTGCGCCGAGCATGGCCCTTGAGTTCAACAACAACACGGTGCGCGGAGCTTTCCAGCGCTAACGACTGTGCGGGGCAGACGATGGTGGGCATGTCCAACGACCACAATCTCTTCCCGCTTCCTTATTGGGCACCCGCTTTGTGGCGGGTGCCCAGGCCGCTTCAGCTTCTCAACGAGGCCTATGCGCGGGGCCGCGGGTGCGAGCGCGGAAAAGTCGGCCAAAGCCGATGGCTTAATCGCTTTGCGCGCCTTGAATGGGTGGCTCATCGCGCCGCCAAGAAGGAGTGCTCCTCTTGCGATCTCATTGCATCCGAGGGGGGCAATGAACGGCATCGAGCGTCTTGACGATTAGACACCCGATCCGGTCGAGAACGGTATCAACGAGCGCCATCTTGACGCCAACTCCCGCTAGGCAATTTCGTCGCCCGCCTTGGCCGCACGCATCCCCCAGCCCAAATCTGCTCTCTGTCGTCCACGCGCCACTCCATTTACGCGTCTTTGCGGCCTTTGGTTACAGCGCAGATAGGCGCTTCTGCGTTGCCGCCCTTCACCGCGGTTCAAAATAAGTTGAAAGCGATCAGGGTAACGAATGCGGCGCGACCGGCGAACTATGCCTTATCAGGTTCAGTCGGACATGCTGGCCACCGGTTGGAGAGCATTGATTCGAAGGCCAGCAAGCATCGCAAGGAGACTTTGAAAATGAAGCAGTTCTTGATCGTCCTGTCGCTGTTGGTTGCCTCTGCCGCGCCAGCCGTGGCTGAGGGCTTCCCGAATCCGCCCCCCGGCGCGTTCGGCCGCTAAGGCAGGTCTTGGGTCAGTTTGTGCGCGACATCCGCAGAAACATGAAACGAAGGAGTGCAATCCATGAAACTCAATGCAAGATCGGGCGCGACCCTTGCTGCGGCTGCAGCCCTGTTGGTCCTCAGCGCGGCGGCTCCTGTGGCGCCGGCTGCTGCTGCCAGTAAAGTGCAGTGCTTCGGCGTCAATTCGTGCAAGGGCAAGGGTGCCTGCAAGACAGCCTCCAACGCCTGCAAGGGTCAGAACGCCTGCAAGGGTAAGGGCTTTGTGGTGATGAGCAAGTCGGCCTGCGTCGCCAAGGGCGGCACAGGCAGCTGATCGCTTTCGAAAGTGAGACGCTGGAAGCGAGCCGTGCCGGCGACGAGAGGAGGACGAGATGCAACACAACCGGATCGTGGCTCGCCGGGCGCGGTGAAATGCGTGGGGAAGAAAGACTGAGCCGGCTACTTACTTGCGGCTGGCAATGGCCCACGCGCAATTCGCAAAGGAGACAGGAGCTGACCGGTAGAGATGTTGCCGAGATCGTGGAGCTGCTGGAACGTAAGTTGGCGTGGTTCGGCTTCCGATCGGTGAAGGTGGGGCCATTCGTAAGGGTCAAGGACAACACGGTTTCCATCGACCTGCTGGACCGAGGCGAGGTGTTGTGTCGCATCCAGCTGGACCGCCGGTCAGGCGCCATCAGACCCTCGAGCAGCGATGGTCTGCGCCCTTTGATGACGTGCCTGCGAAAGGAGGACCGTAATCGATAAGCCCAACAATAAGTGGACCACGCTACGCTAGAGGTCCCAGGGCTTTGGGCTGGACACGGTCGCGTCTTATTCCCCCCGCAACAGTCGCGTGAGTGTCCAGCCCTTCTTTCGCACTCGCTCTTAGCTAAAGCTCGATCAACACCGCTGGCACCGTGAGCCGTTCTTCTACTGAGGGAGAACGTACTAAAAAAATGACGCTCTTCGATACCGTTCTGGACGGGATTGGGCGAAGCCCGCGCGTCGCCGAGATACAGGTCTCCGCGCCGGTGAGCTCGAGACGGTGGAAGCTTAGCTGAACAAGTGCATGGGTCACCGGCCGCGCGCTGATGACCTATGTCAAAATCGCCGTCGCCGCTATGGTGGGGGCGCTGTCTAGCTGATAGCGCATCGAGTATCGCGTAGGAAGGCGTCCAGAGTCAGCGCTAGGGTTTCGCGCCTAGCATATCCATCGCCGCCATAGATCTCCCCTTAAACGCCATAGAGGCCTCGCCCGATCAGTGCCTCGATTTGCCCTTTGGCTTTTTGAAACTCTGCGCGGGCATTGACGATTTCGAGCCGGGTTGCAAACGCCGTCCGTTGCGCGTCCAGTAGGCTCAGCAGATCGAAGCCACCTGCTAGATAGCCCCTATTGATCGCGTCATAGACCTCTTGGGCGGAGGGCAAGACCTCCTTCTCCAGCGCCTTGAGCCTTTCCGCGGCCGCGACGAGTCTAGAATAGGCCTCGAGAAAGACGGCGTTGACTTCGACTCTTGCAGCAGCGCTTTCGTGCCGCCCTTTGAGGATGCGCGCTCGAGCGGCAGCGATATCGCCTTGATTTCGATTGAAGAGTGGCAGTGGCACTGAGAATTGCAGAACGGCACCGGTATCATCGCTGCTTTCGACACGCCGGGCCCCGGCTGTAAGCGTAAGGTCTGGGATCGCTTTCGCCCCCTCCAAACTCAATACAGCCTCTCGTCTCACCATCTCTTCGGCCCAACGCGCGATGTCCGGGTTGGATTCGAGGGAGATGCTGATCTGTTCAGCCGAAGGAATATGATTGGCCGAGGCGAGCTCACCCTTCGCTGAGCTGAAGTCGGCAGTCTGCGATCCCCAGTTGTTGGCGAGTCGCCGCTTGGCCACGGCCAACACCGCGTTCTCCTCCTTCAGTTGCGCCTTGGCACGGGTCACCTCAATCCGAGAGCGCTGGACATCGACAATGTTGGCGGTACCCGTCTGAACACGTTCGCTCACCGTGTTGGTGAGCGTCTCGGCGACGGCTATGAGTTCGGCGAGGATCTTGATCCGCTCCTGGCTGGCGAGGACGTCAACAAAGGATTGCGCCGTATTGCTGGTGACGCGCACGCGCGCCGCTTCATAGTCCCACGCCGCTACACCGACATCGAGCTCGGCCGCGCGAAGTCGCTTGAGGCGCTTACCTCCTAGTTCGAAGAGCTGAGACACGTGGAGCGCTTCTTCTGCCGGGTCCTCGCCAACGTTCCAGCTCCAGCCGCCGAGCGGAGTGGATCTTCAACTTCGTGTGTTCCTCGGCCGCCAATTCTTGCCTCATCAGCAGGCGGAACGGCATCATGCATTCATCTCTGAGGGAGCCGCGACCCAAAAATGTCCCTGTGGAAGCTTGGACTCTTCGGCTTCGTTGCCGGCTTTCTCGCCGTGCTGATTTTCCATCAGGGGCTCTGGTATCTGTTGGAGCTCGTGGGCCTTACCCCCTTCCTGCGCTCCGCCTGGGCGCTCGACCCAATCCCGCCCTTTGGCGTGCCGTCGGTGCTTTCGAAGGCCTTCTGGGGCGGAGTGTGGGGCGCAGGTCTCGCGCTAGTCTTCCGAAATCAGCGTGGCGGCGCCTATTGGGCGAGCTGGATTGTCGTGGGTGCCGTCGCGCCGACGCTGGTTGCCTTCTTCGCAGTGCCTCCGATCAAAGGCGAGCCCCTTCCCCTTCTCTGGCCGGGCCTTCCCGCGGGCCTTGTCATCAATGCGTTCTGGGCTTTCGGCACCGCGCTGTTTTTGAAACTAGCGCGCGCCGCACCACCCTAAGACGAATCGGGCTCGCGCTGATGCCGAGACATTGAAGCTACACCGTCTTGCTTGGCGCGATCAGCGTGGCCCTCCTCCGCCAAAGAAGAGCGCGCGATCACGCCGAGAATGCCAACGCCCGCCTTGAAAGAGCCGCGTAGAGTGCCCGAAATCTTTGAAGCGCCGATGCGCGAGCGATAGCTGACCGGTATTTCGAGAGATCTAACTCCCGTTATTGCCGCCTTGATCTGCATCTCGACGGTCCAGCCGAATTTGCGGTCGGTCATGTCCAGGGCTTCGAGCGCGTCACGCCTGATTGCGCGAAACGGCCCAAGGTCTGTGTAATTCGCGCCCCAAAGCCGCCGCACCAACAAGATACGGGGCGCGCCCCAGAGCGGGTTGGCCAGGCTCATGTCCCCGATCAACCTACGGATCTCCAGCGGGACGCTCGGTCTCCCGCCGCGCCGCCTGGACTTCCAGCGCCAGAACGATCGAAATCCAGCACGGTGCCAACGAACCACGGTCTCGGGCCGGACAAGGGTCAGCGCGTCTACAATGCCAGGAACGAGGCGGTACAGCCACCAATCGATCGGAAGTCCGGAAAACAAATCTCTTCGGGGACTTGCGCCGCAGCACATTGATCTGCTGCTGGAGAACCAGGATTTCCGCCTCAAGCCGCATTCTTGAGCGAAACAAACCGGTAAGCGCAGACCAGCATGAGAACATCGACCATTGGGCACGAGCATCTTCCGATTCGCGGTCGCTCGCCAACCGTATAGGGTTTTCGACAAGGACAACTCTCAAACGGAATAGGGCATAGGCTGCTGACGAGGTAGCTCGGTCGTTGTTAGCCCGACCAGCTGCTTGCGCTTCTTGAGTAAGTCGGCAAATGCCTCGTCGGCGAATCACTGAATACTCTTTCCGAATCCCCAACGGCTATGCTTTATCGACTACGTAGTTACCTATTCTATCGACTGAGCCCTGAGTAACCGCTTTGCCGCGCTTGAGGACGCTGTACGATGACCGACAAACGCCTGATATTGCGCATTGGCGACGCTGGCCCACCCGGGGCGCCCATCGAAACTGTTGCCTACCCCGAGCTGGTGATCGGCGAGTTGGACGGACCTGTCGGGACAGCCTTCGCTATTCTCACGGGTGATCAGGTCTACGGCCATTCCCGCGTACTGGCGCTACTCAACACCGACGTTTCGGTCAAGCCCGCAACGCTGATGGTGAGCAAGGCCACGGCCAAGACTCGGCGCTACTGCGAGGTCCTCTTCGGCTCGGTGCAGTTCGGCATTGCGAACGGAGTGCTCGACGCCGTGCGCGCCGGCGTCATCCCGAAGGGCCGCGTCAATGAACTCGGCATCATCGTGTCGGTGTGGCTAGATCCTAAAGCCGTCACGAGCGAGCGCCTTGACCATCGTGCGCTCTTCGAGAGCAACCGCCGCGAGATGTACCGGGCGCTCGAACGTGCGATGAAGCAGGAGCCCGACATCGACTGGCTGCTCAAGAACCAGGAGCGCATCATTCACGAGTTCCACGAGCGTTATGTTTCGGGCGCCGATTTATAGTCGCACAGGGCAACCTTCCTCAGAGCCAACCGGTCGCCCGCGCTCTGTAAGGCCATGCGTGCTCGCTCTGAGTTCGATTACGATGGACCCGCTAATGCGGCGCCAAGCAGCGAGGGATCTTCAAGGGCTTGGCGAAGCGTGACGCGTAGTTTCATCTCGATCTACCGCTATAGTGAGAGTTAGCCATCGCTTCGGGGCAGCACACCCGAACCGATGGTTAGGCCCGGCCCCCGTGCTTTCGCGAGCCAACGGGGGTCGGGCTGCTTTATGGAACATCGCGCCAGTACTCCTGTTTTCTTTGTAGCCAGCCGCAAGAGGACGTTCCCGGCTGGCTAGGCCCGGCGCTTTCCTTCCCTGCACCCTCGCAAAAGAATAGTGCCGGGCCGCTAATGGGGAACACCTCATTGCAACGCGCGTTTTTGAAGAGCCGGTCGAAATGGCAAGGTGATCTCCCCGAACCGGTCAGGCCGACGCTCCTTCCCGTGGAACCCACGCAAGTATGAGCTGCCGAGCCACCTCATGCCGCCTCCGCCAGTCTGGCCTTCGGCCTCGTCGGGGTTATGTCGCGCTCCGGCGCGCGTGGAATGTTCAAAGCAGCGAATGTGCCGAAGAATCAGCAAAGATGGGAAAAGACGAAGGCACCCAGTGACCTGTCCCTTCCGAAAACTAGATCCGCACGTAGCGATGGTGAAGTCCGCCTAGCACAGCATTAGCGACGATGACGCCGCACCTCTCGATTGGCCTACGATTTGGAGCGTCCTTGTCAATTCGGAGATGAGTCCGCGTCGCGTTATAATATGCGGTGTATGCCTTCAGGACTTGCCGAAGATGTGCCTCACTCCAGATGATCACATGGTCGAGGCATTCACGGCGGATCGACCCGATCGAACGTTCGACATATCCATTCTGCCATGGTGATCGGGGCGCGATGGGGCGATGTCACAGTCTGCGCTACAAACCCCAACCGGTGACCGCCAGGACTTGCCCCGTTATGCCAGCGGCGGCCGGCGAGACGAGGAAGACAACCGTTTCCGCAATATCCTCACACTTGGCCCAACGCTTCATGTCCTTGGGCTTCATCGCAGCCACGTTGGACGCCGTGTCCACAAGCCCTGGAGCAATGGCGTTGACCCGGATACCTAGGTCTCGTCCCTCGAGCGCCAAGGTGCGAGTGAGAGCCTCTATTCCCGCCTTGGCGCAGTTATAGGCAACCATGTTGGCTTGAGCTTGGCCGGCACGCGCGAAGTTGATGACGACACCGCTGCTCGCAGCCTGCATGTGCGGGAAGGCTGCGCGGGAGGTCAAGAACGCGCTCAGCAAATTGTTGTCGACCTCGGCGCGCCAGTCTTCCAGGCTGCACTCGACCGCAGGCTTGTAGCGGGTGAGCCCTCCTGCCAGATTCACTAGAATGTCGATCTGACCGTATTCACTCATGGTGCCGTCGATGAGTTGCCCGACCTGGCTCTCATCGGTCAGAGAACCGGCCATGACGAATACGCGGGCGCCGGCCTCCCTCAGCTCCTTAGCCCTGGCTTCCACCTTGTCCTTGCTTCTCGCGCAAATCGCCAGCTGAGCGCCGTTTTCCGCCAGAGCTCTAGCGACGGCTTGTCCGACCTGCCCGTCGCCGCTCACGCCCGTCACTATGGCCACTTTGCCTTCAAGAGTCGGCATGTCATTCACACCAGTCTCTGCTTACATATAGGGGAAGAATTGAGTTTTCGAGCATCAGGTTAGCTGCGTAACATTGATCCAGGGGCAGCCGCGCCTATGGAGAAAGGTGAGTGCATGAACCGAGAACGCATTGAGGAGACAGTTCGTCTCTGGTAAGGCCAGCCGGATAAGGCCAAGGGAAGTCAACGGTGATCGCGCGGGCGGAGGCGCCAAGCCCGACCGCTCTGCTTTTAGCCACCGTTCGTGGCCTTTCAAGCATCCCTTAATTGAGCAACTAATAATCCATGTCGCCCATGCCGCCCATACCTCCTGGAGGCATGGCAGGAGCCTTTGGCTTCGGTTTCTCCGCCACCATAGCCTCGGTGGTGACGAGAAGCCCCGCGACGGAGCTGGCATCCTGCAGAGCGGTACGTACCACCTTGGCTGGGTCGATCACGCCTTGTTTGACCAGATCGCCGTACTCGCCGGTCTGAGCGTTGTAGCCGAATGCGTAGTCCTTGCTGTCGAGGATCTTGCCTGCGACTACGGCGCCGTCTTCGCCTGAATTTTCGGCGATTTGACGTGCCGGCGCCTGCAAAGCGCGTCGCACGATATTGATGCCAATGCGCTGATCGTCATTGGCGGGTTTAAGCCCGTCCAGAACCTTCAATGCACGCAACAATGCCACGCCACCGCCTGGTACGATGCCTTCCTCAACTGCTGCGCGGGTCGCATTGAGGGCATCATCGACGCGGTCCTTCTTTTCCCTCACTTCGACCTCGGTCGAGCCGCCGACCTTGATTACGGCAACGCCGCCAGCGAGCTTGGCAAGCCGCTCTTGCAACTTCTCCTTGTCGTAGTCGGAGGTCGTGTCCTCAATCTGCTGCTTGATCTGGGCGATGCGAGCTTCAATATCTTTTTTCTTGCCCGCTCCGTCGACGATAGTCGTGTCATCCTTCGTGATCGACACGCGCTTGGCATGACCAAGCATGTCCACGGTCACGTTCTCAAGCTTGATGCCGAGATCCTCGGAGATCATCTCGCCGCCGGTGAGCACGGCGATGTCTTGCAGCATGGCCTTGCGGCGATCACCGAAACCTGGCGCCTTGACAGCAGCGACCTTCAAGCCGCCGCGTAGCTTGTTGACCACGAGGGTAGCAAGAGCCTCGCCCTCTACATCCTCGGCAATGATGAGCAATGGGCGACCAGATTGAACCACCTTCTCAAGGAGCGGCAGCAGAGCCGGAAGCGCGGAAAGCTTCTTCTCGTAAATGAAGATGTAAGGGTCTTCTAGCTCTGCAACCATCTTCTCGGCGTTGGTGATGAAGTAGGGAGAGATGTAGCCGCGATCGAATTGCATACCTTCGACGACCTCGAGCTCGCTCTCGAGGCTTTTCGCCTCCTCGACTGTGATCACTCCTTCATTGCCAACCTTCTGCATGGCTTCCGCGATCATGCGGCCAATCTCCGGGTCGCCATTCGCGGAGATGGTGCCGACTTGAGCGATTTCTTCGCTGGAGGTGACTTTTTTAGCTTTTGCCTTCAACTCATTGACAACGGCGTTGACCGCGCTATCGACACCGCGCTTCAGGTCCATCGGATTGCCACCTGCAGCGACCGACTTTGCGCCCTCCCTTACGATTGCATGGGCGAGTAATGTGGCCGTCGTGGTGCCGTCTCCGGCCGTGTCAGACGTCTTAGACGCCACCTCGCGCACCATCTGCGCGCCCATATTCTCGAACTTGTCCTCGAGCTCGATCTCCTTCGCCACGGTCACACCATCCTTGGTAATGCGGGGGGCGCCGAACGACTTGTCGAGCACGACGTTGCGGCCTTTAGGCCCGAGCGTCACCTTGACCGCATTAGTCAAGATGTCGATGCCCCGCAGCATGCGGTCGCGAGCATCTTGCGAAAATTTCACTTCTTTCGCAGCCATTGCTATTACTCCAGATCGTTACGGTTGTTGTCTCTTAGGCGGCCTTCCGTTTGGCCGCGACGCCTTCCAGCACGCCAAGGATGTCGCTCTCCTTCATGATAAGGAGCTCTTCGTCATCGATTTTGACTTCGGTCCCCGACCACTTACCGAACAACACTCGGTCACCGGCCTTCACGTCGAGTGGCTGGACCACGCCCTTTTCGTCTCGGGCGCCCGGTCCCACCGCGACTACCTCGCCCTGCTGCGGTTTTTCCTTGGCGGTGTCGGGAATGATGATGCCGCCCTTAGTTCTTTCGTCCTCCTCGATGCGACGTAGAACGACACGATCATGCAACGGACGAAACTTCATCGGCTGTACCTCCTCCTGACAAGTTTTGTGGGAGGAGCGTTCCTGACGAACGCTTCCAGCAGCCTTTTAAATCGCCCTTTTGGCACTTTCAAGTGGCGAGTGCCAAGGCTCGCGCGCTGGAGGGAAGGCAGAAAAAAGGAGGCCATGACCATCACCGGCGGGTGCACTGTCTCAGAGAGCACTGCGTTTTGTTTATGAGTGCGTGAAGGCACCCTATGTCTATGACCAAGCATTCTGGCTCATGGGACCGCCTGGGTAGCTCTGCCAGTCCGTACTAGGGGTGAGCAGGAGCAGGCAGGGGTCTGAGCCACCAGTTCTAGCGGCCACATGAAAATAAAAACTTGTCCAGACTGTAATGGCGATGGTGTCGTTGACAAAGATACGGACAATGAACGTCAATGCCCGACGTGCGGGGGTCTTGGTTTCGTACCTGATGACGACGATGGCCATGAAGAAGTAATAAGAACTGCTACGAACGCCTGTAGGCCGCTGTGAGCGTGCCAGGGCTGGCCATAGCCCCGAGGGGCTTTGTCACGTTGTCGGCGTTCAGTTGCGGTGAAGTAGCGGGCAACAGGCGTCATGCGGTGGCGGATACGGCCCAAGTGCGGAATGAAGCGGCGCGAAACTCCTTGAAATGCGGTCGGCGCAGCAGATGACGTTGATGGGTGAATGCGTTGAATGTGGCGGCATGGATGGCGAGGAAATGTTGGGCTGAGCCGGATGATTTGAACCGCTGCAGTTTTTGTTCTCGGCGTCGTATCGGCTGATGCGAGTTCTCCGCCCTGTTGTTTGCTCGCAAGCCCCGATCGTGCTCAGCCGTAAGCCCGATCGCGCGGAACGCTGCTGGATAGGATCGCAACCGGTCGGTCACAACCCGGCTCGGCGCAAAGCCGTGCTTCAAGCGATTTCACCGTCGATGACCTGGAACGACGACTTGTCTCCGCCGCGTCATTGTTTGGATACCGGCCGTCATCGCCTCCCATGCGCCTCCACACGAGACATGGTAGGATGGCGATCCTAGACCGCGCGGAAGTCACGCCATGGCCGGCATTTCCATATTCATTCTCATAACGCTACCGCGAGCCGAGCCAAGGCTGGACTCGGCTCACGTTTTGCTGGGAGGGCGAAATGACTCAGGAGAGCAAGGGGCCGGAAAGTCTTCTCAAGACAATCAAGGACAACAAGGTCGAGATGATCGACCTCAGATTTATTGACATCCCTGGCCTTTGGCAGCACTTCTCGGTGCCGCCCCGCGCTCTCGATCATGATGCCATCGACGATGGCGTCGGCTTCGACGGGTCCTCGATCCGCGGCTTCCAGGAGATTCAGGAAAGCGACATGCTGGTGGTGCCAGACCCGGCCACGGCCTTTCTCGACCCGTTTGCTGAAGTGCCGACCTTGGTCGTGATATGCACGATCCGCGATCCAGTCACCGGTGACAGCTATAGCCGCGACGCCCGTCACATCGCGCAAAAGGCTGAAGCGTTCCTGAAAGGAACAGGGGTCGGCGACACGGCCTATTTCGGACCCGAGCTAGAGCACTTCGTGTTCGACGGCGTGCGTTATGACCAGGGCACGAACTACGGCTTCTACGAGATCGATTCGCATGAAGCGAACTGGGACGCAGGGGAAGTGAATGGCCCGAGCCTGGGCCACAAGCTGCGCCCTAAAGAGGGTTATTTCCCGGTTCCTCCGGCCGACACGCTCCAGGATGCGCGCACCGAGATGGTACTGCTGCTCGAGAAGCTCGGCATTCAGGTTGAGGCCCATCACCACGAAGTGGCGACCGGCGGTCAGGGTGAGATCGACATGCGCTTCACCACACTCACCCGCATGGCCGACAATGTGATGATCTACAAATATGTGGTGAAGGGCGTCGCGCACAGGCGCGGCATGACCGCGACCTTCATGCCCAAGCCGCTGTTCGGCGACAACGGGTCGGGCATGCACGTCCACCAGAGCATCTGGAAAGCTAAGAAGCCGGTCTTCGCCGGCGACGGCTATGCCGGGTCAAGCGAGACGATGCGCTATTACATTGGCGGCTTGCTTAAGCACGCGCCGGCGCTCTGCGCGATCTGCGCGCCGACGGTCAACTCCTACCGCCGGCTGGTGCCCGGCTTCGAGGCGCCGGTCAATCTCGGCTATTCGCAGCGCAATCGTTCCGCCGCGTGCCGAATTCCGATGTACTCGCCCGACCCCAAGGCGAAACGCGTGGAGTTCCGCTGCCCGGATCCGGCGGCGAATCCATATCTCTGCTTTGCAGCGATGCTGATGGCCGGTCTCGACGGGATTCAGCGGCGTATCAGTCCGGGCGATCCGATCGACAAGAATCTCTACGACCTGCCCCCGGAGGAGATGGCGAAGGTTCCGAAGGCGCCCGGAACGCTCGACGAGGCGCTCGACGCGCTTGAAGGCGATCACAAGTTCCTCTTGGAGGGGAACGTCTTCACCAAGGACGTGATCGAGACCTATCTTAGCTACAAGCGCTCGCGCGAAATCGACGAGCTCAGGCTTCGTCCGCATCCTTACGAGTTCTTTCTCTATTACGACATCTGACGCATTCGACGTCTGAGGACAGAGGAAGCGAACTCGTAGTAGGATTGACAATGCCGGTTAGACGGGTGGCCGTGATGGAGCATGTCATGGCCACATTCATCGTGCTCGCAAGCTTCACCGATCAGGGCATCCGCAACGTCAAGGAAACGATCGGGCGCGCGGAGGCCTTCAAGGAAATGGCGCGGAAGAGCGGCGTTACAGTCAAGGACCTCTATTGGACGCTTGGCAGCCATGATGTGGTTGCCGTTTGTGAGGCGCCTGACGACGAAAGCGCGACGGCGTTGTCCTTAAGCGTCTGCTCGCGCGGCAATGTCCGCTCCGAGACGCTACGCGCCTTCTCCTTCGAGGAGATGACGCGCATCCTCGGCAAGATGGTCTAAGGTAAGGTTTCGCTGACCTGGTGAAATGCAGTCCGCAAGCTAGCTGACGTGCGGGCCCCGCATCTCTGCAAGCGCATCACGAATGCGCCGCCAATCCTCGGCTTCCTGATGCTCGCCACGCTTCTCGCTGTCGAGCGCTCTTTGCGCGGCGACCGCGCGCGCCTTGTCTCCGTGCAGGCTCAGGAGCTGCCTGGCATAGTCATGGATTTCGAACATCTGCATCGGGGATCCTCCCCTTTCGATGGCCGGCACATCCAAGCGCCCTGGGGAATGGGCCGCTGGCCGGCCCCTATGGCCGCGATTCTATCCCAACGCGATGTCCGCGACAAATTTTCCTGTGTCGTCGCGATTGCGACGGGAGGCCGGGCGCCGACGCCGTGACTTCAACCAAGGTCTCGATGCGTGGCTCCGCTAGCGTTTGTCCACCTTGGGTCACGAGCCGAAGTGGTTGTGCAAGCTCGTGGAACCCGAAAGCTGGGGATGCCGAAATGGCATAAGCCTAGGGCCGCCTTTTCCAGTGTTGAATACAAGCCCTGGTTCGAGGCCTGGTCCGCCGAGGGCGTGATCGGCCTTGGCCCAGCGCGCGACTACGACTGGATACACACCCGGTGCGCGCGCCTCTAGCCCGTGACACTCCTTCTGCCGCTCGAGCGGCCGATGCCCGAGCGCCTTACTGCGCTCGGGACTACGCCGCCCTCACGCCTGAAGGCCTTTCAACTCAGACAAGGAGAATTGAAATGGACCAAGCCAAATGGGTTGCCTGGTCGCTCGGCATCTGGGGCGCCGTCGTCACGGCCCTCACCGCCGCGCTGCCGGCCTTCAACGCCATGCTGGTGTTTTTCTTCGGGGTCGATTTAAGCATCGAGCCCAGCTGGATGCCGCGCGGGTCGTTGCGGTCGGTCTTGTTGATCTGTGCCTTCAGCACAGCCCGCATGTGCCGCGTCTCGACGCAGATCACCGGCAAGCCCGCTTCGGCGAGAGCGCTGAACAGCCATTGCGACAGCGGCCCAGCTTCCAGCCCAATCCGCTTGTGTGGTAGGCGGGGTTCGTCAGCACCGCCAGTAGCGCCTCGCGTTCGATCTGCGACTCCTTGAGCGTGTAGAAGATCTCGCCATCGAGCAGCTCCGCGCGCAGCAGGACGCTTTACTGTGCTGGTTTGGCGGGCGGCCGACGAGTCAACAGGATGTCTCGGAGGGTTTCGGGGTCGCTCACGCCATTGAAGCAAGCAATCTCGATCAGCTCGCGTCGGAGGATGGCTTCTAGGGCTTCGTCGCTGTCAGAATCGACCGGTGGATCATTGCCTTTGACCCCTGCCCACGTAGCATCAAAGGCCCCTCCAAAATCTCCCGGTCGAGCGGGTCCAACTCGATAGGTGATGTCCACCGCTCCTTGGGATCGTTCTGGGCGCCGTTCGCAAGTTTGAAGTGGCGCTTGGTCCGGTTCCCTATTTTTGGCATCTCGCCCATACTGCACCTGATGGGCGAAACTATACGCGGAGCTCGAACTTGCCATCGACTAGCCTCCATCCTCATTGTGCATGTGGAGAAGCTAGACCCATGAGCGTTTCAGACGTGTGTCTGGCTTTGCGTATTTTGTAACAGTCTGTGTCCGAATCCGCGTTCGACAAGAATTGTTACAATCACGAGCCCGATTGCCCGCAAACAATGCTATATTTACGCTGCCGCGCAATCAGGCCGACGCTTGAATATGCAAAAGACTCGTCGCTTGCTGGTTGTGGACGATGACGGCGAAATTCGCAGTCTGCTCTCAAACCTCTTGTCCAGCCGAGGTTACAAGGTGAGGACAGCCCGCGACGAGCGGGAGATGCAACGCATCCTAAACTCCTCAAGGATCGATCTGGTGATCCTCGACATCATGTTGCCAGGCAAGGACGTTCGTCCAGTGTCGCCTGAGCTGCAGCGAGAGCCTGCCCTGCTTTGCCTTCGGTCAGACGGTTCTTTTCAAGCGACTCTCGTGCTTCCCTGAATGCCTTATCCAGTCCGGAACTTTTGGTGTCCCCCAAATGCCCCGCGAGAGATTTTCGTGTCAGTGCGCGCGAGGAATCGACGACAAATCGTCTCTACCGCTTCAAAGGAATCTGACAGGTAAAAAACTGGCCGGAATTCGCAAGGAATTCGTCTCGCTCGCCAGGACAATAAAATGGGTCTATATCAATGACTTATGGTGGGTGAGATGGCGAGATTCGAACCGTGGTCACTGTCGAAAGCGCTATTGTGCCCCGCAAAGAGAACGATTCGCTGTCTAGAGCGCCCGCCTAGTGGACACTTACACCGAAGAAGACTTGGAACGAATTGCTGCCGCCGTCGGCAAGGCCGCAGCGGATGTGGAGGCGCGCCAAAAGGATTTCGAGAACGCTGCTCTCATGTTCAGGCTGGACTGTGGGCTTCCCTTAGACGTCGTGCGTTCTCGCGGCTCAACACCGACTCAATTACGCCGCAAAATGGAGCGGGTCGAAAAGAGCGCCCGTCGTCTCCTGAAGGACCTTGGTGTCCCTCGCGACGAGCGTGGCCTTGTCAAAATCGAGGAGGCTCATGATGGCCCCGGGGACGTCGAGATCCTTAAAATCCTCTCTTGGGCCGTAGAGCACGACGAGGATCCCGTCACCACCGCAACCAGGCGAGTGGGGAGATTGGTAGAGATTCTTGAGGCCTTGGAGGCAGCGGGTGACATCGAACAGTGGGCTCGCCAGGGAGCCCACGAGGTTATCGAGTTTGGTGGCTTGACCGTCCCGAAAGAGCACCAAGGCGACATCGCCTTCAACTATTGGATCGCAGCAATGCTACCGATCTACAAGCAGATTACCGGTAACGACCCAGGAACCTCGGTTGGTACCGCCGGTAGTTCTCGTAGAGGTAAGGGCGGGGGCCCCCTCATCCGTTTCCTTGCAGCAGCGGAAAAGCCTCTGGGTCTCGAACATTCAGCTGATTCTTTGCGAGACCGAGTTCGCGACATTCTGAAGCCCGGTCGGCGTCGTAGAAAATAGATTCGATTGCCCCATTTTCTGTGACCCCGCGCCGATACCCATGTCCGAGCGGACATGGATTCGCTTCGCCCAAATACCAGCAAAACGGCCCAGCCGGTCTCAGCGGTGCTGATTGATCTCGTGCGCCTGCTGGCGCGCCAAGCCGCCTTGGAGTGGAGCGCACGGCCGCGAGACCTTGATGACCCTGCGCCACCCCGTCCCAGGCCGGAGCAGTCGTGATGGGCGAGAGAAAATACCTCCGCGCCGCCGAGATCGCTCGGCTTACAGGGATGCACATCCGGACCGTGCGGCGCTGGATCGCCAACAAGACCCTCGCCTCGACCAAGCTCGGCGGCGCTCGGCTTGTGGCCATCGCAGACCTGGACGGCCTGATCTCTCCCTCCCGCGATACGGCGCAGGAGAACTTCGACCATATAGAGGAATGTGAAGATGAATCAGAGCTATGACTGCTTATCGGGAAAACATAGCTCAAGGAAACGTTCCATGTATTGTAGTATAGTCTTCCCAAATGTCACTGTTTGGCACTATTTGACATGAGTACGGCCAATGAGAAGGAGAAAAACCATGGCCCAAGAAAAAAAGCACCAAAAAACACTTGACGACGTACGCCAGCTCGTCGACTCGACCGAGACGCCGGATCTGCGGCGGCGGAACGGAAGGTCGGCGACGGAACGCATCTGCGCCATGGCCGGCGTGATTCCGATCCAGATCGTTCTCGAGGCACCCGGCATCAGGGCCCTGCTCGCCAAGATCCGCCCTGCCGCCCATGGCATGATCTCCAAAACCTGGATGAACCTTCTCAGCCGCTTCCGGCGGGAATTGCGGATCGCCGAGGTCATCGACCCCAACTACCAAGGTTACGCGCTACGTCACCCCGCCTGGAGCCCCTTGGTTCAGGCTCTTGCCGGGGACAAGAGGCTCGCGAATGGCCTAGCCGCTTTCGACAATTGGTGCGCGGCCACGGGCGTTCACCCTGAGGCCGTGAATGACGACATCCTGAAGCGGTTCCATGCATGGCTTGAGCGTAGAACCCTCTGCCCTAGGCCCCGTGACATCGTCCGACAGACACCGCGATTGTGGAACCTGGCCGGTGAGCAGATCGAGGTTTGGCCCAAGGCCAAGTTGACCATGATCTCCTTCAAGTCGCCTCCGAAGCGGATCCAGTGGGGGGATCTGAGCGCAAGCTTTCGGTGCGATGCCGAAGCTTGTATCGCCATGCGCGCCAATCCGGACCCGTTCGATGAAAATCCGCATGCGCCGAAGCGTCCGTTAGCTCAAAGCACGCTTCGCCAGCAGCGAGAGCATCTGCGCCTAGCAGCCTCGATCCTTATCGAGAGCGGCACCGCGGTCGAGGACATCAAGTGTCTCGCCGACCTTCTGGAGGTTGAACGTTTCAAGCTAGTTCTTCGCCACTATCGTCACCGAGCGAATGGCCAGCCGAATGCCTTCGTCATCTGCCTGGCTAAGACCCTGATCCAGCTTGCCCAATACTATCTGGGCGCCACCACGGACGAAGTCGCTCGGCTCAAGAGCATTGCCGCTAAGCTTCCGTCCGTTCCTCTGGATCTGACCCAGAAGAATAAGGCGCTTGCGCTGCAATTCGAGTCCGATCACCTGCGCGCAAAGCTCCTGTTCCTGCCGGAGCAGTTGATGGCGGAGGTCGCCCGGGAGCTCGCTCAAGGGCGTCTACGCTTCGTCGAAGCCCAGATAGCCATCGCCATCGCCATCGACTTCGTTATTCCGCTCAGACCGCAAAATCTGAGTTCCCTTACTTGGCGACGGCACTTCAGCGAACCGGACGGCCCCAAGGGCCGGCTCGTGCTGCATATTCCCGCCCAGGAGACCAAGTCGAAGCATCAGGATCTAGTCGCCGAAATGCCCGATGACGTGGCCAGGCGCCTGCGCTGGTACCGGCGTCACATCCTGCCGCGTCTCGACGCCGATCCTGACGGGCCTCTCTTCGTCACGCGGAAAGGCATCGCGAAGACCCAGGAGACCCTCTCCCACCAATTCATCGAAACGCTCAAGCACCGCCTCGGCGTGCATCTGACACCACACCAGCTCCGACACCTCGCGGCGATCTGGTACCTGGAAGAGAATCCGGAGGACTTCGAGACCCCGAGATCCTTTCTCGGGCATGCCTGGAGCAAGACGACCCGCGTTTATGCCGGCTCTTCGACCCGGCGTGCCAGCAAAGCCTACAGTCGCTTTGTGTTGGAGAAGCGGGATGCGCTCAAGCTCAAGCGCAAGCGACAACTCAAGCGCAAGCGTAAGAAGGAGTCGGGGTGATGCGCAAGCCGAAACATCTTCCCCTCTATGAATGGGCTGCGGCGGACATCAAGGCGTTCGTCAGCGCCTTCGCGCCGGGCGACATCTTCGACGACACTGCTGGGCCCGGCGCCCATCTGGCGGAGGGCACGCGGCGGATGATCAGGACCGCCTACCGGCGCTGGCTCGGTTTCCTGGAAGAGCACTTTCCAGGGGATCTCCTGCAGGCACCGGCGGAGCGCATTACCCCCGACCGCGTGCGGGCCTTTATCGACCATCTCGGTGCCGAGGTGAGGTCGACCACTGTGGCCATCGTCATCGACAATCTCTGTTACGCTGCCCGCCTGATCGCCCCCGAACGTGACTGGCGCTGGTTGGTCTCGCTCAAGGCGCGCCTTGCCGCTCGCGCCAAGCCTGAGGACCGCTTTGACCGCCTGGTGCCCCCTTGGCAGACTTTTGATTTTGGCATTGAGCTCATGGACGATGCCATCAACCTGCCGATCACCGGCCACAAGCGGCGTGAGATCCAGTATCGCGATGGCCTGCTCTTGGCGATCCTCAGCCTCTGGCTCCTACGCCGGCGCAGCCTCGCCGCCCCTACCGTCAGCCGTCACCTGGACGTCAATGCCAATGGCGTGACCATGGTCCTGTTTCCCGAGGACACGAAGGCGAAGCGCGCCGAGAGCTTCTGGCTACCCGAGCAACTCATTCCCTATTTCATGCGCTATCTGAAGGAGATTCGACCTCGACTGCTCGGCCGTAAAGAACATGACGGCCTGTGGATTTCCTTCCGGGGTCGCTCGCTAAGCCCAGGACGCATCTACGATACCGTCCGCGCGCGAACCATGAACAGGTTCGGCAAAGCCATGAGCCTTCATGATTTCCGCCGCGCCGGAGCGACCTTTATCGCTATGGACGCGCCCGACAAGATTGGTCTTATCCCCGGTATCCTGCAGCACGCCTCTCCTGATGTCGGCGAACGACATTACAACCTGGCCCGAACGGGCGAAGCGAGCCGACGCTTCGCCGCACACGTTGCGAGAACGCGAGACAGGCTGAGGCCGATATCACGTAGAGATAAGGACTGATCCCATGCGCGCCGTCATCTACGCCCGTTATTCCTCGGACAATCAGCGCGAGGCCTCGATTGAGGACCAGCTTGAGATCTGCCGACGCTATATCCACCGTCAAGGATGGACGCTCGTCCGCAACTATGAAGACCGCGCTCTAAGCGGCGCCAGCGACAACAGGCCAGCCTATCAACAGATGCTTGCTGATGCGGAGGGGGGGCAGTTCGACATTGTGGTGAGCGAGGCATTAGACCGGTTGGGGCGACGCCTTTCCGATGTAGCGCGCCTGTACGATCATCTCGAATTCCGCGGCATCAGTCTGCATGCCGTGAATATTGGTCAGGTGACCACGATGCATGTCGGGTTGCTTGGCACAATGGCCCAACTCTATTTGTCCGACCTGAAAGAGAAGACGCGGCGTGGCCAACTCGGTCGAGCCCTTGCCGGCAAGATCCCGGGTGGAAAGGCCTATGGTTACCGACTGGTGGACGGCCAGCCCGGTGAGCGCCAGGTGGACGAAGCGGAAGCGCTGGTAGTGCGACGTATTTTCCGCGACTTTGCCGCCGGAATGTCGCCGCAGGCGATCGCCAAGACTCTGAATGCCGAAGGCATTCCTGGCCCCAACCGACGCGAGTGGCGCGACACCACGATCAGGGGTCAGGTCGATCGAGGCACGGGCATTCTGAACAATAGTATCTATGGGGGGCGAATCGAATGGAACCGCTGCTCCTATGTCAAGGATCCGAAGAGCGGGAAGCGCGTCGCGCGGCCAAATTCCAAAGAGCTGTGGGAGGTTGTGGACGTTCCTGAACTCCGCATTCTCGACGACGATCTCTGGGAGGCGGTGAAGCTTCGTCAGCGTGAACTCTCCTTCGAGATCCGGCGTGATGAGGGCGGCAACGCCCTCAACCGGGTTCACCGGCGCAAATTCCTGCTGTCCGGTCTACTCAAGTGCGGCTGCTGCGGGGGCGGTTTCACCATCGTAGCGCAGGATCGCTATGGCTGCGCCACCCACCGGAGCAAAGGGACCTGCAGCAACAACACGACGGTGAGCAGACAGGAAATCGAGGCGCGTGTCCTTGCAGGGCTCAAAGAGAAGCTTATGGCGCCGGAGCTGGTGCGTGAGTTCATTCGAGCGTTTCAGGAGGAAGTAAACCGCACCAACGCGGAGCGGGAGCAACAATTCATGGCGGACCGGCAACAGCTCGACTCCATAAAGCGAAAGATCGCCGGCATCGTCAACGCGATCGAGGAAGGAGACTACAGCCGCGCCCTGGGCGACCGACTAGCGGATCTCGAGAAACAGCAGGAGCTGCTTGAGGCACGATTGAGCGAAGCTCCTCCCTCTGCCGTCCGCCTCCACCCCCGGTTGGCGGAGGTATATGCCGAAAAAGTCCAACAGCTCGAACAGGCATTAAACGACCCCAACATCAGGGCCGAGGCCGCCGAGGTGCTCCGCTCGTTGATTGACCGCATTGAGCTGCGTCCAAAGGGCGAGGGTCAGGGCGTCGCCGCCACCCTGCATGGCGACTTGGCTAAGATCTTGGGCCTTTGCGACGACTCAGGCCGCAAACAAAAACTCCCCAAAGTTGGGGCTTCGGGGAGTCAACTGTCGGTGGTTGCGGGGGTAGGATTTGAACCTACGACCTTCAGGTTATGAGGCGATACTGACGGTTCATTCTAATTATTTGAAGCTGTTGCTGAATTCGCCTATGTCCCTGAATGTCTTGAGTAATTCGCGGACAGGGTCGGACAACAGTGGCAAATCCTGGGCTTCCGAAAGTCGCGAAATGCCGCCCGCGCACGGAGACAGCACGGAGACAGGGGCGGAACTCGGTCGAGGCCTTTTTCGCGCAAATATCGCGTGGATCACGGGCCGAGCGCACCGCATTGACCTCCCCAAAGATGCACGTTATCCTATTGATATTACACGGTAAATGAGCGTCACTCCTCGCCTGTGGGCGCCATTCGAGGCCATCCACCGTCGAAGCGCGATCAAAACGAGGAACCATGCGCGAGAGGATCACCGAAAGGTTCGTGCGCCAGGCCGAGCCGCCCACGAACCGCAACAGCATCACCTATTGGGACAGCGACGTGATCGGTTTTGGGGTCTGCCTCACAAGGGGCGGAGCGCGCTCCTTTGTTATCCGCTACCGGATCGACAACTACGAACGCCGGCTCACGATTGGCTCTTATCCCGACTGGTCCGTCAGCGCGGCCAGGGATGAGGCCAAGCTGATCAAGCGCCGCGTCGATAGCGGCAGCGATCCTCTGCAGGACCGGGACGATCGACGCGCCGCGCCCACGGTCGCCGATCTGGCGCAGCGTTACCTCGACGAACACGGCCGCTACAAGGCTCCGCACGCTTATCGTGACCAACAGAGCATGTTCTCGCGATGGGTCGTGCCCCGGATCGGCAAGATGAAGGTGGCCGACGTCAAGCATGCAGACATTGACCGGCTGCATCGGGAAATCTCGAAGCGCACACCGGTTCAGGCCAACCGGGTCGCTCAGGTGCTGCGCAAGATGTTCAATCTGGCAATTCGGTGGGAGTACCGGCAGGACAATCCGGTCAAGGGGCTTGCCTTCAACGCCGAGGTCCCGCGCAACCGCTATCTCTCGGCGGACGAGATCAGCCGACTGACCGCGATCCTCGCCGACCATCCCAATCAGCGCTGTGCCAATGTCATCCGGCTGTTGCTCCTGACAGGCGCTCGCCGCGGCGAGGCATTGGGCGCCACTTGGGATCAATTCGATCTTGAGAACGGCGTCTGGACCAAGCCATCGGCACATACCAAGCAGCGCCGCGAGCATCGGGTGCCGCTCTCACAGGCCGCCATCGCGCTGCTCAGACAGATCCGGAAAGAGCAACCTCGCCATTGCCGTCATGTCTTTCCCGGCGATGTGATGGGGAAGCAGTTAACCGAGATCAAAGGCTTTTGGAGCCGCGTGCGCGCCAAGGCGGGGATCGAGGACGTCAACATCCATGATCTGCGTCATACCTACGCGTCAATCCTGGTGAGCTCGGGCATGTCATTGCCGATCATCGGCGCCCTGCTCGGCCACACCCAGCCGCAGACCACCGCGCGATATACCCATCTGTTCGATCATCCCTTGCGCGAGGCCACCGAGCGGGTGAGCGCGGTTGTTGTCCCCATGCCGGAAGCGCGCTCGCGGGCTACGGCATGACATTGGGCGCGAACTCATAAAACACGCTTGTGGACGGCTTGCCAGAATCCGCTTTGGAGCCGTGAGCGACTTCCTTCTCGGCAGGCGGCACTTCCGAGTCGTGCCAAAAGCGAACATACTTGGGACCATATGCATTCTACAGCGGAGTGGACAGAATGGCCGGCAAACCGCGCAAGACGCCGCCCAAGTCGCAGTCACGTCGCAAAGCCCGCCCTACTCGCAGGGGCAACCGGCTTCCCTACTCCGCCGCACGCTCTTCAATCAAGAACGCCATCGGGACGCTCGGTAGGTGCCTCTCCGAACTCGACATCAGCAGGAGACGGTTGACGGTATTGTCCTGAATGCCTCCGGATGGAAAGACACAAGAAATTCGAGCCTCCTTTGCGGGAACATCGGCCTTCGCGATCGTAGCCTGGGCCGGCGCATGCGCTCTGGCGAAACGGGCGGTCAAACGCGCCTCAACGTTCGGCTTAGGCCCACGATCGCCAAGGTTCGACAGGTATCTAAAAACGTCACATATCAATGCCGGATAGGCCGCGAGGGTTTTGTCGGAAGCGAGCGCCGCGATGTCCGCGACCTCCTGCGGGAACGCAAATGAGGAATCCTCAATGTTGCTCGCGAGAGTTCTGAGACCACCCCCTCCCGACCGTTGGCGGATGGCCGCCCTGATTTCGTTCCAGCGAAAGGCGCAATCAGTGACGATGCAGGAGCCCGTTGCCTGTGCCAAATACATCGTTATCTCGAAATTTGGGGCAAGCTTCATCATATTGAGCTGACCGCCCTTCTTCCCACCAGCAAAAGAATCCTCCTGCAGAACGGCAAGTGGGTCACGCTCCTTGAGTCGCTCAATATATTTTAGAGTCTCCTCAAGTGTAGCTTCATCCACTTCTGGCGAGGCTCGCAGGAGTTGGGAGCGTAATGCGTCTCGTGGCAGTGACAAAAAGCTTCGCTGACAATCCTGCTTCATCAGATCTTCCATGCGCGCGTCTTTGCGTTGGTGCGTTTCGATGCCAGCCAACCGAGACTGCGCCATATGAAACATCTGCTTGCGCAGATGGGAATCGAAGTTGCAGGGATCGGGGACTAGGTTAACCAGACCAGCCTCGACCAACGGCATGACGGTGAGAAAGAACAGGACCGTCTTGAGAAACTCGTGGCGATAGCTCCTCGGATTTTCGACCGGGCTGAACTCCCTTTTGAACGTGCCGGCGTGTACGAAGGGGTGCTCAACGAGCAACTCGCCAAAGTAGAGCGACGCACCAAGCGCAAAATCAGTGATGGTCGCGGGATGGATAGGGCCCGTATAGACCGCTCGAGCGGTTCCATCAGGTTTGGGCAATAATCGGAGCAGATCGGTTTCGAGCGGCCACAGACCTTCGTAGAGGCGATAAATCTTGCTGATCTGTTCATCGGTCAGATCGCGTCGGACGCGGGACCAATCTTTCCCCCGTTCTAGCCCTAGAACATTCACGATCGCATTTTGCAACATGAGGTTTCGTTCGCGGATGCTGGGCTCACTCCACGTTGGGCGCAGCGCGATAGGCTTCGACTTACAGCACGCCTTGAAGCGCAGTCCGGATCCGCAGCCGCACTGATCTCCAGGCCGCAACGGCTCGGTTGGCGGTTCTTTCTTCAGGAAGTCGCGTTGCTTTTCAGTCCTGCCAAACTCATCCTGATAGTGGACATGGCCATCCGCGAATTTCGCGAACATTTCTCCGCCAAAGCGCCAGAGCGCGTCCTGAGGCGGCAGAAGGGCCGTCCGTAACTCACCCCAAGGCTCAGAGACGCTCTCTTCTGGGTAGAGCCATTCTTTGCGGCCAGCAGCGATATAACGGCGCGCACGCGCCTTTAGCACATAGTTGATCTGTGCGACTTCTCGGCTCGAGAGCTTTCGCGTACGGATGAATGCGTCCGTTCGAACCATCGAGTGCCGGTAATTGCGTGCGAATGTCCGCTTTTCAAGCGGCTTAGTCGATGGATCGCGTGCGTACTCGAGGTTTGTAAGAATTAGGCAGAAATCACGGGTGAGCGGAAAGATCGTCTGCGAAGCCTTTAAAGCGATCGTAGGATCATTCGGATAGGTGCATGCCTGTGCCTCGGGTGGTGCGGCATGATTGTAGATCGTGACAGGGTGATCGCTCATGATGAATTTCACATCGACGTCTTCGGCAGAGACGATCTCGCGCACTCCTTCACTCCAGATCGTGCAGTGCATCATTCGGATACCCTGCATCTCGAACATCAATTCGTTCTGGGTGAGCGTGGGATACTGGGCCTTCAGCCAGTCCAGCCCCTTGGGCGTGCGTATTTTCTGGATGTCAATGAACTCGAACAGAGTTTGAAAATGGTGGTGCCACTCACCGACATTTCGCCCTGCAAACGCCCTAATGGCATTCGATCCCCTGGCATCGATGTCGCCAAACAGACGGCGCTCAATCTCGTCGTTGACGGAAGTTCCGAAGAACGTCGAATACAGGTCGCGTCGCTGAAAGGCGCGCGACGTTGGGGCATTGAATAGGGCTCTTTCGGTAATTACGCGGCCGTCGTCGTGGACTTTCTGAGCCGGCTTCATATCGAGATATGCAAGCGTATTACGGCCTATTTCGAAAAACCCCTCTTGGTACCATTGAGGCACGTAGTGATTGTTTCGCGTCTTCGACATCGGTGGCGTCTATGTAGGAATGGATCGCCAGTTGTGCATCCGATTCCCCGGAGTCAATCAAGCGTAGTGTGGACGGAGCGCCACGAATCCGTAGACGGGTCAGGCCTCCGCCTCTCGCCTGCCGTTCTAGGCTCATGCCTTCCGCCTGTATGTCCGCTGTGGGGTCAATCCCGCCCGAAAGGCCATGTCCGCGTTTGGTCCGCATTCCTTCCAACTGCGGAAATAGCGTATTGATGCCGTCGGGCCGCATCATTCTGACGGTTGGCATGCCCCGATGCCCGATCGCCACAAGCGCGCAATCTTTTTTCTGACCGTGCTCTCGTCCGGCGCCCGGCCTGCATTGGTCTCGAGCCAGTCCATCAGGGTGCGCACCATCGCCGCTTGGGTAGCGGGCCAGCCATTGTCGTGGATCTGCCGGCACACAGCGATCCAGAATCCGTCCCAGTCGTGGCGTGGCGGCGCACCAGGACCAGGACGCGGTCCCGATCGCATAGGCTTATTGCCGTTAAGCCCGTGCGCTGCCTCGAAGCGGTCGCGCTCGGCACGGGTCACGATCAGATCCGACAAGCCGATCCGAATGCCGCCTTCGGGCACATCGATATCGATGTAGCCATCAGGATGATCGGGACGAAAGCGCCGGACCGTGACGGTTTCGCCTTTGAAGGCCGGCCACACATCACAGCCAAACAGATCCTGCACTCCCAATAGGCGCTTGCGGGCGACCGAAGCGGGCGAGATCTCGCTATTCTCATCCATCGCAAATTGACCGATCTCGGCATCGACACCGTTGACCACGGTCGAGAGTGTGAGGACATCGTCGATCGCGTAGCAGCCGAGATCGTTGACGCTAACGTTCCAGCGCGTTGCAATCTCGTTCAAGCCGAAGATCTGCTTACGCGGCAGCGCCATGACCCTTCGCCTCCCCTCACCTGCCGACGTCGACCGCCCGGAGGCGGCGATAGGCCCTGACAACCTTGGCAATATCTCTTTTCATGTCGGGCGGGAAACGCTCGGCCTCGATAAACAAATCATCGAGGCGTACACCGAGAATCGCCGCCGTATGCTCGATCAGGTCATCGCGCGGAGGCTTTTCCAGATCCCGCTCAATGCGCGACCAGTAGGCAGGCGACACGCCGAGACGTCCGGCCATGTCGTTCAGGCCAATGCCGAGTTCGGTGCGCCGGGCCCGGATGAAGCCTCCGAATGCCATGATCAGTGCGTCCGCTCTGTCATGAGGCGGTACTTTGTGATGCGCACACGCGCAAACTCCTGCGTGACTCCGAAGGTCTCGGCAAGGAACTCGAGCACCGCATCGAAGGCGTCTTGATCGAGCCGATTTCCTCTGAGGATCGGCAGTCCGATTTTGCCAAAGGACGGCGAGTTTACCAGCTGCATATCGGCCTCATTGGCGAGGCGCACGAGAGTCTGGTGAAACGGAACCGGCGGCGCAAGGAACGCCCCCATGAACTCGTTTGCCCTCCACTCCTGCCAATCCATGCCCTTAACCCTGCTTCCGGTCCTTACCCGCAACATGCGTTGAGCCTGAGCGCGGGCGAATTCGAGGCAGCAACGGCGCCCGGCGTGAACAGCCGCGGGCATGTCGAACAGTGCGTGCCCAAGCTCATGCAGCGCCGTGCTGCGCTTCAGTTCCGGGCTCCTGCCGGTCTTCTCGCCGTTGATGCTCAGCATCACCTGCCCTGGCTCCTGCGGGTCGTACTCGCAGACCCCGATCACGGTTCTGCCGTTCTCGTCATGGACCCCATGCTCGAAGTCCCAGACCAGGCGAAAGGCGATGTCATTGATCGAGACCCGCGCGGTCCGCTCGGCCAGAGCGCAGACATCGACGATCCCGCAATGTGAAGATCTCAGAACCTGACGCCTGATGGCCTGTGCGAAAGCCCAGATGTCCGGCACCCGCATTGGCCGTGGCTCCAAGGATTGATAGTGCGGGTAGCTCCCTCTGATGGTCGATTTGGTCATTTCTGTTTACCGTTCACTAAATTGCGATGTTCCTACTATGTTCCAAACGCGCCCTCGTTGTCGAATCCTTTTTAGGCGCGGCGGAATTCGGGGCGTTGTTCTCGCCCTTTCCGCCGCTCCCGCGGCGACAGCTTCATAACACGCTGTTTAGAAACAGTTTTTTCGTAGGCAGAATTGCTTTCCGCCGGTTTTGGCCGGTTTCCGCCTCCCCCGATCGTCCCCCGATGTGCTGCAATGGCCGCGGATGGTCTCGAAGTCTAGGCAGGAAAACTTACATGAACGATTTACAGATTGTCCCCGATATCCACAGAACCGACAACCTCCTTGAGGGGTATCTGACTCCTCGGGACCTCGCCAAGCAGCTCGGCGTGTCCCTGCGCACGCTGAGCCGCTGGCATGCCCAGCGAACCGGCCCAAGGCGCGTCACCAATGGTCGGTTGATTCTCTATCGAGCGACCTCCGTCCGCGATTGGCTCGACGCCCGTGAGAGCCAAGCCACTCGACCCGAGCGCAAGGCCCGGGAGCTCCGCAAATGACGTCCTCCGGCCGTCGCATCGACGGCTTCGCCCTTCACGGCATCGAACATCTGTCGGCCTCGTCCTTGAATCTGTGGACGACCGAACCAGCAGTATGGGCGCTCGAGCGCCTGCTCGGCCACCGCAGTCCGCCTTCCGCATCGATGACGCGCGGCAAGGCGGTCGAGGAGGGGATCAACGGCGGATTGCTCGATCCCGAACGACCTCTCGAGACTTGCATCGCAGCGGCGATTGCCTCCTTCGATCGCGAGATGGCGCTTGTCCCCGATGAGCGCCGCGATGGCGAACGAACGTCGATCGCAGGATATGTCGAGCATGGGTTGGTAGAGCTTCGTCCCTATGGTGTCCCCACCGCCTACCAGGACCGTGTCGAAATATCTCTCGATGACGTGCCGATTCCGGTCACTGGCTTCATCGACTGGCGCTTCGATCAGCACGGGCTGATCGTCGATCTCAAGACCGGCGAGCGCTTGCCCCCTTCGATCTCGCTGTCTCATGCCCGTCAAGGCGCCGTCTATGCCAAGGCCCATGGCAATTACGGCATGCGCTTTGCCTATGTGAAGCCAGTCGCCGGCAAGAAGGACGGCCGCGCGATCTGCGTCTACGAACTCGAGCGCGCCGAGATCGACCGCCAGCTGATCGCCTTGCGCCAGATTGCGCTTCGCCTCGAGCGGTTCCTGCGACTCTCAACCGATCCCCGCGAGCTCTGCGG
>Ga0187892_10003526_pt1 | contig 28421 bp, 15 predicted proteins | sample MA1701073metaG_FD_139345 | JGI IMG/M metagenome (GOLD analysis project Ga0187892, IMG submission 139345) | Bio-ooze microbial communities from a basaltic lava cave in the Kipuka Kanohina Cave System on the Island of Hawaii, USA - MA170107-3 metaG ... | reverse complement strand
GCGACGGGGGTGTGCTCGAACCCGGAGAAGGCGAACGGGAGCGCGTGTACGGACGGCAACGCGTGCACCCAGACGGATACCTGCCAGGCGGGGGCGTGCGTGGGGGCGAGCCCGGTGGTGTGCGCGGCGCAGGACCAGTGCCACGTGGCCGGGACGTGCAACCCGGCGACGGGCGTGTGCTCGAACCCGGAGAAGGCGAACGGAAGCGCGTGTGCGGACGGCAGCGCGTGCACCCAGGCGGACACGTGTCAGGCAGGCGCCTGCGTGGGGGCGAGCCCGGTGGTGTGCGCGGCGCAGGACCAGTGCCACGTGGCCGGGACGTGCAACCCGGCGACGGGCGTGTGTTCCAATCCGCTCAAGGCCAACTGGGCGCCGTGCAGCGATGGTGACGCCTGCACTCGAATGGATGCGTGTCTGGCCGGAGTCTGCGTCGGCGCGGACCCGGTGCTCTGCGCCCCGCTCGATCAGTGTCACGTGGCCGGCGTCTGCGACCCTGCCACGGGGCTGTGCTCGAATCCGGCGAAGCCCGACGAGACCGTGATGGCGTTCGTGGCCGATGCCGACGCCTACACGGACTCGTCGATGCCGACCACGAACCTCGGAGCCGCGAGCACGCTGCGCGTGGACGAGAGCCCCGATCGCCGCGTGTACCTGCGCTTCACGGCGTCGGGGATCAGCGGGCGTGCGGTCGAGGCCGTCATGGTGCGGCTCTACACGACCTCGGACTCCACGGCCGGGAGCGATCAGGGCGGCGACCTCCATGCGGTCGGCCGCGGCGGCTGGGGAGAGCGCACGATCACCCACGCAAACCGGCCGGCGCTCGATGGCGAGGTGCTGGCGAGCGCGGGCAGCGTCGAGCCGTCGCAGGCAGTGGAGTTCGATGTGACCGGGTTCGTGGTGGAAGACGGGACCTACGAGTTTGCGATCGCGGGGGTGTCCGAGAACGTGACCATCTACCGCTCGCGTGAGGCGGCGACGAACCATCCGGAGCTCGTCGTGTTTCTAGCGAGCGCGTGCGACGACGGTGACGCCTGTACGCAGTGGGACACCTGCCTCGGCGGTACCTGCATGGGCGCCGATCCGGTGGTGTGCACGGCGGCCGATCAGTGCCACGCCGCCGGCGAGTGCAACCCGACCACCGGGACCTGCTCCAACCCCGAGATGCCCGATGGATTCGGCTGCGACGACGGCGACGGATGCACCCAGTCCGACACGTGTCTGGTGGGGGCCTGCGTGGGGGCCGATCCGGTGGTGTGCACGGCGGCCGATCAGTGCCACGCCGCCGGCGAGTGCAACCCGGCCACCGGGGCCTGCTCCGATCCGGCGCTGGCAAACGGGGCCGTTTGCGACGACGGCGATGCCTGCACCCGGGTCGATGAATGCCGCGCCGGCATCTGCACGGGGAGCAATGCCATCGTCTGCGCGCCAACGGATGGCTGCCACGTGGTCGGGGTTTGCAACCCGGCGACGGGCCTGTGCTCGAATCCCGCGGCGGCTGACGGCGCTGCCTGTGACGACGGCAACGCCTGCACTCGGGTGGATGCCTGCAGCGGCGGGATCTGCCGCGGCGCGAATCGGGTCGTCTGCGAGGCGGGTCAATGCCATGGTGCCGGCGTCTGCGACCCGGCGAGCGGGCGCTGCGTGAGCGAGTCGAGGGCGGACGGCACCGTCTGCGACGACGGCGACGTGTGCACCCGCGGTGACATCTGCTCGGGCGGCCGCTGTGTCGGCACGGCGACGCCCGACAGCGACGGTGACGGCACGTGCGACGCCGCCGACGTGTGCCCGGACTTCCCGGACGCGGGACAGTGGGACACCGACGGCGACGGCATCGGCGACGCCTGCCAGTGCAACCTGCCCATTCCGGGCCGCTGCATCGCCGGCGGCGGTAGCACCCGCACCGATTGCTTCCTCGAGCTCATCACCCACGGGGCGGTGCGCTACAACCGCAAGCACACCAAGATCAAGTACGTCGTGCAGTGCTACGACGGGCAGGCGGAATGCGACGCCGACGGCGCGCGTGACGGCCAGTGCACGTTCACCGTGGGCCTGTGCTTCGGCAACGCTGATCCGCGCTTCCCGCGCTGCAACCCCGAGGATGTGATGGGCCTCGAGGTGGTGAGCCCCAACGCCTCGAGCGCCGCCTCCATCGGCGGCCGCAGCAACGCCAAGCGGCTCGAGGACGCCATCGCCGCCCTCGGCCTCGAGGTACGCCGGCGCGGCGAGACGATCGCCCAGTCGGTCGCGCCCATGGGCGAGGGCATCTGCGGCCCGGCCATCACCCTCGTCACCCCGGCGCCCGAGTTCGGCAAGAAGGTCGTGCGCCGGAAGTTCAAGATCCGCGCCCGCGGCGCCAACGGCCGGATCGACACGGATCGCTTCGTCCTCGTCTGCAGGTAAGACCGGGAACACGCACGGTGCGTGTGCGACTCCACGGCGCCTGCGGGGGCCGGACGGGTGAGTGTCGGGGTTCGAGACGCAGATTGAGAGCGCTGGTGGCTCGAAATGTCGAGACGGGATCCTCGCACGGCTGCGCGACGAGGGGTGTGAGCCTGCACATGCGCACGCTCGCCGAATCGGCTCGCGGGTGGAGCACCGCATCGCACTCGCCACGGACGGAGCAGTGAAGGATGCCGTCCATGCATGCGGCGGCGAGGGCTCGGACGTCGTCGACCACAGTACTCGAAGGTGCTGATTTGGGAAGGGAAACGGTGAACGTGCGCCGACCAGCGACCTGCCATGGTCGGCTCTCGGAGGTCCCGGCTCGACGCCAGCGTCAGCTCATGCAGCGTCGCTGGCACGCGCGTTGATTATGCCGGCCCCAGGAAGCGGCCGCGGCACGTCGAGTCGCCGCCGGTCCCGGTTCATCGAGGAGGAGACCTCTTGCTCACATCTGCCACTACCAGCCACCGGGGGCGAGCCAGTGGCGCACCCGCGGATGCTCACGTGATCGGCCGACGCCATCCGAGCGCGATGCTGACCCTGGTCGGTGCGGCGATGGCGGCGCTGCTGCTTGCGGCGGCGCCGGCGCAGGCGCGCGTGGCGTTCGTCCCGCCAGCCATCGTTGACACCCTCAATGGCGTGCCCGACGGCCTCAACGGCGCGCAGTCGGTGGCGATGAGCCCCGACGGCGCTCACGTCTATGTCGGCGGCACTGTGGACGATGCGGTCGCCGTCTTCAGCCGCAATGCCACGACCGGCATCCTGTCGTTCGTGCAAAAGATGTCCAACGCGGCCGCCGGCAACGCCCTCGACTTTCCGAGCGGCGTCGTCGTCAGTCCCGACGGCGCGCACGTCTACGTCACGGCCAACCTGAGCAATGCCGTGGTGGCATTCGGGCGAAATTCCACCACCGGTGCCCTGACCTACATCGACGCCTACAAGGACAACGGCACGGGCGGCCCCAGCCTCAACGGCGCGCAGGGGGTCGACGTGAGCCCCGACGGCGCCAACGTCTACGTGACGAGCTTTAGCGCCAGCTCGGTCTCCGTCTTCAGCCGCGACGTCACGACGGGCCGCCTGACCTTTCGTGAGGCCCACTTGGACGCCGCCCCCAGCAGCAAGCTCGCGGGGGCCGACTCGGTCGACGTCAGCCCCGATGGCGCCAACGTGTACGTGGCGGCTCGGACGAACAGCGCCGTCACCGTGTTCACGCGGAACCCTAGCACGGGTCTGCTCACCTGGCTCGGGCACGAAAGCGATGGCACCGGCGGCGTCGATGGCCTCGACGGCTGCCAAGCGGTGATTGTCAGCCCCGACGGCGCCCACGTGTACACGGCGGCCGACGGCGCCGACGATGCAGTCACCGTCTTCACTCGCAACCCGACGACGGGTGCGATCGCTTTCTTTCGAACGTACAAGGACGCCGGTGGGTTCGACTACGGTCTCGCGGGTGCGGAGTGGCTGGCGATCAGCGCGGATGGGACGACAGTCTACGCCGTCTCTGATGCGGACGACGCGCTCGTCGTGTTCGATCGCAATCCCGCGACCGGCGCGCTCACCTTCGTCGAAAAGCATATGGACGCGCAGCCAGACAACCTCTGGCTCGAGGGAGCGACTGCGGTAGTGGTGAGCGCCGACAACAAGCATGTCTACCCGGTCAGCAGCACCGACGATGCGATCGTGCTCTTCGAGAGCCAGTGCGGCAACGGCGTGATCGACGCCGGCGAGCAGTGCGACTACGGCATCGCCCAGAGCGTCGGCTGCTGCTCGTCGACGTGCACGACCAAGCCCAATGGGACGGTATGTCCCGATCCCGAAAACAACCCGTGCACCGACGACAGGTGCAACGTCGACGGGATCTGCCTGCACGTGAACAACACGGCGCCGTGCGACGATGGACGCTTCTGCACCTCAGGCGACCGGTGCCAGAACCGCGAGTGCCAGGGCACGATGATGGACTGCTCGGGGCTCAGCGACGCCTGCCACAACGGTGTCTGCGACGAGGCGACGCAGGGTTGCGTGGCGCAAACGTTCCCCGACGGCTCGGGCTGCGAGGACGGCGACGCCTGCACCATGGCCGATACGTGTCAGGCGGGCGTGTGCGTGGGTGCGACGCCCACCGTGTGCACGGCACTCGATGAGTGCCACTTCGCTGGGACGTGCGACCCGGCGACGGGCGTGTGCTCGGACCCACCCAAGGCGAACGGGACCGAGTGCGACGACGGCAGCCTGTGCACGCGCGACGATCGATGCATCGCCGGCTCCTGTGTCGGCGCGGATCCGGTCATGTGCACGGCGAGCGACCAGTGCCACGTCGTGGGTGCCTGCGACCGGCGACGGGCACGTGCTCGAATCCGCCCAAGACGAACGGATCGACGTGCGACGACGCGAATGCCTGTACCCTAACCGCGACCTGCCAGGCGGGCGTCTGCACGGGAAACAATCCGATTGTCTGCACGGCGAGCGACCAGTGCCACGACGTGGGCATCTGCAATCCTGCCACCGGCGTGTGCTCGAATCCGCCGAGGCCGGATGGGTGGATGTGTGACGATGCCAACCTCTGCACCGAGGCGGACGTTTGCATATCCGGCAGCTGCACGGGGTTGGAACCGGTCGTCTGCGTTGCGCAGGACCAGTGTCATACGCCGGGGATCTGCAACCCTACGACGGGTCAGTGCCCGAATCCCGAGGCGACCGACGGCACCCCGTGCGACGACGGCGATCTGTGCACCCAGGTGGACACGTGCCTCTCGGGCCTGTGCGTGGGCGCCAACCCGATCGTGTGCACGGCGCAGGATCAGTGCCACGTGGCAGGGGCGTGCAACCCGGCGACGGGCGTGTGCTCCAACCCTCCGGCCACGAACGGGATCGCATGCGTCGATGGCAGCCTGTGCACGCAGGGGGACCACTGCCAGGACGGCGCGTGCGTAGGCACGAGCACGGTCGTGTGCACTGCCAGCGACCAGTGCCACGTGTCCGGCGCGTGCGATCCGTTGACGGGCCTGTGCCTGGACCCGCCGAGGCCGAACGGCAGCCCCTGCGACGACGGCAACGCCTGCAACCGCAGCGATACCTGCCAGGCGGGAGTCTGCACCGGCGCCAACCCGGTCGTGTGCACGGCGCTCGATGGCTGCCACGTCGCCGGGACCTGCAATCCGGCGACGGGCGTGTGCTCCAACCGCGAGGCGCCGAATGGGACCGCGTGCGAGGACGGCGACCTCTGCACCCAGTCCGGCTCCTGCACCGCCGGCACGTGTCTCGGCTCCAATCCAAAGGTGTGTACGGCGCAGGATCAGTGTCACGTCGCCGGGACCTGCAACCCGGCGACCGGCGCGTGCTCGAACCCGAGCAAGGCGGACGGGGTAGGGTGCGATGACGGCAGCGCCTGCACCCAGAGCGATGCCTGCCAGGCGGGGATCTGCACGGGGAGCAATCCGATCGTGTGCACCGCCCAGGACCAGTGCCACGCCGTGGGCGTCTGCAATCCGGCGACGGGCGTGTGCTCGAACCCGGCGAAGGCGAACGGAGCCGCGTGCGACGACGGCAATCCGTGCACACAGGGTGATGCCTGTCAGGCGGGGGCGTGCGCCGGCGGTAGCCCGGTGGTCTGTGTCGCGCTCGACGATTGCCACGCCGCCGGGCTGTGCAATCCGGCGACGGGGTGTGCTCGAATCCGCCCAGGGCCGACGGTACCGCGTGTGAGGATGGCAATCGCTGCACGCAGTTCGGCGCCTGCGCCGCCGGCACGTGTGTCGGCTCCAACCCGATCGTGTGTACGGCGCAGGATCAGTGCCACGCCGCCGGGGTGTGCGATCCGGCGACGGGCGTGTGCTCGAACCCGAGCAAGGCGGACGGGGTAGGGTGCGATGACGGCAGCGCCTGCACGCAGAGCGATGCCTGCCAGGCGGGGATCTGTACGGGGAGCAATCCGGTCGTGTGCACCGCCCAGGATCAGTGTCACGCCGTGGGCGTCTGCAATCCGGCGACCGGCGTCTGCTCGAACCCGGCGAAGGCGAACGGCGCGGGATGCGACGATGGCAATCCGTGCACACAGGGCGATGCCTGTCAGGCCGGCACGTGCGTCGGCGGCACCCCGGTGACGTGCGTGGCCGTCGATGCCTGCCACCTGGCCGGGGTGTGCGATCCGGCGACGGGCCAATGCTCGAACCCCGTGAAGGCGAACGGGACGGCGTGCGACGACGGCAGCGCCTGCACCCAGAGCGACACCTGCCAGGGCGGAATCTGCACCGGCAGCACCCCGGTCGTCTGCGCGGCCACGGATCAGTGCCACGACATCGGGGTCTGCAACCCGGCAACGGGCGTGTGCTCGAATCCGGCCAAGGCGACCGGTGCGGGATGCAACGACGGCAATCCCTGCACCCTCACGGATGCCTGTCAGGCGGGGGCCTGCGTCGGCGGCACGCCGGTGGTCTGTGCACCGCTCGATGCCTGTCACTCCGCGGGGGTATGCGATCCGGCGACGGGCCTGTGCTCGAACCCGCCGAAGGCCAACGGGGTCGCGTGTGAGGATGGAAACCTCTGCACGCAGTCCGGTGCCTGCTCGAACGGGACGTGCGTGGGCTCGAATCCGATCATGTGCACGGCGACGGATCAGTGCCACGACGCCGGCACGTGCAATCCGTCGACGGGGGTGTGCTCGAACCCGCCGAAGGCCGATGGGACTGCGTGCGAGGACGGGAATCTCTGCACGCAGTCGAGCGCCTGCTCGGGCGGGGCATGTGTGGGCGGCAGCCCGGTCGTGTGCACCGCCGTCGACCAGTGCCACTTCGCCGGCATGTGCGATCCGGCGACCGGCCGCTGCTCGACACCGGCGCGGCCGGATCGGGTGGTCGTCACCTTCGATGCCGTGGCCGACGCCTACACGGACGCCACCTCATCGAGTCAGACCTTCGGTGCCCTGGACTTTCTGAAGGTCGACAGGGACCCGCTGCAGCGCATCTTCATGCGCTTCGCCGCCACCGGCATCGATGGGCTGACGGTGGAATCGGCGGTGGTGCAGATGCGGGTGGACTCGCAGCCGTCGAGCGGCAGCGACTTCGGCGGGCGCATTCACTCGATCAGCAACGTCACTTGGAACGAGCTCACGGTCACGCACGCCAACGCTCCGGCGGTCGACGGGCCGGCGTTGTCGTCTCTGGGCGCGGTGGTGCTGAACCAAGTGGTTGCCTTCGACGTGACCGCGGCGATCACCGGCGGCGGCACGTATTCATTCGCGATCGAGCCACTGTCGAGCAACGGTGCCTTCTATGCGTCCCGGGAGTCGGACAACGGGCCGCAGCTCGTGATCCGTCTAGCCATCCCCTGCGATGACGGCAGCGCGTGCACGCAAGGCGACCAGTGCGTGGGCGGGGCGTGCGTCGGCATCAATGCCGTGACCTGCCCGCCGGCGGTCTATCAATGCCACCAGGCCGGCGTCTGCGACCCGGCGACGGGGGCGTGCCTGAGCCCGCTCAAGACCGACGGGGCCACATGCGATGACGGCAACCTCTGCACGACTGGCGACGCGTGCATGGGGGGGGTGTGCCTGACCGGCGCGCCTGTGGCCTGCGTGCCCGAAAACGATTGTCACGTGGCCGGCGCGTGCGACCCGGCGACCGGCCAGTGCGTGAACCCGGCCAAGCCCGACGGGACGAGCTGCGAAGACGGCAACCGCTGCACCCGATCGGGAACCTGCACTGGCGGCGCCTGTGTCGGCGGGGATCCCGTCGCGTGCATCGCCAGCGACCAGTGCCATGCGGCCGGGGTATGCAGTCCCGCGACCGGCGTGTGCTCGAACCCGGCGCGGGCCGCCGGCGCGACCTGCGACGACGGCAATCTCTGCACGCGGACGGATACCTGCATCGCCGGGACCTGCGTCGGCGGAAACCCGGTCGTGTGCACGGCCCTCGATCAGTGCCATGTGGCGGGCGCGTGCAATCCGACGAGTGGGACGTGCACGTCGCCGAACAAGGGTGACGGTGCGGTCTGCGACGACGGCAACGCCTGTACACGGACGGACACGTGCCGCAGCGGGAGCTGCGTGGGGGCAAGTCCGGTGGCGTGCGCGGCCCTTGACGCCTGCCACGACGCCGGCACGTGCAATCCCACGACGGGCCAGTGCTCGACGCCCGCGAAGGCCGACGGCGCGACGTGCGATGACCAGGCGTTCTGCACGGTCGAGGACGCGTGTCGCGCCGGCGTATGTGCCGGCAGCGCGAGACAGTGCGGCCCGGCGGCGGCGAGCTGCCAGGCGTCCGTGTGCGACGAGGCCGCGGACGCGTGCGTGGTCCGGAACCGCTTCGACGGCACGGCATGCGACGACGGCGACGCCTGCACCGCGGACGACGCGTGCGTCGAGGGGAGCTGCGTCGGCGAGGCCCGCGCGGACGGCGACGACGACGGCATCTGCGACCCGATCGACGTCTGCCCGCTGGTGAGCGATCCGGCCCAGAGCGACGGCGACGGCGACGGCGTCGGGGATCTGTGTCAGTGCACCGCGCCGGCGCCCGGCCGCTGCGTCGTCGGCGGCGGCAGCAAGCGTACGGATTGCCTGGTCGAGTTCCTGCCGAGCGCGCCGCCGAGCCTCAATCGCGCCGGCACCAAGATGAAGCCGCTCATCCGCTGCAGCGACGGCGATCCGGCGTGCGACCTCGACGGGAGTCGTGACGGCACCTGCACCTTCGGCGTGTCCATGTGCTTCGGTAACGGGGATCCCCGGCTTCCCGCGTGCTCGCCGGATCCGGTCGGCAGCGCGGAGGTCCAGCGACCCAGCCCGCGGAAGGGGGATGGCAACGCCCTCCGCCTCGAGCAGGCGCTCGCGAGCCTCGGTCTCGAGGTGCGGCGCGGCGGCCAGGTCGTCGCCCCGCAGCTCGCCGCCCTCGGGCGCGACGTGTGCGGTCCGATGACCCGGCTCATGGTTCGGGCCCCGTCTGCCGCCAAGCCGCGGCCCGTACGGCTCAAGTTCCAGCTGCGCGGCACGGCGATCGACGGACGCTCCGATGTGGATCATTTCGTCCTCTCCTGCGAGTGAGCGAGGCGCCAGCGGGCGCCGGCTGCGCGCCATGGATCGCGCCCCATCGGCCCGGGCTACCTCCGTCCGCGTAGCCTGGTGGGATTCCGCCACCATCTCCTCCACCAGCACCAGCATCGCTGCCGCCGCCGCCTCCTCCTTCTCTTCCTCGCCTCTTTCTCCTCGTTCCTCCTCGTGCTGCCGTGGCGCGAGCGGCCCTCTCGGTCTCGCTTCCCTCATCGTTGCTGTCCCCTCGGCCGCGCGGGCGGCGCCGACGACAGGGCGCTCCCGCACCACCGCACGACTTCCATCCCAGCGGGACGCCGGCAGCGGCGCTTTGGAGCCTGCGCGCACACTGCTGCCCCTTCGACACGTCACCTGCCGTCTCGCTCGCCATGGCACTTGCATGGCGCGACTGCCCGCCAAGCGGGTCCGTGGAGTCGATCAACCTGGCGGCAGCGCAAGGTTATGCGTCCACGCTATGCTTGCTATCCCCAAGGCTATCTTGCTCGCAAGCAACATTCGCCTGTTGTTTCCTGCGATTTATCCAACACTTGCACGACGTGGTGCGCCATGCAGCCCTTGGCATGTTCGCTGCTCTAGCGTGGGTGCTGCGCACGGTTCGGCGGCAGGGTGGATAGCGTGCCGCGAGAAGGGAAGGTCGTCGTGATGACGGGAATCAAGTCGAGGAAGGGATGGCCCTTCCTCATGCTGCTGGCAGCGCTGACTGGGACACCAGGATGCGCGAGCAAGGTTTACGATCCTCAGCGAGGCGCCTGGGTGCCCAAGGAGGCGCTGAGCATGGCGCCGACCGAGACGCGGGTCGCGAATCCGCCGGTGTCGGTGGAAGAAAACCTCGATCGGATCTCCCGCCTCCAGGCCGAGCGCAGCCTCGGGAGCGCCGAGCGGGAGTACGTGCTCGGGGCCGGCGACATCCTCGCCATTCGCGCCTTCGACTTCGATGACCTCAACCGCCGCGTGCGGGTGGAGGACGACGGCTCCATCGCGCTGCCGCTACTCGAGCGTGTCGAGGTAGCGGGGCGGACGACGGCGGCGGTACAGCAGGACCTGACCGCGCGGCTCGGCGAGTACATGTTCGATCCCCACGTCGACGTCTTCGTCGAGGAGTATCGCAGCCAGCACGTGTCCGTCATCGGCTCCGTCCGGCGGCCCGGGCTCGTCGCCCTCACCAACCGGGACGCCAAGGTGCTCGACGCGATCTCGGCCGCGGGCGGCATGACCGACACCGCGGGCGGCCGCATCTATCTGATCCCGGCCGAGGCGCGGGCGAGCCTCGAGGGCGCGCTCGCGAACGGCTCGACCACCAAGGCCACGGAGATCCAGGCCGTGGAGGCGGCCGCGATGCCGAAGCCGCCGGCCGCAACCGCCGCCGCCGAGGGCGCCGCGGCGACCGACATGACCGCGCTCGCCGCCGTGGCCCCCATCATGATCGACACGAACCAGATGCCGCAGGGAGTCGAGAGCCTCTTCTTCAGCCTGCCTGTGCGCGCCGGCGACGTGATCATGGTGCCGACGAGCGGCCACTTCATCGTCCAGGGCTGGGTGGAAAAGCCCGGCTCCTATCCGTTGCGGGCCGGCGTGACGCTCCGTGGCGCGCTCGCCATGAGCGGCGGGCTGTCCTTCCCGGCGAAGACGAACGCGCTCCGTATCCATCGGCTGTCGCAGAACGGCGGCATGGACACCGTGGTGGTGGACTTCCAGGAGATCGCCGCCGGCAAGGCCGACGACGTCTTCATCCACGAGGGCGACGTGATCGAGGTAGCGACGTCGACGGCGAAGATGGTGCCGTACTCGGTCTACCGCGTCGTCACCGACGTGGTGCGCGTGGGCGCGCGACTGCCGCTCATTCCGTAGGCCGTGGCCCATAGACACTAGACCTTGAGCCGGAGCTTGTAGCCGATAGCGAGCATCAGGAGACGAGGAGAAGGATGCGTACGACGGATCAATCACTAGCGCCTTACGTTCTGCACCGAGCGCCAAGCGTCGTGACCCACGCAGCGCCCGAGCTTCCGGAGTGGAAGGGCAGCGGTCCCATCGCCGATCTGCTCGGCATTCTGTGGCGCCGCTGGCGCACGATTGCCATCACCCTGGCGGCGACCGTGGCCCTCACGGCGGCGTACTGCGTATTTGCGGAGCCCCACTACCGTGCCCGGGCGATTCTCCTCATCGAGCCGCGCGGACCCGAGGTGCTGCCGATGGGGAACATCGGCGGGGCCGAGGATGCCTTTGGCAGCACCAAGTACGATTACTACCTGACCCAGTATCGCCTGCTGAAGAGCCCGACCATCGCCCGCCGCGTGATCGACGACCTCAAGCTCGCCACGGACCTTCGCTTCGTCGACAGCGTGGCGCAGCCGGCGCAGGGCGCGGCTGCGGCCGCCACCGAAGCCGCCGAGGCGGTGCTGGTCGGCCGCTACCTCCAGAGTCTCGACGTGCTCCCGGAGCGTATGACCCGGCTCGTCAGCATCGCGTTCGAGAGCCGGGACCCGCACCTCGCCGCTGAGGTGGCCAACGCCCACGCGCAGGCGTTCGTCAGCCACGATCTCGAGCGCGAGTACGCCGGCATGCGCCAGATCCGGACATTCCTCGAGAGCAAGCTGCAGGAGCTCTACAAGGAGATGCAGGAGGCGGAGCAGGCGCTCGTCAAGTACCAGAGCGCCCACCACCTGCTGCCGGTCGATCTCCACAAGGACGTCGCGGGCACGCGGTTGATGGACCTCAGCCGCAAGCTCACCGAGGCCGAGGCGGAGCGCATCGCGCTCGAAGCCGAGTACCGGCTGGTCCAGTCCGGTGACGCCAGCGGCATTCCCAGCGTCTTCAGCAACGCGACGGTCCAGCGCCTGCGGGAGGACTACAACCGCCTCGAGCTCGAGCACGCGCTGCTCGCCGCGAAGTGGCGGCCGACGTACCCGGCGCTGAAGCAGCTGCGCTCGCAGCTCGAGCGCGCCAAGACCCTGCTCGATGCGGAAGGGGCAAGGCGGTGGAGGCGGTCGGGGCCAAGTACCGCTCGGCCGCGGGTACCGTGGAGCGCATCCGCGAGGAGCTCGAGGCGCAGCGCAAGCAGCTCGTGGAGCGCAAGGACGAAGAGGGCAAGCTGCTCACGCTGGCGCGCGAGGCGGAGACGACCCGCACGCTCTACGACAGCCTGCTCGAGCAGGTGAAGAAGATCGACATCGTCCGTGGCGCGAACCTCTCCCACATCAGCATGGCGGAGCCGGCGGTGGCGCCGCGGCATCCGAGCTCGCCGCGCACGGCGTTCAACCTGCTGCTGAGCGCGGTGACGGGGTTGTTGGTCGGCGTCGGGATGGCGTTCCTGCGCGAGTCGACGGATCAAACGATCCGCGACGCCCGCAGCCTCCAGCGTGCCACCGGCATCGGCACCCTGGCGGTGGTTCCAAACCTGCGCGCGACGCAGAAGCCGAAGCTCGGCGCGCGGCGGTTCGGTGTCGCCGGCGCCAATCTGCCGGTCGTCAACGGGCCGGGCGGCGCCTTCGCGGACACGCAGACCGCCCCCGAGACCGACCTCGGCCTCGAGACCGAGATCTGGTCCTCGGTGGAGGCGTACCGCACGCTGCGCACGTCGCTGTTGCTCAAGCAGGCGCCCAACACCCCGCGAACCATCGTGTTCACGAGCGCCGTGGGCACGGAGGGCAAGACCACGACGGCGGTGAACACGGCCGTCGCGCTCGCCAGCTGCGGCACCAGCGTGCTGCTCATCGACGGCGACCTTCGCCTGCCGCGCTGCCACGAGGCCCTCGATCTGCCCAGCCGGCCGGGGCTCGGCGAGTATCTCGCCGGCCAGCTGCGCTCGCAGCCCATCCAGAGCACCGAAATTCCCAACCTCTCGTTCGTCAGCGCGGGCCGTGCGCCGCTCAACCCGACCGAGCTCCTCACGTCGTGGCGCATGTGGCAGCTCGTCCGTGGGGCGCGGGAGCGCTTCGACTACGTGATCATCGACTCCCCGCCGGTGCTGGCGGTGAGCGATGCGCTCCTGCTCGCCAACATCGCCGACGGCGTCGTCCTCGTCGTCCAGAGCCGCCGCAGCCGCGAGGACCAGGCGCACGCCGCCATCATCCGTCTCCAGCAGGTGGGCGCCGTCATCCTCGGCGCCGTGCTGAACCGGGGCGAGGTGGATCGCGAGTACTACCACTACGCATACGCACGACCGGCCGCTCCCGAGATGACGGTCGAGAGTGCGGACGGCGTCATCGTCGACGACGAGGCCTCGAGGCAGCCCTCGGCCGGGCGGGGGTAACGATGGGAGCCGGGCTCCGCATTCTCGACATCGTCAACACCGACCACGCGGCGCTGCACTTCCTGATGTATCGCGCCAACTGGATCAATGCGCACACGGAGTTCCAGAACGACATCGTGTGCAGCGCGGGGCCGCACCTGTCGCGGCTGCAGCTCAAGGGCGGCACGGTGACCGCGATGGACATCCCGCGGGGGCTCTCGCCGCGCGGTATCGCGGGTCTTCTCGCCCGCCTGACGCGGCACATGCGAGCCAATCGCTACACCATCGTCCATACGCACAACTCCGTCACCGGCGCCGTGGGTCGCATGGCGGCGCGGCTCGCCCGCGTACCGCTCGTGATCCACACCACGCACGGTTTCCACTTTCACGAGGACATGAGCGCGCTGTGGCGCTGGCCGTACGTCACCGCCGAGCGGCTGCTCGCCCGGATGTGCGACGTGCTGCTCTTCCAGAACCGCGAGGAGTTCGAGGACATGCGCCGCCTCGACCTGCGGCCGCGACAGGGCGGCTACTTCGTCGGCAACGGCATCGACCTGGCGAAGTTTGCGCGCCGCGCGGCGCTTCCCGAGAACCCGAGGCCCGTCATCCTGTGCGTCGCCCGCCTCGAGCCGGTGAAGAACCAGGAGATGCTCTTTCGGGCCCTCGAGATCGTGCGCGCGCGGTTCGATGCGGAGGTGTGGCTGGTCGGCGACGGGCCGTGCCAGGCGAGCTACGAGGCCGACCTGCGCCGGCGCGGTCTCACCGACGCGGTGCGCTTCCTCGGCTACCGCTACGACATTCCCGAGCTCACCGCGGCGGCCGACGTCTGCGTCCTCACCTCCCTCAAGGAAGGCATCCCGCGCTCGCTGGTGCAGGCCATGGCGGTCGGCGTTCCGGTGGTGGCGACGGACGTGAAAGGGACGCGCGAGGTGGTGGTGGACGGCGACAGCGGCTTTCTCGTGCCGCTTCACGATGCGCCGGCGCTGGCCGAGCGCCTCGAGCGGCTGCTGGGCTCGGCCGAGCTGCGCCGAGAGATCGGCGCCCGGGCGAGCGCTTGGGTGTGGGAGCACTTCGACGAGGCAGAGATCACGAAGCGCCTGGCCGACATCTACCGGCGCGCGCTCAAGGAGCAGGGTATCGCCGTGCCGCGCTACGCGCGCGCAGCGGCCGAGATTTCGTGGGCAGAGCACAGACCTGCATGACGCAGCGTAAACAGGAAGCCGGCGTGCGCTCGAGCCGAGGGGCGCACGCGGTGGTGGGCACGATGCTGCTCCTGATGCCGGTGATCTCCGTCCAGGGCCCGGCGAACACCACCCTGATGGACGTCGCGGGGACCGTCTTCCTCGCCATCTACTGGTGTCACGCCCTGGCACGCCGGCTGAAGGTCTCCTTCCCACTGCTGTTGCCGTTCTGGCTCATCGCGATCGGCAGCATCGTCGGTCTCTTCGCTGCCCACGACGTGCACCGCGCGCTGCTGCAGATGGTGAAGGAAGTCTACCTGTACGTGTGGTTCGTCAGCGTGACCGACTTCATGACTCGCTACTGCCGCGCCAAGAGCGTTGCGGCGATCTGGGTCGCGATCGCGAGCGTGCTCGGCATCCTGATGGCGATCGACTACCACACGCAGGCCTTCGGCGGCTTCTTTAGCGCCGAGGCGCGCGCTGCCGGCACCTTCACCAACCCGAACATGGGCGGCAACTACCTCGTCATGTCCTTCTTTCTCGCCTGGGGCCTCGTGCAGGCCGGCCGCCGCCGCTTTCTCCTCGCGATGCCGGCGTGCGTCGCCGGCGTCCTCGCCACGGCCTCCAACGGCGCGGCGCTGAGCCTGGTGGCCGGCAGCATCGTCGCCAGCGCGCTCTACTCGAGCCGGCGGCTCGCGCAGTTCGTCGGCATGGGATGCGTGGCCGCGGGGCTGATGGTCGCCCTCCTCGGCGGCGGCAAGGACTGGCTGCAGCGCTCGGTCCTCGATCAGGTGAGCCAGGGCAAACGGGACGCGGTTGGCGGCACGGCGATGGAAAGCGCCTCGGAGCGGTTCCCGCTCTGGCTCGATGCTGCGGTGACCTTTCAGGAGACGCCGATGGGTGTCGGCGTCGGCAACTTCAATCGGCTCGGCGGCCCGGTCTCGGGCGACTTTCACGGCGCGCACAACACCTACATCGGCATGCTGGTCGAACGCGGGCCGATCGGGCTCCTCGGCTGGCTTCTGATTCTCGGCGCGCTGGTGCGTTGGGTGCTCGAGCTGCGAACGCGCGCCGCCGTCGCCACCCCGCTCCTCGGTATCGAGCCCTTGTGCGGGATCCTTGCGGCGATGGCCATGCACTCGCTCACGATGGAGCTCTTTCACTTCCGTCACGTGTGGATGTTCCTGGCGCTGATCTGGGCGATCCTCGCGCAGAGCCCGGTGCCCCTCACCGCCCGCGTCGCCGGGAGCACGGTCCGGGCGCGCGGTGCCGTCGCGGAGGGCGCATGACCGCGGCACTGCTGGTGACCGCCCTCGCGTTCCTGCTGAGCGTGTTGCTCACGCCGGTGGTGCGCCGGCTGGCGATCCTCGCCGGAATTACCGACGCGCCGGGGCCGCGCCGCATCCATCTGCGGGTCATCCCGCGCAGCGGCGGGCTCGCGGTCGGCACCGCGGTGGCCGTCGCGTGCGGGGTCGTGGCCGGCATGCCGGCGCACATGGGCGCCCTCGCCGTGGCCGGCGCGGCGCTGCTCCTGGTCGTCGGGTTTGCCGACGACGTGCTGTCGCTCCCCCCGAAGCTCAAGCTGCTCGGCCAGATCGTGGCTGCCGGGCTTGCAGTCGCGAGCGGTGTGCGGCTCGAGCTGCTCGCGCCGGCCGGCGCGGCGGGGCTCACGGCGATCGCCGACGCGGCGCTGACCGTGGCCTGGATCGTGTTCATCACCAACGCCGTCAATCTCACCGACGGCCTCGACGGCCTCGCCTCGGGCATCGGTGTGATCGCCTGCGCCTTCCTCTCGGCCGCCGCATTGCGGGGCGGCGACGTTGCGCATGCGCTCGTTCCGCTGGCGTTCACCGGCGCGCTCCTCGGCTTCCTCGTCTACAACTTCAACCCGGCCTCCATCTTCCTCGGGGATACCGGCAGCCTGCTGATCGGCTACGCCATGGCCGTCCTGCCGCTGATGGGCGACAGCGGACATGCGCTCCCGACGCTGGCGGCGTTCCTCTTGGTGGCCGTGCCGGTGACCGACACGCTCCTCGCCATCGCGCGCCGCTTCCTGTCGCGCTGCATCGCCGCGTGGGCCGAGGGACGATTCGTCTTCGGGTTGCTCGACGGCCTGCGCAACACCTTGAGCCCCGACCGGCGCCACGTCCACCATCGGCTACTCGATCTCGGCCTCACCCAGCGCCGCGCGGTGCTGATGCTCTACCTTGCCGGCGGCGCGACCGGCGCTCTCGGCTACCTCGTGAGCGCGTCCCAGGGCTGGCCCGTGGACCTCTTCGCCGTCGGCTTTGCCATCGCCGTGATCGCCGTGGTCGAGTCGCTCGGCTTCGATGAGCTGCAGCCGGTCCGCTCGGGGCTGTTCCTGCCGCTGCTGCGCCGGCTCGCGACCCACCGCGGGCTGCTCAAGGTAGCCGATGCGGTCGTGGTGATGAGCATGTACGCCGCCGCGCTGTGGGTGAACGGGCGCCTCGGCACGTTCGGCCTCGAGACCGTGCTCGCGCTGCTCCTGATGGTCGGCCTCCAGCTCCTCGCGTTCGCGGCCCTCGGCGTCTATCGGACGGCGTGGGGCATGGCGGGGGTGAGCGGTGTCGGGCTGCTCCTGCGCGCCTGCGCCGCCGGCACCGTGACCGGCTACATGGTGCTGCGGCTGCTCGGCCTGCCCGTCGGCGGCGGCGCGGCCATCGTCTACTTCTCGCTCGTGCTCTCGGCGGTGACCGTGATCCGCCTCTCCTACGTGCTGCTGCTTCACGCAGCGCAGCGGGCGCTGCCGGCCGAGCCGACACTCATCTGTGGCACCGCCGCCGGCGCCCGGCACGCCCTCGCGCATCTGCGCCAGGCCGGCGTCGGCAATCTCAAGCCCATCGGGCTCATCGCGCTCCGTCCGCGGCTGCAGGGGCGCCAGGTCGATCAGCTCCCGGTGCTCGGCACCCTCGAGCTGCTGCCGGCGATCGTTCGCGAGCACGGGGCGGTGCACGTCGTGATCGCCGACTCGGGCCTGCGCGGTGATCGCGCGGCGTGGGTGCGGGCGGTCTGCCGCCACCTCGGCGTCCGCGTGCATCGCTACATGGAGAAGTTCGTGTCGTACGACGACGGGCTTCCCGGCCACGCCGGCAGCGCCGATCTGAGCGCGGCCTCGGACATCCTCGAGGAGCTGTTCGACGGCGCCGGGATCGATGGAGTCGATGGCGCGGTGGTGATCGCGCAGCGGGCCGTGGCGACGCCCAACGGCAGGCATGCCGAATCTGCCGAATCTCAGCGGAGGAACGACGAATGGAACTGACGCTCGACCAGGTGAAACAGGCCGCGAAGCGGGAAGACTTCCGCGCCGGCGTGCAGATGCGGCTCCTGATGCCGCGCCTGTCGGTGCGCGTGACGCGCTGGATTCTCTCGTGGAGCGACGTCCGGCCGGATCAGATCACGGTCCTGAGCTTCGCCATCGGCCTCGCCGCGACGGCATGCTTCATGTCGGCGAATCCGATACTGCTGCTGCTCGGACTGCTGGGGTTTCACCTCCACGTCCTGCTCGACTACGTGGACGGCGAGGTGGCGCGGTGCCGCGGCACGACCAGCGTCGCGGGCGCCTACTTCGATCTCATCACCGACCGCGTCACGTTCCCGCTGTTCATCTTCTGCTCGGGCATCGGGGTGTTCGGCCAGCTCGGCGATCCCACGATCCTGATCGTGGCCTTCTTCGCGACCTTCGGGCTCTACCTCGACAAGTTCGCGGTGGATTGCTGGTACCGCGCCAACAGCGGCGCGGTGGAAGTGGAGGACCGCTACGTCGAGGCCCCGGCGCGGTCGGCGCGGGGCGTATGGTTCGGTCGCGCCAAGCTCCTCGCGGTCATGGCCCGCGGCATGACGGCGTTCCTCACGTACACCGTCATCGCGGGATTCCTGGATGCGCAGTGGGCGTTTCCGCTGGCGGCGATCGGCAGCTTCCGCGCCGCGGTGCTCTGGCTCTTCGCGCCGACCATGATCGCCGGGGCGATCGCCCGGTTTCTCTACGTGTACTACCGCGGATCGATCCCGCGCCGGCAAGCGCTGTTGTGAGTAACCCTTAGGAGGAAGGTGAGAACGACCATGAGCATGCGAGACGAATCGATTCTTTCCCCTGACGGCGCGCCCGCGATCAACGGCCCCGCCGCAGGCGCGGGGCGGTTGGCCGACGGCGGCAACGGGCACGAGCCCGGGGTCATGACGAAGACGGCCGGCGTCCGGGCGATCATCGTCGCCGGAGGCAGCGGCAGCCGGTTCACGGGCAGCTTCATTCCGAAGCAGTTCGTGCAGGTGAAGGGCAAGCCGATCCTCGCCTACGTGCTCTCCACCTACCAGAGCCTGGCGCTGATCGACGACATCACGCTCGTCATCAACCGGCGCTACGAGCAGCTCTACTACGACATCGTCGACACCTACGGCTTCTACAAGGTCCGCCGTCTCATCCCCGGCGGGGCGACACGCCAGGCGTCGTCGTGGGCGGGGCTCGCGGCGATGGAGCCGTGCGACGTCGTCGTCGTGCAGGACGGGGTGCGGCCGTTCACCAGCGCCCGGGTCATCATGGAGGCGGTCGAGACCGCGCGCCGCTTCGGCGGCGCGAACGTTGTGGTCCGGGCGCTCGACACGATCGTCGAGTGCCGCGACGGCGTGATCGATTCCATCCCGGACCGCAACTACCTCTACAACGGACAGTCGCCGCAGGCGTTCAAGTACGATCTCCTGATGGAGGCCCATCGGCAGGCTGCGGAGGAGGGGGTGACCGAGGCGAGCGACGACGCCCAGCTCGTGCTGCGCGCCGGCGGGCGTGTCGGCACCGTCGAGGGGTCCTACGAGAACTTCAAGATCACGACGTACGAGGATTTCCTCTTCGCGAGCGCTCTCGTCGAGCGAGAGACCCGCATGAACGGTGAGGGCAAGTGGTGATGCAGCACTGGGGTTCTGGCGTCTCGTATCGCCTGACCCAGCCCTTTCGCATCGAGGCTGTGGAACAGGAAGTGAAGTGGCGGCGGCCCGACGACGTACTCGTCCGGCCCCGGCTCACGAGCGTGTGCGGCTCGGACCTGAAGCTGTACACGGGAAGCCGCGACCGGCGCGCGCTGTCGAAGAAGCTGCCCCTGGCGTTGCTTCACGAGGGGGTCGCGGAGATCGTGGCGACGGGCCCCGGCGCGCCGCGCCACACGCGACCCGGCACGCGGGTCGTCGTCGTCCCGAACATCCCGTGTTACCTCGCCTATCCCGAGGAGTATCCCTCCAAGGAGGAGGCGTGCATGTCGTGCCGCCCGGGCGGCGCGGGTGAGAACTACTGTCTCAAGAACCGGTACCTTTCGAGCAACACGGACGGCCTCGCGCAGTCCGTCTTCGCGCACCCGGCATCCCTCTGCCTGCCGGTGCCCGACGAGGTGCCCGACTCCGTTGCCGTTCTCACCGAGCCGATGACGACAGTGATCGCCGGGATCCAGCGGGCGCCCATCACGCGCGATCGTCGTTACCTGATCCTCGGCAACGGTCCCATCGGACTGCTCACCGCGGTGGCGCTCTCCGCATTCTACGGCGTGCCGCGCGAGGCGATCTGGATGACCGGCCGTGACTGGGCGAACCGCGAGGGGCTGCTGCCGCTCATCGGCACGCCGCTCGACGCCAACGAGGCACGCGGCCTTGCCCAGATCCGCTCGTCGATCGACATCGCATTCGAGTGCGTCGGCGGCGACGCCAACGAGATGACGCTGGCGCAGGCGGTGGACTGCCTCCGGCCGGGCGGCATGGCGATCCTCTTCGGCCCGTCGGAGAAGGCCGTGGATTTCAACACCCGCGAGGTCGTCGGCAAGGGCCTGGCGTTTCTCGGCGCGAACCGCAGCTTCGTCCCGCATTTTCAGTGGGTCATGGAGCGGCTCGTGGACCGCGACGTGCAGCGCCTCCTCGGGGCGATCGTGAGCCCCACGAGCTTCGCCGTACGCACCGCCGACGATCTCAACAACGCGCTCTACGGGGCCTGGACCAAGAGGGAGCCGCACAAGTCGCTGATCAGCTGGCCGGGCCTCGAGTGACCGGCGAGCCCTGCGTCGCCCTGTAGCTTGTGACGCGGCGCCGCGCCCTGGGGCTGCGGTTGTGACACAGCGCCACAGCGCCGACGGCCGACGCGACGGACGCCGGCGCGCGAGCGTCCTGCCGATTCCCTGACACGGGTTCCACCACGCGGGAGAACTCTCGGGCGGTGGATCTCGCAGGGACGCAACGCGCTGCGACGATGCGCGGTGACCGGCGCGACGAGGCGGTGCGAGGGCAGGACGGCGCGGAACGGTTCTGCCGCGATATTCGATCCTTACGGGAACGAGCCGCCGATGATGCACCTTGGCATGCCCGCTGCTGTTGCCGCGGCCACGTGTGAGTCGGGCCACGAGCCCGCCGCGCAACCGCCGCGGCGAATGCGCAGGCACGTGAGCGGGTCGTGCGGTCGAGGAGTGACACAACGGACGCTCACGGACGGTGAGGGGAGCTGTGAGCGGCGCACGGTCGGGTGGCATAGGATTGGCTAGAAAGCTTTCCGCATCGCCCGACGTGCGCATGGCGGCCACCACGGCAGATGCGCAGTGGTGAGGGCACCCGCACCGGAGTGAGCGGAGTCGAGGAGTCGCGGAGTCGAGACAGGATGCAGCCGAGCGTGGAGCTTCACGCCGTATCGCACGAGGAGCTGGCAGCCCTGGCGTGCCCCATCTGCCACGGCCCGCTGGCCAACGGCGGGGCACAGGTACGCTGCCCCACGTGTGCGGTGGCTTATCGCTGCGAGGGCGGGGTGTTCGTCATGAGCCCGCCGTTCGTGGTCCCGCGCCCCGCCGCAGCCGGCAGTGAGACCATCCAGGGACGGATGCACGAGCTGGCGAGCGACGCGGTGGCCACCGGCTGGCGGGACGCACACCGGCGCTTCAGCGGCGAGGTGCTGACCGGCGGACTGCGAGCGCCGAAGGTATCGCGGCTCGCCCGCGCGCGGGCGAAGGTCAGCGGGCGCACGTGGGAGGATACGCTTCAGGATCTGGTCGATCCGACGCGGGCCGGGTGGATGTTCCTCCTCGATGTGCGCCCGGCGACGCGCGTGTGCTTCCTCGGTCCGAGCTTCGGCGCCGCCCCCCTCGCCCTCGCGCGCACTTGCGGGCACGTGCTGGTGCTCGACGGCTCGGGCGATCGATTGCAGCTGGCGCGCCAGCAGGCGCGCGCCGCAGGCTTGCGCAACCTCACCGTCGCCACCGTGAATGATCCGGTCGCGCTCCCGCTCGCAGATGGCAGTGTCGATCTCGTGGTGGTCCCCGGGATCGCCGAGTGGTTCGAGGCGGTGGACGGCGGCCCGCCGTTCGATGCCCGGGCCGGCGCCGAGCTCCTCGCGGAGATGCGCCGCATCCTCACGCCCGGCGGGCAGGTCTACGTGGGCGCGGACAATCGCATCGGCCCCATCGGGCTGCTCGACCTTCCGCGCCCCGGGCGGGCGCCGCGCTACTCGATTCGCACGCTCCGGCGCGCGGCCGCCGCGGCGGGCTTCGGCCGCTGCCAGGTGTTCGCGCCGCTGCCCTTCCGGCACAAGTTCCACCAGGTGCTCGACGTCGATCGCACCGACCGGATGAACTTCTGCATCGATCCGTATCGGACGCGAGGGCGGCTGCTGCGGCCGCTCGTCAAGCTGTGGGATCGGTTCAACCGCAATGGTCGCATCGAGCGCCGCCTCTACCCGTACCTGCCGGGCATCGGTGCGGTGCTGTACACGGACGGCACCGCGCGACCCTTCGCCGAGCGTATCCTCGAGCGCGTCGGCGACGCGGCCGGAATCCCGGCCGAGGCATGCCGGCTCTCCCGCTATTACGTCCGCCCCAAGGGCGCCGTGGTGCTGATCGGCCGGGCCCCGGAGTCGGGCGGCACGGCGGGAATGCGCGGATCCGACGGCGCGCCCGGCGTGCCGGGCGTGCACCAGGTGCACGGCATCATCGTCCGGCTGCCGCTCGAGGCCCGCGCCGCGGCGACCTGCGCGCGGCAGCACGATGCGCTCGAGTGCCTCGCGGCCGACCAGCGGATTCCCGAGGAGCTGCGCCGGCTCTTTCCTGCGCCCATCGCGCGCGGACAGCTCGACGGACAGAGCTACTTCGCCGAGAGCGGTCTCGGCGGCGAGCTCGGGCGCATCTACTACTCCCGTTCGGAGAAGCGCTTCGATCAGGCCATCGTCAACGCCGCCAAGGTTTTGCGCCTGCTGCGGCGGGCGACCGAGGAGCCGACACGGATCGACGAGGCGCAGCTCCGCCGCCTGTGCGGCGGGTGGCTCGACGAGCTGCGCGCCGTGGTGCGTGACCAGAGCCGCGGCGCGCTCGATACCATCGACGGCTTCTTGCGGGACGAGCTGCTCGGCAAGACGCTGCCGCTCGGCTGGCACCACGGCGACTACGACTTCGCCAACCTGCTCTACGGGCCCGACGATCGGGTGACGGGCATTCTCGACTTCGAGGTGTTCGATCCCCACGGGCTGCCGCTGCTCGACCTCCTCGTGCTCGTCGCCCGGCGGCCGATCCGCGAGCAGGGATTCGCCTTCGGCACCTTGTTCGTCGACGCCATCCTCGGCGGCAACCTGCCGCCTCTCGAGCGGCGGATCGTCGAGAAGGAGCGGCACACGCTCGGCATCGGCGATCGTCTCTATCGCGCGCTGGCGCTGTGTTGCTGGCTCAACCACCTGCAGCTGCGGCGCGACAGCTGGCTCGTGCGCTCCCCATCGTGGCTGGACGACAACCTACACACCGTCATCGAAAGCGTGAGGAGGGTTCTGTGATGAGAAACGAGGCCGCTGCCGCCAGAGTCGCCGCGCCGAACGTCGACTGGTCTGACTCGTTGACCGGACGCTTTCTGACGGCGCTGTTCGCCGCCTACGAGCGCGAGTGCGTCCGCTACGTGGTGCTGCGCAACTACGAGCGCTTTCCCGAGGACTTCGGCAAGGACGTCGATCTGGTGGTCCATCCGGCGGACGCCCGCCGGAGCCACGACATCATCGCCCGGGTGGGCGGCGACATGGGCCTCTACCTGACCCATCGGCGCAAGCGCAGCTCGCACGTGACCTACTATCTGCTGCCCGCACCGGTGGACGGCGTGGAGCGCGGCGTGCTGATCGATGTGCGCACCGATATCGTCCATCAGGGGTTCCCATATCTGCCCGGCGATATCGTGACCGACACGCGCCAGCGCCACGATCGCTTCTTCGTCCCGTCCCCGGCGGTGGAGAGCCTGGCGATGCTGCTCCACTGCATCATCGTGCGTCGCGACATCCGGGCGTCTTACGATGCGCGCCTGCGCGAGCTCGGCGCTGGCGAGCGGGCCGAGTTCGAGCGCGCCGCGGCGCCGGTCGTCGGCCGCCGCCTGGCGCGCCGGCTTGCGGATGCCGTCGAGGCCGGCCGTCCGGAGCTGGCGTTGTCCCTGCGCGGGGCGCTCCTGCGCGCCTGCGCCCGTCGCCATCCCGGGGGCGTGGCGCGCTGGCTCGGCGCCCGCGGCGGTGCAGCGGTCGATCGGATCTGGGCGTTCCTGCGGCCCAAGGGCAGGCTCGTGGTCCTCGCGGGACCCGATGGCTCCGGGAAGACGACCCTGTCGGAGCTGGTGGTGCGCCGTTTCGCCCCGACGCGGCTGCCGGTGTCGGCGGTGTATCTCGGCGCGCAGAAGCCGCTCCTGTTCACGCGCCGGCTGAGCCAGAAGCTGCACAAGCGCTTCGGCAACCGCCCGGCCGTGAAACCGGTGAAGGATGTCGACCGCCGCCAGCGGCTGCGGGGCCTCGCCCACATCCTGGCCGACAAGTGGCTCCGTTACTGGGTGTACATCCGGCCGCGCCTCGTGCGCGGCGAGGTGGTCGTGCTCGATCGGTACTTCTACGACCTCCGCACCTTTCTCCATCCGCTGCTGAAGAAACCGTGGTTCGATGCGCTGGTCATGTACCTCATTCCAGAGCCCGCCGCCGTGTTTGCCCTGCGGGCCGATCCCGCGGTGATCGCGGCGCGCAAGCACGAGCTGACCACGGCCGAGACGGCGCGCCAGTTCGAGTGCTTCCGCGGGCTGCGGGACTGGGTGCGCAACTATCACGAGATCCAGGCCGACGGTGACCTGGTGAAGAACGTGGACACGATCACGGAGCAGGTGCTGCAGGTCTACACCCGGCGCTGAGCGGCGGGCGCGCATCGAGAGGCGCGGTTCGAGAGAGGGGAGCTCGACGGCATGGGCATATTACGTGTGTTGCGTTTGTGGAACGTCCGAGCGGCGCTGGGGATCGCGCTCGGGCTCGCCGTGTCCATGGCGCTCCCCTCGCATCGAGGCGGCGCGCAGATCCCGCCGACCGAAACTCTGACGTTCACCTCGTTCGCCGACACGTACGTTCAGAGCACCGCGCAGACCGTCAATTTCAACGACGACATCCGGCTTCGCGCCGACGCGGTGCCGCAGCGGATCATCTATCTGCGCTTCGGCGTGACCGGGATCAGCGGCCGGACCGTGGAGAGCGCGCGCGTGCGGCTCCAGGTGAGCGGCCCGAGCGAAGTCACCGGCGGCACCATCCATCGCATCAGCGACAACTCCTGGAACGAGGCGACGGTGACGTGGAGCACCCGTCCCACCGTGGACGGGTCCGGCCTCCACGCCCTCGGCGCGGTGGAGGACGGCGAAGTCGTCGACTTCATCGTCGACGGGGCGGTGACCGGAGACGGAATCTTCAGCTTCGCCATCGATACGGCGGCCGAGGACAGCGTGTCCTACGATTCCTCAATCGCTGGTGTCTTCCACCCCCAGCTCGTGCTCACCGTCTCGGCCGGTCCGCAGCCCGTGGTGACGATCGTCCAGCCGCCGAGCGGCGCGAGCTTCTTCGACGGCGACGCGGTGCCGCTCCAGGCGACGGTCACCGACGACGCGGACGCCGGGCTCGCCGACGAGGTCGAGTGGACGTCGAACATCGACGGCCTTCTCGGCATCGGGAGCACGGTCTCGCCGCTGCTGACACTGGGCGACCACCGGGTCACCGCCACGGTCACCGACAGCGACGGGTTCACCGGGTCGGACGAGATCGACGTCTCCGTGGTGCCGCCGCCCCCGGACAACACCGAACCGCTGGTCACCATCACGGCGCCGCTCGAGGGCCAGGTGCTCAACTCGAGCCAGGCGGTGTCGTTCACGGGCAGCGCGACCGACCTCGAGGACGGCGTGCTGACCGCAAGCCTCACGTGGACCTCGGATCGCGACGGCGTGATCGGCCACGGCGCGAGCTTCACGAGAATCCTGAGCCAGGGCGTGCACGAGGTCACCGCTACGGTTACGGACAGCGGCAGCCTCCAGGGATCCGCCGTGGTGACGTTCACCGTCGTGCCGCCGCCGTCGCTCGAGTTCGCGCCGATCGCCGATACCTACGTCGATGCCGGCAGCACGGGCACGAACTTCGGCACCGCGCCGGAGCTGCGGGTCGATGCCAGCGCGCAGCGCATCGCGTACCTGCGGTTCACGGTCGCGGGCGTGGGTAGCCGCCCCATCACGTCGGCGACCCTACGCCTCGAGGTCGGGACCGGCTCGGGAGCTGGCAGCAACTCCGGCGGCCGGGTCCAGAAGATCTCCAACAACACGTGGCAGGAGAGCACGACCACGTGGAACAACCGGCCGACGCTCGACGGGACGGTGCTCTCCACTGCCGGAGCCGTCAATCCCGGTGACATCGTCAGCTTCAACGTCACGGGCTCGGTCCCCGGTGACGGAACGTACAACTTCGCACTGACGACGACGTCCTCGGACGCCGTCGACTATCGCTCGCGGCACAGCGGCTCGCCGCGCCTGATCCTCGTGCTCGGCGGGAGCCCGCCCACGGTGGCGATCACCACACCCGCCAACGGCATCGTGGTGTTCACGAGCGCGCTGCCGCTGACGTTCACCGGCACGGCAACCGACCCGGAGAACGGCTCGCTCTCGAGCCAGCTCGCGTGGAGCTCGGACCAGGACGGGCCGCTCGGGAACGGGGCGAGCATCAGCCGGACGCTGACCGTGGGGACGCACCGCATCCGGGCGGCGGCAACCGACGGCGACGGGCTCGTCGGCGAAGCGGCAATCACGGTGCGGGTGCGGGCGCCGAACGTAGCGCCGGCGGTGACCATCACGAATCCGGCCAACGGGGCGTCGATCCCGGCGGGGACGGCGGTGAGCCTCCAGGGGACGGCGACGGACGACTTCGACGGCAATCTCGGCGCGCAGCTGGCGTGGACGTCGAGCCGCGACGGAGCGCTGGGGACGGGGGCGACGCGGACGGTGACCCTCACCGAGGGCAGCCACACGCTGACGGCGAGGGCAACGGACTCGGACGGGGCGACGGGGCAGGCGCAGATCATGGTGGCGATCACCCCGACCGCGCCCGTGGTCATCATAACGGCGCCACCCAGCGGCGCGGCCGTGTTCGCGGGAAACCCGGTGACGTTTGCGGCAACGGCGACCGATGCGACCGACGGCAACGTCAGCGCGAGCCTTACGTGGCTCTCGGATGGCGACGGACCGCTCGGCTCGGGGGCGAGCCTCACGGCGGTGCTGAGCCAGGGCACGCATCTGATCACGGCGCGTGCGGTGGACAATGGCAGTCTCGTGGGCCAGGCGACGATGACGCTCGTGGTCCGGCCCCCGAACGCGCTGCCGCAGGTGACGATCGTCGCGCCCGACGCCGGGGACCTGGTCCTGCTGCCGCTCGTGCTGACCGGGACGGCGACGGACGCGGAGAACGGCAATCTCGGGGCGAGCATCCAGTGGCGCTCGGACCGCAACGGCGTGCTCGGCACCGGGGCGAGCCTGACGGTGCCGGCGCTGGCGACGGGCGCGCACCTGCTGACGGCGACAGCGACCGACAACGACGGTGGCAGCGCCAGCGCCAGCGTGACGGTGACGGTGGGGGCGGCCACGCTGACCTTCATGCCCGAGGCCGACACGTTCATCGATGACAGCGGCCCCGGCATCGCCCATGGGACTGAGCCCGTCGTCAGGATCGACGCGTCGCCCGTGCGGCAGAGCTTCCTGCGCTTCGCGGTCACCGGGGTAGCGCCCTTCGCCGTCGATCGGGCCACGCTGCGTCTCACCGTCAACTCGGACAGCGCCGATGCCTCCAGCTCCGGCGGCACGGTGCATCGCATCAGCAACAGGACATGGCCGGAGGCGACGACCAACTACAACAACCGCCCGGCGATCGACGGCCCGGCCCTGGCAACCCGGGGCACGGTCGCGAACAACGCCGTCGTCGATCTCGACGTCACCGCCGCCGCCATCCGGGACGGTGCGGTGAGCTTCGCGATCCAGACGGCGTCGAGCGACGCGGCGGGCTACCGGAGCAAGGAGGCGGCGACCGGGAAGCCGCAGCTGATCCTGACCCTCAAGCAGAACACGGCGCCGGTGGTGACGATCGCGGCGCCGCCGGCCGGGACCGCGGTGCTGCCGGGCGCGAACGTCACTCTCCAGGGGACGGCGACCGACGCCGAGGACGGGACGCTGACCACGCAGCTCGCCTGGAGCTCGAGCATCCAGGGCG
>Ga0187892_10003524_pt1 | contig 28432 bp, 24 predicted proteins | sample MA1701073metaG_FD_139345 | JGI IMG/M metagenome (GOLD analysis project Ga0187892, IMG submission 139345) | Bio-ooze microbial communities from a basaltic lava cave in the Kipuka Kanohina Cave System on the Island of Hawaii, USA - MA170107-3 metaG ... | reverse complement strand
GAGAACACGTCCGGGTTGATGCCCAGCAGTTTCTCGCGGGAGCGCACATAACTGAGCGCGGCCTGAGCTGATTCTTTCATCACGTCACCGAGGTGTCCGGTCAGCGTGAGTTGGCCTTTACCCTTCATGACCGTCGCCTCGATATAGAGGACATCCCCTCCGGACTCGGTCCACGCTAGTCCCGTGGCCACGCCGATTTCATCTTTCTCTTGCTCGGCCTCCGGGAGGAACTTGGGCACGCCCAAGTAGCTGTGAAGGTTGGCGGGTGTGATCGTGTAGCACTGGACCTTCCCCTCCGCCACCTTCTTGGCTACCTTCCGCATCACGTTGGCGATCTCTCGCTCGAGGTTCCGGACCCCTGCCTCTCTGGTATAGTGCGACACGATCTGGTGGAGGGTCTGTTCGGCGAGCCGGAAGTGTTTGTCCGTGATGCCGTGCTCCTTGAGTTGGCGCGGGATGAGATACCGCCGGGCGATGCCGAGCTTTTCTTCTTCCGTGTATCCGGGGATTTCAATGATCTCCATCCGATCTCTCAGAGCAGGGAGAATCGGATCCATGAGATTCGCGGTGGTGATGAACATCACCTCGGTCAGATCAAAAGGAACGCCCAGGTAATGGTCGCTGAAGGCGTGGTTCTGCTCAGGGTCCAGGACCTCGAGCAGAGCGGCTGACGGATCTCCGCGGAAGTCCATCCCGACCTTGTCCACTTCGTCCATCATGAACACAGGATTGGACGTGCCGGCCTGCTTGATGCCCTGGATGATGCGTCCCGGCAGCGCGCCCACATAGGTTCGGCGGTGGCCTCGGATCTCGGCCTCGTCACGGATACCCCCCAGGCTGATGCGCACGAATTCCCGTCCCAGCGCCCGCGCGATCGATTTGCCGAGCGAGGTTTTTCCGACGCCGGGCGGGCCCACGAAACAGAGGATCGGCCCTTTCATCTTGTCTTTCAGTTTCCGGACGGCCAGGTATTCGAGGATGCGCTCCTTGACCTTTTCCAGGTCATAATGGTCCTCGTTCAGCACCTTCGCAGCGGCCTTGATGTCCAGGTTGTCCGTGGATTTCTTACTCCAGGGCAGTTCGACCATCCATTCCAGATAGGTCCTGACCGTAGCCGACTCGGCGGTGTCCGGGTGCATCTTCTCAAGGCGCTTGAGCTGCTTCTCACATTCCTTCAAGACCTTGTCCGGCATCTTGGCGTCTTTGATGCGTTTGCGAAACTCGGCGACCTCCTCAGCCCGTTCATCCAGTTCACCCAGCTCTTTTTGAATGGCTTTGAGTTGCTCCCGAAGGAAATATTCTCGCTGGGTTTTGTCCATCTCTCCCTTGGCTTGAGCCTGGATTTTCTGCTGCATGGAGAGGACTTCGATCTCTTTGGCAAGGATCTCGCTGACCCGCTTCAGCCGCACGATGGGATCCGTCAGTTCCAGGACGTCCTGAGTCACCTCCACCTTGAGTCCCAGGTTCGAGACGACCATGTCCGCCAAGCGACCAGGGTCCTCCATGTTTTCGATCACCACCATGACGTCCGGCATCAACACCTTGCCTAGGCTGATGATCCGCTCAATCTGTTCCTTCACCGTCCGCATCACTGCCTCGGCCTCGAGCGGCGCTACGGGCGGTTTGGCCTCGACGATCTTGGCGATACGGACCGAATAATAGGGTTCCGTCTGGATGTACTCCACCACCTTGCCTTTGGCGGTTCCTTGAACGAGGATTTTGATCCGTTCGTCCGGGAGCTTGAGCATGCGCATGATGATGCCGATGGTGCCGACTTTGTGGATGTCTTCGGGCCTTGGATTTTCAACGTCAAGCGCTTTTTGGGTGGCCAGGAAAATCATGCGGTTCCCTGCCAAGGCCGCCTCGATCGCTTTGATGGACATTTCTCGGCCTACGAACAGTGGCAGCACCATATAGGGAAAGACGACGATATCCCTGACGGGGAGGAGGGGGAGTTGCTCCGGAGTCTCGAGGTTCTGAAGGTCTTGTGACTCGCGTTCGGTCGGTTCCGCCATCGGAATCACGTCCTCTTACACTGATCCTGACGGTTCAGCAAGACAGCCTCTCTGGGCTGTGTTGGTGGCCAGGCTTTGGAATCGAATCATTGGTCATTTAGGAATGACGCGCATCCAACGACCGGCGTAGCTCTTTCAGATACTTGGCGAAGGGAGGCCCGAGGGTTGGATTCTTCAGCGCGAATTCGACGGTGGCTTGCAGGAATCCGAGCTTGTCCCCCGCATCGTGACGCTGTCCCCGAACCTCATGAGCGTACATCGGGGCTTTCCGGGCAAGCACGCGTAGCGCATCAGTCAGTTGAATCTCACCATTCTTCCCTGGTGAGGTTCTACGGAGAATTGGAAAGATGTCCGGCGGTAGCACATACCTTCCGATCACCGCATACTGGGATGGTGCATTGGCCGGAGCGGGTTTTTCAACTAAGTCCAGCACCCGATGGAGCCCAGGAGCCATTCGTCGGTTGGCCACGATGCCGTATCGGCTGACCTCGGCTCGAGGGACTTTTTTGACGCCCAGGACCGCTCCCTTGCGCGTGTTATAGACGTGAATAAGCTGGGCCAGGGCCGGGATGGGGGCGTCGATCACCTCGTCTCCCAACATGACGGCGAATGGCTCGTTGCCGATGAGATGCTGTGCGCACAACACGGCGTGCCCTAAGCCCAAGGCTTCGGATTGTCGGATGTAGCAAAAATTCGCCAGCTTGGCGATTCGCCGAATGTCGTTCAAAAGCTGGCCCTTCCCGTTTCCTTTGAGATTTTCTTCGAGCTCGAACGAGCGGTCGAAATGGTCCTCAATCGCGCGCTTTCCACGCCCCGTGATGACAATAATGTCCTCGATGCCCGATGAGACGGCTTCCTCCACTGCGTATTGGATCAGCGGTTTATCGACGAGGGGAAGCATCTCCTTGGGGGAAGCCTTGGTTGCCGGGAGAAAGCGGGTGCCGAGTCCAGCGGCCGGAATGATAGCTTTGCGGATCGGAGCGAACGACATGAATTGGATACTAAGGACGGGTCTGAGAAAAGTCAAGGACACTGGCTAATGGCGACGCGGGTTATGGATTGGCACCAGGACCTGATGAATTTTCTTTACATTAACGGAGTCGGCCAATATAATTCACAAGTTTTTCAACGTCTTTCATCTTGGCTCCGATGGGTGTACCGGTGGGGCGGGATATGTGAATCCGGCTCCGAACCGGGTTCATCCTGCAGAAGGATGTGCCGATTCCTATGATTTCCCATCAGGGTGGATCGAGAGCCATCAAATGCGCTTGTCTCGCGGGCTTTGACGATTGGGGGCCGGTCTCCAGGAACGTACGTCAGTGGGTCCATACAGAAGGACCGCGGTGACCGAACCTGGGGGGAGCCGATGGCAGGCGCTTGTGATGGTCATAGCTGCCGGGCTGGTGTTTCCATCAGCCAGCGTTCTGTATGCCCAGGACCCGGTCTTGAAGGTCAAGTCGGTGGAGGTGCGAGGAAACAAGCGCATCGAAGAGCCAGCCATCCGTGGCCGACTGACGCTGAAGGTTGGTGATCCCTATACGGCCGAGGCCATCCGGGCGCAGATTCGACTCATCTATGAAATGGGGTTTTTTGAAGACGTGCAGAGTGAGACTGAATCGGTCGCGGATGGAGTGGCGGTAACGTTCGTGGTGCGAGAGAAACCGTTCATCACCGAGATCGTGTTTGATGGCAACGAGAACCTCAGCGAAGACAAGTTGAAGGAAAAGATCACCATCCGCAACCAGACTTTTTTGGACCAACAACAGGCCAAAGAGAGCGCCGAACGCATTAAGCTGGCCTACCAGGAGGATGGATACTACAATGCACAGGTGACCCCGATCATTCTGACCTTGGAGGAAGACCGGAAGCGACTGACGTTCTTTATTAAAGAAGGCGCACGGGCAAGAATCAAAACGGTCACTTTTGAGGGGATGAGCGTCGTCACGAAGAAAGAGCTTTTCAAGGTCTTGGCGACCCGCGAGTGGATCCCTCTGTACGGCATCATCACGCAATTTCAGATCCCTTCCGTCTTTTCAGATGCTGGCCTTCTCAAGCGGGAAGAGCTGGCCAACGATGTCGAGCGAATCCGGGAAGTCTATCTCAACAAAGGCTACTTGAACATTCAGGTAGGTCTGCCGACGGTTGAGCTCACGGAAGACAAGAAATGGTTTACCGTGACCTTTCCGATTGTGGAGGGGGAACCATTCACGGTTGGTGAGATCGGGTTTCGGGGGAACACGGTCTATGAAGAAGCGGAACTCCGGACTGGGATAAAAATCGCCTCGGGCGAAATCTTCCAACGGGCCAAGATCCGCGATGAGATCACCCGGTTGACTGACCTGTATGGCGCGAAGGGCTACGCGTTCACGGATGTCAGTCCCTCGGTCATCCCGGATCAGCAAACGCGCACGGCTGCGATCACCTTCCATATTAAGGAAGGGGATCTGATCAGAATCCGGCGGATCCACATCACCGGCAACGACAAGACTCGCGACAACGTGATCCGTCGTGAACTCCGGGTCAACGAACAGGAGGTCATTGACACGGTCTCGATGAAACGGAGCTTTCAGCGGCTCAACAATCTCAATTTCTTTGAAACGGTCGAGATCCTCCCGAAGCAGGTAGAGCAGGACAAAGTTGATCTCGACGTCAAGGTGAAGGAAAAGGCCACCGGCTCGTTCAGTATCGGCGGCGGGTTCAGCACCTTGGATCGGTTCGTGGCGGTGGCGGACATCACGGAGGGCAACCTGGGCGGGCGTGGGCACATGGTAAGGGTCCGCGGACAGTTGGGCCAACGGCGTTCTCTCGGGCTGATCACGTTCCGGAATCCCTACCTGGAGGACTCGCTGACGTCTCTGCAGGGAGACCTCTTCAGAACCCTGACGAACTACACCACCTACTTTGAAGACAAATCAGGAGCCAGCGCCACCTTTGGGAGGTGGTTTTCCGAGTACACCTCCGGCAGCTTCAGCTTGGTGGCGGAGCAGCTCAGACTCAGCGACGCGACGGTGGATGCTCCGCAGTTCGTCCTGGACCAGATCGGGACTCAGTCCACGACCGGATTTCGGTCTTCGCTGGCCCGTGACACTAGAGACTTCTACCTGGATCCAAGGACCGGCACGCGCAGCGCCGTCAACCTGGATTTCGGAACGCCGGCGCTGGGCGGAACCAATAACTTTTACAAATTTCAACTTGATGCCATTAAGTACACGCCGCTGTTCTGGGACACACGCCATTCAATCCGCGCGCGGTTCGGTATTACCGATGGCTTGGGTGGGAAACCGATTCCGCTCACGGAACGGTTCTACGTGGGCGGCATCAACACGATGCGCGGGTTTGTCTTCGGCCGAGCCGGTCCGGTCACGACGACCGGGTCGTTGCTGGGCGCCGATCGGCAGATCATCTTCAACAATGATCTTATCTTTCCAATTTCCTCAGAGGCGAAACTCAACGGCGTGTTATTCTTTGATTACGGTAAGGGATTCAACGATGGGGAGAAATTGAGTACGAAGCTCCGGTCGGCGGCCGGCATCGAAGCACGGTGGATCTCGCCGTTTGGGCCCCTTCGTGTCGCATACGGGTTCAACCTGGACCCGAATCCACTCGAGCGAAAAGCTGTGTTTGAGTTTTCGGTCGGATCGCTGTTCTAACTGGAGAAGAGAGCGAGGAGCCAATCGCTCCCGACTCCTGGCTGCGTTGCTGAGTGAAGGGGGGAAGCTGGAATCATGACGATAAGAATGGGAGACGAGTTGCGTCCTCGCAGAGGAAAGACCGCTCGGTTGCTCTTGACACTGACATGTGCGGTAGGCCTGGTGGCGAATGGCTGTGCCACTGCCCCTTCGACCCAGCCTGTCGTCAGGATCGGTGTGGTGGATCCTCAGAAAGTGCTGAACGAGACGGAAGCCGGTAAAAAGGCGAGAGAGTCACTGAGTACCTTTATGAAGAACCGCCAGGCGCTGATTGAGTTGGAGGAGAAAGAGCTGAGGAGGATGGAAGAGGATCTGATCAAGCAAGCGAGCGTGCTCAGCGCCAACGCGAAGAAGGAACGGGAAGAGCAGTTCCGGCGCCGGATGGCGGAATACCAGCAGAAAGCGAATGAGCTGAACCGTGAGGTCCAGGAAAAACAGAAGGAAGTGCTCGAAGGGTTCAGGGACAAAGTGGAGAAGGTCGTCGCGAGGGTGGCTCAACGGTTAGGGCTTGTGGTTGTCATTGAAAAGGGGCGAGGCGGTCCCACCATTTACCACGACTCCTCGTTGGACATTTCAGCCATGATCATTGAGGAGTTCAATAAAGGGGCTCAGTAGGAGAAAGGAGTAAAAGCAATGAACCACGGAAAGCTACTTGTCTCCGCCGGGGCGGCTATGGTGATACTCAGCCAAGGGGCCGTGGGACTGGCAGCGGAGTTCAGGGTCGGGGTGATCGATCAACAGGTTATAATGGAGAAATCCAAGGCCGGCAAACGCGCGCTGGAGGGGATGAAGGAGTTCTCCGCCAGTCGTCAAAAGATCATCGCCGCCGATGATGAGGCGTTAAAGGAGCTTGAGAAATCGCTGAAGGCTCAGGAAAGTGCGCTCAGTGAGACGGCTAGGCGGGAGAAACAAGAGCAGTTTCGGACGAAGCTGGAAGCCTACCAGCGACGCCTCCAGGACTTTAACCGAGAGATACAGGTCAAGCAAAAGGAACTGTTCGAGGAGTATTCCAAGAAAATAGACCGTGCGGCCAAGGTCGTCGCGGAAAAGGAAGGCTACGCTGCGGTGCTGGATAAGGGAAGCGAGAGTACGCTCAGGGTCGTGCTCTACCACCGGGGCGCGATTGATCTGACCGACCAAGTGGTGAAGGAGTTTGATCGGCAGAATAAATAGAGCTTAGGGAGCATTCACATGAACAAAGCCGGACAGGAGGCGGGACCGGTGTCAGCTATGGATATCGAAGAAATTCAAGCGGCGATTCCCCATCGGTACCCATTTTTGCTTGTCGATCGCATTCGGGAGCTTGAACTGGACCGGCGCATCGTGGGAATCAAGAACGTGACCATGAATGAGCCGTTTTTCCAGGGGCACTTTCCGGATCGTCCGATCATGCCCGGCGTGCTGATCATCGAAGCGATGGCTCAAGTGGGCGCCGTGCTGTTGTTCAAAACGTTTCCGACATCTGGGCGTCCCCTTATCTACTTGACCGGCGTGGACAACGCCAAGTTTCGCAAGCAGGTGGTGCCGGGCGACCAGTTGCGTTTCGAAGTGGAGGTTCTGAGGCGACACCCTCCTTTTTGGAAGATGCAGGGGAAAGCCTATGTCGAGTCGGACATAGTCTGTCAGGCCGAGCTGACCGCAATGGTGGTGGAGAACAAAGACGAAAACCGTTAATCGTCATTCGTGAACCGTTAACCGTTGGACCAGAACGCGGATCAACTCGGTCGATTAACGAATAACGATTCACGTTTAACGTTTGTTGGAGGCCGACGCGTGGAGATCCATCCGACTGCAGTGATTCATCCCGGCGCTGAACTAGCCCATGATGTCGTGATTGGGCCCTATTCGGTGGTTGGTGAGCATGTGAAGATCGGCCGTGGGACCCGCTTGGTGTCCCATGTCTATGTGGAGGGCTGGACCGAGCTTGGGGAACGATGTCAGCTGTATCCCTATGCCTCCATCGGCACTCCGCCCCAGCATCTTCAATACAAGGGCGAGCCGACCCGCGTGGTCATCGGCCATGACAACGTTCTGCGGGAGTATGTGACAGTGAACCGTGGCACTGCACTCGGGGGGGGCGTGACGACCATCGGTCACCATAACTTTCTCATGGCCTATGTCCATGTGGCTCACGATTGTCACCTGGGTAACCACTTGATCATGGCCAACGCAGCGACCTTGGCCGGGCATATCACGATCGGTGACCACGCGATCATCGGAGGGCTGGTGGGGATCCATCAGTATGTTCGGGTGGGTGCCTATGTGATGATCGGAGGCTGTTCGGCGGTGGGGCGTGATGTTCCCCCCTTCATGCGCGCAGCGGGCGGCTATCGCGCGCAGTTGTACGGCGTGAACTCGATCGGCCTCAAACGCCAGGGATTCTCCAACGAACGCATTGCGGTGCTCAAACGAGCCTATGAAATGCTGTTTCGGTCTGGACATCGAATGGCCGAAGCGATCAAGCTGGCGCGGGACGAGTTTCGTGACCATGCGGACGTGATGGAGGTTATCGCCTTTCTGGATGGCTCCAAGCGCGGCATTTGCCGATCGGTGGGAAAAGAGCTGGAGGACGAAGACTAGCAGAGATGCGTGGGAACCGTGGCGGAGTAATACTGACGGAAGCCGGGGAGCGGATTGGGCTCATCGCGGGCAACGGCCGCTTTCCGATCATTTTCGCAGAGAATGCCAAGCGGCTGGGCTATGCCGTATCGGCCGTCGCCCACATCGGTGAAACGGAGCCTGAACTGGAGCAGTACGTCGAGCGGATCCACTGGATCGAGATCGGCCAGTTCAACAAGCTCATTCAGGCGTTGAAGGGCGATGGCGTGCGTCAAGCCGTAATGCTTGGAGGAATCAAGAAGACGCATGTCTTCACAACCGTCAGACCAGACCTGCGAGCGCTGGCGGTGGCCAGCCGTCTGAAACAGCTGAAGGATGATGCCATCTTGCGCGAGGTGGCGACCGAGCTGGAAAACGAAGGGATTCAGATCCGGGAGTCCACCTTCGGACTCCGCGGCATTCTGGTTGAGGAAGGATCCCTCACGAAGCGCAGTCCAAGCAAGAAGGAGTGGGAAGACATCCGCTATGGCTGGGAAATGGCCCTGGAAATCGGACGGCTTGACGTTGGTCAGTGTGTCGTCGTGAAGGACCGGGTCGTGGTAGCGGTCGAGGCGGTCGAGGGAACAGATGAGACGATACGCCGCGGGGGTGTGCTGGCCCGGGAGGGCGCCGTGGTAGTGAAGCGAAGCAAGCCGCAACAAGACCTCCGCTTCGATCTCCCGGCGGTGGGTCCGACTACAGTCGAGGCCATGTCGTCGGTCAAAGCGGCGGTCCTGGCTCTGGAGGCGAACCGGGGTGTGCTCCTGGACCGAGAGGAGACGTTGCGCAAGGCCGAGCGAGCAGGGATCGCGATCATCGGGCTTCCCGGTGAGGTGCGTTCGGAATGACGGTCACGAGCAGCGAGTCGCCATCATGTCTTCAGCCTCGGCAGGAACGGAGCCGATGAAACGACTCCGCGTTGGAGTCATTGGCGTGGGGCATCTGGGCCAGAATCACGCCCGTCTTTACTCCAGCCTGCCTGGATCAATCCTGGCCGGTGTCATGGACATCAAGCCGGATCGCGCTCGACTGATTGGGGAGCGGTATGGCGCTCCGATCTACCCCGATCCTAAGACGCTACTCGAACAGGTGGATGCCGTCAGTGTTGCGGTGCCGACCTCAGCCCACCACGCAGTCGTCAAAACCTGTCTGGATGCTGGCGTGCATGTCCTGGTGGAAAAGCCGATTGCAGTCACTCCGGCCGAGGCGCATGAGCTGGTGGAGTTGGCACGGAAGCGCGGCTGTGTCCTGCAGGTCGGTCATGTGGAGCGGTTCAACCCAGTGGTCCGAGCGGTGCGTCCCTCGATCGGAAAACCGGGCTTCATCGAATGCCACCGTCTGAGTCCGTTCGGAGAACGGGGAACCGATGTCGATGTGGTGCTTGATCTGATGATTCACGATTTGGACATGGTCCTGTCGTTCGCGCCAGGGCCGGTTGAGGAGGTTCGCGCTGCCGGTGTGCCGGTCCTCTCTTCGACTATCGACATTGCGAATGCCAGGGTCGCGTTCGGCAGCGGGTGCGTCGCGAATCTGACAGCCAGCCGCGTCTCGATGACCCGCCAACGGCGGCTTCGTCTCTTTCAGCAGGATGCCTATGTCTCCGTCGATTATCACACACGTCAAGGCGTGATCTGTCGTCGGGTGGTGCGACCAGGCGAACCACCGAAGATCGAGGTCGAGCAGGTACAGGGAGGGGATGAGGAACCGCTCAAGTTGCAACTCGATGCGTTCTTGCATTCCGTCGCCGCCGGCACGCCTCCCGCTGTCTCCGGCGAGGACGGTGCAGCAGCGCTGACCCTGGCTCACCAGGTACTGGATGCGATCGGTATGTTCGTGCGTCGGCATACTGAACCCCGTGAGGGGTAAGGCGTGAGGCGTCGGGAGAAGAACATGGTTCAGTCGAAGTGTCTCGTCACCCCTTACGCCTGACGCCTCACGGGAGTAACCATGCCACGGATTCTCATCGTGACAGGCGAGGCCTCGGGCGATGTGCACGGCGCGAATCTGGCCAAAGCCCTCAAGGCGCTGGATCCGGACCTCTCGCTGTTGGGAGTCGGAGGATCCCGCATGCAGGCCGCTGGCGTCGAACTGGTTCAGGGGATCAGGCAACTGGACGTGATGGGGTTGATCGGTCCCTCCTCGGTTCGGGCCCTGATCCATCGGGTCCTCAGGGTGAGGCGGATTCTTCAAGAGGAACCGCTGGACCTGGTCGTGCTGATCGACAATCCTGGCCTCAATTTCCATTTCGCTCGCATCGCCAAGAAAGCTGGGCGTCGAGTCGTCTATTACATCGCACCCCAGCTCTGGGCCTGGCGGCCCCGCCGCATGAAGTGGGTACAACGACGTGTGGACCATGTGCTGGTCATCCTGCCGTTCGAGGAGGAACTGTACCGCCGAGCTGGAGTTTCATGCACGTTCGTCGGGCATCCGTTGCTGGACGAAGTCGCGCCGTCCTATGACCGAGCTGAGCTACGCAAACGCTTCGGGTTTGATGCAGCCGGTCCTGTGATCGGCCTGTTGCCGGGAAGTCGGGAGGGCGAGGTCCGTGCTCTGCTGCCCACCATGCTCCAGGCCGTGGCTAAGCTGGCCGGGGCTTATCCAGGGCTCCAGTCAGTGGTTGCGCAAGCGCCTTCTATCAGAGATGGCCTGATCGAAGAACTGTCGCCCGCCGCCGACATGAACGTCCGCGTCGTCCGAGACCAGGCTAACGAGGTGATGGTGGTTGCCGATCTCTTGCTGGTCGCGTCTGGAACCGCGACGCTACAGGCTGCGATGATTGGGACGCCGCTGGTGATTACATATCGCACCTCGTGGCTCACTTATTGGATTGCGCGGTGGCTGATCAGAGTGCGGTGGATCGGGCTGGTCAATATCGTGGCCGGGCGTGGGATCGTGCCAGAACTCATCCAGCAGGAGGCGACGCCCGGCCGGTTGAGCGAGGAGGCGACGCGCCTGCTCAGCGACGAGGGTTCCTACAATGAGATGCGTGCAGCGCTGCGCGCCGTGCGGGCATCACTCGGTGCGCCTGGGGCATCCCAGCGTGCGGCGGCGGTGATCCTCAAGGAGTGCCAAGCTTGAGGTCGTTCCTACGGCTTCTCCGTTATATTGGACCCCATCGTCTCCGTTTCACGGCGGCAGTTCTCTGCTCTGCTCTCGTGGCCGGTCTCACGGGCGTCTATGCCTGGCTTGTCCGGCCGGTGCTTGACGGCATCTTTATCAATAAGGACGAGTCTCTGCTTGTAGCGTTGCCAATCGCGATCCTGGCTGTGGCCGTGCTGAAAGCGGTCTTCAGCTATGGTCAGAACTATTTGATGAACTATGTGGGCTATCACATAGTCGGCGATATTCGTGAGGAGCTCTTCTTTCAGCTTGTCCGCCTGCCGGTCAAGTTCCACGACGACAATACTTCCGGTCGCCTGGTGGCGCGGGTGATCAACGACGTGAATCTGATGGCAAATGCCGTTGCGAATGTCCTGAGGAATCTGGTCCAAGAGAGTTTGACCTTCATTGCGATGGTAGGGGTCATCTTTTACCAGAACTGGAAACTCGCGGCGATGTCCATCATCGTGATCCCGCTGTCATTTTTCACCATGATCCGGACTGGCCAGCGGCTGCGTCGCTTGGCGACGAGCGGACAGGAGAGGATAGGAGATATGGCGTCGGCCCTACAGGAGTCCCTAGCAGGTGTACGCGTCGTGAAAGCCTTTGGTCGTGAGGAGGCTGCGGGATTGCGGTTCAGGGGCAGCAACAGGGCGCTTCTGCGAGCGATGATGAAGGGGATTCAGGTTTCATCGCTTGGCTCCTCACACATGGAAGTCATCGGGGTTCTAGGCATCGCCCTCTATATCTGGTATGGCGGCTATCTAGTGATCCACGGTGCCATGACGCCTGGCGCCTTTTTCTCCTTTCTTACGGCGGTGTTTATGGCCTATACCCCCCTCCGGCGTCTAGCAGGGGCCAACAACACGGTTCAGCAAGCACTCTCAGCAGCGGAGCGAGTGTTCGGAGTGCTGGATCTGGAAAACGAGCAGGACCGTGACCGAGGCGGAAAGGAGCTGCCGACGATCACGCGTTCCTTGGAGTTCAGAGGTGTCACGTTCCGGTACGAAGGCAGCGACCTACCAGCGCTCACCGGCATCGACCTATTGGTTTCGGCCGGAGAAGTGGTGGCCTTGGTCGGCAGCAGTGGAAGCGGGAAAACCACCCTTGTAAGCTTGGTGCCACGTTTCTACGAGTCGACTGAGGGGGCCATTTTGATTGATGGTCAGGATATTCGAGACTGCACGCGTCAGTCTCTCCGGCAGCAAATTGGGATCGTTTCGCAGGATATCGTCTTGTTCGATGAGACCGTCGCGAAGAATATCGCCTACGGACGGGTGAATGCGACGGAGGATGAGGTGATAAAGGCGGCGAAAGCCGCCTATGCCGACGAGTTCATCCAGCGTCTCCCCAACGGCTACCAGACGGTGATCGGGGAAAATGGGGTGAAGCTCTCAGGAGGGGAGCGCCAGCGTGTGGCGATTGCCCGCGCAATTTTGCGGGATCCGCCGATCTTGATCCTGGATGAGGCGACCTCCGCGCTGGACTCCGAGTCGGAGCGAATCGTGCAGCTCGCTCTTTCCAATCTGTTGAAAAACCGGACAACCCTGGTCATCGCGCATCGGCTCTCAACAGTGCAAAATGCGGATCGGATCGTAGTCATGGACCGGGGTTGCATTGTGGAAATTGGCTCGCACGAGGAGCTGCTCCGGCGCGGGGGACTCTACAAGCGCCTCCATGCGATGCAGTTCCAGGACCTCGATGAGGCCGTGAAGCGCACCTCGTGAAGTGTGTCTCGTGAAGGGTCCGGTCCTCAGACGAGATACGAGCGACGAACGACGATGTTGAACTGGCTCAAACTGGCGATGCTCCCGCTGATCGGCTCCGGCCTGATCCGGCTCCTTGGCTTGGTCATCTGGATCAGAACGGAGGGAGGCGATCAGGTGGACGAGCTGTATCGGCAGGGGAGGCGCATCATTATCGCCTTCTGGCATGGGCGTCAGCTCATGATGCCCCTGGCCTATCGCGGAGCCGAGGTGCATGTCCTGATTAGCCAGCACCGGGATGGTGAGTTGATCCATCGGATCGTGTCCCGGTTCGGGTTCCGTTCCGTGCGGGGATCCACCACGAGAGGCGGTGTGGCGGCGCTTCGGCGCCTGATTGAGTTGGGACGGGCCGGTGCGGACTTGGTGGTGACGCCGGACGGGCCGAAGGGCCCGCGACAGGTGGTCCAGATCGGAGTGATCCAGTTGGCCAAGGCCACTGGCCTTCCGATTGTGCCGCTCACGTTTAGCTGCTCAAAAAAAAAGTCTTTGCGAGCTGGGACCGCTTCATGGTCCCGTATCCGCTGGGACGAGGGCTATTTGTCTGGGGGAAGCCGATCTGGGTGCCCCGTGATGCGACGGAGGAGGACCTGGAGACCAAGCGGCTCGAGCTTGAGAGTACCCTGAACACGATGACGGCGGAGGCCGATGAAGCGGTGTGTCGTTAACCGTGAATCGTTATTCGTTGATCGACAGAAACTCCTCACGTTTAACGAATAACGTCTTCTTGCGATTCACGTTTAACGGTTAACGTGCAACTCATGTGGTACTTCCTCTACAACGTCCTTTTGCTCCTGGCCTCTCCCTTCATTCTCCTCGTTCTGCTTGCCAAGAAACGGTGTCGGCGAGGCCTTGTCCAACGGCTGGGGTTTCTACCGGAGGGTTTGGCACGCAATAGTCGGAGCGACAGCCGAAAGGTTCTGTGGGTCCATGCGGTGTCACTCGGCGAGGTGATGGCAGCAGTGCCGCTGGTGCGAGCGCTGCACATCCGGTATCCGGCCTATCGCCTGGTGGTCTCGACAGTCACCGAGACGGGGCGCGAAGCGGTGGTGCAACAGCTTGTAGACGTGGCGGAACATTGCTATGCACCGCTGGACTTTCCATGGATCGTCGCTCGTGTCGTTGAGCGACTCAGCCCGACTCTGTTCCTCTTTGTCGAGACCGAGCTGTGGCCGAATCTGCTTCGGACCCTCTCGAGGTGCAGAGTCCCGTCCATTCTGGTCAATGGCCGGCTCTCGTCCTCCTCTTTTCGAGGCTACAGCCTCGTCAAACCCTTCTTTCGCCAGGTCCTTGAAACCGTCGCGTTGTGTCTCATGCAATCTGATCGGGATGCCCAGCGAATCATCGCGCTTGGCGCTGACCCGGCTTGCGTACTCCGGACGGGGAATATCAAGTTCGACCAGCCCCTCCCGGATGAGGCAAGTGGAGCGACGACTCTGTCGCGGCGTACGGTTGCGGTGGATGAGCAGGAGGAACTGATCGTGGCGGGCAGCACACATCCGGGCGAGGAGGAACAACTGCTCGATGGCTACCAACAGTTGCAGCGTGATTTCCCTTCTTTGGTGCTCCTGCTCGCGCCACGGCATATTGAACGGGTGGCCGAGGTGGAAGGCGTGGTGAAAGCCAGGGGACTGCTGGCCGTCAGACGCAGCGCGCTGGGGCAGCCGGGCGGTGCATCGTTTCAGCCGGGCTTGCCGCGAGTGGTGATTCTGGACACGCGCGGGGAACTGGCCGGCGCGTATCGTCACGCAGTGCTCTCATTTGTGGGCGGCACGCTGGTCCCGGTCGGTGGGCATAACCTTCTGGAGCCTGCCCGCTGGGGCAAGCCTGTCTTCTTCGGACCTCACACCGATCACTGCGCGGAGGTGGCCGAGCTTCTGCTACATGCAGGTGGTGGGGTACAGATCCGTGATGGGCAGGAGCTTGCCGCTGAGATGGCGCGATGGCTCCGAGACCGGTCTGGCCTGCGGCGCAAGGGTGACGCAGCTCGACAGGTCGTCCTTGACAACCAAGGAGCCGTGGAACGTAGCCTCCAAGAGATCGCGAAGGTGTTGGTTCGCGGCAACAAGTGCAGAATGATGAGTGATGATTGCGGAATTGCGGATTCAAAAAACCAAATCCAGAACTTGGGCCAGGCGCTTTCAGATTCATCACTCATCATTCAGCATTCATCACTTCTTCGGTGGCCGCTTCTGGCCCTGGCTTTTCCCTATGGTCTTGCTGTAAGGGCTCGTGCTGCTCTGTATGAGCATGGCTGGCTACCAAAGCGAAGCCTCCCCTGTCGTGTGGTGAGTGTGGGCAATCTGACAGTCGGGGGGACCGGAAAGACGCCAGTAGTGATCTTGATCGCAGAATGGCTGCTCGCTCGGGGCCTGCGCGTTGGCGTCCTCAGTCGTGGCTATCGCCGACAAAGCCGGGCGCCGTTCGTACTGGTCTCAGACGGCCGGACGATCCTTGAGGGGCCAGCCGCAGCAGGCGATGAGCCCTACCTGATCGCACGGCGGTGTCCCGACGCGGTGGTGGCCGTTGGCGCGGATCGGTACAAACTCGGCCAGTGGGTGCTGGAACGGTTTCCCATTGATTGCTTCCTGCTGGATGATGGGTTCCAGCATCTGGCGTTAAACCGGAACGTGGATTTGCTGCTGGTGGACGCCTCCGATCCGGCAAGCTTACGGGCGCTGTTGCCTGCTGGTCGTCTTCGGGAACCGCTCTCGACTGCAGCCCGCGCGACGGCGATTCTGCTAACTCGTGCCGATACAGTAGCCGGATGGAACCCTGTGTGGGGACTGATCAGAGAAGCAAGCGGCCTGGACAGTCGGCCGATCCTCGTCCGATTCAAGGCAGAGGGCTTTGTGGACGTTCTGACTGGAGGGTTCGAAGAAAATAAGCGAGTCTCTGGGAGAACAGCGGTGGCCTTCAGCGGCATCGGCAATCCGACCTCGTTCCGAACCTTGTTGGCCGGCCAAGGGATCAAGATCCTCGACGAGCTGGTGTTTCCGGATCATCACGACTACACGGATGCCGACTTGAGTCAGGTGAGACAGAGGGCTGAGGTGTGCGGAGCCGAGCTGGTGGTAACGACCGAAAAGGATGCGGGGAAGATCGTGCACTTGCTCAACCAGAAAGACAGACTCCTGGCGTTGCGTCTTGGCACGGAAATTCTGGAGGGCCGGGAGTGTCTGGAACGACTCGTCCTGGGCGTGGCGGACAGAAATGATGTGGGAGTCTGTGCGTAAGGCATCGATCAAGAGGCTGTTGGTCCGGGGTCCCAACTGGATCGGCGACGCCGTCATGAGCGAACCAGCTCTGGCCGCTCTGCGGGAGCTATTTCAGACCGCGGAGATCACCTTGCTGGTCAAGCCGGCAATCGCGGAATTGCTGAAAGGCCATCCTGCTCTTCATCGGATTCTTGTCTATGAGGATCCTGGGCGGCATGCGGGGATCACCGGTAAGTGGACCTTAGCAGGGACCCTGCGTCATTTACGGTTTGATCTGGCGATTCTCTTTCAGAACGCCTTCGAAGCCGCTCTGCTGACGTTCCTGGCCGGGATTCCACGCCGTTACGGCTATGCCACTGACGGGAGAAGTTTCCTTCTGTCAGATCCGATCGCGGTGCCAGAACGAACGACGATCAGGCATCAGGTCCAGTATTACCTGGATATACTCCGTCCTCTTGGCTCTGAAAGGCCGACAGGGCCTCCACGACTGTTTCTCTCGGATGAGGAAGAACAGGCAATGGATCGGCGACTCGTCGAGGCCGGCGTTGCCGAGTCCAACCTCCTCGTTGGCCTGAATCCTGGCTCCACCTACGGGGGCGCCAAGCGCTGGCTGCCGGAACGGTTTGCCGAGACAGCGGATCGGCTGATCCGGGAGCAAGGTGTGCACAGCGGGCGTCGGGTCAGCGCGGTGATCGTCGGGGCTCGGGGGGAAGAGGCCTTGGGGCGCGCCATCGCAGACAGGATGCAAATCAAGCCGATCCAGTTCTCCGGGCGCACGACCATCAGGGAACTGATGGCGGTGATCAAACGGTGCGATCTGTTCCTGACCAATGATACCGGGCCGATGCACATTGCAGCCGCGTTTAGTGTGCCGGTGGTGGCTCTGTTCGGACCGACTGATTCACGAACGACATCTCCGTTCGGGAGCGGCCACACGATCGTGCGTCACTCAGTTGAGTGTGCTCCCTGCCTGTTGCGCGAGTGCCCCATTGATCACCGGTGCATGACCCGGATCTCGGTAGACGAAGTCTATGCAGCGGCGGTGAAACAGCTAGTCGTAAAGTCCGAAAGTCCCGAGTTGATGACGTTCCGACCTTCAGACTTTACAACTCCACTCAAGGGCGTGACGGTCTTTCTTGATCGTGATGGGACGTTGAACCAGGATCCCGGCTATGTGAAATCACCGGAGGAGCTGGAGCTCTTCCCCGGCGTGGTTGAGGCGGTGGCTCGCTTGAACCGGGCCGGGGCGCGCGCGGTGGTGATCACCAACCAGTCCGGGATCGCCAGGGGCCTGCTGAACATCTCAACCCTGGAACAGATCCACGATCGGCTGCGCGCGCTCCTCAAAGCTGGCGGAGCCTCTCTGGATGCGATCTATGTGTGTCCTCACGCTCCTGATGAAGGCTGTGCCTGCCGCAAACCTGGGACTGCCCTGGCAGAGCGAGCTGTAGCGGACCTAGGCCTTGCTCTATCGGGCGCCTACGTGGTGGGAGATCAGAAGCGAGATGTGGATATGGCTAGTGGAATTGGAGCGAAAAGCGCGTTGGTCACGACTGGTCCGACCAGTCTGCAGGCGCTAGCTGACTTGCAGGCAGCGGGACGACAACCGGATTACGTTGCACCGGGACTGATCGAGGCCGTGGAGTGGATCATTGAAGACGTGAAAGCGCGTCAATCGTTAACCGTCTGATGGCCTTGTGACACCCATGCCTGACTTCCGTCGTATCCTGATCATCAAGCCGAGCTCGATGGGAGATGTGGTACATGCCCTCCCCACGCTGTCGGCGCTGCGGAGAACCTTTCCCAGCGCGGCGATCACGTGGCTGGTCAAGCGACAGTGGGCTGGGCTGCTGGAGCGGGCTGAAGGACTTGATAGAGTGTGGCCCGTCGAGCCGAGCCTGAGTGGCTGGCTGTCCCAAGTCCCGCGCCTTCGCGCGGCCAGTTTTGATCTTGTCGTGGATTTGCAAGGCCTGTTTCGTAGCGGAGCCATCGCCCGGCTGACCGGATGTCCAGTCAGGATCGGGTTTGTCAACGCGCGTGAGGGCAGCCGCTTCTTCTACACACATAAGGTGCCGGTTCCAACACCGGACCTGCACGCGGTGGATCGGTATCTGCTTGTGGCTGCTGCGCTTGGGGCTGACGTGGGCACTTCTCCCAGGGATGGAACCCACGCGAATTTCCGCTTGCGTGTCGGACTGGCCGACCGAGAAGAGATAGCAGATCTGCTGGGTCGGTCTGGTGTGCGAGTGAGTCCCCCATGGATTGCGATGAATGTCTCGGCCCGCTGGCCGACCAAACGTTGGCCGCCGGAGTTCTTTGCGGCTGCGGCAGATCGAATTCAGGAAGAGAAACTGGGGACTGTCGTGCTGATCGGCGGACCGGACGAACGAGCGGCTTCGCAGGCTGTTAGGAGCTTGATGCGCACCGTGTCCGTGGATCTCACGGGGGAGACCACGCCCAACTTGCTCCCGGCCTTGCTGGAATCGGCTTCGGTTCTGCTGACCAATGATTCCGGACCCATGCACGTTGCGGCGGCGGTCGGCACCCCGGTGGTCGCGATGTTCGGGCCAACGAGTCCGACTCGCACCGGTCCCTATGGGAAGGGGCATCGGGTGCTCGCAAACCAGATTCCTTGCAGCCCCTGCTTCAGCCGTACCTGTCGAAACAGGGTCCAACTCGAGTGTCTCACGAGCATTACTCCGGACAAGGTCATCGAGGCGGTGCGCGATCAACTGAAGGTTAAGGCTGAGGTTGAGGCTCAGTGCAGAGAAGGCCAAAAACTTCTTGCTCAACCTTAACCTGGACCTAAGCCTATGAAGATTCTACTGGTCAGGCCTGATGGGATCGGGGATGAAATCTTGTGCCTCCCTGTGGCGGCGGCGCTCCGCCGTCTGATGCCGGACGCGCGGATTACCTTTCTCTCCAGCGCGTCTGCAGCGCCGATTCTGTCTCATCATCCTGACCTGGACGAGGTGTTGTCCCTCTCAGGTCGTGAGCGACTCCATGAGTTGGTGGCCCTCTTTCGGCAGGGGTTCGGCGCAGCCATCTTTCTGAAGCCGTTCCGCCGTCTGATGTTTGCAGCCTTTCTGGCGCGTGTCCCGGAGCGGGTGGCAACCGGCTATCGATGGTATAGCCTGCTGGCCAACAGGCGGGTCTACCAGCACCGGCATGATTTCTCTAAACATGAGAGCGAGTATAACCTTGGGCTGTTGGCTGGGCTCGGTCTCAATCCCGGTCTGCCGGTGAAGCCGGCGCTGGTGCTGACCGACGAGGAACGTCAATGGGCGGAGACAAGGCTTGAAGGGCTACCGGCGAATCGCATCCTGCTCCATCCTGGCGGGTTTGCGGCCCGTCGGTGGCGGGGCGAACATTATTGGGCTCTCGCACGTCAATTAACTCATGAGGGGTTTGGAGTGATTCTTACCGGCAGTGACATCGAGCGAGAGCGGTTTCATCATGAGGCAAATCAAGTCGGAGATGCAGGAAAGGGAATTCTAGACCTGATGGGCTGTCTGACGGTCAGGGAACTCATGGCCGTGATTGGGGCCAGTTGCGTGGTGGTCTCGGGGGCGACGGGGCCTGCTCATCTTGCGGCGGCTTTAGGGGTGGCGACTGTGAGCCTGTTCGATCCCCGGCGGAACAACCTTCCGATCCGGTGGGGGCCGCTTGGCAAGGGAGTGGTGCTGCGGCCGGATGTCCCCACCTGCGAGAAATGTGTGTACGAAGCCTGTCCCTACTGGGACTGTTTGGATCGGATCACAACGGACCAAGTGGCTGACAGGGTCCGGCAGGTAGTCGGCCATGTGGAAGGGATGGCGGTGGTGCATGTCTAAGCTCTCGGTCTATGTCATCGCCTACAACGATGAGCCTAACATTCGAGCTTGTCTGGAAAGTGTGCGCTGGGCCGATGAGATCATTGTCGTGGACTCGCATAGCACCGATGCGACCGAGAAGATCAGCCGGGAGTTCACTGACAAGGTGTTCCAACACGAGTTCAAGGGATTCGGGCGGCTAAGAAATGAGGCGATGGCGCACGCGACACACGACTGGGTCTTCAGTCTGGATACGGACGAGCGGGCTACGCCGGAAATCCACGATGAAATCCGGCGGGTGCTGGACCGAGGTCCAGAAGCAGATGCCTATTTCGTGCCGCGGCGGAACTATTTCCTGGGGCGCTGGATCCGCCACTGTGGCTGGTATCCGGATTATCGCCAGCCACAGTTGTTCCGCAAGGATCGCATGCGATATCGAGAAGACCTTGTGCATGAAGGGTTTGAACTGGACGGGCGAGTGGGATATCTCAAAGAACATGTGTTGCAATATCCATTCGGAGACATCGACCGCTATCTGGCCAAGATGGACCGTTACTCGGACCTCATGGCGACCCGCATGGTCCAACAGAGACGGCGGTTCCGGACGCACCAGCTCATCACGCATCCCTGCTTCACCTTCGCCAAGATGTATCTGGGGCAGGCCGGCTTTCTGGACGGCATGCCCGGGCTGATCCTCTCCGGGCTGTATGCCTATTACACCTTCATCAAATACGCGAAGTTTTGGGAGCTAACTAAGTGAATCACATGAAGGTTAGCGGATTTACCTTTTGCCGAAACGCCGTGAAGTACGACTATCCGGTCGTCGAATCGATCTGCTCGATTCTGCCGATCGTCGACGAGTTCATTGTGAATGTGGGGCGCTGCGAAGACGGTACGCTCGACCTCATTCGCTCCATCAGGGATCCGAAGATTCGCATTGTGGAGTCGGTCTGGGATGAGACGCTGAAGAGAGACGGGCTTGTGTATTCCCAACAGACCAACATTGCTCTGTTCCACTGCACAGGTGATTGGGCCTTCTATCTCCAGGCGGACGAAGTTATTCACGAGGATGACCTGCCCAAGATCGTTGCCGCCATGCATAAGTACCATCGCTCGCCCAAGGTCCTGGGTTTGGTCTTTCGCTACATGCACTTCGTGGCAGATTATTGGTCCACCAATCCATGGTTTTACCATAGGACAGTTCGCGTGATTCGGAACAACGGCGATGTCGAGTCCTGTGGTGATGCAGTCGGGTTCCACCTGAAAGCCACAGGGCAGTACCTGCTCAGTGGGCCGAAAGAGTGGCTAGCGGACTCTGGCGGGCGCGTTTTTCACTATGGATGGGTCAAAGATCCGAAAGTCATGCTAGCAAAGAAGCAAGAGCAGACCGCTGTCTATCATGGAGACGCGCCCCCGCCCTCTGAGGCTAGCTTATACGTGTTGGACACGTTCAAGTTTGAGGACTATGCGATTCTCAAGGAATTTCGAGGTCGTCATCCGCGCGTAATGGGAGAACGTGTGGCGGCAGGGAGGCGCTTCGCGTCACGCCGAAATCGGTGGCTTAACTGGCGGTTCTATAGAGAGGTGGCGCAGCGTGGCTTCCGTGGATAATCAGCGCACGTCGATTTCGGCTGTCATTATTACGAAGGACGAGGAGAAGAATATTCGAGCCTGCCTTGAGACCCTTGCCTGGGTGGATGAAATCATCATCGTGGACTCGTGCAGCAGTGACCGGACGGTCGAGATTGCTAGGGCTTTTACAGACCGGGTATTCGTCAGAGCGTGGCCAGGCTATGGACCGCAGAAGAATTTCGGCATTGACCAGGCGAAATCGGAGTGGATGCTCATTATTGATGCCGATGAACGAGTGACCAATCCGCTGCGTGAGGAAATTTTGCAGCTTCTTCGTTCCGGAGCGCCCTTAGATCTGGTGGGCTTCAAAATTCCGAGACGCAACTTTTTCTACGGTCGGTGGATTCGAGGGGGAGGTATCTATCCTGATCACCAGTTACGACTCTTCCGACGGTCTGCTGGACGTTACGATAACGTTCCTTTACACGAGCATCTGGAGCTCCGCGGGCCGACCGCAACACTCACAAGCTACCTCGATCATTACAGTATGCCTGGCATCGGCGAGCATGTGCGTAAAATCATACGCTACACCACGCTCGGCGCTCAGGAAAAGCTCAAGGTGCGATCGCAGGTGACGCCCCTGGCAATAGCCGGCAACCATCTGGCAACGATCTTCAAAACTTATGTGCTCCGTGGCGGCTTCCGTGACGGTGTGCACGGGATCATCGTCGCGCTGTTCGCGGGCATGTACACGTTCGTCAAGTATGCGAAGGCGTGGGAGCTGTTGCGGCAAGGGAGTACAAGGGAATAATGGCGTAGGGAGGACTGGGGGGCCGGACTGGCCTCCGTGCTCGCGCACCGCGCACGATCAGAATGTGCTCGGTGGACGCGCGCAGTAGAGACCAGTCCAGCCCCCAAGTGCAGATCATACCCTTGCTGTGGGGGCGAGTGGAGGGTTGGGAAAGGGAAAAGGAAGATGCGGGTCGGGATTGATGCCAATCCCATTCTGGGGGAACGCGGCGGGGTGGGGTGGTATACCTACTATCTGCTCAAAGCGCTCCTTGATTTGAAGGAGGATGTCGAATTCGTAGGCTATGTTAAACCGGGCTTGCTTCGGACCGGCGTTCAGAAAGAGTGGGAGGCTCATTCTCGCCTGCGTTGGGTCGAAGCAGGGAGACTCATGATGCGTTGGCGAGGTGCTCTGGATCGACTGGACCTCTACCACGGAACAAACTTCAAGATGCAGACAGTCGGGCGGCATGGCGGCCTCGTCACGATCTATGATCTCTGGCTCGACCGGCATCCGGAATACTCCACCAAGCTGTTCGGCCAGAGGACCTCGTTCTACCGGACGAGGCGAACGGCCAGGCGAGCGCGCAAGGTAATCACGATCTCCGAGTCTTCCGTCCGCGACATCGAATCGTTGTACGGGCTTCCGCGCGAGCAGATCTCCGTGATTCCTTGTGGGGTCTCGGAAGCCTTTCGGCCGGTCTTGGACAAAATCGCCATGACGGAGCTACGGTGTCGTTTGGGACTGCCGACCGCGCGGTTCATTCTCTTCGTGGGCGGGGCAGACCCTCGGAAGAACCATCAGGCCCTCCTGAGGGCCTACGCTCGCCGATCAGCTCTCCTGAGGGAATATAGCCTCGTGTTGGTCGGCCAGCCGGTCCACCGTTTCGCCGACATGGGGCAAACGGTGCGTGCCTGTGGTCTTGAGGACCGGACGGTCTGCGCAGGCAGACTGTCGGTGTCAGATCTCCGGCTGCTCTATTCACATGCCGACCTGTTTGTGTTCCCATCGCTCTATGAGGGCTTCGGCATGCCGGTGCTAGAGGCCATGGCCTGCGGCGCGCCGGTCATTACGTCCGATGTCACGTCGCTCCCTGAAGTGGCGGGTGATGCTGCGGTGCTCGTGAGCCCGGAGGATCCGGAAGCGCTGGCAAAAGCCATCCTCCTCGTGCTTGAGGATACCGCGCTTCGTGAGAAGATGAGAGCGAAAGGGTTTGAGCGAGTGAAGCAATTCTCCTGGGAACAGGCCGCGCGTCGGACTCTGGCGCTGTACCGCGAAGTGTGCGAAGGGGGAGCTAATGGCTAGAGCGCAGCCAAGAATCGGTTTTACTATCAGCTGTAAGCCGTCAGCTGTTTTTCCATGCAGAACATTCTGATCATCAAGCTCCGGTATATCGGAGATGTGCTGCTGGCCACGCCGGTACTACGCCTGTTGCGGAGCCGGTTCCCTGGCGCGCGCCTCACGATGGCGGTCAATGAGGGAACGGAAGATGTTTTGAAATGGAACCCCGATCTGGATGAAGTGCTGGTGGTGGATCGAGGGGGACTGGCTCGGCAGATCCGTTTCATGCGTGAGGTCCGCTGCCGCCGTTTCAACTGTGTCATTGATCTCACCGATGGCGACCGGTCGGCCATGCTGAGTCGGCTGAGCGGCGCGCCGGTTCGGATCGGATTTAATGAGGAACACCGCTGGCGTGGGCTTCTGTATACCTCCGTGTCGCAAGTCGGATCTGATGCGATCCATCGTGTGGAGCGGGACCTCCAGGCGGTTCGACTGTTGGGCCTGGAGCCAAAGGCAAGCCCGCTGGTGTTGCGTACGTCTCATCAAGACGAGGAGGATGCGGCCCGATTACTTGCAGAGGAAGGTCTGGATGCCGGCTCTCCCAGTCCGTTGGTAATGTTTCATCCTGGTGCTCGCTACTGGTTTAAGGCCTGGCCGGCCGAACGATTTGCGACGTTGGCTGACCGCTTGACCGATGCGTACGGCTGCCGGGTGCTTGTGGGTGGGGATGTCCGAGATCGACAGGCGGCGGACGAGATTCGTGCGCGGACCCGTTCTGCTCCTGCGGTACTGGCCGGGCGCACGACGCTCCTGCAATTCGCGGCGGTGCTCAAGCGATGTAGCTTATTCGTCGGCAATGACAACGGTCCCATGCACATGGCGGCTGCATTGGGGACACCGGTAGTCGCGCTCTTTGGCCCGTCGGATCCCTCTGTCTGGGGGCCACGAGGGATGAAAATAGAGGTTCTCTACAAGGGCCTTGACTGCCGCCGGTGTTTTCATCCGACGTGCAAGCGGGGCGAAGACAATTGCATGAGACAGATTTCGGTGGACGAGGTGTTCACCGCAGCCGGGCGGCTGCTGGTTCGGAAGGAGGCTGTCGTTGAGCATGCATGACTCCGCCGTACCTCCAGGACGAATGAGGTTGACCGGTATTCACCAGATGAGAGGAACAGTTCTGGTTTCATGGCCAAGATAAGGGTATTGCAGGCCTGTAACCAGTTGGGGATTGGAGGCACCGAGAAGACGATCCAAGTGTTCTCCAAGTATCTCGATCGCTCGCGGTTTGAGGTATTCGCCTGCGGATTGCGTGCTGGTGGTCTGCGGGCAGCAGAGTTGGAGCGACTGGGAATTCCAGTGTTCGTCCAGCCCCCCGACCTGGACGGCTTAGTCAAAGATCTCAAAATCGACATTTACCATGTGTACCGGGCCGGCGATTACGAACCAGGAACACTTCCGCGAAAGAGCAATGGGTGGCCCAAAATCATTGAGACGAACGTTTTTAACGCCATTGATCATGTCCAGAATGTTTTGATCGATGCCCACGTCTTTTTTTCTAATTGGTCCCGCCAAGATTATCTTGGTAAATTCTGCCGGTTTCACGGAAAGCGCTATGAGGTTCTCTACGGTCCGATCGACTTTGAAGAGTTTCCGCTTGTTCAAAGAGAATTCAACTGGACGATCGGCCGCTGCAGCCGTGTTGACGATCAGAAATGGCATCGTGTGTGCGTAGACATGTTGCCCAAGGTTTGGAGAAAGGTGCCACAGATGCAATGCCGGTTTCGCGGTGTGACCGACCAGGTTAGGGCTCGCTTGAGACACCTGGGGATCCAGGACCGGGTTGAGCTGTCTGAGCCGACGGTCGGTGTGGCTGACTTCTACGCAGGGTTGGATGTGTTCACCCATGGGGCTCGGGTGGGAGAAGGATACGGTGTGGTGATAGCCGAAGCAATGGCCAACCGCTTACCAGTCGTCACCATCGCAACGCCTCGGCGCAAAAAGTGCAATGCACAGGGAGAGGTAGTAGAACATAACGTGACGGGATTCGTCTGTCGGTACGAATGGCAGTATGCCGATGCCGTTGTTGAACTGCTGGAGAACCGTCCGCTCCGGGAGCGGTTTGCCGCGCGGGGTTACGAGAAGGCCCGCGAGGAGTTTGAAGCCTCACGGCTTACACGAAAGCTGGAAGCGTTGTACACCGATTTGATGGACCAGCGAACTTAAGCGATCAGAGCAGAAAGTGGATCGCAAGGATATTTTCTTTGGGGCACGCTGCCTAACCATGTATAATCGCCGGCACTAATGGGTGGGTCTCTGGCCTGAGGAGTGTGCCGGAAACAACGTCAGAGGGGAAGTGTGTGCGGATTCTGTTTCTCGGGGATAGTCAGCTTGATTATGTTTCTGACCCACTCTATATTGGCCTCTCACGGGTGCTGGGCGATCACCAGATCGTAGATTATCCCTACAAGCCGATTTACCATGACCCGGAAGCTCGATACTGGTTTATGGCTCAACGACACGGGCGACGCTACTGTCAGGAGGAGATTCTCGCGTTGCTCAATGACCGGTATTTTGATCTAGTCTGTCTTTCATCGTTTCGGAAGGAAGCCCTGGATGAGTGTCGTCGTTTGTTCGAGAAAGTCGCGTTCCCACCGGTGGTGTTCATCGATGGTGCGGACGATGCTCGGATCCGGCACGATATCGTCGCACAGTATCCGATCAACATCTACTTTAAGCGGGACTATGTCTGGCGAATGGGTAGCCGGTTAGGCGATCTCGGGGCCTTAGCTTGGACCTTTCGCGGTGATCGTGAGCTGTTCGCCCGCACTGCGCCGCTGCCTCTCTCGATCGTGATGGACTCTCTGCCGAATCTCGGCTCGGTCAGCAAAGAGATCGATGTCTCATTCAGAGGAAGGGCGTCGCACCCTCGGCGTGTCAGGGCAGTGGAAATTCTCAATGGGATGGAAGGGGTTCGGTTTTCGGGAGGCGTCTACGCTAGCCCCGGCGACCGTCGGTACAAGCTCAAGGCGGGGAGACTTAGTCGACTATGGGCAAAGTTGTTGGATGATAAACCATCGTCCGAAGCCGATCAGCTCAGGAAGAGCCAGCCTGAAGCCTATTACCAAGAAATTGCCTCCTCTCGAATCGCCGTGGCGCTGCGAGGTGGTGGGCATACAGCCTCCTTGCGGTATTTCGAAATCGTGGCGATGGGAACCCTTCTGCTCTCAGACACACCTGAGACTTTGATCCCGAACGACTTCGTGGATCGGCGACACGCTGTCTACTGTCGGGCCGACTTGCGCGATTTGGAGCCTCTGGTGCGGTACTATCTCAGGGAGGATGGAGAACGAGACGCGATCGTGCAGGAGGGGTACGCGCATCTGTTAAAGTACCATACGTGCGAGCGTAGAGCAGAATATTTTGTGGATACCTGCCGGCGTGTGTTGTGAGACCGGTGATCGTCGACCTGGGTTGTGGCTCCAAAAAGGTCAACGGGGCGTTCGGGTTTGACATAAGACCAGAGCCCGGCGTCAATGTAGTCTGCAATATAGAACGGCAGTTGCCCTTGAAAACAAACTCGGTTGATGTTGTGAACTTGAGCCACATTCTTGAGCATATTCGGGATCTGATCCCATTCATGGAGGAGGTATATCGTGTCTGCCGGTCTGGGGCCATGGTCCGCGTGGTGGTACCGTATTACACGTCCCGAGGCGCCTTTAGGGATCCGACCCATGTCCGCTTTATCACCGAGGATACCTTTCAGTATTTCGAACCGCCGACTGATTATGGTACCAGGACGAATTTCCGGATTGAGCACATTGATTACGATGTCCGGAAACCGTTTCGATATTTCCCGCGGTACTTCCAGAAACGCTTCCGCCGTTATTTCTGGAACGTGGTCGACAACATGTCCGTGACCTTGCGGGCGGTCAAAGCCTAAGGAGACGACTGATGATCAATCGAATCTGTCTCATCGTTCCACCTTCCATCTTTCTGCTGGATGAGCGGGTCTTCATGACCCTTGGAATTCTCAAGGTGGCTGCGGTTCTCGAGCAGGCAGGTGTCGAAGTGGAAATGCTGGACCTTTCCGGGGTTGAAAACTATGAAGAGGTCGTTCAGGACTACGTGCTGACAAGTTCCACGACATGCTTCGGTCTTACCGCAACGACTCCGCAAATGCCAGCAGCCACGAAGGTCTACAGGGCAATCCGAGCGTTGAATCCATCGGCACGGATCATTCTGGGGGGACCCCACGTGACGTTAGTGCATGCCGCATACAAGTACGAGCAGAAGCGAAGAATGGAAGGACGAGGGACCATTGCGTTCCGTCAGCTTGAGGATATGTTCGACGTGCTGGTCGTCGGCGACGGGGAACTGGCGATCTTCGAGGCGCTGAGAGAGGGTCCGCCCAAGCTGGTGGACGGGGATGACCCCAAATCAGAGCTGTTCCTGACTAATCAGAAACTGACCGATCTTCCGTTCCCGGCCCGACATCTCATGGATGTGGATAGCTATCACTACACGATCGACGGCGTGCGGGCCCTCTCCATGATCGCGCAATTGGGCTGTCCATTCGGCTGCGGCTTTTGTGGGGG
>Ga0187892_10003523_pt1 | contig 28434 bp, 19 predicted proteins | sample MA1701073metaG_FD_139345 | JGI IMG/M metagenome (GOLD analysis project Ga0187892, IMG submission 139345) | Bio-ooze microbial communities from a basaltic lava cave in the Kipuka Kanohina Cave System on the Island of Hawaii, USA - MA170107-3 metaG ... | reverse complement strand
AGGAGCGCCTCGCGCGCCGCGGCGTCCCCGCGCTCGCCGAGGACGGTCGCCGCGGTGCCGACGAGCGCGAGGTCGCGCGTCGAAAGCGCCTCGACCAGCGCCTTCCGCGAGTCAGCGTCCTTGACCGGCTTGAGCGCGCCGAGCGCCGCCTCTCGGACGCGGCGGTCTGAGTCCTCGCGCGCGAGCCGCACGACCTCGCGCCTCGCGTCCGGCACCGACGGGGCGAGAGTGCCGAGAGCCTCCGCGACCCGTGCGCGGAGGAACGGGTCTGCGCTCCCGCCGAGGCCCAAGAGCCGCGGGAGCGCCGCGCGGCCGAGCACCCTCGGCAGCGCGAGGACCGCCGCGCGCCTCACCGTCGGCGACGGGTCGGCGAGGAGGGCGACCGGCACGGACTTCACGCGGATCCGCGCCTCGTCGTCCGAGATCGTCCCGTCGACGTCCACCTCGGCGAGCGCGCGCAGAACCGCCTCGCGCACCTGGAACGACTCGTGGGTCGCGGCTCGGCAGAGGTCCGACACCGCGGCCGGGTCGCGCGTGCGTCCGAGCGCGATCACGGCCTCGACCACGACCGGCGGCGACTCGTCGCCGAGGAGCGAGACGAGCGTCGCGCGGCCCGCGAGGAGCTGCGGCGACTCCGCGCGGGCCGCCGCATCTCCCCGAAGACCCATGTCCTTGAGCTGGCCGATCGACCGCGCGGCGAAAAGGCGGACTCGAGGATCCTCGTCGCGCAGCGCGGCGACGAGCGGCCCGGCGGCGGGAGCGTGCTGGAGCTGCATGAGGGCGTACGCGGCGCGCCAGCGGACCTCGGGATCCCGGTCCCCGAGAAGCAGAGCCACCGCCGGCGGCGGCGGCTTCACGGCGCCGCGCCACGCGGCGAGCGCCGCCTCGCCGCGGACACGCGGGTCCGCGTCGTCCGCCGCCTGCGCGACGCACTCCGCGAGCGGGCCGGCGGCGGCCCCGAGGCGTCCGAGCGCCGCCATGGCCGCGGCCCGCGCCTCCGCGTCGCCGTCCGAGAGCCCGGCCCCGCGGATCGCGGCGAACGCCCCGCCTCCCGCGCGGACGAGACCGAGCGCGAAGTAGGCCTCGCGCCGCACCGCGGCATCGGCGTCCCCGGTCGCGGCGAGGAGCGCATTTGAGGCCGCCGGGTCGCCGATCCGCCCGTACGCGAGCGCGGCGCGGGCCCGGATCGCCGGGTCGTCGTCGCCGACGAGGTAGGCGGCGAGCGCGGGATCGGATGCGTCGCGCTTCTCCTCGGCGCGGACGATCTCGACCCGCGCCACGCCGGCCCGAGAGAGCGCTTCGAAGCCGCTTCGCTGCGAGCCCGCGCAGCCCGCCGCCGCCGCGCCCGCGAGGAGCGCGACGAGCCTCGTCATCGGGGCCACGGCTTCGCCTTCACGACGTGAGCCGGGATCCCGACGGCGACCGTGTGGTCGGGAACCTCCTTCGTCGCGAGCCCGTGCGCGCCGAGCATCGCGTCGTCGCCGATCCGCACCCCGGAGAGAACGGTCGAGTGGTACGTGACGCGCGCTCCCTCGCCGATCACCGTGCGGTTCATGAAGACGTGCTGAGGATCCTCGATGTGATGCCAGTGCGAGTAGACGTTCACGTAGTCCGAGAGGCTCGCCCGGTCGCCCAGCACGATCTCGCCGCGGTCGTCGAGAAGGACGTGGCGGTGGATGACGACGTTGTCGCCGCATTCGATGTTGTAGCCGAAGCTGTACTCGACGTTGTGGAAGATCTTGACGTTCTCGCCGCAGTGCCGGAACACCTTCTTCGCGAGGAGCCGGCGGAACCGGAGCCCGACGTGGAGGTTCATCCCGAGCGGCGAGCGGTCGAACATGATCCACAGCCAGGTGAGCGGCTTCACGCGGTAGAACTTCTCCGGCTCGAGCTCCGAGTACTGCTCGGGCTCGAGGGTCACGTTCCGGGGGTCGAGCGTCTCGATCGCGGCCTTCGTGGCGAGGGGCGTCGCCGGATCGAGGAGGACGTCCGCGCGCTTCCGCGCGAGGTGTCCGAAGTAGAGGTCGTACAGGACGTCGCGGCAGAGGTCGTAGCGATCTGAAGCCGGGTCGTCCAGCCGCTCCTTGAGGCTGCCGAGGAACCGCTCGAACGCCTTCTCGCCGCTCCCGATCGCGAGGGGGCGGTGGTTGACGCGGATCTCCCGGACTCTCTCCGGGTCGAGGGACGGTCCCTGCCCGGTTGGTGAACGGACGGGTTCGGTCATGGAGGGGATCGCTCCGGTCGCAAGCTTTGGTGCGCGTTCGCGGGAACGCCGGCGTCCGGGGATTGTAGCGATCCGCGCGCGGGGGGGCGGCCACAAAACGTCCCCGAGCGGCGCGCCTCCGCTTCAACTCGCGCTCGCCCGAGCCCATAATGCCGCCCATGCCCGAGACGGCCGCGGCGCCTTCCCCGTTCGTGAGAGGCGTCCGACTCCTTCGCGAGACGATCGGCCGCGTCCTCGTGGGCCAGGACCGGGCGGTGGAAGAGGTGCTGGTCGCGCTTTTCACGGGCGGCCACGCCCTGCTCGAGGGCGTCCCGGGAACGGGGAAGACCCTCCTCGTCCGGACGCTCGCTCGGGCCCTCTCGTTTGACTACGCCCGCATCCAGTTCACTCCGGATCTCATGCCCTCCGACGTGACCGGCACCCACGTCCTCGTCGAGGGCGAGGGAGGCGGAAAGGAGTTCTCCTTCCGGAGGGGGCCAGTCTTCGCGAACGTCGTCCTCGCCGACGAGATCAACCGCGCCACGCCGAAGACGCAGTCCGCCCTCCTCGAAGCGATGCAGGAGGGGCAGGTGACCGTCGGCGGCGAGACGTTCCGCCTCCCGGACCCCTTCGTCGTCCTCGCGACGCAGAATCCGATCGAGATGGAAGGGACGTACCCGCTCCCCGAGGCCCAGCTCGACCGCTTCGCCTACAAGATCCGAGTCCCCGCGCCGACCGAAGCCGAGCTCAGGAGCATCCTCGAGCTTTCGACCGGAAAGCCCTCCCCGGCGATCGGGGCCGTCCTCGGCGCGCGCGACGTCCTCGAGATGCGCGCGCGCGTTCTCGAGGTCCACTCGCCGGCGCCGATCACCGCCTACGTGAGCCGGCTCGTCCATCTTTCGTCGCCGGTCGAAGGGGCCCCGGAGAGCATCCGCCGGTCCGTGCGGTACGGAGCGAGCCCGCGCGGGGCCATCGCGATACTCCTCGGCGCGAAGGCGCTGGCCGCGATGGACGCGCGTCCGAGCGTCTCGTTCGCCGACGCGAGGCGCATCGCCCCGGCGGCTCTCAGGCACCGGCTCATCCTCTCTTTCGAGGGCGAGGCGGACGGAGTGGACCCGGACGACCTCGCGGAGGAACTGCTCGCGGCCGTCCCGGAGGCGGGCCCTGCCGTGGACGCGATGGCGCGAGCCGCGGCGAAGAGGGGCTGATCGGCGAGGAACGCCGGCGCGTCCCCGCCTCAGGACGCCTCGCGGCCGTCCTCCTCGACCGAGAGGACGAGCTTCTCCCCCTCGCCGAACTCGAGCTCGACCGTGCGCCCAGCGAGGTCGGAGACGATGAGCTTGTCGATCCGGGCGCCGTCGACGAGCGTGCCGTTTCGCGACAGGTTTTCGATCTCGACGAGGTCCGGGTGCGGGAACGCGATGCGCACGTGCTTCCGCGACGTCTTCTTGAACGAGATCCCGGCCTCCGCCGCTCCGGTGAAGCAGTCGCTCCTCTGCAACGAGACGTGACAGCCGCGGCTCCGCCCGACGGTGATCGACTCGCCGTGGCGGACGCGGAACGTCTGGCCGGCGAGATAGCCCTTCACTCCCCGGAGGATGAGGGTCCGGGACTCGAGGGGCGGGCTCATCGCGGCCCGGGATCGGGGAGAGAGGAGCGACATGCGAGAGGCGCCTGCGAGCAAGTTCCGTGCCCCGGCGGCGCGGGCCCGCCCGGGCCCGGCGGCGCGACCAAGAGCCGCACGACTGTTCGGCGCCGCACGCCGCCGCGCTCGGGACCGCTCATCTCCGGAGCGTCCCCTCGAGGCGGATGTCGTCGAACTCCGCCGCGTGCCACGAGCGGATCTCGATCTTCCGGTCGCGGCGGGGCTCGGAGATCGTGAACTCGAGCGGCTTCCGGTCGTCGATCTTCACCGCGAACCGGGCGCCCCGATCGCGGATCTCGAGCCGGATCCGGGAGCGCCGGCCCGGCTCGAACGAGTGCTCGACGAGGCCCGCCGGCGCTCGCGAGTCCATGAGCGCGAAGAAGAACTCGGACTCGTAGTCCTCGAGCGAGCCCTTCCAGACGTTGAGCTGGCCGGCGCGCGGGTCGGGCGTTTGCCGGCGCGAGAGGCATCCGAAGTTGTTGCCGAAGAGCGAGACGGCGATGAACCCGGGCGGCGCGCTCGGCGACGGCGTGTAGGTCATCTCGAACGCGAAGTCCTTGAGGAGATCGAACTGCGCTCGCTTGTCCTGAACGGCGGCGAGCGCGAGGCCGGCCGCGCCGTGGAGAGTGTTCGCGGACGGGTCGGCGCCGGAGAAGCGGAGCCGGCCTCCCGATACCGACCATTTCTTCGGATCACCGGGTTCGAAGCCGTCGAGGGCTCCCTCGAGCTCGAAATCGTACGTGACGCGAATCGTCCGCTGAGCGGCGTCGAGCGTCTCGACCGCTCCTCCGAAGAGAGCGGCGAGCGCCGCGCTCTCCTCCTCGGCGGCCGCGAGCGCGATGCGCTCGTCGACGCGCACGCGCTCGCGCCGGTAGACCTCGCGGAAAGCCGCTGTGTCGCGAAGCTTGCGGTAGGAGGCGGAGGCCTCCGCGAACTCCCCGCGATCGAAGGCGGCGTCCGCCGCGGCGAGGAGCTTCTCGGCCGCCTCGAGTTTTTCGCCCTGCGCACCCTCGAGCCCTTCCTCGGCCCGCTCGAGGAGGAGCCCGGCGCGCGCGACCGCGGGATCCTCGGCTCCTTCCGCCCGGAGCGCGAAGAGCATCCGGCGCGCGTCGGCCAGCATCCCCTTCCGCACCTCGAGCTCTCGCGTGGACTCGGCGTCGTCCACCATCAGGATGATCTTCGCGCACTCCTCGGCGGTGTCGCCCGTGAGCGGCCGGAGCGCCGAGGCGGGCAGGTCGAAGACGCTCGCGCGCCGCTCGTCGCGCGACGGCTTCTGCACGTAGCGGATCACGTCGGACTCGAAGCCCGTAGCCGTCTTCTCCGCGGGATCGCCGCGCAGCTTGAACGCGGCGCGCTCGCGGCCGATGAAGCTCCCGGCGCGCCGGTAGAGGGCGAGGATCGCCTCCGACTCCCGCTTCGCCGCGCGCGCCTCGCGATGCATCGGCTCGAGATCGGGAAACTCGAGCACGGCGCTCTCGAGGATCGCGACGAGGAGCTCCGCGTCGTCTCTCACGGCGTGGAAGTCCCGGGACGCGTGGCGCCGGTCGCGCTTTACCCGGAAAGCCGCCAACTCGGACGCGAGCTGGCGGCGCAGGGCCTCTTCCCGCGCGAGGAGCGACGCCCGGACGTCCTCGATCGTCTCGGCGAGGTCGGGCAAGAACCGCTGCCAGTTCTCCCTCTCGAGCGCGGCGAGGCCCGCCCGCGCGGACGCGAATCGATTCTCGCCAGCGCCGCGGCGGACGGCGTCGATCCGCGGAGCGAACTCGTTCCGCACGTCGAGCGCCGCCGCTTCCGACGCCTCCGCCGCGAGCGCCGCCGCGCGCGCGGCCGCCTTCCCGTCCATGTAGACGGAGAGGACGTCGTCGATCCTCGCCCTCGCGCGTGCCGCGAGGTCCGCCCGCTCGGCGACGCTCGCGCTCCGGTCCATGGCTCTCGCGACGAGCGTCCTCGCCTCCTCAAACGCCGACTCGCCGGCCGCGCGGGCCACGAGGCTCTGCGCCGCCGCGAGGCTGTCGGCCGCCTTCAGCCTTTCGGCCTCGGGCAGCTCGTCCGGCGCGATCCCGTATCGGCCGCGAAACGCCTCCGCGACGCGGACGGCGTCTCCGACGAGCGCGAGCGCGCCGTCCCGGTCCGCCGAGGCGTCGATCCGCGCGCGTGCGGCCCGCTCGAGCGTCGAGACGAAAGCTCCGATGTCGTCGCGGAGAAGCCTCTCGAGGTCGTCGGCCCGCGCCGACGCCGCGTTTCCCGCCGGCCGACCCGCGTGGGCGGCCGCGAGCACGCGCAGCTCCGACAGCGCCTCGAGGGTCTCGCGCGGATTCCGCGCGTCCCGGCCGCGCTCGAACGCGAGCTGCACGGCCTCGAGCCCGCCGGCGGGGCCCGCGCCGTCCTCCAAAGGGGGCTCGGGCGCGCCCGCGCGGAGCGCGACGACGAGCGCCGCCGCGGCGACCGCGAGGCTGCCGGCGCCGCCGAGGAGGAGGCGGCGGCGGATACGCGGGCGGAGGCGCGGCGCGAGCGGAGGCTCGCCCGCCTGGAGCCTCCGGAGGTCGATCAGAAGCTCGGCGGCGGACTGGTACCTGTCGGCGGGCGCCTTCGCCATCGTGCGGTCAAGGACGCGGGCGAAGCGCGCGGACAGGTCCGTTCTGAGCCGCGTCGCCGGGACGGGCTCGGAGAAGAGCACCTTCGCCACGACGGAGCCGATCGAGTCGCCGTGGAAGGGCGGCTCGCCGGTGACCATCTCGTAGAGCGTGGCGCCGAGCGAGTAGATGTCGCTCCGGATGTCGACGCGGCGCGGGTCCCTCGCCTGCTCGGGCGACAGGTAGCGCGGAGTCCCCACGGTTGCGCCGCTTCTCGTCAACGTCATCTCGGCCGCCGACTTCGCGAGGCCGAGATCGGTGAGCTTCGCGAACCCGTCCGGCCCGATCATGATGTTCCCGGGCTTCACGTCGCGGTGGACGACGCCGAGGGAATCGGCGTGCTCGAGCGCGGACGCGATCTGGATCGCGATCCTCACCGCCTCCGGCTCGTCGAACCTCCCCTTCTTCCGGAGGCACTCCTTCACGGAGGCCCCCTCGACGAACTCCATCGCGAAGTAGGTGTAGCCCCCCGCCTCGCCGGCGTCGTAGCCCTTCACGATGTTCGGGTGGTCGAGCCGCGCAAGGAGGCTCGCCTCGCGGCGCAGGCGCTCGACGCGCCGAGGGCTCGAGCCCTCGGGGCTCCGGAGGATCTTGAGCGCGACGAACCGGTCGGTCCCGAGCTGGCGCGCGCGGTAGACGGCGCCCATTCCGCCCCGGCCGCGGAGGGAGATCAGCTCGTAGCCCGGGATCGGCTGCGGGAGAGGCCGCCGCGACATCTCGCGGACGAGATCCTCGCAACGATCCCGCGTGACGTGCCCCCGCTCGACGAGGAGGTCGGCGAGCGTCGGCCCCCCGTCGTCGCGCGAGGAGTCCTCGATCTCCGTCATGCACGCCTCGACCGCGCGCGCGTCGACGGCCCCGCTCTCGATCGCGATGCGCGCGAACTCGCGGTCCTCCGGGCCGATCATGAGCGCTCCCTGGACGACGCTTCCGCTGGATCCCACCGTCTCACTGGCTCCGAACGAATCGCCGCCATTCGTTCTCGATCTCGATCGAGGACTTTCCCAGAGCGTCGACCATCGCCTGCGCCTGCACTCCGCGGCGGACCTTCGGCGTCGCGTTGGCCTCGTAGAAGGGCATCCGGTCGCGGATCTTCTTCAAGAAGTCGTCGAACTTCCTCGGATCGCGGTCCATGAGCCACGAGATGAGGGAGACGGACTTCGCGATCTCGTGGTGGCGGAGCGAGTTCCAGTCCATCGTGAAGAGCTGGTCGAGCGGCGTGTCGGAGCCCTTCCCGACGTCTTCGGAGACGAGATCGCGCCACGACGCCGTGGCGAGCCACTTCTCCTCGATTCCCCGGGCGGGCGAGCCGTAGCCGCTCGAGAAGCAGTAGTTCATGACGCGGTTCGTCACCTGCTGCTCGAGAAGCGCGGCCACGCCCTCGTCGATCCACTGGGGGACGTAGTTCGTCCGGAAATGGAGGAGGTTGACGCAGACGTGGCCGACCTTGTGCACGGCGGCGTTCACGAAGTCGTCTTCGTGCCGGCCGAGCTTGACGTCGACCATGGCCGGCGGGGAGAAGTGGTAGTAGCCCTGCGACATCTTCGCGGTCTCAAGCCATCCCTCGCCGAGCGCGTTCGCCTTCTCGAAGTGCTCGGCGTACTTCACGTACTCGTCCCGCCCCTCGAGGAGGACGATCCGGCACTTGCCCTTCCACATCTTGCTCTGAACGCCAAACCGGCGGCGGAAGACCGCATAGGCCTCCTCCGCCGCAAGGAGGACCTTCTGCGCGTTCTCGAGCCCGAACGCGGTCTGGATCGTGAAGTTCTCGCTCGTGTCGGTCTCGAGGCGGACGCCGATCACGGCCGAGACCGATCCGGCCTCCTCGAGCGACGCGAGATCCTCCTTCTTCACCCAGCGGTCGCGGAACCGGACGAGGCCGTCGAGAGCCATGATCTCGTCCTCGGTCATCCACTTCCCGTCCTTCAGCTTGAGCCCCTTCTCGAGGGCGTCCTTCTCCTCGGGCGTGACCCAGCGGCCCTGGTACTGGACGCGGCCCGCGCCGCGCGCTTCCGCCGCCGCGGCCTCCCTCTCGCGCGAGTCCCTCTCGGAGGGCGTCATCCAGCGATCGCCCACCCGGACACGGCCGAGAGCGCGGTTCGCCGCCTCGTGCCCGGCGTCGATCGCGACCGCCTCCTCGAGGAGCCTCGTCCGCTCGCGACCGAGGCCGTTCTTCGCCGCCCAATCGGCGAGCGCGACGCGGCCGTCGGCGTCCTTCGGATCGAGCGCCTCCCTCTTCCGCTCGAGCTCTTCGAGCGGAGTCGTCTTCCGATCGATCCTGGCGACGTCCGCCGCGGCGATCGTGACCGTGCCGACGCTCGTCTTCACCACGATCGAGCTCGCGTCGCGGGAGACGATCCGTCCCTCGACCTGTCCGCCGTTCCGCAGATGGACGACGTCGGCCCGCGCCGCGCCTCCGATCGCGAGAAGGAGCCCGAGCGCCGCACGGAGCGCCCGGCGGGCCGGGAGCGGTCGCGGGTTCATTCGGGATCCTCGCCGGCGGCGGACGGAAGCGGCTCGTCGACGTCGCGGTCGGCCTCGGGGAATCGGTACTTCTGGAGCTTCCTCTGCAGCGTGAAGCGGCTGATGCCGAGCAGCCCCGCGGCCTTCGTCTTGTTGCCCTTCGCCAGGGCCATCGCCCGTGAGATCTCGCCGCGCTCGACGTCCTCGACGAGGCGCGTGAGGTCGCGCCCGCCCTCGGCGTCGGACGGAGCGGAGGCCGGCGCGGGAGCGGGATACGCGCGCTCGCCGCCCCGCACGTGCTCCGAGACCGCCTCCGGAGTGATGATCTCGTCCGCGAGGGCGATGGCGCGCTTCACCTCGTTCTCGAGCTCCCGGACGTTCCCGGGCCACTCGTATGCCATGTAGAGCGCGAGCACCTCGGGGCTCACGATCTTCCGCCCCGCGTTGAGCGAGCGGCAGTGGATCTCGAGGAAATGCCGCACGAGAAGGGGAATGTCCTCCCTCCGCTCGCGCAGCGGAGGCAGCTCGACCGTCACGACCTGGAGCCGGTAGTAGAGGTCCTCGCGGAACGAGCCGCTGGAGACCAGCGCCTTCACGTCCTGGTTCGAGGCCGAGAGGAGCCGAACGTCGAAGGGGACCTCGGCCTCGCCGCCGACGGGGCGAACGCGCCGCTCCTGGATCACGCGGAGGAGCTTCTTCTGCATCTCCGCCGACATGTTCGAGACCTCGTCGAGGAAGAGCGTTCCGCCGTTCGCCACCTCGAAGAGGCCCTTCTTGTTGCGGAGCGCCCCCGTGAACGCTCCCTTCATGTAGCCGAAGAGCTCGCTCTCGAGGAGAGTCTCGGGAAGCGCTGCGCAGTTCTCGGACACGAACTTCGCCTTCTGCCGGGCGCTGTTGAAGTGGATCGCCTTGGCGACGAGCTCCTTTCCCGTGCCCGACTCGCCCTGGATCAAGACCGGGACGTCGGTCGCGATGACCTTGTCGAGGAGCTTGAAGACCTGGCGCATCCGCGAACTCTGCCCGACGATGTTCCCGTAGCTGAAGCGCAGCTCGAGGTCGGCCTGCGTCGACCGGAGCCGATCGCGCGTCTCGTCGAGCTCGACGGCCTGGACCTCGACGCGGCGCGAGAGCTCGTCGTTCAGGCGCCGGACCTCGTCCGCCCGCTCCTTGAGATCGCGGTAGAGGCGCGAGTTCTCGAGCGAAATCGCCGCCTGGTCCGCGAACGCCTCGAGCAGCCGGAGATCCTCGTCGCCGAAGACGTTCTTGTGCAGCCGGTTGTCGAGGTAGAGCGTGCCCACCACCTTCTCGCGAACGCGGAGCGGCACGGAGAGGATCGAGCGCAGGCCCAGCGTCTCGACGCTCGCCACCGACTGGAACCGCTCGTCCTCCTTCGCGTTCACGGTGACGAGCGCGTCGCCCGTCCGGAACACGCGCTCGGCGATGCTCCAGGAGACGCTGCCCTCGGGGGCCTCGATCGACTCCTCCTCAAAGTTCCGCGCGACGGCGAAATCGAGCTTCCCTCCCTCCATGAGGATCAGGAACCCTCTCTCCGCGTCGGTCAGCTCTATCGCGCTGTCGATGATGATCTCGAGGAGCCGCGAGCGCTCGAGCTCGCTGTTCAGCGCGCGGTTGATCCTCTGGAGCCGGAAGAGGTTCTCGCGCTCGCGGCGGAGGGACCCGACGTCCGAATCGGGGTCCTTGCCGCGAGGCGGGGCGTCGAGCGCGATCTGCGTCTTCGCCGGGTCGAGAGAGTCCGGATCGGGCTCGCGTTCATAGTAGATCCGGACCGATCCGACCTCGATCCGGTCGCCGGGGCGGAGCGTCCGCCGCGCCACGAGCGACCCGTTGACGAACGTCCCGTTCTGGCTCCCGCTGTCCACGAGCCGGTAGCCGTCCGCGCACTTCTCGATCTGGCAGTGCCGGCGCGACGAGCGGCGATCCTCGACGACGACCGCGCTGTCGGCCGCCCGACCGATGGTGGTCGTGGGGAGAACGAGGGGGATCGTCCGCTTCGCCCCGTTCTCGATGACGATCAGATTGGGCACGTTGCCTCGTCCGTCTTTTCCGGCGCCGGTCGAGCGCGGTTTCCCTTCCACGGATTCTTGTTGGGATTCTCCGTGGGATTCTTCGGGTCCACGACGCCATAAAGATTGTAGAAGCCGGGGCCGCGAGAGGTCCAGCCGCATCGTGCGGAAACGCACGCGGCCGCGCGCCGGGAGCGGGGACCCCTCGGCGCGCGGCCGCGACATCGGGCCGTGACGGGCCGGTTCGTCAGATCTCGTCGTTGTCGGACGGGTACTTCATCGTCTGGTCGAGGTCCTTGATGGGCTTCGTCTGAGCTCCCGCCCGAAGGTCCGTCTTCACGCGGGGATACTTCTCCTGGCTCTCGAGGAAACGCGCGAAGAACGGCCGCTTGTCCGAATTCGCCTGGCTCATTGAATGCTCCTGACTCACTCGATCGACGCTGGCTCGTTGCCGTCGTCCGGCCCGCGACGTAGCGGGCCGTCATGGGCGGACATGATCCCCGCGGCCGCCTCCGGCGTCAAGAATCCGCGGCCGTTCTCAGCGGGCCTGGGACCCGCCCGCGAGCGCGCCGAGAAGGAGCGAGATCGGCGAAACGCGGTCCACCTCGACCTCGATGGTCGCCGGCATGCCGTGGCGCGAAGGAAGGCCCGAGGGCGGGGCCTCTTCGAACGAGATTTCCGCGCGAACCCCTCCCTCCCGCGCCTCGAGCGCGACCGAGGTCACGCGCGCCTCGATGACGCCGAACTCGGACGCCGGGAATCCGTCGAGGCGGACGCGCGCCCGCTGCCCCGTCCGGACGCGGCCGATGCCGTCGGCGGGAGAGAACTCGGCGACGGCGCGGATCGGCCCGTCGGGGAGGAGCGTCGCCACGATGGTTCCCTCTTCCACGCGGGAACCGGGGAGAAGCCGCGGGGCGTCGACGACGATCCCCGGGACCGGAGCGCGGACGGTGCGTCTCGCGATTTCGTGGTCGAGGCGCCGGACCTCGGCGGCGAGCGCCGCCGCCTCGCCCTCGACGCGGGCGAGATCCGCGCGGAGCCCCTCGATCTCGGCCTCGCCCGATTCGGCTGCGGCCTCGGCCTCGCGCGTGAGGCCCGAGAGCGCGTGCCGGGCCGCGAGCGCCGCCGCCTCGGTCCGGACGACGTCCGAGCGCGCGCGGAGCTCGTCCACCTCCGACGCGCTCCCGGCGCGCCGCAGCGTCGAGATCCTCTCCGCGATCTCGGCGAGGAGGCGCGCCTGCTCCGCCGCCTCGTCGGCGCGGGCGGCGGCGCCGGCGATCCCGGCCTCGAACGCCTCGCGCCGGGGCGCGATCGCCGCCGTCGCCGAGCGGAGCCGCGACCGGAGGGACGCCGTCTCGGCCACGAGCGCCTCGTGCCTCGCGGCGGCGGCTTCGCGCGCGATCCGCTCGGCGCGGTCGTCGAGGACGAGGATCGCGTCGCCCGCGGCGAGCGGGCGGCCGGGCCCGGGGCCGGGGGCTTCGGAGACGATGCCCGCGACGCCGGCTGCGATTCCGCGCGACTCGGTCGCGGCCTCGAGGCGCGCGCTGCGCGAGACCGCGTGGAGCGGCACGCGCGCGGCCAGGAGAAACGCCGCGAGCAGCGCGAGGCACGCCGCGACGAGCGCGGCCGCGGCGAGCGTCGCGCGATGGCGGTCGGTCGCGAGCGCCCGCCCCGTGCAGGGGAACGTGTCGGCGAGAGCGGACATTGGCCCGATTGTAATCGCGCGGGCGTCGCCCCAGTCGCCGATTCGCGCTACACTCGCCGCTCCCGTCGCGCCGCTCGCACACGGAGAACGCCCATGCGCCGAGCCGACCTTCTCGTCGTCATCCTCGCCCTGTTCGCCCTCACCGCGCGCGCGGGCGAAAAGCCGCTCACCCACGATCGCATCTTCACGACGCCGGACAAGAGCCTCTCCGGGAGGACGCTCTCGAACGCGTCGTGGCTTCCCGACGGATCGGCGCTCGTCCACGCGCGCACCGTGGCCGCCGCGAAGACCGACGTGGTAGAGGAGGAGGAGGCGGCGGCGGAGGGCCGGTCCTCGAGGCGGTCCGAGCTGATCCGCGTCGATCCCGAGACCGGCGCCGAGACGACCCTCGTCTCCGCCGACGAGTACGCGGAGGCGTTCTCGAAGGCGACGATTGGCCAAGAGCGCCCCAGCGGGCGGCCGGGGTTGACGGGCTTCACGTTCACGAAGGACGGGAAGCACCTCCTCGTGACCGTGAGCGGCGACCTTTACCTCTACGACATCGCGAAGCGCGAGGCGCGGCGCCTGACCGCCACCGCCGCAGCCGAGCGGAACGCCGCGATCAGCGACGACGGGAAGCGCGTCGCGTACGTGCGCGACCACGACGTCTTCTCGCTCGATCTTTCGAGCGGCCTCGAGTTCCAGCTCACGACGGACGGCGACGAGGACCACACGAACGGCCTCTCGGACTGGGTCTACGACGAGGAGCTCTACCTCTCGACCGGCCTCTTCTTGTCGCCCGACGGCACGAAGGTCGCCTATCTCCGGTTCGACGAGACGCCGGTCTCGAAGATACCGCTCGTCGACTTCATCCCGTACACGAAGAAGGTCACCTGGCAGCGCTACCCGAAGGCGGGCGACCCGAATCCGATCGTGAAGCTCGGCGTCGTCTCGACGACGGAGCCGGGCACGAAGTGGGTCCGCATGCCGGAAGACGTCGAGTACGTCGCCCGCGTCGGCTGGACGCCCGATTCGGCGAAGGTGACGGCGCAGGTCTTGAACCGGCTTCAGAACCGGAATCGACTCATCCTCGCGGACCCCGCGACCGGCGAGTCGACGGTCGTGATCGACGAGAAGGCGCCGCACTGGCTCGAGGCGCACGACGACCTCCGGTTCCTGAAGGACGGCTCCATCCTCTGGTCGTCCGGGCGGGACGGGTTCCACCATCTCTACGTGATGAACGCCGATGGCACTCTCCGGAACGCCGTCACCCGGGGGCCGTGGTCCATCGAGAAGCTCCACGGACTCGACGAGGAGAACGGCCTCGTCTACTTCACCGCCGGCGAGAAATCGCCTCTCGAGACTCACTTCTACCGCGCCCCGCTCGACGGCTCGCGGCTCGAGCGGCTGACGCCCGACGACGGCTCGCACTCCGTGATCCTCTCGCCGGACTCCCGGCACTTCGTCGACACGTGGTCGACGGCGACGACGACGCCGCGCGCGGACCTCCGCCGCGCCGACGGCTCGCTCGTCCGGGCTCTCGCGCCGAACATCGTCGAGGAGCTTCCAGATTTCGCGCTCGGGCCGACCCGCTTCGTCACGTTCACGACCGCGGACGGCGTCACGCTCAACGGGCAATTGATCCTCCCGCGAAACCTCGAACCGGGGCGGAAGCACCCGGCGCTCGTCTACGTCTACGGCGGGCCGCTCTCGCAGGCCGTCCGGAACTCGTGGGGCGGCAACCGCTACCTTTGGCATCAATTGCTCGCGCAGTCGGGGATCGTCGTCTTCCTCGTCGACAATCGCGCGTCGAACGATCACGGGATCGGCGTCGCCGGGCCATCGCTCTACCGGGAGCTCGGCAAGACGGAGCTCCGGGACTTCCTCGAGGGGGTGAATTACCTGAAGTCGCTCGGGTTCGTCGACGCCGAGCGGATCGCGATCTGGGGCTGGAGCTACGGCGGCTACATGGCCTCGTACTCCCTCTTCAACGCCCCCGCCGGCACGTTCCGGGCGGCGATCGCCGTTGCTCCGGTCACCGACTGGCGCGACTACGACACGATCTACACCGAGCGCTACATGGGCCTTCCCGCGGACAACGAGGAGGGCTACAAGCGCTCGGCTCCGCGCTTCGCCGCCGAGAAGGGGAGCGGCCGGCTCTTCCTCGTCCACGGCACCGGGGACGACAACGTCCACTTGCAGAACTCGATGCAGCTCGTCGACGCGCTCGTCAAGGCGGGAAAGCAGTTCGACTTCGCCTGCTATCCGAACGCGCGCCACGGGATCTCCGGGACGAAGACGCAGCGCCAGCTCTACGGAGCCTTCACCGAGTTCCTCTTCCGGGAGCTCCGCCCGGAGCCGCCCGCGGCGGCCGCGGCGCCGCCCGCCGCGGGGAACTGAGGGCGCGACCGGTCCCCCCGGCGGCCTTCCCCATGCCCGAGCTCCCCGACGTGACGGTCTACGTCGAGTGCCTCGAGCGGCGGATCGTGGGCGAGCCGCTCGAGCGGGCGCGACTGCGCTCGCCGTTCCTCCTCCGCACGGCGGCGCCTCGGCTCGAGGAGGCCGAGGGCCGGACGGTCGGGCGCGTCTTCCGGATCGGGAAGCGGATCGTCCTCGGGCTCGACGGAGCGCTCTTCCTGGTCTTTCACCTCATGATCGCCGGGCGATTCCGCTGGACCGAGCGCGGGCGCGCGCCGAGATCGAAGATCGACCTCGCCGCGTTCGACTTCCCGTCCGGAGAGCTGCTCCTCACCGAGGCGGGAACGCGGAAACGGGCGTCGCTTCACGTCGTCTTGGGCGACGAGGCTCTCGCAGCGCACGACCCGGGCGGGATCGACCCGATCGGCTCTTCGGCCGAGGCGTTCGACGCGGCGATCCGGCGCGAGAACCACACCCTGAAGCGCGCGCTCACCGACCCACGGATCCTCTCCGGAATCGGGAACGCCTACTCGGACGAGATCCTCCACCGGGCGCGGCTCTCGCCGGCGAAGCGGACGAAGGACTTGGGCGGCGACGAGGTCCGGAATCTTCGCGACGCGACGGTCGCGGTCCTCTCGGAGTGGACGCGGCGGCTCCGGGACGAGACGGCCGGCTCCTTCCCCGGACCCGGCCGGGTCACCGCGTTTCGCGAGGGGATGGCGGTCCACGGCCGCTTCGGGAAGCCCTGCCCCGCCTGCGGATCGCCGGTGCAGCGGATCGCCTACGCCGAGAACGAGGCGAACTACTGCTCGACCTGCCAGACCGGCGGGCGCCTGCTCGCGGACCGCTCGCTCTCGAGGCTCTTCCGGGGCGACTGGCCGAGGACTCTCGAGGAGATGGAGGCGCTCCGCGGCCGAGCCTGACGGCCCTCGCGCGTCACGGGAACACCGTCGCGATCGCGCAGTTGCTCCCGCGCCAGCCGGTCGGTCCCTTCACCGCGGCCGTCGCGTACACGTTGACGAAACGCTGGCGCCACTGATCGTCGTCGAGAGGCACGACGAGCAGGGCGACGCCGGTCGCGTCGGTGCGGAGGCGGTCGCGCAGCGGGTGGATCGCCACCTCGAAGTCGTCCGAGCGGGGCCCGGCGATGCACGTCTCGATCCCCTTCGCGACGTAGCTCCCTTCCTCGGTGCCGATGACGAGCGCGACGATCGAATTCGGCGGTCCCGTCACCTCGTACGCGAGGAAACCGCCTGCGCGCGGGCTGCCGCCCGTGTAGACGAGCGTCACCGGGGTGGGGTCGAACGTGAATCCGCCCGACCGCGAGACCGTCCCGCCCGCGGTGACGACGGTGACGTCGACCGGACCGCTCGCGCCGCTCGGGGGCGTCGTGATCGCGACCGTGCCGTCGGGGCGCCGCTCGAGGTCGAGGCCGTCGAGAGTCCCGAACCGGACCTCGGTCGCGAGCGCGAGCCCCAGGCCCGAGATCGTGATCCGGTCGCCGCCCCGCTGCGGAGCGTGGTCGGGAACGATCGACGAGATCGAGAGGCCGCCCGTCGACTGGACCTGCCACGAGCGCGAGGCGGAAAGGAGGCTCGTCGGGTCGCGCTTCACGCGATCGGTCGAGTCGGCGGCGGTCGCGACGACCGAGTGTGTCCCGCTCGGATACCGCGACGCGACGTAGGTGAAGTCGCCGAGCTCTCCCCCCGGCTGTGGCACGCCGTCGACGGAGAACGACGCGCTGAGCGTCGGTGCCGACGGCATCGTGACCGAGAGGGCGATCGAGCCGCCCGCGGGCACCGTCGGGTTCGACGACGGCGACGAGCCCTGGATCGGCGGGCAGAGGACGTAGAGCCCCTTGATCTTGTTCTCGGCGCACACGGCGCAGAAGTCGGGCCCGAGGCTCCGCATCTTGCAGTTGGCGTGCGGGCGATACGCGCCGAACTGGTGGTACGAGGAGCCCTCGTAGACGTCGATCCCGAAGCCTGGAGCGCCGACCCAGTACCACCACTTCCGCTGCTGGGAGAGGAGGGTCGCGCGGCCGTACTTCGTCGAGTTGACGGCGCCGAACTCGGGCCCGCTGTAGACCGCCCCGTCGCCGTAGTCGTACTCGTCGGCGAGGCCCGTGAACGAGTGGCCGAACTCGTGGATCGCGACCTCGAGCGCCGCGGAGTTCCCGGCGGCGTAGACGCCGAACGCGCCGCCGCAGCCGCCGTAGCGGGAGTGGTTGACAGGGACGAGGATCTCGTCGACTGCGGGAGCGCAGGCGGCCGCGGCCGTGACCTTGGCCGAGCTCGCGTAGAGGCACCGCGCCGTGCCGCCCCAGTTGTAAGAAGCGTCGAGCGCCGTGTTCCTGAAGATCGCCGGATTGGCGTCGGGCTCGTCGGCTCCGGACTCCGCGGAAACGACGTAGACGACCCACGCGTTGACGAAGCCCATGTAGCTCGAGTACGGCGGGGTCGCGGCGAAGTAGTCGACGGCCGCCTGCGCGTGGGCGCGGTGCGTCGCGGACTCGGCGGCGGTGTAGCCGTCGCCGACGAACACGATGTCGAGCCGTTGGCCGGACGGTCCCGAGTGCCAGATCTCCTCGACCGACCACGCGGCCGCTTCCGCTCCGCCCGCGGGCGGCACCGTGCCGAGGTCGACGACGCCCACGATCGCGCGCGCCGCGTCGCGGATCTCGACCGCGGCCGCGCCGGGAGGCGAATTGACCTTCAAGAGAAAGTGCGCGGAGTCGAGCGTGATCGTGCCGCCCGAGAGGGCGCCCGAGCCGTCGACCGCGTCGTAGCTCGCGATTGTCGGGTCCGGGAACCCGCCGCGCGCGAGCGGCCGGGCGGCGGAATCGAGGACTCGCCATCCCCACATCCCCTCCTCCCAGGGCGTCGAGCGCGCGGCCTCGTCGAGGTCGAGCCGGGACAGCGCCTCGAGCGAACCGTTCTCGACCGCGAGATGAAGGCGGACGACGGGCGCGCCGAGCGCGGGGACGCCCGCGGCGAAGACGAAGAGGCCGCAGAGTACGTGCCTTGGCATGGGGATGGCCCTCGTGAACACCGGCCCGTGGGGATGGCGAAGGCGATTGTAACGGCGGCGGGGCTCGGAAACCATCTCGGAGACGGCTCAGCTCGCGGGCACGCTCCCCGGCGCGAGCAGATCCTCGGCGGCCGCGATCATGCGCTCCGGAGGGATCCGGGTCATGCAGCGGTGATCGAGGGGACACACCTTGAGATGGCACGGCCCGCAATCGACGTCGACCCTGAGGACGCGCGTGCGATCGAGGAACGCGGCCGTGTAGCGAGGGTCGGTGGGACCCATGACGGTGACGACCGGACGGCGAAATGCGACCGCGACGTGGCGCGGGCCCGTGTCGGTCGTGAGGAGGATGGCGGCGTCGCGGAGGCAGGGCTTCAGGACGTCGAGCGGCACCGGATCGTGCGACGTGCGGATCGGCTTTCCCGGCACCGCGTCCTCGACCGATCGCGCGATCGACTCCTCGCCGGGCGCGCAGAGGACGAGGACGCGGGCGCCGTGCCGGCGAGCGACCTCGCCCGCGGCCCGAGCGAACGACGCCGGGTCCCAGAGCTTGCTCGGGCCGAACGAGGCGCCGGGGTTCACCGCGACGAAGGGCTCTCGCTCCGCGAGACCGAGCTTCTCGCGGCGCTCGCTCCACGCCCGCTCCTCGCCGGCGGTGACGAAGAGCTCCGGTCCGAGCCCGTCGCCCGCGACGCCGATCCGAAGGAGAAGGTCGAGGTAGTAATCGCCCATGTACTTCGGCCTCCGGCGCCGCCCCTCCCTCTCCGGAGTGAGACGCTCGGTGAGGAGGAAGCGCCGCCCGTTCTGCGCGTAGCCCAGGCGGCGCGGGACGCGCGCTGCCGCGGCAAGCCACGCCGACGAGAACGAGTTGGGAAAGACGACCGCGAGGTCGAACCCGCGGCTCGCGATCTCCTTCCGCGCGCGGAGGAACGCGAGGGGACCGCGGTCGCGCGGCAGGACGATGGACTCGTCGAACCACGGCGCTCCGGCGAGGAGGAGGGCGCCGGTGCGCTTCGTGAGGAGGGTGACGCGGGCGCCGGGAAAGGCCCTCCGGAGAGCGCGGTACGCGACGGTCCCCATCACCACGTCCCCCACCCAGTTCGGGACACGGACGAGGATCCGGCGCGGCGCGTCGCTCACGGGGCCCGTGTCTCCGAGAGGTTGAGGAGGATGAAAACGGTGCCAGGCACCGTTTTCCACGCCGCTTCGGTGGCGCGCGGAGCCCGAGGGGGACGGAAACGGCACCTGGTACCGTTTCCGGGAGTTTACTTCTTCTCGAGGAAGGCCCGCGTCGAGCTCATCACCCGTTCGCGCACGCTCTTCAGGTAGCGTCCCTGGTCTGAGGAGTCGATCGTCTGCAGGTCCTCCAGGTTCGCGACGCAGTAGCCGCAGCCGACGTCCTTCAGGTGGAACTCGATGTAATCGGCCGCGTCCTTCCGCAGCGAGCCGCCCGCGAACGCGCGCAGGACGTCGCGGTGCGGGCACGACACCCTCTCCTCCTCCCACACGAGGCTGATCGAGATCTCGAGCGCCTCGATGTCTTTCTTCAAGGCGTCGAGGAACTCGCGGCACGAGGAGCATCGGGAAAGGTGCTCGCGGGAGTCCGAGTCGCCGCCGCCCTCGACGACGGCGAGGAGGGCCTCGCGCGTGAGGCAATCGCCGCTCATCTCCGCTCGCTCCACAGCGCGGAGAAGAGCGTCCGGTGGGGATCGGCGCTCCGCGCCATCTTCTGCAGCTCCTGAATCGCCTGGAACTTGATCATCGCGACCGCCCGCTCGTCCCGCACGCCGGTCTTCCGGACGATGTCCGGGTACTTCTCGTTCCGGCGGAAGATGAGCTCGACCGTCTTCAGCTTGTGGAACTCCCCCTTTTCCCAGTAGCGCTTCACGAGCTGGCGCAGGATCCGCACGAGGACGCCCTTCCGGCGCGCGACGTTTTCGCGGTCGACCAGGATGCGGCTCGGCGTCTCGTTCGACGTCGCGAGCACCGCCATGCGGTCGAACGGCTGGTCCGGGTCCTTCGGCGTTCCCGCGGGAGTCTGCTCCGGGCGGCCCGCCTTGCGGAAATGGTCGATGAGCTTGTTGCGCGCGATGCCGAAGAGGTACTGCTCGAAGTTGTACTGCGCGTCGTACCGCGAGATGCCCTTGATCGCCCCGACGAAGCAGTCCTGCGTCAGGTCCTCGGCGAGCTGGTAGTCGGCGACGTGCCGCCGGACGTAGTAGAAGACGCGCCGGAGGTACTTGTCCTGCACGCGCGCCCATTCCTCGTCGTCGCTGCGCTTCAGCTTCTCGACGTCGCACATCAGAAGCGCAGCACCGAGGAGAGGATGCTCCCGAACACGCGGAAGATGATCATGAACGCGAAGACGGACGCGAGGACAGCGGCGACGACGAAGACGAGGCGCCACGCGATCGCGAGCAGCCGGAACGGCAGCTTGAGCCCGAACTCGAGCACGGTGCGGAGCCCGGCGATGACGTAGCGAGCCGGGAGCAGGACGGCGAGCGCGATCGACTCGACCACGAGGCCGATGCACGTGAAGAAGGCGCCCGGCACCGTCCGCGGGAGGTCCTGGTCCTCGGTCGACGGGACGGGAAGCCGCGTCGTCGACTCGGAACCGGTGCCGGACGGTTCCGCCATCGCGAGCGTGAGCGAGCGCCTCAGCGCGCGAAGCGCCGTCACGAGGCCCGCGAGCGGACGCGGCCCCGTGCGGACGGCCGTCGCCGCGGCGGAGGCGGAGGCCTCGAGCGCGGGGAGCGGCGGCGGGGCCGGAGCGGCCGCGTAGCTCTGGGGCGGGGACGGCACGGACGACGAGCCCCGGTGCCCAAGCGCGACGAGCACCTCGCGGACGGAGTCGTGGCGATGCTCCGGGTCCTTCGCGAGCATCTTCTCGATGACGCCGCGCAGCCTCGTCGGGACGGAGTCGGGAAACCGGACGGGCTCGGTCTCGTGCTTCTTCAGGACTTCCCACTCGGTCTCGCCCTGGAACGGCACCTCTCCCGTCAGGCACTCGTAGAGGATGACGCCGAGGGAGTAGACGTCGGAGCGGCGATCGCCCTTCTTCCGGAGCATCTCCGGCGCCATGTAGTAGGGAGTGCCACGGCCGAACGAGAGCGTGTTGCGCGACTCGCTCATGAGCCGCGAGAGGCCGTAGTCGCCCACGCGCGCGAAGTCGCCCTTGAGAAAGACGTTCGCGGGCTTCAGGTCGAAGTGGATGATGGAGCGCTCGTGCAGCGCCTGCACGCCGTGCAGGATCTGCGTGAAGATCGAGAGCGCTGCGGTCTCGTCCAGGCGGCCGCGCTCGAGGCGGCGCTTGAGCGTCTCCTCGCCCGCGTAGTTCATCACGATGTACGGGATGTTGTCGACTTCGCCCTTGTCCTCGATCGACACGAGGTTCGGGTGGTCGATCTGAGCGAAGAACTTCACCGCTTCGAGCTCGCGGAGCACGGCCTCCTTCACGTCCTCGTCGTCGATCTTCAGGAACTTGATCGCGTAGAACTTTCCGATCGACTCCTTGCGGGCCTTGTAGACCGCTCCGAAGACGCCGCCTCCGAGCTTGTTCACGATCTCGAAGCCGGGGATGTAATCGGGCTTCCGGTAGTTCTTGTAGAAGTTCTCCCAGTCCATCGGGAGGCCGGGGGGCGCCGACGGGAGGTTGTCGTCCGGGCCGCCCAAGGGAGTGGGGATCGGCGACAGCGGATGCGGCCCGCGGTGCCCGAACGTGTCGGAATCGCCGCCGACGGCCGCGCCGCCGCGCCGGCCCTGGCCTTTCAGAGGTTCATCTGGAGAACGCCCCATGTGATCCCTCCGAATCCGAGGACCAAGGCCAATTTGAGAAGACCGGAAAAGTAACCCCGCGTCGACGAATCGAGCCAGAAGTAGAGGCCGAGGAGGAGAGGCGCCGCGAGCGCGATGGCGCCGGCCTTTTTCAAGCGGCTCCACCGATCCCGCTCGAGGTCGCTCAGGAGCTGCGAGACCGCGTGCGAGAGGCTCGACCCGTCGGCTTCCACGAGAACGGCAGCCCGGTAGACGCTTCCGTAGGGCTTGACGATTTCTTCCAGGTATTGGTCAGACAGGAAGTTGCGCTCGATTATACCCGTCGGGAGCACCGAGGCAAGCCGGCCCGGGAGGGGACTTCGATCCCGACCGCGGAGCTTCCCGCGCTCGCCCGCGAGGCGGACCGCCTCCTCGCGGAGCGCCGCGGCGGCCGACTCAAGCGCCGCTCGGAGCGCGTCCTCGGCCGATCCCTCGAGCCCCGACTCGCCGGTCACCGAGACCGCGCCCTTAAGGGCGCGCGCCGCGCGAAACCCGCTCGGGTCGTGAACCCATGGCCTGTTGCAGTAAGCAAACCCGACCGGAGGGAAGGGCGGCTCCTCCCCCTCGATCCGGATCTCGCCGGCCTCCGCGTCGCCCAGGAAGGCGATCCGGGCGCGCGCCGGCCGCGGATCGGTCCGCCGCGTCGACTCGAGAAGCCCCGCGTCGACGAAGACGATTCTGACGCCGCGCGAGAAGAACGCCTTCCGGAGCCCGTCCTCGAGGTCCGGCACGGCGCGCATCCGGTCGAGGTCCCGCGCGGCCGCGAAGCAGGCGAGGACGCGGGTGTCGATCCCGTCGGCGCCCTCGGGATAGCGGAGCTCGGATTCCACCTTCTCGGCGAGCCGCTCGGCGGCGCGGACGAGAGAGGCGAGGGCCGACTCGGAAGCGATCCGCGCCTCCGCGGTCCGTACTCCCGCGTCCAACAGGAGGAACGCGGCGGCGAGCACCGCGAGCGCGGCCGTCCGGGGGAGAAGACACTCCTGAGGATTCCGCATCGTTCCGCCTCCTTCGCGTCGCGCCGCCCCGTCCGGCGTCACGTCGGCCGGGCCGGCGCGCGAGACATGCTGATTTCGTCGAAGCGGCGGATTATTCGAGCCGAATCCCTCCCGGTTCCCGCGAACACGAGGCGCGCGTCAGGCGCTCTGTACGGAGAAACAGACCTCGCCCGAGCGGACGTAGCATCCCGGAAAGAGCTTCTCCTCGGCCCGCCCCCCCTCCCCGTCGACCTCGACCCCCGCGAGCGAATGGCAGACGAGGTCGCCGAGTCCCGCCGCGACGTAGAGCTCCACCTCGCGCCTGAGGTGCGCCACCGGCACGTGGGCACGGTCCGACGAGGCGAGGACGATGCGCCCGTCGGCGCCGTCCGCCTTGAGGAGGATCACGCGCTCGACGCCGTCGACGCCGAAGCCCGGAGCGAACGTGAGCCGGGCCGAGGCGCTCTTCTCCGACGGCAGCTCGAACCGGATCCGAAGGTCCGGCCCGAGCGCGATCTCGTCGCCCGAGCCGAGAGGCGAGTCGGCGACGACCTTTCCGTTCACGCGGCACTCGCGGCCGTCGAGGCTCTTCAGGCGGTACTCGACGCCCGAGTGGAAGTCGAATCCGCGCTCGATCGCGGCGTGGAGTCGGCCGACGTTCGCCATCACGCGCAAATCGGCGTCGCGCCCGGCGACGCTTCCGATCGTGACCCGCTCGTGGGAAACGACGAGGCACTCGCCCGCCTCCTCCACGCGGAGAACGAAGCGCGGGCCCACGCGCCCGGACCTCCGTCCCGCGCGCCGGCGGATGTGGAACAGAAGAGAGCGGTCCCCGGGCGAGCGCTTCAACCGGTCGACGATCCTGTCCATGTCCTCTCCTCCGGAGGCTCTCGTGCCGCCGAGCGCTTCCTCGACGCTCCGGCACGCGTCGAGCTTCGACCGGAGGTCGTCCTGCTCGATCGCGCCGGGCGCCACGCGCTCGAGGCGCTCGATCGCGGCGTTCGCGGCTCCGTAGTCTCCCGTCCGGAGCGCCGACCGGACCTCGTCCCGAAAGCCCCCCGCGGCCGCGATCTCGCCCGCCGCCGTCTCGAGGAGAGAGGCGAGGCGCTCGGCCTCGGGGCTTCCCGGCACCGCCTCGGCGAGCGCCTCCTCGGCGGCGCGCCGGGCGGGCTCGGGCCGCCGCGCGGCGAGGTCCTTCTCGACGGCCGCGATGCGCGCGCGGAGAGCTGGACCGAGAAGCCGCTCGGCCTCGACCCGAACGCGCGGATCCGACTCGACCGCCGCGTCGCGAAGCCGCCGAATCGCCTCGGCCGGCTCGCCGCGCCGTTCGGCTTCGGCGGCCCGCGCGAGCGCGTCCCGCACGCACCTCTCGCGCGCGAGGCGCTCCACGGCCTCCTCGAGCGCGGGCCAGTCCCGGTGCCCGTCCGCCACGCGGCGCAGGCGCTCCTCGGCGAGACGGAGGTCGGCCTCTCCCGCCGTCCCCGACGCGAGAGTCTTCTCGGCCTCGAGGAGTGCCGCGCGCGATTCGTCGCGGCGGCGATCCGCCTCCTCGAGGACCGCGTCGACCCGCGGCGGGCGCGCCGGCGACGACGCCGCGATCGCGAGGCAGAGGAACCGAGCCTCCTCGAGCCGCCCGGACGCGAGCGCCTCCTCGGCTCTCTCGAACTTCTCGCGCTCGGCGCGCGCCGCCTCGTCGAGGAGACGCCGCTGAGCGAGGACGGCGCGGTGGCCCGGCACGAGCCTCAGGGCCGCGTCGAGCCGGGCGCGCGCGCCCGCCGCGTCGCCCTTCTTCAGGGCGTCGTTCGCCGCCTCGACGGAGCGCTCGACTTCCGACGCCGTCGCGGCGATCTCCTTCTCGATCGCGGCGATCCGCGCGGAGCGGGGGAGCGACGCCCGCGCGGCGCCGACGATTTCCTGCGCCTCGCGGAGCGCGCCCGTCTCGCGGAGACTGAGCCCCCGGGCGAGAGAGTCGAGACCCGCCGAGACCTCGCGGACGCGAGCGGTCGCTCGCGGCGATTCGGCCCAGGCGGGCAGGAGGTCCTTCGCATCGGCGAAACGTCCGTCGTCGATCGCCTTCGCGACCGCCTTCTCGGCGGCTGCGGCGAGCGCGTCGGCAAGCTCGCCCGCCTCCTCGGCCTTCCCGAGCGCACGCGCCTCGGCGATCGCCTTCCGCGACTCGTGGATGCGGCCCTTCCGGAGCAGGTCCCGAGCTCCGGCGATCGCCTCGTCGGCGCCCTTCTCGCGGACCACGTTCTCGAGATCGGCGAGATCCGGATGGCGCGGCGCGAGGGACGCGAGGTCGGCAAGCCGCCGCTTCGCCTCGTCGACGCGGCCGCGGGACACGGCGGCGCGCGCCGCCGCCGCGGCGTGGTCGGCCTCCCGGACCCGGCGCTCGACGTCTCGGAGGAGCGCCCTCGCTTCGGGCGCCTCCTCTCCCAGGCTCGCGAGCCCGTCGCGCGCCGCGTCGAGGTCGCCGTCCGCGATCTTCCGGCGCGCCGCGTCGAGCGCCCGCCGGACCGCGCGCTCGGTCTCGCGACGGCCGTCGAGGGCGCGCCTCAGCTCGCCGTCGAGGGACAGCGCCTCCTCAGAGCGCTCGCCCGCCGAGAGGAGGAACCGCACGTCCTCCATCGCCCTCACGACGTCGCCCTGGTCCCGCAGGCGGCGGGCGCGGGCGAGGAGCTCTCTGGCCGCCTTCCGGCGGACGTCGGCCGCGCGCCGGTGCTCCCGGACGGCGGGATCGAGCGAGCGCCGGTAGGCTTCCTCGAAATTCTTCGCCCGGAGCGCCAGGCGGGCTTCCTTCAGTCGGATCCAGCGCTCCCACATGTCTCGTGATTCCCTTCGGCCGAAAGTCGTCAGGTCGAGTGCGTCGCGGACGCCGGAGCCGGCCGCCCGGCGCCGAGCGCGGCGACGACGACGGTCACGTTGTCCGCCGCCCCGCGGGCGACCGCGAGCCGGACGAGGCTCTCGGCCGCGTCCTCGGGATCGGGCGCCTGCCTCAACGTCGCGGCGATCTCCGGTTCCGCGACCGGGCCCGAAAGCCCGTCGGTTGCGAGGACGATCGTCGCGTCGAGGCCGGAGTGGAGCGTCACGCCGCCTGTCTGCGGGCGCACGCCGCCCTTCCCGAGGTACGCGAGGAGGCGCGCGCGGTGAGGGCTCGTCGCGTACTCGCGCGGATCGAGCCGTCCCTCGCTCACGAGACGCATCGCGAGGTTCATGTCCTCGGAGAGCCGCGCGAGGGGAGCGGCGGGATCGGCGCCGCTCCGGAGGTAGAGCCGCGAGTCTCCGACGTGCGCGAAGACGAGGCGCCCGGCCGCGAGAGCCGCGACCGTGAGCGTCGTGCCGAGCCCGGTGAGGACCGGGTCGGCCGCTCCCATCCGGCGGAGGTCGGCGTCGATCTCCGAGAAGAGGGCGGCGAGAGACTTTTCCGCGCCGTCCGTCCCCGAGGCGACCGCGGCGAGGAGCTCGGGCACGCGGCTCGAGACCGCCTCGATCGCGCGCGTGCTCGCCACCTGTCCCCCCGCGAGACCGCCCAGCCCGTCCGCGACGGCGAAGACTCCGGCGCCGCCGCGCGAGAGCCGGAAGAACCGGTCCTCGTTTCGCGCACGCGGTCCTCGGTCGCTGCGGCCCGCGGAACGAAGCGATTCGTGCGGCTTCACTTCCGGCGCCTCCTCCACCACGGTGCGCGGCGGAACTTGAGATCCCCTTTCGTCACGGCGTCCGGGGATTCCAGCGCGAGCCGGCGCGCGCGCGCGCCGACCACGGCTCCTCGGAACCGGCAAAAGGGCGGTCCGACCCGCCGGAGGCCTCGGCTCCGGTCGACGGGAGGCCGCGGCGCCACGTCCGGCGATTGCACCGTATTCTCGACCCTCGCGGCGTTATTGCCCGCTTTTCCCGGGCCTCGCGACCCCGTGGCATGATAGCCGGCGCCATGACCGCCGAGGCCCGCGGACACGCCTCGCCGTTCCCGCCGGGCGACGTCCACCGCCGCCTCTCGGCCGTGCTCCGCGAGCGGTTCTCCGGACGGCGCGTGAAAAAGATCCCCCTCGACGCGGGGTTCACCTGTCCGAACATCGACGGCACGGTGGCGCGCGGCGGCTGCATCTACTGCCGGAACGAGGCGTTTCACCCCGGGCCGCTCGGCTCGGGGCTGAGCGTGACGCGGCAGCTCGAGATCGGGATCGCGCGGGACCGCCGCCGCGGCGAGCGGCTCGGACCTCCGCGGCACGACGGCTATCTCGCGTACTTCCAGACGTTCACGAACACGCACGCCCCGCTCGAGGAGCTCGCCCCGCTCTGGAGCGAGGCGCTCGCCGTCGACGGCGTCCTCGGGATCGTCATCGCGACGCGGCCGGACTGCCTTCCCGACCAAGTCCTCGACCGACTCGAGGACATCGCCCGCGGGGGACGCTTCGTCGCGCTCGAGATCGGACTTCAGTCGGCGTCCGGCGCGGCGCTCGAGTTCGCGAACCGCGCCCACACGGTCGCCGATTTCGAGGACGCCGCGCGCCGCGCGGGCGGCCGCGGGATCGACGTCTCGGCGCACGTCGTGTTCGGATTCCCCGGCGACGACGACGCCCTCGTCCGGCGGACGGCGTCCCTTCTCGCCGGGCTTCCGCTCGACGGCGTGAAGCTCCACCACCTCCACGTCGTCAAGGGGACGGTCCTCGAGCGGATGCACGCGCGCGGCGAATTCGAGCCCGTCGGCCGCGCGGACTACGTCCGGTTCGCGGCCGATTTTCTCGAGCGGATCCCCTCACGGTTCGCGATCCACCGGCTTGTCGCCACGACCCCCGAGAGATTCCTCGTCGCTCCGGCGTGGACGCGCGAAGCGGCGGCCGTGGCGCGCGAGATCGAGGGAACGCTTCGCGAGCGGGGCTCCTTCCAGGGCCGGCTTTCGCCCGCCCGGCCCGCATGATTCATGAGGTGGGCGGCCGAGTCGCGAGAAACTGCCGCACGTCGCGGCCTGGAGGCGAAGCGGAGGATCCTACGAAGGGAGCGAGGCGCTTCCGGCCGAGCGATCGGTGCCGAGATCGTGGAGAGCCGGCGACGCCGAGAAGGTGGTCGACGCGGAGGCGCGGCGCCTGCGGCACTCTTTCGACGACGGTTTCGGCGCCGAGACGACCCGATCGGCACCGCCCGGCTTCGAGCGGTTCGCGGGCTAGCGCGAGAGCGCGGCGTGGTCGCGCATCATGCAGCGATCCATCGCGACCAGAAGGCCCGCGCGGCGGGCCCGGACGGCGGCGAGTTCGTCGATCACGCCGTCCTGGAGCCAGACGGCCTTCGCTCCGGCCGCGATCGCCTCGTCGACCACGGCTCCCGCCTCGGACGATCGGCGGAAGACGTCGACGACCTCGATCGGCGCCGGCGCCGCGGCAAGCCGGGGGTAGCACGGGACCCCGAGCACGGAGCCGAGGCCGGGGTTGATCGGGATGATCGTGTAGCCCGCGGCCTTGAGATACCGCGCGACGCCGTTCGACGGGCGCTCCGGCTTCTCGGAGATGCCGACCACGGCCACGCGCCGGAACTTCTCGAGGATCTCCCTCGCTT